>Ga0111539_10005790_pt1 | contig 15971 bp, 13 predicted proteins | sample RhiMethybrSRZTD1_FD_79667 | JGI IMG/M metagenome (GOLD analysis project Ga0111539, IMG submission 79667) | Populus rhizosphere microbial communities from Tennessee, USA - Rhizosphere MetaG P. TD hybrid SRZTD1 (version 2) (version 2) | ecosystem: Host-associated > Plants > Roots > Rhizosphere >... | reverse complement strand
TCGGCGACGTCCCAGCCGGGGCAGACGGTCGACCGCCGCCAGTCGGCGTCGTCGATGTCCGCGACCAGCGCGTCGAGCCGCTCCCGCACCGCGCGCATCAGCGGGCGGGCGTCGACGGGATCGCCCAGTTGCTCGACCGAGATCGTCACCCCGCCACCATGGCACTCCGGCACGGGCGGGCCGGCCCGAATCGCCGGGAAGCGGTCGTCGCGGTCAGCGCGCCGGCCGGCGGCGGGGGCGACGCTCGGGACGCCGCGACCGGCGCGCCCGGCCGGGCGCGGGCTCGGCGTCGCGCCGCGTGCGGTCGACGAGGCCGGCGAGCAGGGTGCGGGTCATCGGGGCGCGCAGCTGCTCGCCCGTGTCGAGGAACGCGGCGGCGACGATGTCCGCGGCCTGGGCGTCGCTCATGAAGTCGTCGCCGAGCGCCTCGATCACCTCGGGGCCCGGCTGGATCACGACCGTGGGGATGCCCGCTGCCTCGAGGCGCTTGCGCTCGCCGTCGAGCTTGGCCCGGGCGTGACGGCGCACGAGGTTGCGGCCGCCCAGGCGTCCGAGGTCGCGGCCCGACATGGGCGACACGACGATGGCGAGGTCGAGGTCGACCGCCCGGCGCAGCACGTCGGCGTTGGTCGGCGAGCGCACGCCGCCGTCGACGTAGGTGTCGTCGCCGATGGGCACGGGCCGGAAGTAGCCGGGGATGGCGCACGAGGCGGCGACGGCCGAGGCCAGCGGCGCCCGGGCGTCGCGGCCGAGGACGACGCGCCGCAGGTCGCGCTGGCGCACGGCGCAGATCCACGTGGCGTCGTCGGGCCAGCGGGAGCCGAGGATCTCGTCGATGGCGCTGGCGTGCTCGGCGAGGTCGAGCGTGCCGTCGGGGATCACGCTGGCGATGGCCGTGACGGGGTCGACCCGCCACGGGCGACGCAGCCACGCGCCCACCAGTGCGACGGTCGGCAGCCGCGGCCGGCCGACCAGCGAGGCGAGGCGGACGGGCGGGAACTCGGGACGGTCGCGCAGGGCCCGGGTGATGCCGTCGGGGGTGTCGCTCGGCTCGTCACCGACCGCGATGGCGGACAGATCGCTGGCGGGCACGCCGCGGCGCAGCATCGCCGCCACGATCGAGCCGGCGGAGGTGCCCACCGCGATCTCGGCCGTTCGGGGATCCCACCCGAGGTCGTGGTCGAGGGCGGCCAGCGCGGCGGCGTGGTAGGCGAGGCCCGTGACCCCGCCGGCGCCGAGAACCAGTCCGACCCGCACGGGACCATGGTGCCCGGCGGCGTGCTTGACATACAAAGCGGTTGGCGCGGCCCGGCCCGCCCGGGCGGTCACCGGTCGTAGGTGCGGAACTCGACCAGCAGGCCGTCGGGGTCTCGCACGTAGATCGACTCGGCCTCTCCCCGGGCGCCGTAGCGGGGGCCGCTGTCGAGCACCTCGAGGTCGGGGTCGGCCGCCAGGGCGTCCAGGTCGGCCCGGTCGACCACGAGGCAGATGTGGTCGAGGTGCCCGCGGGGGCCGGGGTCGTCGAGCCCGGGGACCAGGTCGATGATCGTGCCCTCGTCGACCCGCAGCGACGGGAAGATCACCTCGCCGCGCCGCCACTCCTCGACCCGCACGCCGGCCAGGCCGGCGAACCGGGCGTACCACGCCAGGGTGGCCTCGGTGTCGGCGACGACGAGGACGAGGTGGTCGAGGGCGAAGGCGGTCGGCATGCCGTCATGATGCCCGGCGCTGCGGCCGCCCCGGGACCTGTTGACCACCGAGGGTCGCCGACGGTTCATATTGACCGAGCGGTCGGTATAGGGTGAGGACCGTGTCGCCGGCCACCGGATCCGTCCACGCCCCCGCCCGGGACCGCGTGCACCGGGGGCTGCGCCGCCTGCTCGAGACCCGCGTCGTCGGGGCGCTGACCAGCCCGCACGGCATCGACCACTACCTCGTCGCCGTAGGCGTCGGCTGGGCCACGGCCGCGCCCCCGGCGCGCGTGGTGGCGGCGTCGTGCGCCACCCCGGGCACGATCACGCTCACGATCCGCCCTGCGCCGGGCTGGCGCGGCCACGCCGCCGGCCAGCACGTCGCCGCCACCGTGCCGGTGGGCGGCGCCCGCCGCACCCGCTGCTTCTCGATCGCCTCGTCGCCCCACCGGGCCGACGGCCTCGTCGAGCTCACCGTCAAGGCCAACGGCACGGGGGGCGTGTCCGACCACCTCGTGCGCCGGGCCCAGCCCGGCGACCCGATCGAGCTGTCGCCGGCGGCGGGAGACTTCGTCCTGCCGGCCGAGCGCCCGCCCCACGTGGTGCTGGTCAGCGCCGGCAGCGGCATCACCCCGGTGCTGTCGATGCTGCGGGGTCTCGTCGACGAGGGCGCCGGCGGGGCCGTGTCGTTCCTGCACTACGCCCGCACCCCCGCCGACGTCATCGCGGGCGACGAGCTCGCCGCCGTCGCCCGCCGCCGGCCCGACTGGCGCGTCGTCGTGGTCCTCACCGGCGCCGCGCGCGCGGCGGCGCCCGGCCGGTCGCGCCGGGGCGGCGGACCCGCCGCCGGCCGCGAGCCGACCGGACGGTTCCGGCCGGACCACGTCGAGGCCCTGCTGCCCGGTGCGGCGCACGCGCCGGCCTGGGTGTGCGGGCCGGTCGGTCTGGCCGAGGCCGTCGCCGCCGCCTGGCGCGCCGCCGGATCGTCGGCCCCCGTGCACGTCGAGCGGTACGCCCTGGGCCTCGGGACGCCGGCCGGGACGACCGGGGCCCGCGTCCGCTTCACGACCAGCGGCGTCGAGACCGCCGACGACGGGCGCCCGCTGCTCGTGCAGGCCGAGGCCTGCGGCCTCTCGCCCGCCTACGGGTGCCGGGCCGGCCAGTGCCACAGCTGCGTGCGGCGCAAGCCCACCGGTGCCGTACGCGACCTGCGGACCGGCGACGTGACCGACGAGCCCGACGCCCTGGTGCAGCTGTGCGTGTCGGTCCCCGACGGCAACGTGGAGATCGACCTGTGACCGGCCGCCGCCCCGGCGCGCCGCCGCCCGAGCCCGCAACGCCTCCCCGGGGAGGGACGCCATGACCGCCACCGCCGACCCGACCACCGAGGTGGCCCCGCCGCGCCCTCCGAGCCGCGGCGCGCCGCACCTCGACGAGGCCCAGCTCGAGGCGCTCGCCGCCGACTTCGACGCGATCCGCCGGCGCGAGATGGCCGACCGGGGCGAGGCCGACGCCGCCTACATCCGGCGCGTGGCGGCGGTCGCCACCGCGCTCCAGGTCGGCGGTCGTGTCGCCATCGCCCTGGGCCGGCGCCGCCCGGTGTTCTGGACGGGGGTCGTGGCCGCCGCCGCCGGCCGGATCATCGAGGCGATGGAGATCGGGCACAACGTGCTGCACGGGCAGTACGACTGGATGCGCGACCCGCGCTTCGACTCGACGACCTACGAGTGGAACCAGACCGCTCCCGCCGAGCAGTGGCGGCATGCCCACAACGTCGTCCACCACGTCAACGCCAACGTCGCCGGGGTCGACCGCGACCTGGGGTACGGCGTCGTGCGCATCACCGACGACGAGGCCTGGAAGCCGTCGCACCTCGGCAACCCGATCGCCGCCACCCTGCTCGCCGTGCTGTTCGACCAGGCCATCGGCTTCTACGACCTCGAGGCCGAGCGGATGGCGCTCGGACTCGTCGACCCCGACGAGGCCGACGCCAAGTTCCGGGCGAGCATGGCCAAGCTCCGCCGGCAGGCGCAGCGCGACTTCGTCGTGATCCCGCTGCTGGCCGGCAAGGCCGCGCCCCGGGCGCTCGCGGGCAGCCTCGCCGCCCAGCTCGTCGGGAACGTGTGGGGCTTCGCCGTCATCTTCTGCGGCCACTTCCCGGCCGACACGGTCATCTTCCAGCCCGAGGACCTCGACGACGAGACCCGGGGCCGGTGGTACGTCCGCCAGCTCCGGGGCGCGGCGAACATCACCGGGTCGTTCCCGTTCCACGTGCTCACGGGCAACCTCAGCCACCAGATCGAGCACCACCTGTTCCCTGACCTGCCGGCCCGGCGCTACCGGCACATCGCCCCCGAGGTCGAGGAGGTCTGCCGGCGCTACGGGCTGCCGTACAACGCCAAGCGGTTCAGCCGGCAGTTCGGGTCGGTGGCGTGGCGCATCGTGCGCATGTCGTTCCCCGACCCGATGCGCCCGTCGCGGCGCCAGGCCGCCGCAGCCGGCGGGTCGCCGGGCGCCTGACGCCGCCCGCCTCCGCCCCGTCACCGCCACCGTCCGACGGCGCGGCCCCCGAGGGGCCCGCGCCGTTGTCGCGATCGCAGCGCGGCGGCCCGCATCTTGACGCGTCCTTAGCGCGCGCGTTTCGACGCCCCCCGTAGCGTTTTCGCAGACCCCCTAGCCCCGGGAGCGTGACCCGTGGCCGTGACCACGACCCCGACGGAGCGGACCGCGGCCCTGCCCGGCCCCGTCCCGTCCGAGCCGGGCGTTCCCCTCCCGCCCGACTCGATCTCCTACCGCCTCAAGCGCCGGGCGCTCGGCAAGCCGCTCCACAGCGAGGAGCTCGAGCACCAGCGCCTCGGCAAGCCGACCGCGCTCGCCGTGTTCGCGTCCGACAACCTCTCGTCGTCCGCGTACGCCACCGAGGAGATCCTGCACGTCCTGCTGCCGGTCGCGGGCGCGGTGGCGTTCTCGCTGGTGTTCCCGATCACGGTCGCCATGTGCGTCGTGCTCGGCTTCCTCATCCTGTCGTACCGCGAGACGATCAAGGAGTACCCGTCGGCGGGCGGTGCGTACCTGGTCACGAAGGACAACTTCGGGTCGACCGTCGCCCAGGTGGCCGGCGCGTCGCTGCTGACGGACTACATCCTGACCGTCGCGGTCTCCGCGTCCGCGGGCACCGCCGCGCTCACGTCGGCGTTCGACGTCTTCGAGCCGTTCCGCGTGCCGATCGCCCTCTTCTTCATCGGCCTCATCGCCCTCGGCAACCTGCGCGGGGTCAAGGAGTCGGGGAAGATCTTCGCCGTCCCGACCTACTTCTTCATGGCCAACATGGGCATCCTGCTGACCCTGGGCCTGGTCAAGTACCTGTCCGGCGACCTCCCCGAGTACACCGCCCGCGTCGAGGGCCAGATCCACTGGGGCGCGGCCACGGGGGTCGGCCTGCTGCTCGGCGTCAAGCTGTTCGACGTGCTGCACGCCTTCGCCTCGGGCGGCGCCGCCGTCACGGGCGTCGAGGCGATCTCGAACGGCGTGCCCGCCTTCAAGGAGCCCGCCTGGAAGCACGCCCGGCAGACCCTCGTGATCATGGGGTGCGGGCTCGGCGTGATGTTCCTCGGGCTCTCGGCCCTCGCCGCCCACATCAAGGTGTCGCCGTTCGAGAGCGGCTCGCCCACGGTGATCTCGCAGATCGGCGAGGCCGTCTACGGCGGCGGCGCCCTCGGCGACGTGCTCTTCTACTCGCTCCAGGCCGGCACGATGCTGATCCTGATCATGGCGGCCAACACCGGGTTCGCCGACTTCCCCCGCCTCGCCAGCTTCCAGGCCGGCGACAGCTTCCTGCCCCGCCAGCTCACCAAGCGGGGCCACCGGCTCGTCTACTCCAACGGCATCATCGCCCTCGCCGCGGCCGCCGCCCTGCTCGTGGCGATCACGGGGGCCGAGGTCACCCGGCTGATCCCGCTCTACGCCATCGGCGTCTTCACCGGCTTCACGCTGTCGCAGTCCGGCATGACCAAGCACCACCTCCGCAAGCGCGAGCAGGGGTGGCGCAAGGGCGTGGTCATCAACGGGTTCGGCGCCCTGCTGTCGGCCATCGTGGCGCTGATCATCGCCGTGACGAAGTTCGCGGACGGCGCCTGGGCGATCCTCGTGATCCTGCCCCTGCTGGTGGTCGTGTTCCTGCGCCTCAACAAGCAGTACGTGCGCGAGGCGGCCCACCTCGAGATCGACGTGCCGGCGGCGATGACGGCACCGATCCTGCGCCGCCACGTCGTCCTCGTGCTGGTCGACCGGCTCGACCTGGCCGCGGCGCGGGCCATCCAGTACGCCCGCACGCTGACCCCCGACGAGCTGCGCGCCGTCCACTTCGTCATCGACGACGAGGCGGCCCGGCAGCTGGCCGACGACTGGGGCCGCCTCGGCATGCACCGGGTGTCGCTCGAGCTCGTCGAGTGCCCCGACCGGCGGCTCACCCGCACGGCCGTCGAGACCGTCGCCCGCGAGCTGAGCGACGGCCAGACCGAGGTCAGCGTGCTGCTGCCCGACCGGAAGTTCCGGGGGCTGTGGCACCGCATCCTGCACGACCGGACGGCCGAGGAGATCCAGGAGCAGGTGTCGCGGCTGCCCCACGCCAACGTCACGACGGTGCCGTTCCAGTTCGACACCATCGACGACGCCCGGGTGCCGCTGTCTGCCATCGTCGGCACCAGCCACGCCGCGTCGGTGGTGCCCGGCCCCCGGGCCGCCGGGGGCGGCGAGGCGGTGTTCGACCGCACGCCGGTCGACCGCACCGACGGCCACGCGGTGTCGCCCACGCCGGGCTGCCAGGCGATCGCCGGCGTCCGCTACCGCGACCGCGTCCGGGTGGCGGGTCGGGTGCGGTCCCTCCGGGTGGCGCCGCAGTACGAGGCGCCGGTGCTCGAGCTCGAGGTCGACGACGGCACGGCCGCCATCTCGGCCGTGTTCCTCGGCCGCCGGCACCTGGCCGGCGTGGGCGTCGGCTCCAAGCTGATCATGGAGGGCACCGTCGGCCTGCACAGGCAGCGGCTGGCGCTGCTCAACCCGATGTACGAGCTGCGCATCGCGCACAACGGTGCCAAGAACTAGACCGCGCCGGGTCCGGGACGATCAGCCGCCGCCGGACGACCGGGTGGCGTCGAGCTCCGCCCGCAGGCGTGTCGGGGCCCGCACGTACCAGGCGTCGGTGAGCAGCTCGGTCAGCTCGTCGGTGTCCACGGCCGAGAACCGCACGAGCACGGTCGGGTGCCCGTCGTAGTGGGGCGTCGTGAAGAACGTGTCGGGCGCGGCGGCGAGGAGCGCCTCCTTCTCGTCCAGCCCGTCGACCCAGACGACCAGCACGTCGCCCTCCTCGCGGATGCGGGCGAACAGCTTGTCCTTCACCCGGAAGCCGGGCGTCCCGTACGACGGCTTCTCGGTCGTCGCCGGCAGTGACAGGGCGATCCGGCGCACGTCGTCCTCGGTGACCATGCCCCCATGATGCCGCCGGCGGCCCGCTGGGGGGCCGCCGGCGGAGCGGGGCCGGGCGGGGATCCGCCCGGCGGTAGCGTGCGGGCCGGTGCCCCTCTTCGACCCCGGCGAGCTGAACCGCACGGTCGGCATGCTCGGCCGGCTGGCCGCGGGGGCGCTCGGGGCGCTGGTCGTCACGGGCGTGCCGCTGCTCGCCGGGTACCGGCCCGACGGCTGGTCGGGGTGGCTGTCGAGCCTGCACTCGATCGCCTCCGCGCTGTTCCTCGGCTGTGCCGCAGCCGTCCTCGCGTGCGTGGCCGCCGGTGCCGTCCGCCACCGCCCCGTCCGGGTGGGCTGGTGGGTGGCGGCGGCAGGGTTCGTCGTCGCAGGCGCCGGCGCCGCCACGGGCCAGCTCGTGCGGTGGACCGGCGTCCGCCCACCCGGCGATCCCCGGGGCCTGTTCGGGCCGCTCGGCGGCGACGTCGACGCCGTCGTCGTCGGGGGCTCGACCGTCTCGCCGGGCACGTTCCTCGCCTGGTCGCTGGCACACGTGGTCGCCGTGCCCGCCCTGGCGGTCGGGGTCGGGCTGTGGGCCGAGCGGCGCCATCGGCAGGCGGAGGGCGGGTGCGGTGCCGCCGAGCCGGCAGCGGTGGCCGCCGATGCCTCCGACGGTCCGCTGCCCCCCGACCCGCCCGCCGACCGGCCCTGACCTCTGCGGGCAGAGCGTCGGCGTCGCCCACCGGGCAGACCACACGCCGTGGACGCTGCCCTACGTGCGGACAGGGACGGCGCGCTCGCAGGACGCCGTACGGGGGATCGCTGTTCGCCATCGACGACGCGTTCCCGTCCTGGCTCGATGCGATGTCGCTCGTGGTGGCCGCGGTCCTCGCCGCGCTCGCCGTCGTCGACATCGGCGTCTGGTCCGGGGACCTGCAGGAGGCGGTGCTGACCGCGTTCCGGGGCCGGGGCCTGGGCTGGTCGACCTCGCGGTCGTGGCCGCCTGGGGCGTCGGTGGGACGGTGGTGGCCCACGCCGGTGGCCGCGGGCCACGTGAGGCTCGCGGGTGCGGCGGCCCGATCGCCGGGAACCGCCGACCCGCGCCCCGACGTCGAACCTCCCGACGCCCCCCACGGCGGGGGCCGGCGTCCGGAGGAGGACGAGATGCGACCGGTGAGAGCACTGATGGCGGTGGCGCTGGCGGCGCCCGCGGGGATGGCGGCGGTCGTGGCCGGCGCCGCCCCGGCCGGGGCCTGCGGCGGGCTGGTGGGGGAGAACGGCACGATCGAACTGTCCCGCACGGCCACGTTGGCCGCGTACACCGACGGCGTCGAGCGCTACGTGACCGCGTTCGAGTTCACCGGCGAGGGCGAGTCGGTGGGGTCGATCGTGCCCTTGCCCGACGTCCCCACCGAGGTGACGCGGGCCGGTGACTGGACGCTGCAGCGCCTGGCACAGGAGGTGGCGCCCCCACCGGAGGTCGACGACCAGGTGGCGGCGTCCGCCGACGCCGCGGGCGCCGACGTCGACGTGATCCTCGAGACGCAGGTCGACGCCCTCGACATCACCGTGATCAGCGGGGGTGGCGACGAGGTCGGGCGGTGGGCGCTCGACAACGGGTTCCTCCTCACCCCCGACGCCCCCGAGGTGCTCGACTACTACGCCGACCGCAGCCCGGTGTTCATGGCCGCCAAGTTCGACGCCTCGCGCGCCGAGGACCTCGGCCAGGGGGCAGGCGACAGCACACCCATCATGGCGACGATCCCGACCGACGACCCGTGGGTGCCGGTGCGCATCCTGGGGCTCGGGCTCGACGACGACCGCGCCGTCGAGGCGGACGTGTTCCTGCTCACCGACGGCAGGCCGAACCTGCTGGCGGGCGGCAGCGGCATGACCCTCGAGCGCGACGAGCAGGCCGGTGACCGGCTGCTCGACGACCTGCGGTCGGACGTGAACATGGACTGGGTGCCCGAGGACATGTGGTTCTCGTACCTCACCGTCGATGCGCCGGCCCGCGAGCTCGACTACGACCTGGCGGTGGCGAGCCGGCCGGGCACGTCGCCCTCGCTCGTGGACGCGGGTGTGCCCGATCGTGACGCCGAGCCGGTGCTCCCGCCGACCGAGGGACCGCCCGCGTGGCCCTTCGCCCTCGCGGGCGGCACCGGCCTGGCGGTGCTCGCGGTCGGCTGGTCGCGACGCCACGCCGCGGGCGCGGGCCCGCGGCCGTCGTGACCGTCGTTCGCGACGGCGCGGCGCCGGGGACCGCGGCCGCCGGGCCGACGGGCGCGGCGGACACCGCGGCACGGCGGCGACCGGCGGAGGCCGACGCTCCGGTCCGGGTCGGCGACGACGGGCGTGCCCGCGTCGCCGACCTCCCCGGCGGCTGGTGGCGATGGCCGGCCATCGCCCTGGCGGTCGCCCTCCTCACGGGCGCGGCGGCGTTCGCGGTGGCCGCGGGTGGCGGCGGCGAGCCCGAGCCGGCGGTGCTCGGACCGGGCGACGTCACGGTCGAGCTCGACATCGAGCACAGCCTGTTCGGGACCGAGCGCCTGCGGGTCGCCGAGGGCACGCGGGTGAGGTTCGTCGTCGTCAACGGCGACCCGATCAACCACGAGCTCATCGTCGGCGGCCCCGAGGTCCACGCCCGTCACGAGGGCGGCCACGAGGCCGAGCACCCGTCGGTGCCCGGCGAGGTGTCGGTCGGCGCCGAGCGGACCGGGGTGACCACCTACACCTTCGACCACGCCGGCACGTTCGAGTTCGCCTGCCACCTGCCCGGTCACTACGAGTACGGCATGCACGGCGAGGTCGAGGTCGTGCCGGCCTGACGCTCGTCACGAGAGACGAGCGCCGGCGGTTCGCCGGCGGTTCGCCCGCTGCTGGTTCCGGCGGGCACGGCGGGGACCAGGTCACGGCGGCCCGACGCTCCCCGGTCGGGCCGCCGTGCGCGCGCGCCGCCCCCGGCTCGGCGCGTCGCGCCGGTGGCCGGGCGTACGGTGCGACCATGGTCAGCGACGAGGTGCACGACGGACACGAGCGCGGGCGGGTCCTGTGGTCACCCCCGGCCGACGTCCGCGCTCGCACGCGCATCGGCGCCTACCTGCGCTGGCTCGCCGACGAGGGCCGGTCCTTCGCCGGCTACGACGAGCTGTGGCGCTGGTCGGTCGACGACCTCGACGGGTTCTGGCGATCGATCTGGGACCACTTCGGCCTCGAGTCGGCGACCCCGGTCCGGCGCGCCCTGGCCGACCGCTCGATGCCGGGGGCCCGCTGGTTCCCGGGCGTCGAGCTGAACTACGCGGCCCACGCCCTCCGCACGGCCGGCGGCGACGGCGGCGGCGGGACGGCGCTGGTGGGTCTGTCGCAGACCCGGGGGCGGGTCGAGCTGACCGGCGACGAGCTGCGCGACCGGGTGGGGCGGTGCCGGGCCGGGCTCGCCCGCCTCGGTGTGGGGCGGGGCGACCGGGTGGCGGCGTACCTGCCGAACATCCCTGAGACGGTCGTGGCCTTCCTGGCCACGGCGAGCCTCGGGGCGGTCTGGTCGTCGTGCGCCCCCGAGTTCGGCACGCGCAGCGTGGTCGACCGGCTCCGCCAGATCGAGCCGGCCGTGCTGCTGGCCGTCGACGGCTACCGCTACGGGGCCAAGGCGGTCGACCGGCGCGGCGAGGTCGCGGCGGTGCGGGCGGCCCTGCCGTCGCTGCGGGCGACCGTGACGGTGCCGTACCTCGCGGCCGACCCCGACGAGCCGCGCCACGACGGGGCGGTGTCCTGGGACGAGCTGCTCGCCGACGCCGAGGCGTCGGCGGCGGGGAGCGTCCCGTGCGACCCGGTTCCGTTCGACCACCCGCTCTACGTCCTCTACTCGTCGGGCACGACCGGGCTGCCCAAGCCGATCGTCCACGGTCACGGCGGCATCCTCGTCGAGCACCACAAGGTGCTGGCGCTGCACAACGACCTCGGTCCCGGCGACCGGTTCTTCTGGTTCTCGACCACCGGCTGGATGATGTGGAACTACCTGGTGTCGGGCCTGCTGGTCGGGGCCACGCCGGTGCTGTTCGACGGCGATCCGGGCCACCCCGGGCTCGACGCCCTGTGGCGGATGGCGGCCGACGAGGGCGTGACGTTCTTCGGGACGTCCGCCCCGTTCCTGCTCGCCTGCCGCAAGGACGGCCTCGAGCCCGGCGCGGTCGCCGACCTCTCGGCTCTGCGGGCCGTCGGGTCGACCGGGGCGCCTCTGCCGGCCGAGGGGTTCGCCTGGGTGTACGAGGCGGTCAAGGACGACGTGCTGCTGTCGTCGGTGAGCGGCGGCACCGACGTGTGCACCGCCTTCGTCGGGGGGTGCCCGCTGGTGCCCGTGCGCGAGGGCGAGATCTCGTGCCGCTACCTCGGGGCGAAGGTCGAGGCTTACGACGAGCAGGGCCGGTCGGTCGTCGGCGAGCAGGGCGAGCTGGTCATCACCGCGCCCATGCCGTCGATGCCGGTCGGGTTCTGGGGCGACGACGACGGCACGCGCTACCGAGCCGCGTACTTCGAGCGGCACCCGGGCGTCTGGACCCACGGCGACTGGATCACGATCTTCCCCGACGGCGCCAGCACCATCACGGGGCGATCGGACGCCACGCTGAACCGGGGCGGGGTGCGCATGGGCACCGCCGAGCTGTACACGGTGGTCGAGTCGCTGCCCGAGGTGGCCGACAGCCTGGTCGTGCACATCGAGGACCCCGCCGGGGGACCGGGTCGCCTGCTCCTGTTCGTCATGCCCGTGCCCGGGGCGGCCGTCGACGACGGGCTGCGGGCGCGGATCACGCGGGCGCTGCGCACCGAGCTGTCGCCCCGCCACGTGCCCGACGAGATCCACGAGGTGCCGGGGGTGCCGCGCACCCTGTCGGGCAAGAAGCTCGAGGTGCCGGTGAAGCGCATCCTCACCGGCGCCGACCCCGAGGTGGCGGCGAGCCGGGGCAGCCTCGCCAACCCCGAGGTGCTCGACGCCAACACCGCCCTCGACCGGCGAGCGCAGCCGACCAGGCCGGGGAGACCGTTGGGCTGCGCATCCGCCCCTCCGTGCGGGCCCTCGTCGTGGACGAGCTCGACCGGGTGCTGCTGATGCGGTTCGCGCTCGGCGACCGCGCCATCTGGGCCACGCCGGGCGGCGGCGTCGAGCCGGGCGAGGACGCGTCGGCGGCGCTGCGTCGCGAGCTCGACGAGGAGCTGGGCCTCGCGGTCGTCGACCTCGGGCCGCGGGTGTGGACCCGGCTGCTGGTGACGCCGCTGCTCGACGGGGCGTGGGACGGGCAGCGCGAGGACTTCTGGCTGGTCCGCACGCGCGCGTTCGCCCCGGCGCCCCGCCTGGGGTGGGACGGGCTGCGGGCCGAGGGTGTGCACGAGGTGCGGTGGTGGACGCCGGACGAGCTCGCGGCCGCCACCGACGTGACCTTCGCGCCGCGCCGCCTGCCGGCGCTCCTGTCGCGGCTGCTCGCCGACGGACCCCCGGACGAACCGCTCGACACGGGGGAGTAGCGCAGAGGTTCCCGTCGGGGCCGGGCGGGTCGCAGGCGTCCCCGCCCGGCGGCCCGGCCCGCCTCACCCCTCGGTCAGCACCAGGGGAGCCGAGCGGACGCCGGCGATCACCAGCGACATCGAGCGTTCGACCGGGCCCGCAGGCTCGATCGCGGCGAAGCGGGCGGCCAGCGCCTCGAGCACGGCCCGCAGCTCGATGCGGGCCAGGGCCGCCCCCAGGCAGAAGTGCGGTCCCGACCCGAAGGCGAGGTGGTGGTTGGGGTCGCGGGTGACGTCGAACTCGCCGGCGGTCGGCCCGAACTCGGCCTCGTCGCGGTTGGCGGCCAGGTAGTGCAGGACGACCGGGGTGTCGGCCGGCAGCGTGACGTCGCCGACGGTGACCTCGCGGGTGGTCGTGCGCATGAAGTACACGACCGGCGTCGTCCACCGCAGCACCTCGTCGACGGCCGTGGCGATCAGCGACGGGTCGGCCCGCAGCCGTACCCACTGGTCGGGCCGCTCGGAGAAGGCGACCAGGCCGCCCGACAGGGCGTTGCGCGTGGTCTCGTTGCCGGCCACGAGCAGCTGCACCAGGAACATGGCCAGCTCGGTGTCGTCGAGCGTGTCGCCGTCGACCTCGACGGTGGCGAGCAGCGAGATCACGTCGTCCTGCGGGTCGGCGCGCCGGGCGGCGGCCGTCGACAGCAGGTAGGTCACCATCTCGCCCATCAGCTCGGCGATGCGCTCCTCGGGCCAGTCGGTGGCGCCGGGGATGGCGGCCTCGGACCACTCGAAGAACCGGGGCCAGTCGTCCTCGGGGATGCCGAGCAGGTCGCTGATCACGCGCAGCGGGAACGGCACCGCCAGCTCGCCGACGACGTCGACCGGCTCGCCCGCCGGCAGCGCGGCCACCGCCCGCCGCGCCCGCTCGCTGATGACCTCGTCGAGCCTCCGCATCACCGACGGGGAGAACGCCGGCTGCACGAGCTTGCGGTACCGGGTGTGGGCCGGCGGATCGGTGTGCATCATCGTCGGCGGCGTGTCGTAGGTGGCCCCGATCTCCATGAGCAGGATGCCCCGGCCCGAGCAGTACGTCTGCGGGTCGCGGGAGGCCGCGGTCACGTCGGCGTGCCGGGTCAGCACCCAGGCGCCGGTCTCGGCGTGGCGGGCGACGGGAGCCTCGGCCCGCAAGCGGGCGAGGTCGGGGAACGGGTCACCCGCCAGGAAGCCCTCGTCGAGCACCCGGCCGACCAACGTGGACACCGTGCCGTCGCCCCTCGTCGTGGCGTTGTCGACCGTCACCGCAGCCCCCTCGTCGTGTGCTCGGCGCCGACGCTGACGGAGACGTCACCGTCGTCTGTGTCGTCGGCCGTGACCCGTGGCACGATATCTGACACGGTTTCAGATCTGGGAGGGTCCATGGAGACGAAGGACACGCTCTACATCGGCGGCGAGTGGGTTGCGCCCTCGACGTCGAACACGATCGAGGTGGTGAGCCCCTACACGGAGCAGGTCATCGCCCGCGTGCCCGAGGCCGCGGAGGGCGACGTCGACCGCGCCGTCGAGGCCGCCAGGGCCGCGCTCTCCGGGCCGTACCCCGAGCTCACGCCCGACGAGCGGGCCGACTACATCGTCAAGCTCTCCCAGGCCATCCAGGCCCGCTCGGGCGAGATCGCCGAGACCATCACCGCCGAGATGGGCTCGCCGGCCAGCTGGGCGATCATGGGCCAGGTCTTCGCCCCGACGATGGTGCTCGACGGGTGGGCCGACCTGGCGCGCACCTTCCCGTTCGAGGAGATCCGGCCGGGGGCCATGGGCCCCGTGCTCGTGCGCAAGGAGCCGGTGGGCGTGTCCGCCGGCATCATCCCGTGGAACGTGCCGCTGTTCATCGTGGCCCTGAAGCTGGGCGCCGCCCTCGCCGCCGGGTCGCCGATGATCCTGAAGCCGTCGCCCGAGACCCCGCTCGACAGCTACATCCTCGGCGAGATCCTCGACGAGATCGAGCTGCCCAAGGGCATGGTGTCGATCCTCCCGGCCGGTCGCGAGGTCGGCGAGTACCTCGTCCGCCATCCCGGCGTCGACAAGGTCGGCTTCACGGGCTCGACCGCGGCGGGCCGCAAGGTCGGCGCCATCTGCGGCGAGCTGCTCAAGCGCTGCACGCTCGAGCTCGGCGGCAAGTCGGCGGCCATCATCCTCGAGGACGCCGACCTCGCGGCCTCGATCCCGATGCTGATGCCCAACTCGTTCATGAACAACGGGCAGGCGTGCGTGGCCCAGACCCGCATCCTCGCCCCGCGCTCCCGCTACGACGAGGTGGTCGAGGCGCTGGCCGAGGCCGTGCAGGCGCAGACGGTCGGCGACCCCGCCGACCCGTCGGTGGCCATCGGCCCGCTGGTGGCCGAGCGCCAGCGTGAGCGGGTGCTGGGCTACATCGAGAAGGGCAAGGCCGAGGGTGCGAAGCTGGTCGTCGGCGGCGGCCGCCCGGCCGGCCTCGAGGCGGGCTGGTTCGTCGAGCCCACGCTGTTCGTCGGCGTCGACAACAAGATGACGATCGCCCAGGAGGAGATCTTCGGGCCGGTCGTGTCGGTGTTGTCCTACGACGACCCCGCCCAGGCGGTCGCCATCGCCAACGACAGCGACTACGGGCTGTCGGGCTCGGTGTGGACCCAGGACGTCGAGGCCGGCATCGACGTCGCCCGCAAGGTGCGCACCGGCACCTACGGCATCAACCAGTTCGGCACGCTCGACACGCGCAACCCGTTCGGCGGCTTCAAGTCGTCGGGCGTCGGCCGCGAGCTCGGCCCCGAGGGCCTGTCGGCCTACCTCGAGACCAAGTCGATCGTGCTGCCGGGCGACTACACGCCGCCCGCCTGACCCTCGGCCCGGGCCGGGTCGGTTTGACCCGGCCCCGGGCCCGGTCGGACCATTGGCGGCGATGCGCCGCCCCCTGATCGTGCTCGTCGGCCTCGTGCTGGCCGCGCTGACCGTGCTCGCCGCCCCGGCGCCCGCCGGGGCGGCGTCGCGCCCGGCCGCCGGGGTCTCCGCGGGCGCGGCGCTGGTGAGGTCGCCGGGACAGGAGCCGGACGCCCCGGCCGACGACGGCACCGGGGGCAGCGCCGACGACACCGTCGACGAGCCCCAGCCCGGCGCCCCCGAGCAGGACATCATCCCCCGGCCCAACTCGGGCCACGAGCCGACCGACGCGGGCGACCGCGGCGGGGCGCTCCAGATCCTGGTGTTCGTCGCGATCCTCGCCGGGGTGGGCACGATCGGCGGCCTCGCCGCCCGCGACGTGCGCCGCAGCCGCGCCCGGGCGCAGGCCGG
>Ga0111539_10005789_pt1 | contig 15973 bp, 11 predicted proteins | sample RhiMethybrSRZTD1_FD_79667 | JGI IMG/M metagenome (GOLD analysis project Ga0111539, IMG submission 79667) | Populus rhizosphere microbial communities from Tennessee, USA - Rhizosphere MetaG P. TD hybrid SRZTD1 (version 2) (version 2) | ecosystem: Host-associated > Plants > Roots > Rhizosphere >... | reverse complement strand
TCTCGATCAACGCGAGAGACTGGCGCCCGATCAGGCGGTGCTGCTGGGGATCGCGGTCGCGCGCGCACTCGAAGCGGCGCACTCGCGCAGCATCCTGCATCACGACATCAAACCTGCGAACGTGCTCCTCGGCTTCGACGGCGCCATCAACCACCGGGTCGAGAACGTCGGCGCCCGCCTGCGCGACCTGTGCCCCGACCGCATCGACGTGTACTTCGACAACGTCGGCGGCCCGATCCTCGACGCCGTGCTCGACCGCCTGGCGATGCACGCCCGGGTGGTGCTGTGCGGCGCCATCGCCATCTACAACGAGCACGGGCGGCCGCCGGGTCCGTCGAACTACTTCCAGCTCATCAACCGCCGGGCGCGGATGGAAGGGTTCCTCTCGCTCGACTACTGGGACCGCTTCCCCGAGGTGGCGGCCACGCTGAGCACCTGGATGGCCGAGGGCCGGCTGCAGTACCGCACCGAGGTCTACGAGGGCCTCGGGTCGGCCGTCGATGCGCTGAACGCGCTGTTCACGGGCGCCAACACCGGCAAGACGGTCATCCGGCTGTGAGCGGCCTCGCCCGCCGGCGCGCCCCGCGCGCCCTGACCGCCCTCGTGGTGGCCGTGCTGGTGGCCGGCGCCTGCGCCGGCGATGGCAACGGCGGCGACGACGACGAGGCCGCCGGCGATGCCGCCACCACGACCTCGGCCACGCCGACCCAGGCCGCGCAGGCCTACGTCGAGCCCGGGCCGTACCCCGTGGGCGTCACGACCCTCGAGCTCGACGGCGGCGTGGCGGTCGAGGTGTGGTACCCGGCGGTCGAGGGCACGACGGGCCAGGACACGTACGACGTCCGCGCCCTGGTCCCGCCCTCGGTCGAGGCCCTGCTCACCGCGGACGTCCCGGCGACGTACACGATCGATGCCGGACGCGACGCCGACGTGGCCGACGGCGAGTTCCCGCTGGTGCTGTTCAGCCACGGCTTCACGGGCATCCGCCAGCAGTCGTCGTTCCTCACCGCCCACCTGGCGAGCTGGGGCCTGGTGGTCGCCGCCCCCGACCACTGGAGCCGCGACCTGTACCACGTGCTCGGCGGGGCGTTGGGCGAACCGGCACCTCCCGAGCGCGATCCCGTCGACGACCTGCGGGCGACCCGCGACCTGATGGCGGGCGAGGACGAGACCGCCGGCTCGCGGTTCGAGGGCCACGTCGGCACCGACGAGGTGGCGGCGGTCGGGCACTCGGCCGGCGGGGGCACGGTGCTCGGGTTCGCCGGCGACGAGGGCGTGGCGGGGTACGTGTCGTTGGCCTCGGGGGCCCGCCTCGGTGGCGGGCCGGATGCGACCGGCGAGGAGCCACCCACGCTGCCCGCTGCGCCCAGCCTGTTCGTGGCCGGCCGGGTCGACGGGGTGGTGCCGTGGGACAGCGTGTCGCAGGCCGCCTTCGAGGCCGCGCCCGCGCCCAGCGAGCTGTGGGTGCTCGACGGGGTGGGGCACAACGGCTTCGACGACTTCTGCACCTTCGGCGGTGGCACCGGCATCATCGGCGTGGCCGAGGCGTCGGGCCTGGGTGGGTTCCTCGACGCCCAACCGCAGTTCCGAGCGCTGGGCGAGGACGGGTGCGTGCCGCCGGCGGTTCCCGTCGCCGACACGTTCCCCGTGATCCGCCACGTCGTCACGGCGTGGGTGAGGCACGCCCTCGGCGTCGACGCCGATCCCGTGGGCCTCGGGCGGGACGTCGCCGACAGCTACCCCGTCGAGGTCCAGATCGAGGCCAAGGACTGACACCGGCTCGACCTCGAGCCCATCGGACGCCCCCGGGTGCCGCCGTGGCCGACACCACGTCGACGAGCGCCGGTTCCCGGCGCCTCCCCGGAGGTCAGCGGCGGGTGGCGGCGGCGGCCAGCTGCGCCGACAGCACGTCGGCGTCGGCGGCCGGCAACCCGCAGGCGTAGTCGCGGCACACGTAGGCGGCGCCGTCGGCCCGTCCCTCCCACAGGGGCGACGGGTACTGCTCGCCCCAGGCGAGGACGCCCCGAGGCAGGAACGTGCGCTGGACCACCCGCACGAGGTCGGGCCGGTCACCGGCCACGACGACCTCGTCGACCCCGTTGGCGGCCAGGTCGACGGCCACCAGCAGGTGGCCGAAGGCGGTCGGGTGGCGTGCGGCGATCGGTCCGGCCAGCAGCAGGATCTGGTCGGCGTGGTTGCGGTACCGCTGCTCGCCGGTGAGGGCGGCGAGGCGGAGCAGGGACACCGCGGCGAGGCTGTTGGCGCCCGGCGTGGCGTTGTCCATCAGGTCCTTGTTGCGGGCGACGAGCTGCTCCGCGTCGGCCCCGGTGGTGAACACGCCACCGCGCTGCGGGTCCCAGAAGAGGTCGAGCAGCGCGTCGGCCGTCTCGGTGGCGGCCGCGATCCAGCGGGCCTCGCCGGTGGCCTCGGCCAGCCGCGTGAACGCGTCGACGAGGGCGGCGTGGTCGGCGGCGTAGGCGAGGTGGCGGGCCCGGCCCGAGCGGGCCTCGGACGCGGGGGGACCGTCGTCGGCCTGCCACGAGCGCAGCCAGCGTCCGCCGTCGCTCCTCAGCTCGCGCAGCAGGAACTCGCCGTTGGCGACGGCGGCGTCGAGCCAGTCGGTGCGTCCGGTGACCGCCGCGGCCTCGGCCAGCGCGGCGAGCATCAGCGCGTTCCACTCGGTGAGCACCTTGTCGTCGAGACCCGGTCGCACCCGCCGCTCGCGGGCCGCGAACAGGCGGCGGCGGGCGTCCTCGATGCGGGGCGGCCGCTCGAGGTCGCCCCGGTGGGCGAGGCGGTTGAGGATCGTGCGTCCCTCGAAGTTCCCGCCGGGCGAGACGCCCCAGTAGGCCATGGCCTCGTCGGCCAGGTCCGCGTCGCCGTCGAGGGCCGCGAGCACCTGGTCGGGGGTCCACACGTAGAAGAGCCCCTCCTCGCCCTCGCTGTCGGCGTCCTCGGCGGACGAGAACCCGCCGGCCGGCTGGCGCAGGTCGCGCAGCACGTAGCCGACGGTCTCGTCGAGCACCTGGCGGTAGCGGTCGGCGCCGGTGACCTGCCAGGCGTGCAGGTACACCCGGGTGAGCAGGGCCTGGTCGTACAGCATCTTCTCGAAGTGGGGGACCAGCCAGGCCTGGTCGACGGCGTAGCGGGCGAAGCCGCCCCCGAGGTGGTCGTAGATGCCGCCCGAGGCCATGGCGTCGAGCGACGTCTCGACCACGGCACGGATGTCGGGCGCGTCGGCGGTGTCACCGTCGCCGGACGGGTCGCCCGGCGTGGGCACATCGCCGGACGCCAACGCCCGCACCAGCACGTCGAGGCTCATCGCCTGGGGGAACTTCGGGGCGCCGCCGAACCCGCCGTAGGTCGTGTCGTGGAGCCCGCCCAGGTCGCGCACCGCCCCGGCCAGGGCGTCGGCCCCCGGGGCCGCCTCGCCCGGGTCGAGCAGGGCGGTGCGGCCGAGCGCACCGGTGAGCTGGCCGGCCTGGGCCTCGACGTCGTCGCGGCGGGTGCGCCACAGCTCGTCGATGCGGCGGCACAGGTCGGGGAACGAGATCATCCCGCCCCGCTGCTCCTTCGGGAAGTAGGTGCCGCCGAAGAACGGGCGGCCGTCGGGGGTCAGGAAGACGGTCATCGGCCAGCCGCCGTTGCCGCTCATGGCCTGGACGGCCTCCATGTAGATCTCGTCGACGTCGGGGCGCTCCTCGCGATCGACCTTGATGTTGACGAAGAGGTCGTTCATGAGCCCGGCGACCCCGTCGTCCTCGAACGACTCGTGGGCCATCACGTGGCACCAGTGGCACGCCGAGTAGCCCACCGACAGCAGCACCGGCCGGTCGCGCTCGCGGGCGGCCGCGAAGGCCTCGTCGCCCCAGGCGTACCAGTCGACCGGGTTGCCGGCGTGCTGGCGCAGGTAGGGGGACGTCTCGTCGGCCAGGCGGTTCATGCCGCCCAACCTACGGGCGGGGGCGGCCACCTCCCTCGCCTCCGGCCGCGGGGGCCGTGGCGGCGGCGCCGGTCCGCCGCGGCGCGGGAGGCCCGGGGACGATCGCCAGGGGGCCCGAGGCCGGTTGTGGCGGGGGTCACGTCGGCCGTTAGCGTCCGGCCATGCAGATCAGCCTGGAGGGCAAGGTCGCGCTGGTGACCGGCGCGAGCCGCGGCATCGGCAAGGCGATCGCGGCGTCGTTCGCCCGCGCCGGTGCCGATGTGATGCTGTCGTCGCGCAAGCAGGACGCGCTGGAGGAGGCGGCGGACGAGATCGGCCCCGGCGGCGGCCAGACCGCCGTCTTCGCCGCCAACGCCGGCGAGCCCGACCAGATCGCCGCGTGCGTGGCCGCCACGGTCGAGCGGTTCGGGCGCCTCGACGTGCTCGTGAACAACGCGGCCACCAACCCCTACATGGGGCGTTCCATCGACATCGACCTGCCCCGCTTCGACAAGACGTGGCAGGTCAACTACCGGGGTCCCGTCGTCTGGGTGCAGGAGGCATGGAACGCCTGGATGGCCGACAACGGCGGCTCGGTCCTCAACATCGCCTCGATCGGCGGCCTGTCGGTCGAGACCAGCATCGGCCACTACAACGTGACGAAGGCCGCGCTGATCCACCTCACCCGCACCCTCGCCGCCGACCTGGCGCCGGGCGTCCGGGTCAACGGCATCGCCCCCGGCCTGGTGAAGACGCAGTTCGCCCGGGCGCTGTGGGAACCCGCCGAGGAGGCAGTGGCCCGCCGGATGCCGCTGCGCCGACTCGGCGAGCCCGAGGACATCGCCAACGCGGCCCTCTTCCTGACCAGCGACCTGGCCTCGTGGATCACCGGCCAGACGATCGTCGTCGACGGCGGGGCGCTGCTGGGGGCGTCGCTGGGCTGACGCCCGAGCCGGCGCGGCGGCGGCCCGAGCCCGGCCACCGGCCGGACGCGCAGACGCGGGACCGCCCGGCCGCGGCGGCGATCCCGTCGCGGACCGGCTGGCGTGGACTCCCTACGCCCCGGGTCGTCCCACGAGCGAGGCGATCACCGCGGCCCGGGCCACCTTGCCGAGGCCCGTGCGGGGGAGCGCTCCCACCAGGTGCAGCTCGCGGGGCGCGGCGTACGCCGGCAGCTCGGCCTTGACCACGGCGCGGGCGGCGTCGAGGTCGGGCGGTGGCGCGCCCTCGGCCGCCACGACCACCGCGGCGACCACCTGCCCCCACTCGGGATCGGGGCGGCCCACCACCACGACCTCGGCGACGGCGTCCCACCCGCCCAGCACCCGCTCGACGGCGGCCGGCCACACCTTCTCGCCGCCGGTCACGATCACGTCGCCCAGGCGGCCGTCGACCCGGAGCCGTCCCGACGCCGCGTCCCAGCGGCCGGCGTCGCCCGTGGCGTACCAGCCGTCGGCGTCCGTGGGGTCGCCGCCGTCCCGGTAGGCGCGCAGCAGCATCGGGCCGCGCAGGTGCACCTCGCCGTCGACGATGCGCACCTCGACGCCGTCGAGCGGCACGCCGTCGTACACGACCCCGCTGCCCGTCTCGGTCATTCCGTAGGTGGTCACGGCGTTGGGAGGGAGGTGCGGCGGCATGGCCGAGCCGCCGAGCACCACGGTGCGGAACGCGGCAGGGTCGACGCGGCGCAGCGCCGTCGGCACGAGGGAGACCAGCGTGGCGCCGGCCCGGGCGGCCGCCTCGACCGCGGCGGCGTCGAACCCGTCGTGGAGCGTGAGCGGCGTGCCGGTGACGAGGGCGCGGGTCACGACCGACAGCCCACCGACGTGGGCGAGCGGCAGGCAGGCCAGCCAGCGGTCGGCCGCGGGGTCGACGGCGAGCCGGTCGCTCGTCGCCCGCGCCGACGCGGCGACGGCGGCGTGGGTGAGGACGGCCGCCTTGGGCTCGCCCGTCGTCCCGCTGGTGGCGACGACCAGGGCGTCGCCGTCCTCGACCGGCTCCTCCGGCCGGGCGGCGGCGAGCACCGCCCGGCGGGCGGGGTCGGGGAGGCGGGGGTCGAGCGGGAGCACGGCGTCGCCGCCGTCCCAGGCCGAGCGCAGGCGGTCGACGAACGCGGCGTCGCCCCGGGCCTCGACGACGATCAGCCGGCGCATGCGGTCACTCTCGCCGGGTCACGGTGATGGGCCCGGGGCACCGGGTGGCGTCCCGATCCCCCCGTGACGCCCGGGGCCACCGGCCGGCAGCCCGGCACCCTGCACCACGGCCCGCACCCTCACCGTCAGTCCAGCAGGGCGACCGGGTCGCCCGGGCGGATGGTCGCCGGGGTCTCGACCGTGGCGTACACACCCACGTTCTGGTCGAGGTCGCGCACGACGTGGCGCAGGATCGTGCGGTCCTGCGGTGCGGCGGCGTCGATCTCGCGGGTGACCATCACGCACCGGGGGCACGGGCCGGGGATGGCCAGCACGGCGTCGCCGACCCGCACGCGCCGCCCGACCCAGGCGAACTCGGGGTGGCCCGGCGCATCACCGGTGTCGACGACCAGCGACGGGCGGAAGCGGCGGATGTCGACGGCGCTCTCCGGCAGGGCGTCGCGCAGCGACCGCAGCGCCGACGTCGTGATCAGCAGCAGGGGGTGCACGTCGTGGTAGGTGCCGGGCGGCGACTCGTACTCGATGATCTCGGGCGGGAACTGCGACAGGTCGGGCAGCGGCTCGTCCTCGGTGCGGCCGAAGATCGACCGCAGCTCGTCCATCAGGTCGTCGTGGTAGGCCGCGCCGCGCCGGTAGTGCTCGAGGTCGTCGCGCGGCCGCAGCGGCTCGAGCGTGACCTCGTGGTCGATCGCCCGGGACACCGCGGCCGAGGCGCCGGGATCGTCGCTCGACACGACCGTGCCGTCGGGCAGCGTGATCTCCACCGGGCCGCCCGACCGGCCGTCCTCGCCGGCGGCGCCGGCGTAGCGGGCCGACAGCCGCATGAGCCCGCCCAGCACCTTCGCGCCCCGGATGCCGCCCCGCACCTGGTCGCGCACCGCCCACGTGCGGTCGCCGACGATGCCGTCGGGGTCGAGGTCGGCCTCGGCGACCGTGCTCCCGACCATGGACTTCACCGGGTAGCGCCAGATCTCGTCGACGTGCACGTCCCCTGCCTAGCAGGGCGTGCCCCCGGACGTCCGCCTCCGCGGACCTCCCTCGCACCTGGCGTCCGGCCCGGGCGGCGTGGGCCTCGCCGCAGGCCGAAGCGCACGGTCCGGCGACGGTGCGCGCCGGCGCCGAGGGCTAACGTCGTCGTGATGGGGGACGGTGCCGGGGTGGGGCTGCTGACGCCGCCGCGGCGCGCCACCACCGAGGCGGCCGCGCCACGGCCGGAGGCCGGCCGGTTCCCGTACCACGGATCGCTCGACGGCCTGCGGGCGCTCGCGCTCCTGGCCATCGTCGCCTATCACCTCCACTACCCGTGGGCCGAGGGCGCGTTCCTCTCCGTCGACCTGTTCTTCCTGCTCTCCGGGTTCCTCATCACGACCCTGCTCCTCGTCGAGTGGCATCGCACCGGCACGATCGGGCTCCGCCGGTTCTGGTCGCGGCGGGCCCGCCGCCTGGTCCCGGCGCTGCTGGTGACGCTCGTCGCGGTGGCGGCGTTCACGCGGACCGAGGTCGACCCGTGGTTCCGGACGTCGGTGCGCAACGACGCCCTCGCCAGCCTCACGTACGTGGCGAACTGGCGGTTCATCGCCTCCGAACAGGGCTACTTCCAGACCTTCGCGGCCCCGTCGCCGCTGCGCCACATGTGGACGCTGGCGATCGAGGAGCAGTTCTACATCGTCTGGCCGCTCGTGGCGATGGCCGCCCTGCGCGTCGGTCGGGGGCGCCGGGGCATCGTCGCCCTGTGCCTGACCGGCACGTTCGTGTCCGTCGTCGCGATGGCGGTCACCTACCGGCCGGGCGATCCGCTGCGCGCCTACTACGGCACGGATACGCGGGTGCACGTCATCCTCATCGGTGCGCTGCTCGCCGTGCTGCTGTCGTGGTGGCGGCCGTCCGAGTCGGCACGTCGCCGGCTGCGCCTGCTCGGGCCCATCGCGTTCGCGGCGATGCTCGTCGCGTGGGCCACCGCGAACGGGACCGCCGCGCCCTACTACCACGGCGGCTCGGTGGTCCACGCCGTGGTGGCCTGCGTGGTGTTGACGTCCTGCCTCCACGCCGGCCCGGTCCGCACCCTGCTCGGGGTCGGGGTGCTGGCCTGGATCGGCCGCCTGTCGTACGGCCTGTACCTCTTCCACTGGCCGATCATCGTGTGGCTCGTGCCGAACCGCGTGCCCCTCGACGGGCTCGCCCTCGACGCGGCCCGCGTCGGGCTCACGGTCGTCGCGGCGGTGGCGAGCTACTACCTGATCGAGCTGCCCGTGCGGGAGCGGCGACCCCCCACGGCCGTGACCTGGGTGCGCGACCGGCTGCGCCGAGCCGCCCCCGCCCCGCAGGACACGCCCCCCGAAGGGGTCGAGCGCCGACGCCCGGTGCCCTGGATGGTGGTGCCGGCGGTGGCGTTGACGGCCGTGGCCGTCACGGCGTCCGCGGGTGGTGCCGGCCCTCCGCCCGACTACCTGGTCGGCGACCGCACCGCGGGAGCCCGGCTGGCCGAGCAGTCGACGGCGCCCGACGAGGAGTTCCACCTCGGCGACCCGATGCCGTGCGGCGCGCCGGGCGAGCCGGCGCGCGCCGAGGCACGTGAGGCCCTGCTGCCCCTCGGGCCCCCGGCGGCCGGCGCCCGAGGGCTCCGCGTGCTCACGGTCGGCGACTCCACGATCTGCAGCCTGTACCCGGGGCTCGAGGCGGCGACGGTGGCGGCCGGCGGCCGCATCGACACCGCCGCCGTGATCGGGTGCGGCGTGGCCAGCGGGGAGACGACGACGACCCGCGGCGAGCAGGTGACCCCCAACTCGCATCGCTGCCCCCGCCTGGTCGCCGCAGCACGGACGGCGGCGCTGGCGCGCTTCACCCCCGACGTCGTGGTCTGGATGAGCGTGTGGGAGAAGTCCGACCTGGTCGTCGACGGGGAGACCCTCGTCTCGGGCACGCCCGAGGCCGAGGAGGAGATCCAGCGACGCATGGACGCCGCCCTGACCGAGCTGACCGCCGGGGGCGCCCGCGTCGTGCTGCTCACGGTGCCCGCTCCGGCGCCCAACGACGCCCAGGGGGTCGCCAACACGAGCAACGCGGTCGACGACGCCGGCTACGTCCGGCTCGACGGCATCCTCCGGCGTTTCGCGGCCCGCCACTCCGCCGACGTCACGCTCGTCGACCTGGCCGACCGGCTCTGCCCGTCGGGTCCGCCGTGCCCGGCCGAGGTCGACGGGGTGCGCATGCGCCCCGACGGCCGTCACCTGACCCCCGCGGCGGCGGCCACGACGGCGCACTGGTTGCTGCCGCAGGTCGTCGCAGGGGCCGGGGTCGGATGATCGCGGCACCGGCCCCCGCCCGAGCGGCGTCGCAGGTCCGGGCCGTCGTGCGGTCGCGGCGCACCCTGCGGGCGCTGCCCGCCTACCTCCCCGCGGTGCTGATCGCCGTCGGTGGCTGGTCGCACCGGTGGAACAACGAGGACGCCTTCATCAACTTCCGTGTCGTCGACAACCTCTTCGCGGGCAACGGTCCGGTCTTCAACGCGGGCGAGCGGATCGAGGCCGGAACGAGCCCGCTGTGGATCGGCGTGCTGTCGGTCGGCCGTGCGCTGCTCGGCTGGCTCCTGCCGATGGAGTGGATCGCGGTCCTGCTGTGCCTGGTCGCGGCGGTGGCGGCCTTCGCCCTGGCCGGTCGCTCCGCGCTTCTCGGCGCCGCGGCCGACGTCCCCGACGAGTCCGCCGACCCGCGCGCCACGGTCGTCCCCCTCGGCCCGCTGGCTGTCGCGTCGGTCGCCGTCGTCTGGGACTACGCCACGTCGGGGCTCGAGATGAGCCTGGTGTGGCTGTGGATCGCCGCCTGCTGGTACGTGCTGGTGCGTGCGGCCCGAGGGGGCGAGCCGTCGGCCCGCCGGCGGGCGGCCGGCGCGGCGGTCATCGGCCTGGCCCCGCTCGTGCGCCCCGACCTGGGCCTGATGATGGTCTGCTTCGTCGCGGCGTGGTTCGTGCTCGTGCGCCCGCGTCGGGTCGCGGCCGACCTGGCGGCGCTGCTCGCCCTGCCGCTGACGTACCAGATCTTCCGCATGGGCTACTACGCCAGCCTCGTGCCCAGCACCGCGCTGGCGAAGGATGCGAGCGGGGTCCACGTGGGCCAGGGTTGGCACTACCTCGTGGACTTCGTCCGCACCTACAGCCTGTGGCTGCCGCTCGCGGCCATCGGGGCGACCATCGTCGGGCGGCTGCGCGCCGATCGCGACCCGCGCCGAGCGACCGCGACCGCGGCGATGGTGGCGGCGGCGGCGCTGCACGGCGGGTACATCGTCGTGGTCGGCGGCGACTACATGCACGGGCGGCTGCTGCTCCCGGCGTTCTTCGCCGTCGCCCTGCCCGCGTCCCTCGTCCTGCGCGGCCGGGCACTGCCGGGTCTGGCCGTGTGCACGGTGACCGGCGTGTGGGCGCTGGTGGCGCTCGCCTGGCTCCGGCCCGCCGAGCCCCCGCCGGGGATCCCCGAGGTCGCGGACTGGCGCCAGATCATGGGAGCGAAGGTCGTGCCCGACGAGGTCGAGCTGTGGCCCACCGGCATCCTCGCCAGCGACATCTACGACGAGGGTGTGCGGGGCTACATCGGGGCCCTCGAACCCGAGGCGGGGCCGGGTCGCGACCCCGACGACCTCGTGGTCGTGCTCGGGTCGATCGGCATCCCCGCATACCAGGTCGGCATCGACGTGTGGGTCGTCGACATCGGTGGGCTCGCCGAGCCGCTCGCGGCCCGCACCGACATCGTGCCCGACCGCCCCGCCGGTCACCGCAAGGAGGTCGACCCGGCGTGGTACGTGGCCCGCTTCGGCGTCGTGGGCGACGACCCCGCCGCCCGGGACGCGGCGCGAGCGCTCGACTGCGAGCCGATCGAGGACCTGCTCGACGCGGTCACCGACGACCTCACCCCGGGTCGCTTCCTCTCGAACGTCTGGCACAGCGCGGCCAACACCCGCCTCCGGATCCCGCCCGACCCCGCCGAGGCGGCAGCCGAGCTCTGCCCACGCTGAGGGCGGGCCGAGCCGCCACCCGGCGCAGGGGAGGCGACGGGGATCCGCCCCGGGGAGGCCGAGGTCACGGGTTCCGCAACCGCACGATCCGGTCGGCGGCCCGCAGGGCGACCTCGTCGTGGGTGGCGATCAGGCACCCCGTCCCCCGCTGGGCCAGCTCGGCGACGACCGCCATGACGACCTCGGCCCAGGCCTGGTTCTGGTGGGCGACGGGCTCGTCGGCGATCAGCAGGCGGGGCGAGAGGGCCGCGGCGCGCACGAGCGCGACCCGCTGGCGCTCGCCGAGCGAGACCTCGTCCGGGAACCGGTCGACGAGGTGGTCGAGGCCGAGGCGGGTCGTCAGGGCGCCCACGTCGTCGCGCCCGACGCCGTCGAGGCGGCCCGGAAGGGCGATGTTCTCGCCGACCGTGAGCTCGTCGAGCAGCCCGAGCGACTGGGGGACGAGGGCGACGTCGTCCCACGCGGGCCGGCCGGTCGCCGCGCCGGCGCCCGCGCCGCGGTCCCGGCCGTCCCCCGGTCGCTGGACGGTGCCGGCGTCGGGGCGGTCCCAACCCGCGACCACCGTGAGCAGCACCGTCTTGCCCGACCCCGACCGCCCGGCGAGCGCCACGACCTCGCCCCGGCCCACCTCCAGGTCGACCCCGTCGAGGACCGTCAGGTCGCCGGCGGGCGTCGTGAACGCCTTCCGCAGGCCGGCGACCCGCAGCACGGGGGGTCCCGTCACGGGCCGACCACGCGGCCGTCGCGGAGGGTGAGCACCGCGTCCGCAGCGGCGATCACGTCGGGGTCGTGGGACGCGACGACGAGCGTGCGCCCGGTGCCGACCAGGTGGCGCATGGCGTCGATGACCAGCGCCGCCGACCGGGTGTCGAGCGCAGCGGTCGGCTCGTCCGCCAGCAGGAGGGCCGGGGGCCCGACGGCGGCCGCGGCGAACGCCACGCGCTGCTGCTCGCCGCCGGACAGCTCGCGCGGGTACCGCCGGCGCCGCTCGGTGAGTCCCAGCCCGCCGAGCAGGTCGTCGGCCGGGGCGGCGCCGGCCCCCCGGAGCCGGGCGGCGAGCGCCACCTGCTCCTCGGCCCGCAGGTAGGGGAGCAGGTTGCTCGCCGGTTCCTCGAGCACGACGCCGATCGAGCGCCTCCTCAGGCGTCGCCGGCCCCGATCGCCGAGGCGGGCCACGTCGACGCCCTCGACGACGACCGAGCCCGCGTGCGGGACCTGCAGGCCGGACAGCGTGCGCAGCAGGGACGACTTGCCGGAGCCCGACGGCCCGGCCACCACCGAGAGCCGTCCTCGCTCGAACGTGGCGTCCACGTCGCGCACGGCGTCGACCACCCCGCTGGCGACGCGGTAGCGGACGGCGACACCCCGGCAGCGGGCGGCCGGCGGGGGAGAGGGGACCGGGGTCACGGCTCAGGCCCCGGTCCGGAGGACGTCGACAGGGCTGTCGGCGTCGGCGCGGCGTTGGGCGACCGCCGCCGCCAGCACCGCCACGGCGGCGGCGGCGAGGGCGAGGACCAGGATGAGCGTGGTCGCGGGCCGGAGGACCGGGGCCGGACGGAAGGCGGGCACGGGATCGACACGGCCGTAGGCGAGCCAGGCGGCGGCGACGGCGACGCCGAGGCCCACCCAGCAGCCGACGACCACGCCGGCGACGAGCTCGGCGAGCAGCGCGACCCGGTGCTGCGCGGACGTGAGGCCCATGCGGCGGGCGAAGGCGTAGCCCAGCAGGCGGTGGCGCCGCCGCGCGTCGAGGTAGGCGGCGACGCCGGCGAGCACGAGCAGGCCGGCGGCGATGGCGATCGCCTGCATGAAGTCGAAGGTCCACGCCACCGTGAGGAACGCGGCCCGGTCGACCACCTCGGCGGCGCGGCGGGTCTCGACGTAGCCGGTGCCGGCGTCGGCGAGGGTGGCGAGGATCCGGTCGCGGTCGCCGCGGATCCAGGTCTCGGAGCTGGCCCCGGTGAGTCGGAGGCGCTCGAGGTTGGCGGCGGCGACGAAGACCGTCGGCGTCGGCCGCCGCATGCCCGGGAACGCGCGGGGGTCGGCGACCCGCTCGATGGTGAGCCGACCGGAGCGGGCGTTGCCGATCACGACGTCGGTCGTGTCGGCGAGGTCGTCGAGGCCGACGACCACGGCTGGGACGGGGCCGTCGCCGGCGGGCGTCGCGAGCCGGTGGAGGATCTCGTCCAGCCCGCGGGCCGAGAAGGAGGGGTCCCAGAACGTGGCGCCCGCGAAGGTGGCGGGATCGACGGCGCACACCGTGACCTCCTCCTCGCTCGGGCCGGTCACGACCTCGGCCCCGCCGTAGCAGTCCACCTCGGTCGCCGCCGGCGCCAGCTCGGCGGGCAGCTGCGCCCCCGGGACGAGCCGCAGCGCGACGTCGCTGCCGACGAACGTCCGCGCCTTGGTGTCGAGCGTGGCGTCGAGCGAGCGGTCGAGGGTGGCGGCGTACCCGAGGACGCCCGCGGCGACCGCGGCCGAGGCCACGAGGCCGACGACCGCGACGCGGGAGCGGGACACACGGCGGACCGCCAGGTACAGCGGCGGGGGCCAGCCGCGGCTGGCGGCGCGGAGCGGTGCCAGGGCGACGAGGAGGAGCCGGGCGGCCACGGCGACGGCCCCGAGGATGAACAGCACCGGGAACAGCAGGCCGAGGGGGTCGACCCGGCTGACGTCGGCACCGGCGCTCACCGGGACGCCCCACTCGCCGAGGCGCCGGTAGGAGACGACCGCCAGGCCGACGAGTCCCAGCTCCCACGGCACGGCGCGCCGCCACGGCGCTCGCGGCCGGACCGCCTGCCCGACTCGCACCCGGCGGGTCACGACGGCGCCGACGACCAGCGCCGCCGCCCCGAGGCCGGCGGCGCCGGCGGCGACCGCGACGGTGACGGCCGACCGCTCGACGACCGGCGACGGCCCGAGCCACCGCACCAGGCCGTACGCCAGCCCGACGCCGGCGACCGCCCCCGCGAGGAGGGGCGCCGCCAGCTCGAGCACCGCCTTGAGCCCGAGGGCGGCCGGCGCCACGCCGCGCACGGTGAGCAGGGTGACCTCACGGCGGCGGCGGTCGAACCAGAGCGACCCGGCCGCCGCCACGAACGCGCCCCCCGCCAGGGCCGCGCATCCGGCGACCGGCCAGACCCCGCCCGCCACCGACGTCCGGATCGATCCTGCCCGGTCGACGACGAACGGCAGGTGGCTCCGGAGGACCTGCGTGACCACCCGGTCGGGGTCGTCGCGCAGGGCAGGCGGCAGCTCGCTGCACCACGCCGGCTCGGGCGCGGTCGGGGAGCCGCAGCCCAGCCGGTCGACGAGGGCCGCGGTGTCGGCGACCGTCAGCCCGTCGTGCAACGGCGCCTCCCAGACCACGGCGACCCTGGTGGCGCCCAGGTCGGCCATCAGGCGGGCGAACGTCGGACGGTCGACGATCACCACGGGCGGCGGCAGGACGCTGTCGGTGCTGTCACGCGTCAGGAGGATGTCGCCGTGGGCGCACCAGTCGTCGTCGACCGTGGGACCGGCGAGGTCGCGGTAGACGCCCACGACCGGCAGCGTCGCGCCGTCGATCGTGGCGACGTCCCCCGGCTGCAGGCCCGTCTCCTCGGCGGCGCGATCGGTGATCCAGGCCCCGGGGGCGCGTCCCGGGGTGCCCGCGACGGCGTCGATGTGGTCGGTCGCTCCGTCCCGGGTCAGCACGACGGCCGGGGTGGCGTCACCCGGGTCGGCGCCGGCCAGACGGACCGCGTCGGTGGTCGACCACCGTGTCGCCGGGCCCAGCTCACCGGCGAGCGGACCGAGGGGATCCCCGACGGCGGCCGATGCCGCCTCCACGGGCAGCACCGCGGTGTACGACGCCCCGGTGTCGCGGGGACACCGCTCGGCGGCCTGCACCGCCACCGACGCCGTGCCGACCGACGACAGGAACAGCGGCACGGCCGCCAGGGGCGCCACCAGCACCACCGTGGCGCCCGCCACCATCGCCAGCACACCGGGGCGCCGCCGCAGCAGCCACGGTGCCCGCCGCCACGGGGCCGACGACACCGTCGCGGCAGCGGCGCGCACCCAGGTCGGCACGCCCGCACGCTAGCTGTCGTGCCCGGTCGCCGTCGGTGGGTCAGGAGGGCCCGCGGGCGTGGCCCCGGCGGCCCTCTGCCCCGACGGGAGTGGCGCCGGTGGCCCGGGTCAGACCGGGGCGTACGTGACCGTCGCCTGGGCCACCGGGTCGGCGAGGCCGTCGCTGTAGACGAGCACGTCCGAGACCGACAGGCGGTTGCCCATGCGCAGCAGGCGGCCCTCGGCCACCAGGTCGACCGGTCGGGGACGGCGCAGGAACTGCATGGTCACCCCCGACGTGACCGCGTCGCGGCCGGGCTCGAGGTGGGCGAGGGTGAGCATCCAGGCGACGGCGTCGGCCACCGAGAACAGGGTCGGTCCCGACACGGTCGCCCCGGGGCGCAGCTGCCGGTCACCGACCGGGGCCCGCATGCGGATCGACGTGTCGTCGAGGTTCTCGATGCGCATCGCCGCGTCCGGGTCGGGCGGCGGGAAGGCGGCGTGGAGGACGGCGATGAGCTGGTCGGGCGTGCGCAGGGGGGTCGGCATGCGGCGTCGATCATGGCCGCGGGGCCGCGCCGGTGCCAGGAGCCCTGCCGGTCCGGCACGCGTCCCCGCGGTGGGGCCGACCGGCAGGACCGCGGCGGTCCTCGGCGCTCGGGCGTTCCGGACGCCGGCGGGCGCCCGCTCGCGACGTCCGGCCGGCGCGGCGCCATCGGTGTGCGCCCGGCCGGCGTGGCGTGCCAACCTGCGCCCGTGCCCGACGCGCCCGTCAACGAGCCCCGTGCGTCGGCCCCGCAGGGCTGGCGGGTGTGGCTGGCGGGGGCCCGTCCCCGCACG
>Ga0111539_10005787_pt1 | contig 15976 bp, 9 predicted proteins | sample RhiMethybrSRZTD1_FD_79667 | JGI IMG/M metagenome (GOLD analysis project Ga0111539, IMG submission 79667) | Populus rhizosphere microbial communities from Tennessee, USA - Rhizosphere MetaG P. TD hybrid SRZTD1 (version 2) (version 2) | ecosystem: Host-associated > Plants > Roots > Rhizosphere >... | reverse complement strand
GCGGCACGGCCGCGGCCGGGGTAGAATGGGGTTTTGCGGCCCGGCGCTCGGGCCGTGCCTGGAGGATCGATGGAACCGACGTGGCACGACGGTCTCAGCCGGAAGGCCCTGGTCGAGCTCGTGGAAGGCCTGCTCCTGGCGATGGACAAGGCGGTGCCGCGGCTCGACGCCATCGCGCACCACCTCGGCCTGACGTCGCAGCAAGGCGAGGAGATGGAGGTCCTGGGCGGGATCTCCGACCAGATCGCCGACATCGGCGACGAGCTCTACGCCGCGAGCGACCGCGAGAAGCTGCGCGAGTGGGGCAACGAGATCGACTCCGCCGGCGGAAAAGCTCATTGAAGACTGTCGGTCTCGTTAGCCTCGGATGTCCCAAGAACCTCGTCGACGGCGAGGTGATGCTGGGACGGCTGCAGGGGGCGGGCTACGCGCTCGTGCCGGACGCGAAGCAGGCCGACGTGATCGTCGTCAACACCTGTGCGTTCATCGACCGGGCCAAGCAGGAGTCGGTCGACGCCATCCTGGAGATGGCGCGCGAGAAGGAGACCGGCCGCGCCAAGCGCCTCGTGGTGACCGGCTGCCTCTCCGAGCGCTACGACGCCGAGCTGCGCCGCGAGATCCCGGAGATCGACGCGACGCTCGGGACGGGCCAGGTCGAGGACATCCTGCGCGCGGTGGACGGGGAAGCGACGACGCGCGAACAGGCCGGGCCGGACCTGCCGAGCTGGGTCTACGACCATACCCAGCCGCGCGTGCTCTCGACGCCGCCGTGGCTCGCGTACGTGAAGATCAGCGAGGGCTGCGACTACACCTGCTCGTTCTGCATCATCCCGAAGCTGCGCGGCCGGCACCGCAGCCGCAGCGTCGAGGACATCGTGAGCGAGGCCCGGGCGCTCGCGGCCCGCGGCGTGCGCGAGATCGTGCTCGTCGCGCAGGACTCGACCCGCTACGGCCTCGACCACGGCGTGCGCGACGGGCTCGCCTACCTGCTGCGCCGGCTGGGGCGCGTGGACGGGATCCGCTGGATCCGGATCATGTACGCCTACCCCTCGACGCTCAGCGACAAGGTGCTGGACGCGATCGCGAGCGAGGACAAGGTCGTCAAGTACGTGGACATCCCGCTGCAGCACGCGAGCGAGCCGGTGCTGAAGCGCATGAAGCGGCCGACGGGGAAGGGCAACCTGCTCGGGATGGTGGAGCGGATCCGCGAGCGCGTGCCGGGCGTCGCGATCCGGACCTCGTTCATCGTCGGCTTCCCGGGCGAGACCGACGCGGACTTCGCGAAGCTCCTCGACTTCGTCGAGGCCGGCCGCTTCGACAACGTCGGCGTCTTCACCTTCTCGGACGAGGAGGGCACCACGTCCTGGGAGCTGCCCGGCCGCGTGCCGAAGCGCGTCAAGGAATCGCGGCGCCGCAAGCTGATGTCGCTGCAGAAGAAGCTGTCGCTGCGCCGGAACCGCGCGCGGGTGGGGGAGCGCGTCGAGGTTCTCGTCGAGGGGACGCACGCCGACAGCGACCTGCTGCTGCGCGGCCGCCTCGCCACGCAGGCCCCCGAGATCGACGGCCAGGTGATCGTGAACGACGGCTCCGCCGAGCCCGGCTCTTTCGTGACCTGCGAGGTCACGGAGGCGCATTCCTACGACCTCGTCGCGCGCGTCGTCTGAGGCCCGCTCGTCTCGCCTCGGCCGACAGGTCGATCCTCCAGGATTTCTGTAGACTTCCAGTCGGAGAGTGCGGATGAGCCGTGCTTGTTTCGGCGCCCTATCGGTCTGGGCGCTCGCCGCCGTGATCGAGGCGCAGCCGCCCGCGGGTGCGACCGCCAGGGGCGGAGCCGCTTCGGCGTCCGTGGCTTCCGCGGCTCACCACACCTTCACGACCTACTGCGTCGAGTGTCACGGCGGCGCGCGGCCGAAGGCCGGCCTCGATATTTCCGGGCTGGTCGAGCGGATGTCGGACACGGCCGTCGCGGAGCGAGCGGAGGCGTGGGTCGGTATCGCCAGGATGCTCGAGACGCGTCAGATGCCGCCGGAGGACGCCGATCGCTTCCCGAGCGACGCGGAGCGTGCCGCCACAGCGGCCTGGATCCGCGCTTCGCTCGACGCCTACGAGGCCGCGCACGGCGGCGAGCCGGGGCGGGTGACCGTCCGCCGGCTGACGAGCGCCGAGTACGCCTACGCGATCCGCGACCTCACCGGCGTCGACGTGAAGGTCGGCGTCGACGCGTCGAGCGACTCGGTCGGCGGCGAAGGCTTCGCCAACTTCGGCGACGTACAGTCCGTGCAGGACGCCACCGTCGAGCGCTACCTGGAGGCGGCGCGGCAGGTCGCCGATCATGCCGTGATCGGGTCCGGCCCGCTCGCCTTCTACACGGACCCGGGGAAGACCGGCCTCGAGCTGTCGGCGCTCAACCGCCTCCAGGAGCTCTACGCCTCGCGAGGCTTCCGCGTCGTGTCGGGGGAGGGCGGACGGCCGTTCGGGTTCGATCGCTACTCGAAGGCGTTCTACGTGGCCTGGCGCTACAAGCACCGCAAGGCGCTCGGCGATCCGGCCGCGACGCTTCGCGGGCTCGCGGCGAAGGAAGGCGTCAGCGGACGCTTCGCGGAGCACGTGTGGGACGTGGTCAACCGGGCCGGCACGGGCTACCCGAGCCGCCTGACGATCGAGCGCTGGCAGCAGCTCGCTGCGCCTTCGTCCGACGCGCAGGCTTCCGTCGCCCGGGTGCGCGGCGAGTGCGATGCGATCGTCAAGGAGCTGGTCGCCTGGCCCAGCTGGCTGTTCGCGCGCGGCGACCTCGCTGCCGGAGGCGCCGGCGACGAGAGTCCTCTCGTCTTCGACGACACGACGCTCGCGGCCGCTCCGGCGCACGAGTACGTCTATCGGTTGAACCGTCGCTTCGGCGAGGAAGGGCTGAAGATCGTCCCGGGCCCATGGCCCGTACAGCTCTCGGTCACGGCCCTCCACGCATCCCCCGGTAGCGCTCCCGTGGTCATCTGGCGCAACCCGCGCCTCGTTCTGCGAGCGGCTCCTCCGCTTCCTGCGCCTGACGAGCCGGCAGCGGTCACGCTCCGCCGACAGCCCGGGCCGATCCAGAAGGAGCTGCCGCTGCGGTCGGTGCTCCCGGCCGACGACGTGAAGCGGCTCGCGTTCGGCACCAGTCCCGACGGCTCGGCGCTCGGCCCCGACGACTTCGCGGCCTCCGAGACGATCTCGTTCGTGCTCGACGCGCCCGTAGGCAGCGACCAGCTGGCCGAGCTGCACGTCGTCGCGGAGCTGGGACGAGACCGCCAGGCGGTCGTGCGGACACTGATCGCCGAGCGCTCGGCGCTCGCGTCCAGGTACCGCGTGTTTCTGGGCGACCCGGCGAGCGCCGGCTATCGCAGCTTCCGCGCCGGCATGGCCGAGTACGTGGCGCTGCTGCCGCCCAACTCGCACGGGGAACCCAATCCCGCGGACAAGGATCCGGTGCCCGCGCCCTTCGACAACACCTACAACAGCCCGGAGCACGACGCCTTCGTCACCAACGTCAAGTACCAGCGCACCGACGAGTTCTTCACGACGAACATCGTCGACGGCGAGGATCGCGCGCGCCTCGACCAGGCGTGGAACGACCTCTTCGGGTCGTGGCCGTACCACGACGCCTACCTGGGCATGCTGCTCGACCACTATGGCGTGAAGGACGCGAGCCCCCGCAAGATCGAGGACATGACGCCGGCGCGCGTTGCGGCGTTGCCCGAGGCGCTTCGGCCGGAGGTCCGTTCGCTGCGCGCGCACCACGCCGCCGTCCGGCAGGCGCTCGAGCGCGCCGAGCCGGGCCACGTGACGGACGCTCTCGCGTTCGCGAGCCGCGCCTGGCGGCGGCCACTGACGGCGGCCGAGCAGGCGAGCCTTCGGGCGTTCTACGCCTCGCTACGCTCCGTCCACCAGCTCGACCACGAGGCGAGCGTGCGGGCGCTCGTGGCCCGCGTCCTGATGTCGCCCGCCTTCCTGTACCGCATCGAGGCGGCGCCAGGTCCGACGGAAGCGGCGCTCGACGACTGGGAGATGGCGAGCCGGATGAGCTTCTTCCTGTGGTCCTCGATCCCCGACGACGAGCTGCGGCGGGCGGCCGCGGCCGGAGAGCTCCGCGACCCGGCCAGGCTGGCGGGCCAGGTCAGGCGCATGACGGCCGACCCGAAGGCCAGGCGTCTGGCGACCGAGTTCTTCGGCCAGTGGCTCGGCTTCTACCACTTCGACCAGTACCGCGGGATCGACACGGGGCGCTTCCCCGAGTTCACCGACGAGGTGAAGGCCTCGATGTACGACGAGGCCGTCTCCACCTTCGAGTACATCGTGAGGCAGGGCCGGCCCGTGAAGGAGATCCTGCACGCGGACTACGCGTTCCTGAACAAGCCGCTCGCCGCCTTCTACGGAGTCGACGCGAGCGTGAGCTCGACCGACCGGGTCGAGCGCGTCCCTGGCGCGGGCGCGTTCGACCGCGGCGGAGCGCTGCGGCTCGGGTCGGTGCTGACGACGACGTCGGCGCCGCTGCGCACGAGCCCCGTCAAGCGCGGCGACTGGATCCTGCGGCGCATCCTGGGAACGCCGACGCCGCCGCCCTTGCCGGACGCGGGCAACCTGCCGGCGGACGACAAGGCTTTCGGCGGGCTGACGCTGCGCGAGAAGCTCGCGCAGCACAAGCGCGACGCCCGCTGCTCTTCGTGCCACCTGCGCATCGACCCGCTGGGTTTCCCGCTCGAGGGCTTCGACGCGGTCGGCCGCAAGCGCGCGAGCTACGCCGACGGCACGCCGGTCGACCTGACGGGCGAGTTCAAGGACGGCTCGACGATCGTCGGCTCGCAGGGGCTGCTAACATACCTGCAGAACCAGGGCGGCAAGGTGATGACGACCCTGGCGAGGAAGATGCTGGGGTACGCGCTCGGACGGAACCCGCAGGCGTCCGACCGGCCGCTGATTCGCGCGATGAGCGAATCGGGCGGCGAGGCGTCGTTCTCCGAGCTGGCCACGCGGCTCGTGACGAGCCGGCAGTTCCGCCATCGCGGGCCGCTCGTCGAGGCGCCCGCGCTCGCGCATGAGACGCGGCCGAAGCCGACCGCGGCGGGGGACGCTGCGGCGCCGGGCGGGAGCCCATGAGCCGCAAGCGGCGCGCGTCCACGACGTCGCGGCGCCACGTCCTGCGCGGCCTCGGCGCGGCCCTGACGCTTCCGTGGATGGAGTCGCTGCCGGCCTTCGCGCAGGAGGCGACGGGCGGCCCGAAGCCGAAGCCTCCGGTCCGCCTCGGCATCCTCTACTTCTCGAACGGCGTCGAGCCGGCGCACTGGTGGGCGAAGGGCAGCGGTGCTTCGATGGAGCTCGGCCCCGGCCTGCTGCCGATGCTCCCGCACCGGGAAGACATGGTGTTCGTGCGGGGCGTGTTCAACCCGACGGCCCAGGTCTCCACGAGCCCCCACCTCGGGCGTATGAACCTGCTGTCGGGCGCGCCCGTCAGCCTCGATCCGAACCAGATCCGCGTCGGCACCTCGATGGACCAGGTGCTGGCCGCGGCCCTCGCGGACGAGACCGAGGTCCCGAGCCTGGTGCTGGGGATCGAGCCCAACGAGCTGCGGCTCGAGGACGGGCTCTCGATGATCTACGGCTCGAGCCTGTCGTGGATCTCGCCCACGCGGGCAGCCGCCAAGGAGATCTATCCCGCGCGAACGTTCGACCGCCTGGTGGGCGACGGGTCGGGCCGCGCCCTCGACCAGAGCATCCTCGACGCGGTGCAGGACGAGTCGCAGAGCCTCAAGCCACACCTCAGCCGGGACGACGGCCACAAGCTGGGCGAGTACTTCGAGGGCATCCGGGACATCGAGAAGCGGATCGAGCGGGCCGCGACCGAGGAGCGGCTCGAAGGCTGGCGCCCGACGCTCGCCGAGCCCGACCTGCCGCGCCCGACGGACGGGATGCCGCAGGACGTGCCGGCGCACATGAAGCTGATGCTCGACCTGGTGGTGCTCGCGTTCCAGATGGACAAGACGCGAGTCGCGACGCTCATGCTCAACAACGACCTGTCGCAGATGAACTTCAAGTTCGTCGAAGGCGTGCAGGGGGCGCTGCACCTCGACCTCACGCACAACGGGCGCGTCGCCGAGAAGGAGGCGATGTACCTCAAGACGAACCAGTTCCACGCCGCGCAGTTCGCCTACCTCACCGCTCGCATGAAGGCGATCCCGGAAGGCGAGACGACGCTGCTCGACAGCTCGATCCTCCTGTTCGCGTCGAGCCTGTTCGACGGTGACCTCCACGGCGCCGAGCAGCTGCCGATCCTGCTGACGGGGAAGGGCGGCGGCTCGCTCCGGACGGGCCGCATCCTCGACTACCTGGACCGGGGCGACGAGAACCGCAAGGCCTGCAGCCTGCACCTGTCGCTGATGGACCGGATGGGCGTGAAGCTCGACCGCTTCGGCGACGCGACCACGCGGCTCGCCGACCTGTAGACGGCGGTTTCGCCAACGCAAAGAGAAGGGGCCGGCCTTTCGGCCGGCCCCGTCGAACGTCAGCCGATCAGTCGGCTACCAGATGAGCCGCGCGCCGAGCTGCGCCTGGCGCGGGGCGCCGAGGCCGCTCGCGATCGTGCCGTCGAAGTTGAACACGAGGTTCGTGGTCTGCGGCACGAGCAGGTTCTTCGAGTTGAACAGGTTGAACACCTCGAAGATCGGCTCGATCGAGACGCGCTTGCCGAGCGCGAACTCGCGCGAGAGGCGCAGGTCGAGCGACGAGAACTCGTTGTCCTTGCGGCCGGTGTTGCGCTCGACGATCGAGCCGTCGGAGCGGATGCGGTCGGAGGCCGGCCCGAAGACCGTCTGCGAGACCGCGCCGGTCGCGCTCAGCGAGAGCGGCTGCGCCGAGCGGTACGAGTAGCGCAGGTTCACGTTGACGCGGGCCGGCGCGATCCAGAGCAGCACGGCGTTCAGCCGGTGGCGCTGGTCGCGGTCCGAGTAGCCGTACTCCGCGTCGAGGTTGTTGTAGGCGATGTAGCGGTACGTGAACGGGTCGCGCTCGTTGTCGTCGTCGGACTTGTCCCAGGACATCGTGTAGTTCGCCTGGAACTGGTAGTTGCGGGCGAAGCGCTTGGTGAGCCCGAACGTGATCCCGCTGTAGCTGCTCTTGGCCGTGGACTCGACGCTCGTGAGGCCGGCGCCGCCCGAGTTGCCGCAGGCGATGCCGTTCGTCCCGCCGGGCTGGAGCCCGGTGCCCCACGGGCAGCCGAAGGCGGTGTCGTTCTGCTCGAGGAAGCGCGTCAGGTGCTCGCCCTTGGCGTAGTTGTACTGGACGAGCACCGCGAGGTTGTCGACCACCTCGCGCTCGACGGAGGCCGAGGCGGACCAGGTGCGCGGGTTCTGGAAGCTCTCGTCGAACACGAACACGCCCGGGTGGTCCGGGGTGCCCTGGCCGGCCTCGGCCGGCAGCAGGTTGGGATAGGTCGGCGGCGTGACGCCGAAGCCGTTGAAGAAGCTGGCGCGGAAGGCGTTCTGCGCGCGGCTGCCGTTCGTCGAGCGCGACGACGCGAGGGCCAGGCCGGGCACGCGGCCGTAGAAGAGGCCGCCGTTCAGGCGGACGACGGTCTTGCCGTCGGCCTTCGGGTCCCACGAGATGCCGAGCCGGGGCTGCCACATCCCGTAGTCCGACGGGATCGTGCCGTCGGAGGGGAAGCGCCTGCCGTTCACCGTCTGGCCGATCAGGGGCGCGTAGAACACCTGGTTGGCCGGCGTGATCATGTCGGCCTGCTTCTGCATCTCCCAGCGCAGGCCGTAGCTGACGGTGAGCGTGCGGCTCGGCTGCCACTTGTCCTGCGCGAAGAGCGCGAGCTCGGTCTGCGGGATGTCCTGCGTGCCGGCCTCCTCGGCCGAGAGCCCGCCGACGCCGAACTGCTGCAGGAACAGAAGCAGCGGCCCGGTGATGTCGCTGCCCGCCGGGCACGCGCCCGTCTCGGAGCTGGTGCCGTTCGAGCACTCGACGTACTTCGGGTTGCGCGCGTAGTTCAGGAAGCCGTCGGTCGAGCCGAAGATGTAGCGCCCGTTCTGGAAGCCGCGGAAGGTCTGGTTGGAGTGGACGCGGTTGTACTCGACGCCGAACTTCAGCGAGTGGCGGCCCTTGATCAGCGAGATGTTGTCGTTGAACTGGATGCGCTCGTCGAAGTAGTCGACCGGGATGAAGAACGGCTCGCCGAAGCGGTAGGCGCGCCCGAAGTCGAACGCCGTGTCGGGCAGCGGGCGGCTCTGGCCGGTGATGTTCGGCCCGTCGTAGGGCCGCGGCCGGTTCTCGCGCGCCCACTGGAAGCGGAACTCGTTGAGCAGCGAGGCCGACAGGTTCGAGAGCAGCGAGCCCGTGACGGCGTGCGAGTCGTCCTTTTCGGTCGCGTTCGCGCTCACGCCCCACGAGTCGACGTCGAAGGTGCCGTTCTTCTGTTCGGCCCAGGTGTAGTTGTAGCGGATCGTGGCGAGGTGCTTGGGGCTGAGCTGCCAGTCGACCTTGCCGAGGAATACGCGCGCGTCGTTGGTCCGCTCGATCGAGCCGTTCTCGCCCGCGCTGCCGAGGGCCGCGAAGTAGTCGACCACGCGCGGCTCGATGCGGCTCGGGTCGGTCTGCTTGGTGGAGTCGCCGTTCTGGTAGTCGAGCGCCACGAAGTAGAAGGCCTTGTCCTTGACGATCGGCCCGCCGAGGGTGAAGCCGAACTGCTGTTGCGAAAACGGGAACTTGTCGGCTTCGCTGCCGTCGGCCTTCTTGGGCGCCGAGGAGAGCGAGTCGTCCTTGAAGTAGGCGTGCAGCGTGCCGTGGACCGCGTTCGTGCCGGACTTGGTGACGACGTTGACGAAGCCGCCGTTCGAGCGGCCGAACTCGGCGTTGGCGCCCGAGGCGACCACGACGACCTCCTGGACTGCGTCCAGGTTGAAGGTGAACGCGGGGCGCTGGCCGCCGCGCTGCTCGCCGAAGAACGGGTTGTTGAAGTCGGCGCCGTCCACCGAGACGTTGTTGTAGATGCCCTTCTGCCCGTTGATCGTGAGCTCGTCGCCGTCCGGTCCCTGCACGATGCTGACGCCGGGCGTGAGCTTCGTGAAGTCCAGGAAGTTCCTGCCGTTGTTGGGCAGGCCCTTGATCGCGGCGGAGTTGATGCGCGTCGAGGACTCGGCGCGGGTCGTCTCGATCACCGGCGAGTCGGCCTGGACCACGACCTCTTCCTGCAGCGTCGAGACCTTGAGCTGGAGCGCCAGGTTCGCCGCCTGGCCGACCGTCAGCACGATGCCCTCGCGCACGAGCGTGGCGAAGCCGGTGAGCGAGACGGTGACCCGGTAGGGGCCGAGCGGCAGCAGCAGCGCCCGGAAGCGTCCGTCGGCGTCGGTGGCGAGCGTGCGCTCGAGGTTGGTCGCGGTGTTCTTGACGAGGACCGTGGCGCCGGCGATCGGGGCGCCGCTCGGGTCGCTGACCGTCCCCTCGATGACGCCCGTGGTGGCCTGCGACTGCGCGGTGGAGAGAGCGGGCATGAGGATCAGCAGCAGGGCGGCCAGCACGCTCACGAAACGGCCGGAACGGATCATTCAGTTGCCTCCTTGAACTTCTGGCGCGCGGAGTTCACGCGCTCGGCATCGTGCCAGAAGGATGCGAAACGTTACATCGGGCCGAACGACGCTTTCAAGTGTGAAAGAAGCCTTCAAGCTGCTGAATGGGCGCGATCCGCGGGGCGCGTGACGCGCTCGAAATGCCGGACAGGAGCGCGGTGGAGGGACGGCTTCCTTGCGGCGCGCCCCGAACAACTGCTACACTTTACGTTCTGGCTACGGGCGCAGGACCAGAGTGGGGTCGCCCACTCTTTTTTTTGGAGGGAAAACTGGCGCGGCAGGAAGGGACGGTTGAGCGGGTGAGGTCCGTCGCCTCGCGCGTGACGGCCGACCGCGGCCTCGAGCTCGTGGACGTCGAGCTGAAGCGCGCACAGGGCGGCCAGCTCGTCCGGCTGTTCATCGACCAGCCCGGCGGCGGGATCGGCCTCGACGCGCTGCAGACGGTGTCCGAGGAGGTCTCGGCCATCCTCGACGCCGAGGACCCGATCGACGGCAACTACACCCTCGAGGTCTCCTCCCCCGGGCTCGACCGGCCGCTGCACGGCGAAGCCGACTACCGCCGCTTCGTCGGCAAGCTCGCCAAGCTGTCGAGCTACGAGCCCGTCGACGGACGCCGTCACTGGACCGGCCGCATCGTCGCCTGCGACGACGGCATCGTGACCCTGGAGCTCGTTGGTGAGAAGGCGAGCGCGCGTGTTCCGCTCGCCAAGGTCTCCCACGGGCGCCTCGAGGTCGAGTTCCCGAAGAACGGATAGCGAGCGAAGAGAGCGTGATGGCCAATCAGCTGCGTCAGCAGATCGAGCAGATCAGCCGGGAGAAGAACATCAACCCGGACGTGATCATCGCCGCGATCGAGGACGCGATCCTGACCGCCTCCAAGAAGTACTACAAGGGCGCGGAGGACCTCCGCAGCCGCTTCAACGAGGAGAGCGGGCAGATCGAGGTGTTCGCGGTAAAGCAGGTGGTCGAGACCGTCGAGATCCCCGAGACCCAGCTCGGGCTCGAGGAGGCGAAGCAGCTCTTCCCGGGCGCCGAGCTCGAGCTCGGCCAGGAGATCGAGTTCCCGAAGCCGACCGACGTGCTCGGGCGGATCGCCGCGCAGACGGCGAAGCAGGTCATCTTCCAGAAGGTGCGCGAGGCCGAGCGCGACAACGTGTACGCGGAGTACTCGAGCCGCGTCAACGAGGTGGTGAACGGCATCGTGAAGCGCCAGGAGATGGGCGACTTCGTGGTCGACCTCGGGCGCGCCGAGGCGCTCTTGCCCCGCAAGGAGCAGAGCCGCGCCGAGGCCTATCAGACCGGCGACCGCGTGCGCGTCGCGATCGTGCGCGTGGCGAAGGCAGCCAAGGGCCCGCAGGTGATCGTGAGCCGCACGGACCCGGCCCTGCTGATCAAGCTGTTCGAGATGGAGGTGCCGGAGATCTACGACGGTACCGTCCAGATCAAGGGCGCGGTGCGCGAGGCGGGCGAGCGCGCCAAGGTGGCGGTGATCTCGCGCGAGCGCGACGTCGACCCGGTGGGCGCCTGCGTCGGCATGAAGGGCACGCGCGTGCAGTCGATCATCCGCGAGCTGCGCGGCGAGAAGATCGACATCGTCGAGTGGAGCGACGACGCGACCACCTTCGTGCTGAACGCGCTCTCGCCCGCGAAGGTGAGCCGCGTCCAGATCGTCGACGAGGAGCAGCGCATCATGGAGGTCGTCGTCGAGGACAAGCAGCTGAGCCTCGCGATCGGCAAGAAGGGCCAGAACGTCCGCCTCGCCGCCAAGCTCGTGGGCTGGCGCATCGACATCAAGAGCGAGGAAGAGAAGCGCCGCGAGGTCGAGGCCGAGATGGCGCGCATGGCGCGCGCGGTCGACGAGATCCGCAGCCTCGAGCAGCACGGCGTGGGCGAAAAGGTCGTGCAGAAACTGGTCGAGGCCGGCGTGCACGGGCTCGCGCACCTCGCCGAGATGACGGACGAGGACCTGGGCGGGCTCGAGGGCCTGGGGCCGAAGACGGTCGAGGCGGTCCGCGAGGCGGCGGCGCTGGCACAGAAGGACTGGGACGCGCGCGACGCGGCCGAGGCCGAGAGGCTCGCGGCCGAGCAGGCCGAGCAGGCTGCCGCGGAGCAGGCGGCCGCCGAGCAGGCTGCGGCGGATCAGGCCGCGGCGGATCAGGCTGCGGCTGAGCAGGCCGCGACGGAGCAGGCCGCGCAGGCAGAAGGCGCCGCCCTTGGCGTTGCGGCCGAGCCGGCCGCCGCGACGGCGGAGGGTGGATCCGAGGAGGGTGGGACGGATGGCGAACGTTAGGGTCTTCGGGCTAGCTCGGGATCTGAAGCTCTCGAGCCAGGAGGTCATCGACCGCCTGAAGAAGCTCGGAGTCGAGGTGAAGACTGCCTCGAGCTCGGTCGACGAGGACACCGCCGACAAGCTGCGCCGCATCCTCAAGATCGACGCGCTCACCGCGAAGAAGAAGCGCGTCTACGGCAGTGACGAAGACGAATCCGAGCGCGACCGGCAGGAGCGCGAGCTGGCGGAGAGGATCGCCGCCGAGCGCGCCGCGCGCGAGGCGGCCGCGGAAGAGGCTCGCATCGCCGCCGAGGAGCGCAAATCCGGTCGCCGCCGCAAGGTCGAGGCCCCGGCCGAGGCGCCGCCGACCGTGCTGACGCACACGCCGGGCGCGCCGCGACTGGCCCCGAAGAGCACCATCGTTCGCGTCGAGATCCCCGACGACGAGCCGGAAGAGGCTCTCGACGAGGCCGAGGTCCCCGAGGAGGTCGAAGCCGCGCCGCCGCCCGATCTGCCCGTCGCTCAGGCGCCGCCGCCTCCGCCGCCGGGTCCGGTGCGCACGACAGTGACGGCTGCGCGCCTGGCCGGGCCAGTGCGTCCGATCGCTCCCGCGGCCCCGCCGCCGGCTCCCGTCGCGGCCGCGGCCGCCGACACGGCCGTCGAGCCGCCTCCGCCGCCGGCCGCAGCTCCCGCGCCGCGCCCGGTCATCGCGCGTCCGGCGCCGCCGCGCCCGCTGCGGCCGATCGCGCCGCCGCGGCCCGTGGGTCCGCATCCCACGAGCCCGCACCCGACGAGCCCGCACGCCACCGCTGGCACTCCGCTGCCGCGCTCGCCGCACGTGGTGGCCGGGCGGCCCGGCATGCTGGCGCGCCCGGCTTCTCCCTATGCGCGCCCCGCGCCCCCCGGACCGCCGCGCCCGGTCGGCCGCCCCGCGCCCCGCAAGAAGGGCACGCCGATCGTCGTCCAGCGCGAGGAGCGCCCCGTCTACACGGGCCCGCCCCGCCAGATCAACCTCTCCGAGGGCGTGACGGTGAAGGAGCTCTCGGAGAAGATGCCGGACGCCAAGTCGCGCGACATCATGAAGGCGCTCATCTCGCGCGGGATCATGGCGACCGTCAACCAGAGCCTGGAGCCCGCGCTCGCGATCGAGATCTGCAAGGAGTTCGGCTACGAGGCGCAGATCCAGTCCTTCGAGGAGGAGCAGTTCAAGGTCGGCGAAGTCGAGTCGAAGCCGGAGGACCTGGTTCCGCGCGCGCCCGTGATCACGGTCATGGGCCACGTCGACCACGGCAAGACCTCGCTGCTCGACGCGATCCGCCAGACCGCCGTCGCGGCGGGCGAAGCCGGCGGGATCACGCAGCACATCGGCGCCTACCACGTGGACGTCGGCACGCGGCGCGTCGTGTTCCTCGACACGCCGGGCCACGAGGCGTTCACGCTGATGCGCGCGCGCGGCGCCAAGGTCACGGACATCGTGGTGCTGGTGGTGGCCGCCGACGACGGCGTGATGCCGCAGACGCTCGAGGCGATGGACCACGCCAAGGCCGCGGGCGTGCCGATCGTGGTCGCCGTCAACAAGATCGACAAGCCGGACGCGCAACCCGACCGCGTGCGCCAGCAGCTCTCCGACCGCGGGCTGATGCCCGAGGAGTGGGGCGGCACCAACGTCTTCGTCAACGTCTCGGCGAAGAAGCAGATGGGGCTCGAGCAGCTGCTCGAGATGCTGCTGCTCGTGGCCGACATGCAGGAGGTCAAGGCCAACCCCAAGAAGCCGGCGCTCGGCACCGTGCTCGAAGCACGGCTCGACAAGGGCCGCGGCCCCGTCGCGACGGTGCTGGTGCAGGACGGCACGCTCAGCGTCGGCGACACGGTCGTCGCCGGCGCCGTCACCGGCAAGATCAGGGCACTCGTGGACGATCGCGGAGCGCGGCTCAAGCAGGCCGGTCCATCGACGCCGGTCGAGGTGCTGGGCCTGCCGTCGCTGCCGGAGCCGGGCGACCAGCTGCTGGGCGTGACCGACAGCCTGAAGGCGCAATCGATCGTCAACTTCCGCCAGCTCAAGATGCGCGAGAAGGCGCTCTCCGCCTCCTCGCGCGTCCGGCTCGAAGATCTCGGGCGTGCGATCGCCGACGGCCAGCTCAAGGAGCTGCTGCTGGTGCTGAAGGCCGACGTGCAGGGCTCGCTCGAGGCCGTCGCCGACCAGCTCGCCAAGCTGCCGCAGGAGAAGATCAAGGTCCGCATCATCCGCCAGGGCGTGGGCGCGGTGACCGAGGGCGACGTGCTGCTCGCGGCGGCGTCGAACGCCGTGGTGATCGGCTTCAACGTGCGGCCCGAGCGCAAGGCCGCGGAGATCGCCGAGCGCGACGAGGTCGAGCTCAGGCTCTACACGATCATCTACGACGTCGCCGAGGAGATGAAGAAGGCGATGGAGGGCCTGCTCGAGCCCAAGGTTCGCGAGGTGCGGCTCGGCGCGGCCGAGGTGCGCGACACCTTCAAGATCTCGAAGATCGGCACGATCGCCGGCTGCTACGTGCAGGACGGCAAGGTCACCCGCACCGCCAACGTGCGGCTGCTGCGCGACAACGTGGTGATCCACACCGGCAAGGTGAGCTCGCTCAAGCGCTTCAAGGACGACGCCAGCGAAGTGAAGAACGGCATGGAGTGCGGCATCGGGATCGCCGGCTACAACGACGTCAAGCCCGGCGACGTGATCGAGTTCTTCACGACCGAGCGCGTGAAAGAGACGCTGACCTAGAGCGTTCTTTCAGAACGACACCCCGAGCGACACCACCGTGAAGTGGTCGTCGCTGCCGGGGTTGAAGAAGTAGACCGTGCCGTCGAGCTTCTTGTACGTGAAGCCCACGAGCAGTCCCCGCTGGATGTCGCGCTCGGTCTTGTAGACGCGCGTCCTTTGCGTGACCAAGCCCGCGCGAAGCCACTCCGTCGGCCACAGGCTGAGCTCCGACCACATGTAGAAGTAGTTGCTCGAGCTGTCCCCGAGGTCGAAAACGTACTCGGCTTCGGCGTAGGCCTCGAAGATCCCCGCGCTCAGGCTCGCCTCGAAGGCGGGGACGATCCCGTCGGTGCTGCCGACGAGCCCGCCGAGCATCGGCGTGAGCGCGAGCTTCAGCTTGTCTCCGAGCTCGAAGTTCGCTCCCGCGAAGAACGAGACGGAGTCGCGGTCCTCGTAGTTGTAGCGCGTCTCGAGGTGCAGCCTGCCGCGGTCCGCCCGGAACGTCGGCTGCACGAAGTCCTCGTCGTCGGGCAGCAGGTAGAGGGCACCCGACAGGCCGAACTCCCAGGACGTCTCGGCATCCGCCGGAGGGGCGGAGGGCGGGGCCTGTGCGCGGAGCGCCGCGGGCGCCGCGTAAGCGGCGACAGCCAACGCCGCGCGAAACGCGAGGAGGACCGCTGCGCGCATGAAGTCGCTACCTTAAGCCGGAGTGGGACCAAAGGCCAATAGACCCGCCGGTCTCGTCGTCTGTAGGCTCGGCTGCAGTCTGTGCGGAGCACCGTTCCCAGGATCGATCCGAGGAGGGCGCCATGCCTTCGAGACCGTCCGTCGCTGCGGCTGCCGTTCTCGGGATCGCGCTCGCCGCTCCCGCGGCGCAGGCGCAGGCGCCAGCGAAGAAGCCCAACATCCTCGTCATCTTCGGCGACGACGTCGGCCAGACGAACATCAGCGCCTACTCGATGGGCGTCGTGGGCTACCGCACGCCCAACATCGACCGCATCGCGAAGGAGGGCATGCTGTTCACGGACTACTACGCCGAGAACAGCTGCACCGCGGGCCGCTCGACGTTCATCACCGGCGAGGTCGGGTTCCGCACCGGCCTGCTCAAGGTGGGCATCCCGGGCGCCAAAGAGGGGCTCCAGAAGCAGAACATCACGATCGCCGAGGCCCTGAAGCCGCTCGGTTACGCGACCGGGCAGTTCGGCAAGAACCACCTCGGCGACCGCGACGAGTTCCTGCCCACCAACCACGGCTTCGACGAGTTCTTCGGGAGCCTCTACCACTTGAACGCGGAGGAGGAGCAGGAGCGGCCCTACTACCCGAAGAACGACGCGGAGTTCATGAAGCAGGCGCCGCGCGGCGTGCTGCACTCGTACGCGG
>Ga0111539_10005786_pt1 | contig 15977 bp, 14 predicted proteins | sample RhiMethybrSRZTD1_FD_79667 | JGI IMG/M metagenome (GOLD analysis project Ga0111539, IMG submission 79667) | Populus rhizosphere microbial communities from Tennessee, USA - Rhizosphere MetaG P. TD hybrid SRZTD1 (version 2) (version 2) | ecosystem: Host-associated > Plants > Roots > Rhizosphere >... | reverse complement strand
GGGCGACGACCGCACTCGAGGCCGAGCCGTCGCCGGCCGCTCGCCAGCGCGTCGCCATCGCCGGCCACCTCGCCTGGATGATGCGGTTCCTCCGAGCGCACCACGAGTCGGAGGACGACGGGCTCTACCCCGTCGTGCGCACGCGACGCCCTGGCGCCGTCGACCTGCTCGACCAGATGGACGACGACCATCGGAGGATCGCTCCCTCGATCGACGCGGTCGACGCCGCCGCGTCGGCATACGGTGCGACCGACGGGTCAGCTGACGTGTCGACCGCCCGTGTCCGGATGGTCGCCTCGATCCGCGAGCTGAACGAGGTCCTCCTCCCGCACCTGCAGCGTGAGGAAGAGGACGTGATGCCGATCGTGTCGCAGGTGCTGACCGAGGCGGAGTGGCTGGCGATCGAGCACGAGCACAACGTGAAGCCGAAGGGCGTCGCCCAACTCGGCAAGGAAGGCCACTGGCTGATCGACGACGCCAGCGCGGACGACCGGGAGAAGGTGCTCGGGCTCGTCCCGGCCGTCCCGCGCTTCGTCCTCCTCCACGGGTACCGGCGGTCCTACCGCCGTGCACGTGACGCGTGCTGGCGTCCCTCGGCCGCCGGGCACCGGGTGCAGAAGCACGGCCACAACGAGGTCGTCGTGGCCGCCGAACCCGACGCCGTGTGGGACGTCGTCGTCGATGTCGCCCGCGTCGGCGAGTGGAGCCACGAGTGCGTCGAGTGCTCGCTCCTCGCCGGCGCCACGCGCGCCGAGCCGGGTGTGCGGTTCCGGGGCCGCAACCGCCAGGGCATCTTCCGTTGGGGCCGCGTGTGCGAGGTGCTCAGCATCGACGACCGCGAGCTGGTGTGGCGAACCGTGCCCACGAGGTTGTACCCCGACAGCACCCTGTGGCGCCTCCGCGTGACACCCGCCGACGGCGGGACGCGCATCGAGCAGAGCTTCGACGTGGTCCGCGTCCCGAAGGTCCTCGACGTGCTCTTCGCGACGCTGCTTCCCGCTCATCGCGATCGTGCCGCCGCCCTCGCCGACGACCTGCGGCGCCTCGGCGAGCTCGCCGGCGCCGGGTCGACCGAACAGACCGCGACCGCGGTGCGGACGTCGGGAGACACGGACGACCGGCTCCAGCGGGCCGCGTCCCGTCGCGCCGGCTGACCACGTGCACCGGTTCCCCGACTTCGCCGTCGCCTGTGGTGAGGAGGGCTCGGATCCGACCGTGCTGCACGACGGCTCGGTCGTGCGAGTCGACGAGCTCGCCGCGAGCGGTCACCTCGACCGCCAGGACGCAGACCTGGCGGCGGTCCGCGGACTGGGCGTGAGGATCTGGCGCTACGGCATGCCGTGGCGCCTCACCGAGCCCGAGCCCGGCCTCTACGACTGGACCCTGTGGGACCGCGCCCTCGACTCGTGTGCCCGCCACGGGTTGGTGCCCGTGATCGACCTCTGCCACTTCGGGCTCCCCGACCACTACCGCGGGTTCTGCGACCCGGAGTGGGTGGACGGCTTCGGCCGCTACGTCGACGCGTTCGTCGCCCGCTATCCCGGCCCGCTGTTCTTCACGCCGGTGAACGAGCCGATGATCACCGCCATGTGCTCCGGGTTCCTCGGCGTCTGGAACGACCGCCGCGCCTCGCGGGCCGACTACATGACGGCCCTGGCCCACGTGACCCTGGCCAACCTCGAGGCGCTGGCCGTGATCAACGCCGATCGGCCCGCATGGTGGATCGGCGCGGAGGGCTTCGGCTGCCACATCGCGGTCACGCCCGACGACGAACCCGCCGCCGACCGGGCCCGGGCCCTCGAACAGCTCGTGTGGGACCTGCACCTCGGCGTGACCCCCCGACCCGAGGTCGCGGACGTGGACCGCGTCGACCCGGCGATCCTCGCGCGCGTCGAGTCCCTCGCCGGGCCCACCGACCGGGTCGTGATCGGGCACGACGTCTACCCGGTCAGCGTCACCGTCCACGGCGACCGGACCGACCCGCTCACCATCGAGGAACGCATCTCGGCGTACGAACGAGAGGCCACCGCCTGGCACGCGCGCTACCAGCGCCCGTTCTGGGTGGCCGAGACCTCCAACCTGGGACTCGACGTCGCCGACGGCCCGGTCTGGCTCGACGGGCTGGTGGGCGCGCTCGACCGGCTGCGTGCGGACGGGCTCCCCGTCCGAGGCCTGTGCTGGTACAGCCGGGGCGATCAGTACGACTGGCACAGCATGCTGACCCGACCGGTCGGCGAGATCACCGAGGTCGGCCTGTTCGACGCCGACCGGCGGCCCCGACCCGTGGCCGCCGCGTACGCGCGACTCGCCGCCGAACGCTCGTCGGGCTGAGCGCGGCGCCCCCCGATCACCCGTCGCCGGGGAGGATCTCGACGTACCCGTCGGTGCCGTTCACGCGGATCCGCTGCCCGTCCTGGATCAGCTGCGTGGCGTGCTCGACCCCGACGACGGCGGGCAGGCCGTACTCCCGGGCGATCACCGCACCGTGCGTCATCAGGCCCCCGACCTCGGTCACCAGGCCGGTGACCGCCACGAACAGGGGCGACCAGCTGGGGTCCGTGTAGGCGGTGACCAGGATGTCGCCCGGTGCGAGGTCGGCCTCCGCCATGTCGAGGACGATCCGGGCCCGCCCCTCGACGGTCCCGGCGGACACGGGCAGGCCGGCCAGCGCCCCGGCGGGCAGGTCGTCGCGCCGGAGGGCGCCGGCGAGGGCCTCGCCGTCCGAGGTCAGCACCCGGGGCGGCGTGAGCGCCTGGTACGACCGGAACTCGTCCTTGCGCCGGCGGATGAGCTCGTCGTCGACGTGCTTCGTGCGCACGACGTCCTGGAGCTCCGGGAACGTCAGGAAGAAGACGTCCTCCCTGTCGTGGAGGACGCCGGCCTGCACCAGGCGATCGACCTCCTCCAGCAGGGCCTGCTTGTACACGAAGTAGCGGCTGACCATGCCGTACTTGGGATGCTCCCGGTACCCGATGAAGGTGCGCAGGCGGTCGATCATCCGCTCGGTCTCGTCGGCCTTCCGTTGCCCGTCCGGCAGGGTGCGCAACCGCTCCAGCAGGTCCTGTTGCTTGTCCAGCGCCTCGCGCCGTCCCTGCTCGAAGCGGCGCTCGCGGGCGCCCGGCTCGAAGCGCTCGACGTTGGCGAGGATCAGGGGCACGAGCGTGGTCGGGCGTTCGCTCCAACGCGGCCTGGTGATGTCGATCTCGCCGACGCACCGCATGCCGTACTCGTCGAGGTAGGCCTGGATGGCGTCGCGGGCCTGCCGTCCGCCGTCGACCGTGGCCAGCCCGTCGAGGAAGCCCTCGTCCTCGACGTCGTGGAGGTAGGCGACGACCTCCGGGTGCGGGCGGATCACGTCGGCGACGTCGAGGAGGGCCAACCCCATCTCCGACGTGACGTTGTCGGGCACCGACTGCGAGAGCGTGTCGGCCGCGTTCTTCTCGCCCAGCCACTCCTCCAGGTGCTCGTTGAGCCACCACGTCGCCTGCATCGCCGCCATGATCACCGGGCGGCTGCGGGGGTCGAACAGGATCCGCTTCAGCTCCTGGACGTCGGCCAGGATGAAGTCGAGCAGCTCCGGTCCGGACCGCGTCCGGATCTCGCGCGTCAACGCGGCGATGGACGCCCGGGTGTGCGCGATGAGCTCGGTGACGACGGCGCGATCGGTCTCGATCGCGGCCGGCGCGCCGGCGAGGAGCGGGTGCACGGGACCCTCGTCGTCCGGTCGGGACGGGATGAAGTCGCCCCGGTCGAGCACGGTCTGCAGCGCGTCCCGGATCCGCGGGTCGGACCTGCCCAACATCTCCAGGAAGCCGGCCCGGCTCGAGGGCGACGCCAGGCCCTCGGTGACGTCGACGAACAGCCGCCCGCCCGCCTCGGCCATGGGCCGCGGGGTCGTCAGCTGCCAGAAGGACAGGCCGAGGGGCTTCATGGGGTCGGTCATCATCTGCTGGTGACCGACCGAGACGTAGACGTGGTTGGCTCGGTCGGCGACCTCCGGGACGGGGAACAGCGTGGTGATCGGCCGGCTCTGCACGATCTGGAAGCCGTCGTCGGCCAGGCACCACTCGATGTCCTGGGGGCGGCCGAAGTGCGCCTCGATCTGCCGGCCCAACGCCACGAGCTGCACGACCTGCGCGTCCGTCAGCGCCGGCTGCTCCTGTCGGGCCGGGTCGATCGGCTGCTCCCGGGTTCCGCCCCCCGGGACGGCGACGACGGCCCGTCGCTTGGTCGCGACCGCCCTGGTCACGACGGCGCCGTCGCGCACCGTGGAGACGTCGGCGTCGACCAGGCCGGAGACCAGGGCCTCGCCGAGGCCGAAGGTGGCCTCCACCGAGGCGATCGTCCGGTCGGACGTGACCGGGTCGGCCGTGAACAGCACCCCGGCCGCCTGCGGGACGACCATCTGCTGCACGACCACGGCCATGTGGACCTTCCGGTGGTCGACGCCGTTCCGCAGGCGATAGGTGACGGCCCGCTCGGTGAACAGCGAGGCCCAGCACCGGCTGACGTGCTCGAGGACCGCCGCCGGCCCCACGACGTTCAGGTACGTGTCCTGCTGGCCGGCGAAGGAGGCCCCGGGCAGGTCCTCCGCCGTGGCGCTCGACCGGACGGCGTAGGCGGCGCGTTCGTCGAGCCGGGCGAGCGCGCCGGTGATCTCCGCGGCCACGTCGTCCGGGACGACGACCGCCTCCACGGCCCGCCGGATCTCGGCGCTGTGCCTGTGGATCGCCTCGCGGTCGTCCGGCTCCAGGCGCGACAGCAGGTCCAGGCGCTCGTCGATCGACGGTGCGTCGTCGACGACCCGCCGGTAGACGGGTGTCGTCACGCAGATGCCCGGTGGCACCCGGATGCCGTCGATCCGCGACAGCTCTCCGAGGTGCGCGCCCTTGCCGCCGGCGATGGCGATCTGCGTCTGGTCGATCTCGTGGAGTCCGAGGACGTCACCGCCCATCCGTCACCTTCCCCTTCGGTCCCGTCGGACCCGTCTCGCGTGCGGCACCGATCAGGTGCCGGTTCCGTCTGCGTGGTCGTCCCGCGCGGGGCCGTCGGCGAGCAGGGCGTACAGCTCGCGCTTCACGCCCTCGAGCAGCGCCGCGGCCCGCTCCACCTGGTCGGGCGACCCGAAGCGACGGAGCTGACGCGCCTGGCCGGCGATCTCGGCGGGCAGGGCCCGCAACGCCCCGTGGACGTCGCCCCCGGCTTCCCGCCAGCGTCCGGGCGTGGGGTCGTCGTCGTCGACGTCGAGCGCCTCACGTGCGGCGCGACCCCGGGCGGTGAGCGAGAACACCTTCTTGCCGTCGCGGTCGTCCGCCGCGAGGAGGCCCTGCTCCTCCATGCGCGTGAGTGCCGGGTAGATCGCACCGGGGCTCGGGCGCCACCGTCCCGAGCTCCGGGACTCGAGCTCGGTGATCAGCTCGTAGCCGTGCATGGGTCGCTCGGCGAGGACGACGAGGAGAGCGTCGCGCACCGCCCCCCGACGCGCCCGCGGGGACCCGCGCTCACGAGGACCTCCTGGTCGTCCCACGTCGCCCCTCCGGGTTCGCCCTCGTCGGGTGCGGCGCGTCCCCGTGCGACACCCGAAGTCATTACGAACAAGGTAACGACATATCGCTTTCTGTCAAGACCGGGACCTCTCGACGACCTGCTCGCCGGCGTGCACGTGACGCTGACCGCCCCGCCTCGGCCTCGACCGCATCGACGAGATCGTCCCGCCCGGCACCGACGTCGGCACGCTCGACCAGGCCGACCAGCTGCCGGCCCGGGAGGACGGCGGCCTGCGACGCCGACCCGTCACCCGGAACGCGGGGCGGCCTGACGCCGGGTGCCCTCGAGGTGGACGAGCACGGCGAGCGGGTCGGGGCCGGGTGCGTGGCGGCGCCCGTACTTGGCGCCGAACGCATCGAGGGCGGCGTCGACCGTGGCGGGGTCGTCGTGGCGCCGGCGGGCATGGCCGGTTCCGTGGTGCCAGGTGCCCCGGATCAGCAGGTCGACGGGGTGGGGCTGGCGGAAGTTGCGCCACCACGTCTTGGTGTCGGGTCGGCCGACGAGCACCATCACCGTGCCGTCGGCCAGCTCGGCGTACTGCGTCGGGGTGACGTGGCTGTCGCCGGTGCGGATGCCGCGGTAGCGGATCAGCTGCACCTTCCCGCTGAGCATCGGGTGGAGCGGTGATCGGAGGATCGCGGCCACGACCGTGTTCGACAAGCCCATGGCCCAGTGTGCCCCGCCGCTCGTCGCTGCCGTCGACGAGGACCTCTACCCCGCACCGCTCGCCGCCAGCTCTTCGAGCAGGGCCCGCGTGCGGGCCCGCGACGCCGACGCGTCGTCGCCCACCGCGAACGGGGCGGCCCACACGTCGGTGGCGCCCGCGTCGAACAGCGCCTCGACCTGCGCGGCGACGCCGGCCTCGTCGCCCACGACGGCCGCGTCGGCCGGGCCGGTCACGCGCCCGCGCTCGAGGATCCGCCGGTAGTTGGGGAGCGTGCCGTAGACCGCGAACAGCTCGGCCGCGACGGCGCGGGCCTCGGCCACGTCGTCGTGCACGGCGACGGGCAGCCCGGCGACGATCCGGGGCGCGGGCCGCCCGGCGGCGTCGGCGGCGGCGCGCAGGCGCGGTGCGACGTGCTCCTCGACGGCGGTGGCGTTGGCCATCCAGGCGATGGTGCCGGCCGCGTGCTGCCCGGCCACCCGGAGCAGGTGCGGTGCGAGGGCGGCGACGAGGACCGGGACCTCGGCGCCGTCGGCGAGCGGGGGAGGACCGGCGTCGACCCGGAAGTCCTCGCCGGCGATGCGCACCGGGTCACCGCGGAGCAACGTGGTCACGATCCGGACGTACTCGTCGGTGTGCCGCCCGGGGAGGCGTACGAGAGGCCGAGGACGCCCTCGATCACCGGTCGGTGCGACGGCCCGACGCCGAGCGTGAACCGGTCGGCCGCCCCGATCGCCGCCGCCGTGGACGCCGCGCGGGCCGCCATGAGCGTCGGGTGGCACGGGTAGGTCTGCAGGATCGCGGTGCCCAGCTCGATCCTGGACGTGGCGCGGCCGGCGATCGCCATCGCCACCAGCGGGTCGCCGGCGACGGAGCTCGGGTACCACAGGCTGGTGAACCCGTCGGCCTCGGCCCGTTCCGCCTGGCGGACCACCTGGTCGACGGTCCGCCCGAACCCCGTGAGCCCGATGCGCATCTCAGGAGCTCGCTTCTCGGTCGGATCCCATGGCGGAAAGATAACGACGGTCGTGCCGCCCGCGACGGTCGTGCGAACTGCGACGGTGCCGACGGCGGCTCAGCCGAGCGGCGAGGTCCCGGTGACGACGGGCAGCGAGATGTGGACGTCGGTGAGCTCGACCGACCCTCCCAGCCGGGGCTGGCCGTAGGCCGGCGTCGTCGCCACCAGCTGCAGCGTCAGCGTCGACCCGGCCGGCGCGCGGTGGGCCACGATCTCGAGCGGCACCGTCGCCTCGTGGCTCTCGCCGTCGAGCGTCACCGGCACCGGGGTGATCTGGTTGCCGACGACGACGCCGGTGCTGTCGTCGACGAGCTGCGCGAACAGCCGCGTCGGGCGGACGCCGTCGACGGCGGTGCCCGAGTACTCGATCGTCAGCTCGGGGGCGCCGACGATCATGGCCTCCTCGTCCACGTGGACGGCGACCGACACGGCCCGGGCGGCGGGGGCGGGCGTGATCGGCGCGACCAGCCCGGCGAGCAGCTCGCCGTTCCCGGCCGGGATCGTGGCGGGGCCGGCTCCACCGTCGGGCTCGAGCTCGAGGGTTCCGGAGCCCGAGGCCTCGACGGGATCGCCGGCGGCCGGCGGGTAGCCGTCGGCGGTGTGGAGCGCGCCCTGCTGGTCGACGAACGTGAACGCCGCGCCGGTGTCGACCGACTCGTCGCCCTTCACGTACCGGTCGAGCCACGAGATCATCGCCGTCTGCAGCGGCTGCGGATCGCCCGGGTCGGTGAGGCACACCCCGTGGCCGCCGCAGAACCAGAACATGGCGGTGGGCACCCCGGCGTCGCGCAGCAGGGCGTGGTTGGTGACGTCCTCGTCGAGGGTGAACAGCGTGTCGACGGTGCCCCCGACGAACAGCGTGGGCACGGCGATGTCGCCGACCAGGTCGGCGGGGCCCCGGTCGAGGAACCAGTCGACCTCGTCCTGCGGGAGGACGCCCGTGTCCGTGCCCGCGGTGTTGGCGCTCACCACGTGGGGATCGACCGAGTCGCCGGCGACCTGCGACAGGATCCCCGCCCAGCCCTGCTTGAACGTGTCGTCCTTGTAGAGGCTCGTGCCGAGCGAGTGCCAGGCGATCACCGGCACGAGGGCGTCGACGCGGCAGTCGATGGCCGCCGTCACCAGCTGGATCCCGCCCCCGTACGAGCCACCGATCATGCCGCTGGTCGGGTCGCCCTGGGTGTCGAGCGCGGCCTCGGGGCGGGTCGACAGCCACGTGAGGAGCTGCTGGACGTCGCGCGCCTCGAAGTCGACCGAGTCGACCATGGCGACGCCCGTCGACGCTCCGAAGCCCCGGGGGTCCCAGGTGAGCACGTTGTACCCGGCCGCGCCCAGGGAGGCGATGTTCAGGGCGCCGAGCACGCCGACCGCCTGGGTGTTCGTGTCGCCCGGCTGGCCCCACCCGGGGCCCATGAGCACCGTCGGCGCCGGCGCCTCGGCGGAGGCGCCCGCCACGGGGAACCAGTGGGCGCGGATCACGGTGCCGTCGAACGAGGTGACGTCGACGTCGGTGGCGACGCCCGGCACGGGCGTGGCCGCGACCTCGGCGGACGCGGCCTCGGGCACCTCGCAGGTCGGTCGGTGCCAGGTGTCGGCGGTGGCGGCGGGGCTGGCCCCGTCGGCGGCCGACCCCGACGATCCGGCGTCGTCGTCGGACGAGCTGCACGCCGCGACGAGAGCCACGGTGACGAGCACGGTGGCGGTCGTGCGGCGCCACGGCGCGGTTGCAGCCATCGTGCGAGAACCTAGCGGCCCCTCAGCCCGTGATCTCGGCGAGCGCCGCCGCCACGTGCTCCTCGACCCCGTCCTTCGTCAGCCCGACGTCGCTGAGCGGCCCGGCGCCGTCCTCGAGCTCGAGCAGGGCCAGCAGGAGGTGCTCGGTCCCGATGTAGTTGTGCCCCAGCCGCAGCGCCTCGCGGAACGTGAGCTCGAGCGCCTTCCTCCCGTCCTCCGAGTACGGCACGAGGGTGGGGACGGCGCCCGCGGGTGCCGGCAGGGCACCAGCGGCCGCCGCGCGCACGGCGTCGAGCGAGACGCCCGACGCCACGATGGACTCGGCCGCCACCGCCGTGGGCTCGGTGAGCAGCCCGAGGACCAGGTGGGCCGGCCTGACCTCGTCGTGGCCGGCGTCCTTGGCGGCGTCGTGAGCGGCCATCACGACGCGCCGGGCCCGCGGCGTGTAGCGGCTGAACCCCTCGTTGGGGTCGACGTCGGGCATGCCGGGGTCCTTGGGGAAGAACCGCTTGCGGGCCGCCTGCTTGGTGACGCCCATGCTGCGGCCGATGTCGGTCCACGACGCGCCGCTGCGCCGGGCTCGGTCGACGAAGTGGCCGATGAGGTGGTCGGCCACGTCGCCGAGGTGCTCGGCGGCCAGCACCGCATCGGTGAGCTGGTCGAGCGGCTCGCTGTGGACGGTGGTGATGGCGTCGATGAGGTCGTCGAGGCGGATCGCCCGCGAGGCGGGTGACGGGTCGGTCATGGCGACAACCCTAGGTTGTCGCCATGCATCCGTCAACCCAGGGTTGTCGGTTGCGGATGCCTCCCCCGGGCGGCTCAGGCGCCCTCGGGCGGGGTGAACTGGCTGAGCGTGAACACGGCGCCCTGGGGATCGCGGACGACCGCGTGCTTCGTCCACATCGAGTCGACCGGCCCGCTCACGTCCGTGGCCCCCAGGCGCAGCGCCGCCTCGCGGGACTCGTCGCGATCGGCCACGGCGAACGTGACGTGCCAGTGGGGAGCCTCGTCGCCGTCGAGCGGGGCCAGCCAGGCCACGGCGTCGGCGAACCCGGGCGGGGCCGACACGGCGGCCTGGCGCTCGTGGATGCCGGGATCGATCGTGGCCGCCAGGTGGTCGCCGTAGCCGGGCCGGCGCCACATCGTCGGCCCGTCGTCGCCGAGGCTGTCGGTCTCCCAGCCGAAGACCGAGCCGTAGAACGCGGTGGCGCCCTCGGGATCGGGCGTGTGGAGGTCGCTGAAGTTCCACGTTCCGGGTGCGTTCACGGCCTGGGCACCGAGCCGGCGGCGCGGCTGCCAGATGCGGAACGGCGCCCCGGCCGGGTCGACGAGCGACGCGGCCCGCCCTCCGGGGCCGGCGTCCTCGGGCGGGCTGGTCACCTGCCCGCCGGCGTCGGTCACCGCCCGGGCGGTGGCGTCGGCGTCGTCGACCGCCACGTAGGTGTTCCAGGCCGCAGGGCCCGGACGGGGCATCCCCACCGCGGCGGCGTCCTCACCGTCGAGCCGGGCGATCAGGTAGTGGCCCGGCGCCCCGGGCGGCATGGCGTCGTCGAACGTCCAGCCGAAGAGCCCACCGTAGAAGGCCACGGCGGCGTCGGTGTCGGGCGGCTCGATGTCGATCCAGCACGGCACGCCGTGCGGATAGGTCCGGGGCTCGGTCATGGGGCAGACCCTGCCCGGTCGCGCCACCGGGCACACGTCGGCCCGGGCCGCGGCGTTGGCCGAGGGCCTTGCCGGTGTCGAGACTGGGGGGATGTCGCCGCCGGATCACCTCGCCCGGGTCCTCGAGGCGGGGTTCGGCACGGTCGACGTGCGTCCCGCCGGCGAGGGCGGCGACCACGTGGCCTGGCACGTGCGGGCCGGCGACGGCGCCTGGGTGGTCCGGGTGCCCCGGTCCGAGGGGCCGGACGGAGGTGACGGGTCCCCGGGCACGGCCGCCGGGCGGGAGGTCGCGGTGCTCGACCTCGTGCGGCGGGAGGTGGGGCGGTGGGCGCCCGAGGCGCGGCTGCTGGACGCGGCGGCCGGCGTCACGGCCTGCCGCTGGGTGGCGGGCACCCCGTTGCAGGAGCGGCTGGCGGCGGGAGCGGTCGGACCGGCGGATGCGGCCCGCCTCGGCGAGGAGCTCGGGGCGTTCATCCGCGACGTCGCCGCCGTCGAGGTCGCCGGCGGACATGCCGTCGAGGTCGTCGTCGACGACGCGCCGCTCGCCGAGTGGCGGTCGGGCACGGTGGACCTGGTTCCGGCGGTGGCGTCGGCGCTCGCCGCCGCCGCCGTCGGCCGGATCGAGGCGTTCCTGGCGGCCGACCCGCCGCCCGACGCGGTGCGGCACCACCTGGTGCTGGCCCACAACGACCTCGGCGCCGAGCACGTGGTGGTCGACGACGAGCTCGCGGTCGTCGGGGTCATCGACTGGTCCGACAGCGCGATGGCCGACCCGGCGGGCGACCTGGGCCGGGTGCTCCGCGACCTGGGGGAGACCGCGTTCGATCGGGCGCTCGACGCCGTCGCCGGGGCGCAGGCGGCGACCGACCGCGCCGCACGGAGGGCACTGTCCGCCCGCGCCCGCTACCTGGCCCGGTGCCTGGCGGTCGAGGACCTCGCGTATGCGATCGACCGGCGCCCCGACCTGGTCGCGCTCGGCCGCCGGAACGTCGAGCGCCTGTTCAGCGGGGACTGACGCCGGATCACCCGGGCGCGGGTGCGTGCTCGCCGGGCGCGCCGACGACCCGGTCGGGGGACCGGGCCGCCGGGTCGTCGGCGGGGAGACGCGCCGCGCACGGCCGGCGGGTCAGCTCGCCTGCCGGACGAGGTCCTCCATGCGGTCGTACGACACCTGCATGCCGGCCTCCATGCCCGACTCGAGGTGGGCGTCGCGGTGCTCCTTGAGCTGGTGCTGCACGAGCGACGACATGGTGGTGACCCCGTCGACCTCGTCGAACGTGACGATCACGCGGGCGCCGCCGTCGTTGTCGGGCGTGGCGCCCGGGAAGCCCTCGTACACCTCGGTGTGCACGAGCCGCCCGGGGGCGTCGATCTCCTCGAACGTGCCGTGGAAGCCGACGTCGAACCCCTCCTCGCCGATCACGTAGCGCCACGAGCCGCCGACGCGCAGGTCGACCTCGCACACCTTCCACTCGCTCGCCCCGAAGCCCCACCAGCGCTTGACCAGCTCGGGCGTCGTGTAGGCCCTGAACAGCACGTCGGCCGGGGCGTCGAAGACGCGGGTGATCAGGATCTCGGTGTCGGACGGGGTGGTGACCACGGCGGAGCCGTGGCGGTTGGCGGTGGACCTGGTGGTCATCGCTCTTCCTCCTGGGTCTGGAGCTCGGCGACGAGGTCGTCGAGGCGGTCGAGACGGGCGTTCCAGGTGGCCGCGAAGCGGGACACCCAGGCGTGGACCGGCTGCAGCGCGGGGCCGTTGACGCGGTACCAGCGTCGCCGCCCGTCCACGCGGACGAGCACGAGGTCGACCGCCCGCAGCACGCCCAGGTGCTTCGACACCTGTGGTTGGCTGAGGCCGAGCCGCTCGACGAGCTCGCCGACCGTGGCCTCCCCGGTGCCGAGGGCATCGAGGATGTCGCGGCGGCTCGCCTCGGCGACGGCGTTGAACGCATCCGTCGTCGTCGGCGTGCGAGCCATGACCGCATCATATTCCGATATCGGAATATGTCAACGGCGGCGCACCGCCTCCGCCTCCAGATGGTCCGCGTAGGTCTGCGGTGGCACTCCCGTGAGCCGCTCGACGTCGCCCGCCACCGCCGCGAAGCGGCCCTCTCGCACCGCGGCCCACAGCGAGGCGTAGGCCTCGACGAGCCAGCCCGGCGCCCCCGCCGCCGCCAGCTCACGGCGGTAGGTCGCGTCGTCGACGGGCCGCCGCCTCACGGCTCGGCCCGTGACCGAGGCCGCGCGGGCGCAGATGTCGTCGAGCGACAGGGCCTCGGGGCCGGTGAGCGCCACCGCGCCGCGCTCGCCCGACAGGGCCAGCCCCGCCAGCGCCCGCCCGACGTCGCCGCGGGTCACGAGCGACGCCCGCCCGTCGCCGGCCGGCAGCTCGAGCGTGCCGGACACGAGCGCGGGCTCGATCCACGTCGCCACGACGAAGTCGGCGAACACCGACGTGCGGGCGAGGCTGTGCCCGAGGCCCGACGCCGCCAGCAACGCCTCGGTGGCGATGTGCCCGGGCGTGTAGAAGAACCCCGACGCCGGGTCGACGTCGAGGATGCTCGTGTAGACGACGTGGCCCACCCCGGCAGCGCCGGCCGCGGCCACGACGTTCTCGTGGTGGCGCAGCATCGCCTCGGCCGTCCCGTCGCTCGACACGAACACGAGCGTCTCGACGCCGGCCAGCGCCGTGCGCAACGACGCGGGGTCGTCGTAGTCGGCCCCACGGACCTCGAGGCGCGGGTGCGCCGGCACGGCCTCGGGTCGGCGCGCCAGGGCCGCCACCCGGGTCGCCGGCGGTGCCGTCGCCAGCAGCCGGCGGACGGCCGCTCCGCCGACGCCCCCGGTGGCACCCGTGACCGCGATCGACGACGGAGCGGTCACGGCGTCAGCTCGGCGATGCGGCGGGTGAGGAAGCGCCTCTCGGCGTCGTCGTGCGCGAGGGCGAGCGCCCGCTCGAACGCGGCGCGGGCCTCGCTCGTGCGGCCGAGCCGGCGCAGCAGCTCGCCGCGGGTCGAGTGCAGGTAGCGGTAGCCGCCGAGGTCGCCGGAGGCCGCCAGCGCGTCGACGATCGCCAGCCCCGCCGGGGGGTCCTCGGCCTCGGCCACCGCGACGGCGCGGTTCAGCTCGACCACCGGCGAGTCGGTCAGGCGGCCGAGCTCGCCGTACAACAGGGCGATCTGGGGCCAGTCGCTCGGCTGGTCGGCGTGCAGCGCGGCGATGGCCGCCTGCACGACGTAGGGACCGCGGCCGTGCAGGGCCAGCGCCCGGTCGAGCACGGTCCGGCCCTCGACGATCTGGGCGGCGTCCCACAGCGTGCGGTCCTGGTCGGCCAGCAGCACCAGCTCGCCGTCCCGGAACCGGGCGTCCCGCCGGGCGTCGTGCAGCAGCATGAGCGCCAGCAGCGCCTGCACCTCGGGCTCGTCGGGCATCAGCTCGGCCAGGGCGCGTCCCAGCAGGATCGCCTCGGCCGCCAGGTCGCCGCGCCCGCCGTACCCCTCGTTGAAGACGAGGTAGACGACGGCCAGCACGGCGCCGAGGCGGTCGGGCAGCAGGTGGTCGGGCGGCACCCGGAACGGGATGCCGGCCTGGCGGATCTTGCGCTTGGCCCGCACCAGCCGTTGCGCCATCGTCGCCTCGGGGACCAGGAAGGCCCGGGCGATGTCGTCGGTGGAGAGGCCGCCGAGCGAGCGCAGCGTGAGGGCCACCTGCGCCTCGGTCGACAGCGCCGGGTGGCAGCACATGAACACGAGCTGCAGCCGCTCGTCGGGGAACGCCGTGTCGTCGAGGGTGTCCACCGGGTCCTCCGTGGCCTCGGGAACCTCGAGCAGGCGGGTCTTCTCGGCCAGCGTCCGGTTCCGCCGGATGCGGTCGATCGCCCGGTTCCGGGCCGTGGCCATCAGCCAGCCGCCCGGGTTGGCCGGCACGCCGTCGACGGGCCACCGGGCGGCGGCGACGGCGAAGGCCTCCTGGGTGGCCTCCTCGGCGAGGTCGACGTCGCCGAGGAAGCCGATCAGGGCGGCGAGGACACGTCCCCAGTCGTCTCGGAAGACCTGCTCGAGCGCAGGTGCCCCGTCGGGCAAGGGCGCTACCCCTCCACCAGGGGCCGGATCTCGACGGCCCCGCCGTAGCGGGCGGCGGGGATCAGCGCCGCGACCGCGATGGCGCCGTCGATGTCGTCGGCCTCGACGAACAGGTAGCCACCGAGCGCCTCCTTGGTCTCGACGAACGGACCGTCGGTGGTCAGCGTGCGCCCGTCCTCGACCCGCACCGTGGTGGCGGAGTCGGGCGAGGCCATCCGCTGGCCGGGGGTCACGCCCGGCGTCTCGTTGACGGCCTGGTAGTCGCGCCAGACGGTGGCCTGCTCGTCGGGGGGCAGGGCCGCCTGCACCTCGAGCGCCGTGCCCTGGTTGATCAGCAGCATGTACTTCATCGGTGTCTCCTTCTCGGTGGGGTGACGCCTGGAGACGAACGGGAGGCGGCCGGATCGACAGCTTCCCTCAGGAATTCTCGCGGGCGCTCGGTGCCACGCGTCGTCGTCCGCGGGTCCGGCGCCCGCTCGGCGCTGGCGGCGGCCACACTGGCGTCGATGGGCGACGGCGACGTGGCCCACCTCGAGGGCGGCATCACGGCCTGGACCGACGCCCAGCGGCCGATCGTGCCCCCGGCGGGGTGACGTCGGCCGACCGGGCCGGGGCGGACCGCCGGAAGGAGCGACATGGCCGACATCCCCACACCCGACGACGACCCATGGCCCGCGGCGGGCGGGGCCGGCGGGCCCCTCACGGTCGCCGGACGCCCTGTCCCCCCGTCGCCGGACACCGGGTTCCTCTCCGTCCCCGAGGCGTCCGCGGCGGTGCAGCACATCTACGACGAGGATGTCGACGAGGTCGGCTACGTGATGAACCAGACCCGGCTGTGGGCGCACCAGCCCGCGCTCCAGCAGGGCCTGTTCGCGCTGATCGGCGACGCCGTCACCGCGGCCGGCCTGACGTTCCGGCAGCGCGCCGTCCTGATCACCGCCGCCGCCTCGGCGCGCGACGACGCCTACTGCTCGCTGGCGTGGGGGGCCCGGCTGGCGGAGGTGTCGAGCCCCGACACGGCGGCGGGGGTCGTGCGGGGCGACGACGTGGGGCTCGACGAGGGCGAGCGGGCGCTCGCCGCCTGGGCCCGGGCGGTGGTGCGCGATCCGAACGGCGTCGCCGCGGCCGACGTCGAGGCGCTGCGCGGGGCCGGGCTCGACGACGCCCGGATCGTGGCGGTCACCACGCTCGTCGCCCTGCGCCTGGCGTTCGCGACCGTCAACGACGCCCTCGGCGCCCGGCCCGACCACGCGCTCCACGACGCGGTGCC
>Ga0111539_10005782_pt1 | contig 15985 bp, 12 predicted proteins | sample RhiMethybrSRZTD1_FD_79667 | JGI IMG/M metagenome (GOLD analysis project Ga0111539, IMG submission 79667) | Populus rhizosphere microbial communities from Tennessee, USA - Rhizosphere MetaG P. TD hybrid SRZTD1 (version 2) (version 2) | ecosystem: Host-associated > Plants > Roots > Rhizosphere >... | reverse complement strand
TTCGTACGCGGCCGCCGCCGAGCGTCACGAGCGCGCGCGATTGCTGGTGGATGCGATTCGAGACCGCGCCAACGAACGCGCGCAGGCTGTCGATCGGCCACTCCGGCCGCCAGTCCGGCTCGTTGATGACGTCGTAGGAGTGAATCGCGTCGTGGTTGCCGTAGCGATCAAGAAAAGGATCGAGCACGCGATCGATGAAAGCCGGCGACTCCAGCGCCGCTCGACGAAGCGGATCGTCCAGCCACGCAAAGTCGATCAGCACGAGGCACAGGCGCACTCCAGTGGAGCCCGCGATCTCGACCGCTGCGTCCATGTCGTCAAAGAATCGATCGGCAAAGCCGGTGAGCTCGCCGTCCGGGCTCCACGCGATGCCGCCGCGGCCATCGGTGAACACGAACCATCGCGACACCTCGTAGCCTGACGCCGCCATCGATTCGAAATCGGCGCGCACGTCATCGATGTGCGTGGTGACGCCGGCGTGGCTGTTCCATTTGTTCCAGCCGAAGTCGCAACCGTAGTTCGATTTGCCCTGAAAGACAGTCCAGGGATAGTTGATGCCTTGAATCAAAGCTCTCGCGCGGTGATCGTGTACTTGAACTTCGCCGGATCGAGGCGGCCGAGGCTCGGGAATTGCGACGACGACGCCAGCGATACGCGGTAATCGCTCGTCTCCACTTTCATGGTGACGCTGACTTCGGGCGGCGGCATCATGTGGCCCCACTCGGCGACCAGCATCGCCGCCCCGGCGACACGCTCGACCCGCGTCTTGTCGGCGTTGCCGCCGACGGTGTGACCGCGATCGATCTGATACGGCGTCGCGCGCGACAGCGGCAGCGGCACCCAGGCGATGCCCGCATCGTGCGATTCGTCGAGTGCAATCCTGGTGACGATCTCGAACGTGCACGGTGCCGTCCCACGTGCCGTCACGCTGCGGATCGCGATCGGCGCAGCCGCAATTGCGCCCAGGAATTCACGACGCTTCATCCCAGCATCCTAGCGCAACATGCGAGAATCGCGTGGATGCGCATCCTCAGCCTGGTCATCGCGCTCTCGATGGTCGCCGCGTGTTCGGGAGCTTCCCGGCCGTCCAGAAGAGCCGGAGCCGCGGCGGCGTCGGTTGAGATTCCACCCGCACCCGATCAACCGATCAGCGCGCTCGAGAAATCCAACAAGGCCGAGCCGGGCGACCTCGATGCCGTCACCGCCCGCGGGCACATCCGCATCCTGGTGGCGCCGAGCCGGCTGTATTTCGAAACCGTCGAGGGCCGGCATCGTGGCCGCGCCGTCGATGCGGGCGTCGCCCTCGCGAAGCAGTTGTCCGAGACCGCGCAACGCGAGGTCGTGCCCGTGTTCATCGAGACACCCGAGGATCAGCTGATTCCATCGCTGCTGGCCGGCAAGGGCGATGTCGCGGCCAACGTGCTCCTCACGATCACGCGTGACGAGCAGGTGGCCTTTGCCCCTCCGATCAAGTCAGGCATCCGTGAGATCGTCGTCATCGACGGGCGCTCGCCGCTCGTCAGCCTCGAGGATGTCGGCGGCCGTTTGATCCACGTTCGCAAGAACACCGATCACCACCTCAGCTTGATCCGTCTCAACGAACAACTAAAGAAGAACAATCGCCGGCCAGCGGTGATCCTCTTCGATGAAAAGGCGAAGACCGACGAGGATCTCCTTGATTCGGTGAATGCCGGCCGCGTTCGCGCGACCATCGTCGACGACTACATTTTCGATCTCTGGAAGAAAGACATGCTGAAGATCGCCGACACCAATCGCGACATCGCGGTGAGCCAGGATGGCGTGATCGCCTGGGTCTCGCGCAAGGACGCACCGGCGATGACGGCGTTGCTCAAGGACTTCTTTTCGACGCGCAAGCTGACGTTCTAGCGGAGCGTATCAACTGCATGAGTGGTATCAGCAACAGGCTCTGCGCACTCCACAGGGTCGTTCCTACGGAACGACCCGGCAGTACTTCAGCGAGTACGGCTCGCTGATCATGCGCGCCGCGGCGATCGCGCTTGCCGTCCTCTCGATCTCCTGTGGTCGCGGCACTCCCAGCACGCCGAGCGCGACGGCCGAAACGCTCGAGCTGCGCGTCACGACCACGCACTTCCGCGTGCTCGCCGGAACCACCGCCGATGCATCAGTGCGCGCCGCCGCCGATCGCCTCGAGGCCGAGTATCCGCGGATCCTCCAGGAGTTTGGCCTGACGACGATGCCGATCGTCACCGTGCGCATCTGGCACGAAGAGGCGACCTACTTCACCGAGCTGACGCGCTACTTCGGCGTGCGCTACCAGTCCGCGGGATACATCACCGGCCCATCGGAGCTGCGCCTGCTCGACACACCGCAGCTCTCGGTGAATGTCGTCCACGAGTTCGTGCATGCGGCGAGCATCGCCCTGAACCCGCGCTTCGGCAACAATCCGCGCTGGTTCTGGGAAACGGTCGCGCTCTATGAAAACGGCGAGCGCGTCGATCCGCGCAGCCTCGACTACATCGTCCGCGGCAACTTCCCCACCCTGCAGCAGCTCAATGTCGATCCCAACGGCGGCACGCAGATCTACCAGCTTGGCTACGTGTTCGGCGAGTTCATCGTGTCGCGCTGGGGACGTGAGTCGTTCGTGCGCTTGATCGAGACCAATGCGGACCTGCAGGGCGTGCTCGGCGTCAGCGCGGCCGAATTTGAGGCGGCGTGGCAATCGTACGTGCGCCAGCGGTATCTTTCATAAAGATGAGGGTGCTCGTCGCTGAAGACGACCAGGTGATTGCCGACTTCGTGTCGCAGGGGCTGCGCGAGGCCGGCTATGCCGTGGACGTCGCGTCCACCGGAACCGAGGCGCTGCGCAAGGCGCTCGAAGGCGGTTACGACGCCGCGGTAATGGACGTGATGCTGCCCGAGCGCGACGGGCTCTCGGTGATCGAGCAGCTGCGCGCCAAGAAGCAAATGATGCCGGTGCTGATCCTGAGCGCGCGGCACACCGTCGACGATCGCGTGAAGGGATTGCAGGCCGGCGGCGACGACTATCTCACCAAGCCATTCGCCTTCGCCGAGCTCCTCGCCCGCCTCCAGGCGCTGCTGCGCCGCAGCGGCGGCGCGACCGAGCCGACCAGGCTGTCGGTCGGCGAGCTCACGCTCGATCTGCTGTCACGCCGGGTCGAGCGCGGCGGCCGCCCGCTCGATCTGCGGCCGCGCGAGTTCGCGCTGCTCGAATACCTGATGCGGCACCCCGGCCGCGTGCTCTCGAAGACGATGATCCTGTCGCACGTCTGGGGCTACTCCTTCGATCCCGGCACCAACGTCGTGGACGTACTGGTGTCGCGCCTGCGCGACAAGGTGGATGAAGGCTTCGATACCAAGTTGATTCACACCGTTCGCGGCGCCGGATATGTCCTCAAAGTGGGCTGAGCGGATCAGCCAGGCGCTCGGGTTGCGGCTGGCCGCGTGGTATCTCGGCACGTTCCTCGCCAGCAGCCTGGTGATCGGCGGGCTGACCTACGGCCTGCTCGCGTCGCTGCTCGAGCAGCGCGATCACGACATCATCCAGTCGACGCTGCGCGAATACGGCACGCGCTACCAGGCCGGCGGCCTGCCGGCGCTGGCGCGGGCGATTGAAATCGAGCAGCGATCGGGATCGCGCGAGCCGCTGTTCGTGCGGCTCGTCGGCCCGTTCGAAGACGTGTTGCTGTATTCGCTGCCGGAAACCTGGGGCGCGTTCGATCTGTCTGAAGTTCCGGGCGATCCGAACGCGATCTGGCAGCAGGTGCCGGCGGTCGATCGCAATGCCGTGCTCGAGATTGCCACCATCGACCTCGGCGGCGGATCGTTCCTGCAGGTCGGCAAGACCACCGAGGCGCGCAACCAGCTGCTGTCGAACTTCCGCCGCGTGCTGATGCTCGGCGCCGGCTTCGCGCTGGTGATCGGCGTGATCGGCGGCGTATTCCTGACGCGATCGACCCTGAAGCCGCTGCGCGATCTGCGCGACGCGGTGAGCCGCATCCTGCACACCGGGCAGACCGACGATCGCGTGCCGGTCTACGGCACCGAAGACACCGTCGATGAGCTGAGCACGCTCTTCAACGCCATGCTCGCGCGCATCACGACGCTGATTCACGGCATGCGCAATTCGCTCGATCACGTCGCGCACGATCTGCGCACGCCGATGACGCGCCTGCGCGTGACGGCCGAGTCCGCTCTCGCCACGAACGATCCGGCCAGGTATCGTGAAGCGTTGTCAGATTGCCTCGAGGAATCCGAGCGCGTGCTCTCGATGCTGACGACGTTAATGGACATCTCCGAAGCCGAGACCGGCACCATGAAGCTGAACGTGTCGCAGGTCGAGGTGGCCAGGGTCGTTGGCGAGGTCACCGATCTTTACGAGGATGCGGCGGAGGAAGCCGGCGTGGCGCTGCGCGTATCGGTGCCCGATCAACTGGCGGTCAATGCCGATCGCGATCGCCTCCGCCAGGCGCTCGCGAATCTCGTCGACAACGCGATCAAGTACACGCCGCGGGGCGGCAGGGTCGACGTCTCTGCATCGCGTGGTGACAACGTGGTGATCATTCGCGTCGCCGACACCGGGCCTGGCATTTCGGAGCACGATCTGCCGCGCATTTTCGATCGACTGTATCGAAGCGATCAGAGCCGCGCGACGCGCGGCCTGGGATTGGGGCTCAGCCTCGTGCGCGCCTACGTCGAGGCGCAGGGAGGAACCGTCACCGTCGACAGCACGCCGGGCGCCGGCGCCACCTTCACGCTGCGGTTGCCGGCGTAGCCGCTACTGCTTCTTCGCGCGCGCATCTTCAGCGCGCTTCCCTCGCATGACGCCTTCCATCGCGTAGTTGCCTTCGTGACAGGCGTACTCGAAGAGGCGGTAGTCGGGATCCAGCGTCAGCGGAAACGACACGGTCCACGGCCGCGTGTAGATCTCCGGATCGTCGATCGTCGCGGTGTAGGCAATCTCGCGATCCGAAATGCGGCGGAAGCGCTCGACAACGCGCAGGCGGCTGGTGTTGCGGATGCCCTTGATTCTGCCGCCGGCCATGCTCGTCGAAATCCAGCCAAGGTCGTTGAAGTTCGCGGTCTCGACGACGAGCGTGTCGCCTTCCCAGCGGCCGCGCGGATCGCCGTTCCACAGGCGGACGCGATCGTGCGCCGCGGCACGGCCGTCGAGCGGAATGATCCGCGCGTCGTGAATCATCTCGTAATGAATCACCACGTAGCCGGGGAACTGCATGATCTGGTACGCGTTGTTGTAGCCGGCCGGCAGCATCCCGCCGGGAATGCCGCGCGTGATGCAGCGATCCCACGGGCTCATCACCTGGTATTCGTCGCCGTAATTCGCGAACACCTCGTCGCGGCGTTTTTCTTCGGCGGGCTTCACGGGCACGCGGCCATCAGGCGGATCGACCACGAGCGAGGTCTGGCGCGTGCTCAACACCGTGGTGCCGCCATCGAGCCAGAACTGGTTGTAGCTTTCAAAGCGGCCGGGGATTGGTTTGTCGGCTTCTTCGCGGCGCTCGGCGGCGATGCGTTCGATCTGGCGGGCTTCCGCCTCGGTGAGAAACGCCTTGTCCTTCATCGCCGCCGGACGTTCGAGCGGGGTGATCGTCGCGTTGGTCCACACGCCCTGCAGGTCGGGCTGGCCGTCGGCCGTGCGCGGCGGCGACCACGGCTTGGAGCGCGACTGAGCGCCGGGCTGCGCGCCGGCGATCGCGATGAGAAATAACGCAGCGGCGACAGAACGGCGGGACATGGCCGATCCTCCGCGCCTATCCTGCCACGAACCTTACATCGATGTAATGGGCCGGTAACGCTCCTGAAAGCCGCTCGAGCGTCCTACTACACATGGAGGAGCGTGTAATGTCCCGTTCATTTCTCAGAAATTCCGCGCTGGTCGCGGGCCTGGGGCTAGCGTCGGCTGGACTGTGGAGCGCGACGCCAGTGGCGCCGAAGGCTCTCATGGCCGCGGTTCCAGCGCCCGTGACCGCCGGTCCTGTCGCCGGCCCGGGCCGTGCCGTCAATGACGGTTACGCCGACGTCGTGGCGAAAGTGACCCCCGCAGTGGTGACCATCCGCGTCGAGGCAAAGGCCTCGCCGCAATTCACGCAGCTGCCGCAGTTTCCCGAGGGCTCGCCGTTCGGCGATCTGTTCGGTCAGCGTGGCCGCGGCGGGCGGCAGATGCCGCCGCAGGTGCAGCGTGGCCTTGGCTCGGGCGTAATCGTCAGCAACGACGGCTACATCCTGACCAATAACCACGTGATCGACAACGCCACGAAGATTGACGTGGAGCTGTCGGATCGCCGCATCGTGACCGGCAAGCTGATCGGCGCCGATCCGGCGAGCGATCTCGCGGTGGTCAAGATCGACGAGAAGAACCTGCCGGTCCTGCCGATCGGCGATTCGAACGCGATGCGCGTCGGCGACGTCGTGCTCGCGGTCGGCAATCCGCTCGGCGTCGGCCAGACGGTGACGATGGGCATCGTCAGCGCGAAGAGCCGCTCGACCGGCCTCGGCGACGGAAGCTATGAAGACTTCCTGCAGACCGACGCGCCGATCAACCAGGGCAACTCCGGCGGCGCGCTCGTGAACACCATGGGCGAGCTGGTCGGCATCAACTCGCAGATCCTCTCGCCGTCGGGCGGCAACATCGGCATCGGTTTCGCCGTGCCGTCGAACATGGCGAAGAACGTGATGGATCAGCTCGTGACCAACGGCCGCGTGCGCCGCGGACTGCTCGGCGTCACGGTGCAGGGCGTCACGAACGATCTGGCGGCGGGCCTCGGCCTGAACAAGGCGGAAGGCGCGCTGGTGAGCAGCGTCACGCCCGGCGGCGCGGCCGACAAGGCCGGCCTCAAGCGCGGCGACGTGATCACGAGCTACCAGGGTCGCGCGGTGATCGATACGAACTCGTTCCGCAACGAGATCGCCGCGACCGCGCCGGGCACCACGATTACGCTCGGCGTGCTGCGCGACGGCCGGACCAGCGAGTTCAAGGCGACGCTGTCGGAGAACGCGGACGCGAAGAGAGCTGGCAACAATGGTGAGCGCGAGGGCGAGGGCTCGGCGAAGTACGGCATGTCGGTGGAACCGATCACGCCGGAGATCGCCCGTCAGCTCGATCTCGATCGCGACACCAAGGGCGTGGTGATCGCGGACGTCGAACCGTCGGGCGCGGCGGCAGCCGCCGGCCTGCGGGAAGGCGACGTGATCCAGCAGGTCAACGGCAAGCCGGTTCGGACGGCGGAAGACGTGCGCAGCGCACTCAACGCCACGAACGGCAAGCCCGCGGTGCTGCTGATCACCCGCGGCAACAACACGATCTTCGTGCCGCTGCGCGCGCGGTAGACTGTCGAGGACACGGAGCAGTACGGAGGGCGCGGAGCACCGTGTCCTCCGGTACTGCTCCGTGGCCTCGTTATGCGACTGGATAAACACCTCAAAGCGAAGCATCCGGAGCTGTCATGGAGCCGGATCCGCGAGGCGATTGAAAAAGGACAAGTCACCGTCGACGGCCGGGGTCAACGCGATCCCGGCCTCGACGTGTACGACACGTCCACGGTCGATCTGAATCTCAACCGCCCCGCCCAGTCACGCGCGCGAGCGTCCTTCGACATCCTTCACGAAGATGACGAGGTCATCGTGCTCAACAAGCCGGCCGGCCTGTTGTCCATCCCTTCCAGTCCTGAAGCGGGAAGCTCCGAAGACACCGTGCTGCGGCGCGTACGCGAGTACATGCAATTCAAGCTTGGCCACAAGACGTACGTCGGGATGCTGCATCGCCTCGATCGCGACACATCCGGATCGCTCGCCGTCGCGCTCTCGAAAGACGCGCATGCTGCGGGCCGCGAGCTGTTCAAGGCGCATCGATTCGAGCGCCACTATCTCGCCCTCGTGCAGGGCATCCCCACTCCGCCGAAGGGCACGATCCACGCGCGCATCTCGTCCGGCTATCGCGATGGACGGCGGAAGCTGGTTGGCGAGGACAAGTCGGGTCTCGACGCGACGACGGATTACAAGGTGCGCGAGCGATTGAAGGACGCCGCGCTGTTAGAATTGCGGCTTCACACCGGACGGCAACACCAGATCCGGCTCCACCTCGAAAAGATTGGACACCCTTTGATCGGCGAGCGCGTGTATTCCGGAGAAAAGGACTCGAGCCCCAAGTCCTCCGCCTTCGCTAAAGCTACGGCGGACAAGCAAGCTGGGGCAAATCGCAACATGCTGCATGCGTGGACGCTCGCGTTTCCGCATCCGATCACGGGCAAGCGTATCGCCGTCGAGGCGCCGCTGCCGAGCGACTTCGTTCGCATGATGAAGAAGCTGGCGCTGACGCTCGTGCTGACGCTGACCGCGTCTGCCGCATTCGCGCAGGCCACGATCTCGTCGCCGGACGGACGCCGGCAGATGCAGACGGTGCAGGCCACCACGCCCATCACGATCGACGGCGCGCTCGACGAAGAAGTCTGGACGCGCGCAGTGCCGGCCACCGGCTTCATCCAGGCCGATCCGCTCGAGGGCCAGCCCGCCACCGAGATCACCGAAGTACGCGTCGCCTACGACACCGACAATCTCTACATCGGCGTGCTCTGCCGCGACAGCGATCCGTCCGGCATCGTCGTCAACGAAATCCGCAAGGATTTTGCCGGCCGCGATCAGGACACGTTCGAAGTGCTGCTCGACACGTTTGCCGATCGCCGCAACGGCTTCGTCTTCACGACAAACTCGCAGGGCGCCAAGGCCGACACGCAGATCGCCAACGAAGGGCGCGACGTCAATCCGAACTGGGATGCGGTGTGGTGGGTCGAAGCGCGAACGACGGCTGAGGGGTGGACCGCGGAGTTCCGCATCCCCTTCAAGACGCTCCGCTTCGAAGCCGGCGACGGCAGGAGCTGGGGCATCAACTTCGCGCGGCGCGTGCGCCGGAAGAACGAGCTCAGTTACTGGTCGCCGGTGTCGCGCGCCTATACGATCTATCGCGCCTCGTCGGCGGGCACGCTCGCCGGACTGCCGGCGCTTCGCCAGGGCCGGAACCTGCGCATCAAGCCGTTCCTCGCCGCCGGAGCCGTACGCGGCATCGGCGAGCACGAATTCGATCGCGATCTCACGGCAGGCGTCGACATCAAGGCGGGCATCACGCCGTCGCTCACCTTCGATGCCACGATCAACCCCGATTTCGCGCAGGCCGAGGCCGACGAGCAGCAGGTCAACCTCACGCAGTTCAGCCTGTTCTATCCCGAGAAACGCGAGTTCTTCCTCGAGAACGCCGGCATCTTCTACTTCGGCGACATCCCGCGCAACGCGCGCACGGTGGCGCGGTTCCGCCCGCCCGAAGAGGATCTGCTGCTCTTCTTCAGCCGCCGCATCGGTTTGAGCGACGCGGGCGCGCAGCTGCCGCTGCACGGCGGCGTGCGCCTCACCGGCCGCGCCGGCGGCTTCACGCTCGGCCTGATGACGATGCAGAGCAAGGAAGAGGACGGCCGGCCGAGCACGAACTACTCCGTGGTGCGCGTGCGGCGCGATCTGTTTCGCAGCTCCGACGTCGGCGCGATCGTCCTATCGCGCGAGCCCAACGGCGACAGCGGCGACTTCAATCGCGTGATCGGCGTCGATACGAACTTCCGGTTCTTCAAGAACCTCAGCATCAACGGCTTCTTCGCGCGATCGGAATCGCCGGGCGTGACCACGGACCAGGATTCGGCGAAAGCCGCGATCGGATGGGAAGACAGCGCGAAGCGGCTGCAGGCATCGATCATGAAGATCGGCGAAGGCTTCCGCGACGATCTTGGCTTCGTGCGCCGCACCGGCGTGACGCGGCAATTCTACGACTCCGCGTTCTTCATGGAGCCGCAGGTGCTTCACCGATGGCACATCCGGCGCATCGAGCCGCATGCGCGCGTGTGGATCTACGACGATCCATCCGGTCAACTCGTAAGTCGCACCGGCCACATCGCCGAACAAACGACGTGGCACAACGGCTCGTACATGGAGTACGCGTTCGAACCGCGCGTCGAGGCGATCACGCGGCCGTTCGCGGTTTCACCAGGCGTCGTCATTCCCCCCGGCCGCTACGACTGGAACCAGCAGCTCGTGCTCTTCGAAGGCGATCACAGCAAGGCGCTCTCGGGATCGATCCGCTATACATTCGGAGGTTTCTGGAGCGGAACGCAGCGCAACGTCCAGACGAGCGTGTTGTATCGTCCGACGTTCCGCATGGTGTTCGACCTGGGCCTGCAGATCACCGACATCTCCCTCGATCTGCCGAAGGCCGAGTTCACGACGACGCTGGTCAACCTGCGCGCCGGCTATTCGTTCAGCTCCAACATGTTCCTCGATACGCTGCTGCAGTATCGCAACGACGTGAAGCAGTTTTCCGCCAACGTGCGCTTCAACCTGATTCATCGCCCGCTCAGCGACTTCTTCATCGTCTACAACGAGTCGCAGTTCACCGACATCACGCAGCCCGCGGGCCGTGGCCTCGTGGTGAAGTACACCCAGATGTTCTCCTTTTAGTCGCGCACTACAGCCCGGGCAGGACTGTAGCCGCTGCCTTAAGCCGGACTATGATTGCCGCCATGAAATCACTGGCCGGCGTACTCATCCTGGCAGCAGCCGTGTCGGCCTGCGTCAGCAGCTCCTCCACCACGACCGCAACGACGGAGAAGCCGTTCAGCGTGGTCGAGGCGACCATCCCCGAGATGCAGAAAGCGATGCAGGAGGGGCGCACCAGCTCCCGGAAGTTGGTCGAGCAGTACCTGCAGCGCATCGCGCTCTACAACAGCAAGTTCAACGCGGTGATCACCGTCAATCCGAAGGCGCTCGAAGAAGCCGATCGTCTCGATCAGGAGCACAAGGCCGGCAAGATCCGCGGCCCGCTGCACGGCATCCCGATCGCGCTCAAGGACAACATCCTCACCACCGACATCCGCACCACCGGCGGCGCGATCGCCTTCGAGGATCTGATGCCGCCGTACGACGCGACGCTGACGAAGAACCTCCGCGATGCCGGCGCGGTGATCATCGCCAAGACGACGCTGACCGAGCTGGCCAACTTCGTCGCGAACGGGATGCCGGGCAACTACAACGCGGTGCAGGGCTACGGCATGAATCCGTACGATCCGCGGCGCGATCCGCGGCAGGCCACGGCGGATGGGCGGCCGGTGTTGAACACGGGCGGATCGAGCTCCGGCGTCGGCACCGCGGCGAACTTCTGGGCCGCGAACGTCGGCACCGAAACGTCGGGGTCGATCCTCAGCCCGTCGAACCAGAACATGCTCGCAGGCATCAAGCCGACCGTCGGCCGGATCAGCCGCTACGGCGTGATTCCGATCACCGCCGATCAGGACACCGCGGGTCCGATGGCGAAGACCGTCACCGATGCGGCGATTCTGCTCGGCGCTCTCGAGGGCGCGTCGCCAGATCCGAACGATCCTGCCACGAAGACGTGCCAGGCGCCGCCCAACCGTGACTACACGCCGTTCCTCAAAGCCGACGGCCTGAAGGGCGCGCGCATCGGCATCCCGCGCGCGAATTTCTACGACCGCATCACGCCGCCGGGAGAAAAGCATCCGCGCGGCGGACTCAATGACGCGCAGGCCAAGTCGATGGCCGAGGCGATCGACGCGCTCAAGAAGGCCGGCGCGACCGTCGTCGATGCCGACATTCCGAGCGTTGTCGATCAGGATCCGAAGAACAACTTCCTGTTGTGGGGCGGCGGCTGCGACAAGGGGCCGCGCGATCCGAACTGCTCGTCGGTGTTGTGGTACGGCATGAAGCGCGACTTCAACGCGTTCCTGAATTCGCTGGGCCCCGCGGCGCCGGTAAAGACGCTCGCCGAGCTGCGCGCGTTCAACACGGCGCATGCCAACCGCAACGCGATCAAGTACGCGCAGGCCAATCTCGATAACTCCGATCTGCTGGATCTCGAGAAAGACCGCGCCAAGTGGCAGGCCGATCGCGACAAGGACATCCGCCTGGCCGCGGCTCACGGCATCGACGAAGTGCTGAAGGCGCAGAAGCTCGACGCGCTGCTGTTTCCCGGCGCAAGCGGCGCCGGCATCGCGGCGAAGCCGGGCTATCCGACGGTGATCGTTCCGTTCGGCCTGTTCGTGCCGCAGCCGCCGCTGCCCGGCGGACCCGGTCCCGCGCCGGCGCCATATCCGGATGGATTCAAGCTCGCCCCGGCGCCGTACGGCGTGAGCTTCACCGGCACCGCGTGCAGCGAGCCCAGGCTGATCGAGCTGGCGTATTCGTTCGAGCAGGCCACCAAGCGCCGAGTCCCGCCGCCAAGCGCTCCGTAGCCAACGTCTAACCCTTCATGGACGACAAGAAACCGATCGCGATCATCGCCATCGCGCTCGTCGTTTTCCTGGCCGGTGGCGCCTGGTGGATGTCGAGGAACACGCGGAAGCCGGCGGCGCAGAACGCCTCGCCGGCCGTGGTCACCGGCACCGAGGCGCCGATCGACAAGCCTCCGCCGCCGCCGGTCAAGCTGCCGCCGCTCGATCAGATGGACGACTTCGTCCGTCCGCTGCTGTCGGCGTTGTCGTCGCGGCCTGAACTGGCGCGGTGGCTGGCCACCGACGATCTGGTCGGACAGCTTGCCGCCGCGATCGATCAAGCGTCCGCGGGCGGATCGCCGGCGCGCGACTTCAAGGTGATCAAGCCGGCGTCGCCGTTCGTGGCAAGCGGACGCGGCAGCCGCCGCATGATCGATCCTGCTGGCTATCGGCGCTACGACGGGCTGGTGCAGACCGTGACGTCGATCGACGCGTCCAACGTCGCGAAGATCTACAAGACGATCCGGCCGCGCCTCAACGAGGCGTATCGACGCATGGGCAACCAGTCCAGCGACGTCGACAACGCGCTGCGAAAGGCGATCGACATCCTGCTCGACACACCGGTCGTTAAAGATCCGATTCCGATCATCGAAGACGGCAAGGCCGGCTGGGCGTACGTGGACGATGAACTCGAAGGCCTGCTGCCGACGCAGAAGCAGTTGTTGCGAATGGGATCAGCGAACGTGGATCGCCTACTGGTGTGGCTGCGCGCGCTGCAAGCTGCTCTCGAGTGATTTCCCGATCCCCGATCCCTGATCCCTGATCAGTGCGTCATCGCATACACGATCGCATCGATCCCGAATGCGTAGCCCTTGGTTGAGAACTCGTAGAAGTACTGCGGGTTGGACGCTTCCTCTTCCCACGAATCGCCGATGTCGGTGTTGTGCGTCATCAGCACCATGATGCGGCCCTGCGGATCGAAGATCGCCCGCGCGTGCGGCTCGGCGCTGTCCTGATACCGCTCCGAAGTGCCGCCGCCGCTGCCCAGCCAGAATCCGATCGACGCAATCTGCGGCACGCCGCCGCCGATGTCGAAGATCGATCGGAACAGCGGATGATCGTGCGGCAGATCCTTCGGCGGATACTGCGCCGGCGGCAACGCCTTGCCGATCTGCTCGGCCCACACTTCCCAGGCGTACTCGCCCCAGAAGTCATCGGCCCACAGGAAGCCGCCCTTGAGCAGGTAATTGCGCAGCGCCTCGGCCTCGGCCTCGTTGAGATACGCGGCGCCGACCTCCGTCATCATGATGAACGGGCACTGGAAGAGCGTGGGATCGGTGAGCCGGATCACGACGTGCTTGGGATCGTCCGGCGCCGAAAAACCCACCGTGGTCTTGGTGAGCTCCGAGAGACGGATCGACATGTTGATGTCGGCGCGCGGGAAATCGACGCTCCAGCCGCCGCCGTCGCCGGCGCGATTCTGTTGAAAGGCAACGCGGCAGAACTGCCACGAGCCGTCGAAGTCTTCTGGAACGGCGGGCCGGATGCTGAACCCGCCACGGAAGCCGCCGCGTCGTTGTGCTTCGCCCGTCGCGGCCAGCGCGAGGACGATCGCAACGATCAGAGCGGTGGGCCTCACGGTACTACGCAGGCACTTGTAGATGCGGCATCGGCGTGCCGGCAAACAGCTTCACGAGCGGCCTCGCCATCAGCCGGGTCATGCGGTGGGCCTTGTTGGAGCGCGCGCTGTCCGTCGAGATGCCGGTATTCGCGTACATCTGCCGGTACAACTTCGAGATCATCACGAACGCCAGGCGTGACTTGAACGACTTCACGCACTTGGCGCGCTGCCAGACCAGCGGCAGTGCGTAGAATTCGTCCCACACGCCTTGCGTCCGCTTGCGGATCTCGTCCGCCGACATCACCGGGTGCGGCGTGTAGACCTTCGGCCGGAGGTGCTTCGGAATCAACCAGTGGCGCGTCACCGGGATGCCGTCGATCTTGTGCACATCGTCGGCGACCGAGGCCTCCCATTTCTGGAAGTCGAGCGTGCCCGGGAACGGCGTCAGCATCACGAACTGCGCGAGGGTGACGTTGGCCTGCTGCGCGAGCGCCGCGGTGGCGTCGAACGTCGCCGGCTTGTCGCTCGGCAGCCCGAAGATGAACGAGCCGAGCACGTGGACGCCGCGCTTCTGGAATTCGCGCAGCCGTTCGGCGAGCGCGTCGCCGGCGAGGTTGAAGTCCTTGTAGACGTCCTTCAGTCCTTCCGGCGTCACCGACTCGATGCCGACCAGCGCGCCGCGGATGCGCGCCCGCGACATCGCGTCCAGGTATTCCGGATCCTCGGCCGCTTCCATCGTGATCTGCGTGAAGAAGGTCATGTCCGAGGGCAGCTTCGACAGCCCTTCCATCAGCTCGAAGCGCTCGTCGCGAATCGCCTTCAGGCGGTTGTAGGTCGACTTGTCGGCACGGCGATCGGCCATGCGCAGGTCTTCGAGCGTGACCGGATAGAAATTGTCGTCGGCCAGCGCCACGAAACGGAAGCCGAGCCGGCGCAGCTGCACCAGCTCCTCGATCACCGCGTCGGATTCGCGCACGCGCGGCTTCTGGCCGTCGGTGCGCCACACCGAGCAGAACGAACAGTGCTTCGGGCAGCCGCGCACGGTCTGCACCGACGCGATCATGTACTTGTCGCGCGGCAGCAGATCCCAGCGCGCCTGCAGCATCGACGCGCCTTCGATCTTGCCGCCTTCGTAGACGCGCTGCGGCGTGCCGTTCTTGCAGTCGTTGATCGCGATCGGCCACACGCGATCGCCGTCGCCCTTGACCACGGCATGCGCGCCGCCGTGCTCGAACGGCTCGTCCGGGAACAGCGACGAGTGAATGCCGCCGTAGATCACGTAGGCGCCGCGCTCGCGCGCCGCGCGTCCCACTTCGTAGCCGCGCAGCGCGTTGAGGGTGTGGATGCCGATCCCGATGACGTCGCCCTTCGACACGGTCGAGATGTCGATCTGCTCGAGCGTTTCGTCGATGACCTGGGGATCGCCGTAGGCGGACGGTGTGGCCGCCGCCAGCACGTACAGCCAGCGGGGCGTAATAACAGCAGCACCAAACGAAACGTCGCTTGGGTTGATCAGGTGAATGCGCATCAGGGGTCTGGTAGTCCGCCCGCAAGCATCGAGCGGCGGGTGGTGTGTAGGACTTTGCTAGAGAACGCCGCCCATGTCAATCGAAGATGGACGGTAGACCCAGCTTAGCCGCAGGGGCTGCCGCCGGTCAGACGGGCCACTTCGCATTCGACATATCGCACGCGCCGCGCCGCAAACTGCTTGAGGTACTCGCGGGCGTCGAGGTATTCGGTGTCGGTGTAGGGACGGCGCGTGTCGGCGAGCATCGCCGCGTCGATCGCCTCGAGCTCGCGGCGAATCTCGGTTTCGAGCGCGCCCGGCGCGGTCTCGCCCCCGCCCGCGCTGGCCGATCGCACCGCTTCCGCCAGCGTCTCGAAATACAGCCCGCGATACTCCGGCACTTCCATGAGCTTCTTCACGAGCACGTTCGCGTCCTGGAAGCTCATCAGGTCGTAAGCCGGATCGAGAAACGTCAGGTCGTCGTCCCACGCGATCACGCGGTGCTGCGCCTGGTGCTGGAGGCGATACAGATAGAAGTTGTTCATGCCCCACTTGCCGGCGAAGCCGTCGATCTCGCCG
>Ga0111539_10005781_pt1 | contig 15985 bp, 9 predicted proteins | sample RhiMethybrSRZTD1_FD_79667 | JGI IMG/M metagenome (GOLD analysis project Ga0111539, IMG submission 79667) | Populus rhizosphere microbial communities from Tennessee, USA - Rhizosphere MetaG P. TD hybrid SRZTD1 (version 2) (version 2) | ecosystem: Host-associated > Plants > Roots > Rhizosphere >... | reverse complement strand
ACGCTCCCAACCCGTAGGACCGCACGGTCAACGCAACAACGCCCGCGGCGCCTGCCGCCACCGCAAGCTTTCCCATATCCTTGAGCAACCCGGCGTCGCGCCATGTGACGCCGAGGACCCTGCCAAGCTTTGCGGCTATGAAGCACCGCTCGATTACGTTGAACAGAACTACGACGGTTATCGCTCCTATCAGCCCAAAGCGGCGCGTGCCGAACCAGAGCGCAACCGAAAGAACCGCAATGATCGCGACCCTTACTTTCATCATGAAATAGCGATGTTCTGCATACGCGCGGATCACCGGATCACAGGCGCTGGCGATCAAACCAAGCGGGATCATCGTCAGGTTGATCGCGAAAATCTGCCAACTCGATTCGTACTGAGATGTGAACAAAACGGTGATGAACTCCCGACCCATAATCAGCAGGAAGACGTAGACCGGGAGGTAAACCGCGGCGAGCTTTCGCAACATCCTGGCTATCAACTCGACGATCTCCCGCCGGCGCCCGTGTTTCTGCAGATAGCTCACGTGAGGAATTGTCACCGAGCCAACTGACTCGCTGAGTATGCTGATCAGCGGGAGGTTGAAACATCCGACGGCATAGATCGCGAACTCCGCGGCGCTGAACTCATGCGATACGAAATAATTGTGGAGATCCATCTGGACCTGAAACAGCACTGAAGCAAGTCCGATCGGGAGCGCGTAACTTGTTTGAGTGCGAACCATTTTCCAGTCGATCTTTCTCCAGAAGCTGCCGAAGCGAGAATACAAGTAAAAACTCAACGCCGCAGTTTGAAATACCCCGTAAAGAATCGCGGCTTTGATCAGCGCTTCTATCGACCCCGCGGACACCGCCGCGGCGAGCAGCAACAGGGTCTTTACCAGCTGGGAAAGAATGATGAGCAGAGTCGCAAGCCTCGTTTCCTGATTGGCGAGCGTCACAACCTCGAGAAACGACGAAACGACCCAAAAGAAGATGACCAGACCGATCTGCGGCGCGTATACCGTCAGCTCATCGCTCTTAAAGATTGCTCCAAGCAACGAGGGACGAAGAAGCAGGGCAAGACACGCCGCACCACCCATTGCTATGTAGAAGACAAGGATGTTGAAAACAATCTGATCGCGCCGATCTCGTTCGCGTGGCAAGAAATAGAAGGCACTCATTCCACACACGCGCGGAAGAATGTAGATCGCAGTGCCTACGATCAGAAAGACCTGCTTGTACAATCCGAACTCGTGCTGGCTTAAACGGCGCACGAGAAGCACCGGCAGCATAAAGCTCAACCCGAATGCAAAGCATTTCGCAAAGAACAGCCATCCGGCGCGCGCCGTAAACGACACACCGTTTTCAGAGTCCGAACTTGAGCGGAAACCGATCAGTTTCGAGCGGAGATTGTAAATGTGCAGCAACGCGCGAGGCATGTAACGCAGCCACCACAGCATCAATCGAAGTTTCCAGCTTCGATAAAACTCATTTGCAGAGCTGATATTCTTTGCGGATGAAATAAAATTACCGATCGCCAGGTCTTGCTTACCGCGTTCGAGTTCCACCGTGGCCTGCAGCCTCATCTCCAGATCGCAAAGAGCATTCTGTTCCCTCTCGCTCAGCCTGACGTCGGATCTGTTCTTTTCAAGCACCCGGAGCGTATGTTCGTGCAGGTTTACGTGATGTGCGCTCAAACTTGCCGAGTGGAACCTCTTGCAAAGCATCACTTTTCGCTGGTACGCGAGCCGCCCACCGCTCATAGCCAGCCGAAGCCACAAGTCATAATCCTCTGAACAGCGAAGCTGCTCATCAAACAACCCAACATCCACTATGGACTGCCGGCGCACCAGCGTGCCGGAAAGCAGCACAGTACATCGCGCCTCCAGTAATGCCTGTAGAGTTACCTCGCCCGTCGAAGGCGTGGTGCGCATGAATGTACGGCCGGCGAGCGGCGAATTACCGACCAGCAGCGCATCCGCGTAGACAAGGTCAATCCCAGGATTCGCGGCGAGAAACGAAACCTGTTCCGAAAGGTATTCAGGCTCCCAGTAGTCATCCGCGTCCAGGAATGCTACAAACCTCCCGCGCGCCGCTCGCACCGCTACGTTGCGAGCCGCCGAGCAACCACGATTCTCCTGGCTGATGTAATGAATTCGATCCCGGTACGGCTTGAGCGCTTGCTCGAGCGCCTCATTATCGGGCGAGCCGTCGTTCACCACGATTATTTCATAGTCGGTGTAGGTCTGATTGAGAATTGACTCCAACGCTGCCCTAATGTATTGGGCCGCGCAGTAAGCCGGCACTATCACGCTGACCGTCGGAGCATCACTGCGATCGAAGGCTTTGGCTGTCGTCTCTTTTAAATCCATTAGTCTGTCAAAACTGAGTTTGCGGCGCGTGATCTCGCCGCTGAATCGAATGCGGGTTTGAGAGCGTCGATATCACAACCGATGTTCTTGCCATCTGTGCCCGCGCCTCGATAGGGACTGGAATTGCCCAGCAAGTAACTTCCGCCTGCCCGGTCCGCAAATCTTGCTTCATCAATCGCCGCCGGAAAGAAGTTCTCGGGTGGATAAAGCGAGTTTCGACCGCCCGCGATAACGTTCTTTCGGAACACGACTCCAGGGAAATATCGATCGAGGGTCGAGTTGCCGACGCTCGCGCCGTCGCCCATAACCCCGTATTCGTTATGAGGAACGATGTTGTTGGTGAAAACGAATCCCAGGCTAGCGCTACCGTACGCCGTGATTACATTTCCCGTATGGAATATCGTGTTGTGATCAACCGTCACGTCTTCGGTCTCAACAATCTGGAGAAATCGTCCGTTGCTCCCCCATTGTTTGCCTCCAACATCGTCGAACAGGTTGTTACGTATCAAGACGCGTTTCACCTGTTCGCTTTTGTTGTTGTCGTCTCGACCCAGAAAATTGATGGCCGCGGCGATGTGACGAACAACGTTGTTGGTAAACGTGATGTCCTCGACGACGGACCACGGCGCGCTGCCCTCCTGGTTTCGAACTGTAAACAGAATGGCAAAACCGCTTTGCCCGTCCACCCAGTTGTTCTCGAACAGGTTTCCGTCGATCAGGACGCGTCGCGCATTCTTCAGCTCGAATATATTCTTCACTGACCAGCGCTTGCCCGCGAAAGTCGGATGTTGTCGCATCCATTTGAGCGGTTTGGTGCAATAGTTTCCGCGAAACTCGATGTCCGACGGAACCAGATTCCGGACATGCGGATCAGCGCCTCCGAACATAACGTTCTCGCCCGCTCCCTCCAGATGATTGTTGACTATCTTGAACGGGCCTGGACCGTTCCATCCGCAGATCGCTTGCGATTCCGCGCCGGCCTCGTGAACATCCGAAATGTATGAATCGATGACCGCCGTTGTTGCGCTGTTGAGCGCAATCCCTCGCCGCAGATTGACCTCCGCGTTACCGTGGATAAAGCAGCGGTCGATAATCAGATTGTGAGGGATTGAGTCGGGCGAGGTTTGTGCGTTTCCGCCATCGCCTAACAGAATCAGTCCGTGATTCTGCGCCCACGCCGGCGCGACCGTGAACTCGATTCCAATAAAGCGATAATGATGCGCTCCCGGAGCGGTGCGTATCACTGGATCCGCATTAGGCGTTACCAGCTTTGGCATAACCGAAGCGTCAGCAGGTCTCGCGCGCGAACCGACCGGCGGTAGCTTGTCATCACCCGCCGCTGACCGAATCACCGTCCAACCGGTGTCTTTTCTGGCAGGCAGCACAAAATTCCCGGTGATGGTCGAGCCGGGTTCGATCGCAATCACATCCCCCGATCGCGCGGAATCAAGAGCGTTTTGGAATGCTCGTGCAGCCGCATCACCGGCGCCGCTAACCGAAATCGTACGCCCTGTTGGACGAACATAGTCGGTGTTTAGCAGCGCCGACGGGGGCGCCGGCTTTCTGTCACTCGATTTCGATTGGGATTGACCGGAGGAGGTCTTTGAGGTTTCATCGGTTGCATTGTGCGTGTAAGTTGAAACGCAGGCTGCCGCGGATAACGAAAACAACACCATCAACACCGATGCCAACGACAGAGAAGACCAGAAGACCGGTCGCGGGGTCAGAACACGATTAGATTTCACCAGCAAACTCCTTGATAGCTCGTCTCATTTTTGGAAACCTCCAGCAGCCTGACCAGATCGATTATTACGCGGCCGTTCCCCAGCCTGTCAGACAGCGCGCGGTACTCATCCTCGTGTTTTCCAATGATCACCACCTCCGAACGATCAATTACTTCGTTAAGGTCGGATCTAATCAGCGAAGAGATGTGAGGAATCTCGTGCTCGATGTAATGCTTATTTGCGCCGAACAACTGAGCGAGCTCAACCTCGCGATCGTATATCGTAAGCTGCAGACCTTTTCCGATAAGCGTCTCGATCAACGTCACCATCGGGCTTTCACGTAGGTCATCCGTGCCGGTCTTAAAACTCAAGCCGAGCACGCCGATTCTTTTTCGCCGCGTCTGAAGCACCATATCGACGGCACGGTCTATCTGCTGCCGGTTGCTCAGCATGATCGAGCTCAGCAGCGGCGTATCGACGTCCACCTCCCGGGCTTTGTACGTAATCGCTCTGAGGTCTTTGGGCAAACACGAGCCGCCAAACGCAAAGCCTGGTTTTAGATAGTAGGGTGACAGGTTCAACTTTCTGTCCTGGCAGAAGGCGGACATAACGTTATGGCTATCGACGCCGAGAGCCTTGCAAATATTCCCGATCTCGTTGGCGAAAGTGATCTTGAGCGCGTGAAAACAATTTGAGGCGTACTTCACCATCTCTGCTTCTTTTATGCTCAGCCTGATGATCGGCGCATCAATTCCTGAATAAAGCCGGCTTATGGTTCCAGCTGAGTCCTCGCTGTCTGCGCCTATGACCGTGAAGGGCGGATTGTTGAAGTCGGCGATCGAAGAGCCTTCGCGAAGAAACTCAGGATTGACCACGACTCCGAAGTCTCGGCCGGCTCGCTTGCCTGAGTAGACTTCCAGAACTGGTATCAGGGTCCTTTCGACCGTTCCCGGAAGCATAGTCGACCGCACCACCACAATGTGATAACCGGGCTTAGCCGCAAGGGCCTCAGCTATCTGTTGGCAGGCTCGCTTGACGTGCGAGGTATCAAGGCTTCCGTTATGGTTGCTTGGTGTTCCAACGCACACAAGCGAAATATCAGTATTAAGAACGGCATCGTTTGCGTCGTCCGTTGCGCGAAGCCGGTTCGCTTTTACCGAACCGCGGATCAACTCCTCAATTCCCGGTTCGACTATGGGGCTGCGGCCGTCGTTTATGATGTCAACTTTGGTTGGGTTGACATCCACGCCGACGACCTCATGACCCTTCGTCGCGAAGCAAGCAGCGGAAACACAGCCAACATATCCAAGACCGAAGATACTCAATCTCATAATTTGCTATTCACCCTACTTCGTAAAACTTCGAACAAACTGTTCATGCCACAAGACGATGACTTCGCCGGCCCCCGACTAGTTCACATATCTCAGAAAACACGCTCGCGGCACGCTCCCATCCGAATTTCTCACAGACGACCTCTCGCGCTCTTTCGCCCAACGCTTTTGCAAGCGATGCATTCTGCAGCACGGCAAGAACCGAGCTGGCAAACTCCTGGGGTTCGTTTGCGATCAACAACTCCTCCCCATCTCGGACCGGCAAGCCTTCTGCTCCGATCGCCGTAGAGATGACAGGTTTCCCCATCGCCATTGCTTCGAAAATCTTCAGACGCGTGCCACCGCCGATTCGAAGCGGCACAACATAAGCCGCTCCGCGGCTTATGTATTCGCGTATGTCTTCGACCCGTCCGATGATCTTGACCCGCGGGTTGGACCGCTCAAGTTCCAAAAGCGCCGGCCCCGGGTTTCGGCCGACGACACTCAGACTGCATTGAGGAATCGACGAGGAAATGATCGGCAGGATCTTTTCTGCAAAGTACAGAATCGCATCCTGATTTGGAATCCAGTCCATCGAGCCTGTGAATACCAGCTCGAACGGATTCGAATCTTTCGCGTCCGGTCTAAAATACTCGGTGTCCACTCCAGTTGGCACATCGTAAACCTGACGGACGCCAAACTCGTCGCGCATCCTCGCGCAATCGATCTCAGACACACCAATAACCGCGTCGAATGCTACACAGGTGTCGCGCTCATAGCGGTGCATCCGCGCCCACTGACTCCGCAACAGTGCCCGTTTCATCCCGGGCGATTGCGCTTCAAAATGACGCTGCCAAATCGTGGATTCAACGTTGTGTTGGAACAGCACGGCGGGGCAACCCAGCCCGGCCGGAAGATTTATGCTGGGCGCCAGGAAATCGCACACCACGATGTCGTAATCGCGTTCTCGAATCTCCGACTCAATGGCGCTGCGCATTGCTCTCGAGCTGTACTTGCGGATGGCATACGGCAGCGGCGTGACAAGACTGGATGTCAGGTCGTAATAAAAACGCGCGCCGAATTTCCGAGGCTCGCGAAACGGGACCGTGATCAGCCGGTGGCAATACTCAGCCGATTTCTCTAAACGATCTCGTGAATCGTCTGGCCGGACGAACGAAAGATAGTTAACTTCGTGTCCGCGCATCAGATGCTTGAGCATCTGATAGGTTCTGATCCTCCCGCCTTTGTCCAGCGGGTGTAAGAGTTCGCTTTTGAGCCAGAGTATTCGCATTTTCCTTCGCGTCAATCGCTAACGCGGCTGCCGAGGTATCAATCGGCATCGCACTATCGCGGTAAAGAACTCTCGAGTCAGCGGATTACAGAGCAGCCCTGCTCGCCTGATCGGCGTCGCTTCGAAGCTGTTGAACTCAAACTCGCTCTCCTGAACGAGTTGCTTGAATCGGCGAATGGTCATCTGATTCAGCCCGCCTTCTATTTCTGAAAAGCGAGTCGCTCCATCAGATTTGAAATCGGACCGCCAACGAATCAACGAATCTTCTGTAAACACCAGATGCGCCCACGGAAACACTGAAAACAGATGACCGCCAAGCGGGTGATACCAGGGCGGGCCAAATTCTACGATTGCTGCTCCTTCATCCTTCACCAGCGTGCGCATTATCCGCAGAATGCCTGCGGGATCATCAAAGTGCTCGAACGAATCTATCGACAAGATCACATCAGCCAACTCATGAGTTTCGGTAGCAAAGATGCACCGGTCTGCGACTCCTGCGCGCCGAGCCCGATCGGCCGCCTGGGTCAGCAGCTGTTCCCGTTTCTCCAACCCAATAACTTTCCGAGCGCCATGCTGAGCTATCTCAACCGCTTCGACTCCTGATCCGCAGCCGAAATCGATCACCACTTTTTCTTCGAACTCTTTCCAGATTCGTGACCCAAACAGAACCTCCAGCTTGCTGCGGCCCTGGTACGCGCTTCCGTCGCAATAGCCGGTCTCACCATCCTGGCTTATAGATCTCAGCAATCGATATCCCAATGTCCCGCCAATTAAACCCATTGCTTCGCTCCCAGACGGTTTGCGCCCATTGCGAAAAACAGGTCCGTTTCGCCACTCGGGGATTCCTCGCCGTCTAAAAAGCGGCGTTGCCAGATTTCAAAATTAATCAGCGCCCACAATCGCTCCGAATGGTCCTCGCCCGCCTTGTGTCTGGCTACCAATTCGTCCACATACGAATTATCAAAGATCTCTCGCGCTCGCGTTCGCTCCCCCAGAACGTAGTCGTCCAGGACGTAGCCAAATTCGCCTCGCAGCCATGCCCCTACCGGCACCGGAAAACCCATCTTTCTTCTGTTAATAATCTCCTTCGGCAGGACCTTCTCCATCGCGCGGCGAAGAATGTGCTTGGTCGTAAAGCCGCGCACCTTCATCGAAACCGGGAGAGCGGCGGCAAACTCGACGAGTTTGTGATCGAGGAACGGCACACGGCTCTCAATCGACGCGGCCATGCTCATCTGGTCCTGCTTCATCAAAAGCTCGTGAAGATAGGTCTTGAGATCGGCAGCCAACAACCGGTCGAGAAGTTCCCCGGAGTCGCACTGTCTCATGTGATGGAGCCCGGTGCGATAAGGATTTAGCGGACCCATTCTCTCTCTAGCCTGAGGAGTGAATAGTCGCTGCTGCATCGATCGCGAAAAGACCGAAAAATTGTCAAAGTAGATATCCTCAATATCAGGTTTCAGACACAGGAAGCTTCTACTGAGTTTACGCTTGATCTCTGAAACGCCGTTCAGACCGTCTACCGCATTCTTGATCCTGCGGCGAATTCCAGCCGGCACCCCATAGTTGTAAGCGCGGCCAAACGCGACGTTGTATAAAGTGCGCCGATATTTTTCGTAGCCGCCCAACAACTCGTCGCTTCCTTCACCGGTTAGCACCACCTTGACATACTGGGCAGCCAGCTCGGACACGAAATTGAGCGGCACGCTTGAAGGATGAGCAATAGGCTCGTCCTCTTGATAAACAAGTCTCGGTAGCGCCTCGAAGAACTGTTTCGGGCTTACGATGATTTCATGATGCTCGGTCCCAAACGATCTCGAGACCGCCCGCGCATAGAGCAGCTCGTTTGCTTCTCGTTCAGCAAATCCAACCGAAAACGTCTTTATCGGCTCGGTGACCATTTCACTCATCACCGCCGCTATCGCGCTCGAGTCGATGCCCCCCGACAAAAACATCCCCAGCGGCACGTCCGACATGAGCCGCAGCCTTACCGATTCGTAAAACAACTCTGTAAATCGTTCGACGTATTCCGATTCACTCCGAGCTTCATCCGGCTTCGCAAAGCTCGCATCCCAGTAACGCGTGATTTCGACGATCCCGTCTTCCCAGCACAAAGTGTGTCCGGGCAGCAGCCGATTTATGCCTCGAAATAGAGTCTCATCGCCGGATGTCGAACGATTGGAAGCGTAATCCGCCAGCGCCGGGTAATTGAGCTCAGGCGTAACCGCGCCGGATTCCAAAATCGCTTTGATTTCCGAGGCAAAGTAAATCGCTCCCTCATCGGTAATCGCGTAGTACAGCGGTTTGATTCCGAGCCGATCGCGAGCAAGCAGAAGTCTGCTGCGGCCTGAGTCCCAGATCGCGAACGCAAACATGCCGCGCAAATACTCGACCGCTCCATCGCCGTATTCTTCGAAAAGATGGACAATCGTTTCTGTGTCGCAGTTGGTTTGATAACGGTGCCCGCGCTGTTCGAGCCCGGGACGAAGATCGCGGTGGTTATAAACCTCACCGTTGTAGCTGATCCAAATCGTTTGATCCTCGTTAGCCATTGGCTGGTGACCGCCGGAAATATCGACGATTGATAAACGGCGATGACCCAGCCCCGCGCGATGATCAATGAATATGCCCGCGTCATCCGGTCCTCGATGCACAAGCGCGTCTCGCATGCGAACAAGAACCGACTCATCGATTCGGTCTTCGGAGCCCGCTGGAACGGCAAAGCCGCAAATACCGCACATCAGTTGATCGCCTCGCTTTGGTTATCTACCAAATTCCAATCCGCATCATCGGCGCCTAACAACGATATCGGCCGGCACACTTCATAGGCCGTCCTGTTGATTTCACCCTTCCGGCTGGTTTCCCCAATGCCAACCTCAAAGAACGCTGCGCCGCCAATTGAACCTCTGATTCCATTCTCGCTTCTCCAAAGCGCGCACTGATTGACGGGAGCAGCGGAGCGAAATGCGTATCCATCGCCTGTTTCAAACCGGTGACCGCCAATGAGAAATCCGCGCGCGAAGACACTATCTTCGAAACGCCCCCATCCGATGCGTCCTGAACAAACAAGTGGACCGCATTTGGCCGGCCTTCCATTGTTACTGATCAACACAAAGTCACTGACGACACCTGATAAGACTCGAAAACCGCGGCCTGGTCCTAGTTCGACCCGGTGGCGGTCGACGGTAACTTTTTGACCGTCGGCTGCTGGAATTATGAAAGACGTGAACTCCTGCGGTCCTCGTGCCGTCGTTTGAAACACAGCAACCAGCGACGGCTCGCGATGTCCGTATGCGCGCGACCTCCAAGACTCGTCAATCCTGGCTTCAATCTTTGACTCGCCAAAGACCGCGATGTTTAATGTTCGACCGCCGGGCTCGGCAATCATTACTCGGTTCTCGATCGCAAAAGCCCTGCATCCAGGGATCAGGTGATATCTGAGAGCGTATTCGTGCCGTTCCGATGCGATTAGCGAATCGCGCACGATCAGATAGGACGGAAGCGGGTCGCTGTAGCCATCGTGCGCGTTTGCTTTCGGGTGTATGACCAGACGAGTGTGTTTTACCGGATCAGCTAATCGGTGATAGCCATCGTGAGAAGCTTCGACGTAATCGAAGCCGTCGCCCTCAATGAAATCCATCAGGTTTGTCTTCGCGACGTGTCTCCACGAGAACGGACCGGCGGGAACGGATTGAGACTCGCCGTCCACGGTAACCGTGTTGTGCGATTGAGTTGAGCGGAACCAGTCGCGGTCCCTGGGATCCGCAGTGTAGGTGAACGTCCCCGGGTCAATAATCCAGGTTCTGCCGACCGCGGCGAATTCAATTGAGAGAGCATCCGCGTGAGCGTGGCCACAGGACAGTGAGCCATGAGGTCCGCAATCCATCAGCGTATAACTGGAATCTTTCGACCAGCCATCCCGCATCACAACGTAACCGCTTTCCCGGTGAATTCGGGACCTGGTAATGGGATCCGCTGACGGAATCGATGCAAAGCGTCGCAATCCGTCAGGACCCAGGAGCCAGAGCGTTTCAACCGACTCTTTACCCGCTGCTCGCTTCCAATCGCCCCGTTCGTACAAAGCCGCGGCAATCGCCACCGTATCCCTGAAGTCGTCCCGTGAGCGTGGTCCGAGAACTATCAATCGTCCGCCATCGTCATCGCCTATCAATGGAGAAGAGCCGTCCGGCCGCGTTATCCACATCAAATACGAGATCATTTCGGCGAGTCTCTCGTCGACGCCCGTTGGAAGCGCGACATTTGCGGCGCGGGCCAGAATCAAAAAGTGTAGGTAGAAGTCCGCGGTGTAGCGATGATAATAAGTCGTCTGCTCGAAGTAGACTCCGTCGCCTCGTATCTGGCGAGGCAACTCGTCAAGCATTATCCCAAGACCGATCTTTCTCCAGGCCTCGGCACACCGCAGCTCAACCAAAGCTGTTCCCAGATAGAACAACCCAAGCGCTTCGCCGGTCAGGTGAGTGTTTGGGCTGAAGTAGTGCGATAGGTACGATTGCAGATGAAGACCGTGCGCAAGAAACTGCTTGAGTAAGCGCAGCTGAAATTGCGGAGTCAGACGGGGCGAGTCTGCAAACAGATGAAGAGCCCAGAGCCAGGCGATCGATCGAAATGCAATCTCCAGGCTGCTTACCCAATTGATTCCTCGCTTGGGCGGGTTCGCATCCATCCACGACTCAGCCTGGGCGATGAACGCTTCGGCGTATCTCTCATCAGCGGTCAGCCAATACGCTTGCCCCAGCGTCACGAAATGCTGATGGCGGTTCAACTCCCAGGTTATCTTTTTGTCGCCGCATACCGCTGGGTTGAGATAATCTATTGCGCTCCAATGATCGAGCGGCGCGCGCTTTCCGGAAACCGGCTCCAGGAGCCAATCCGGTGGATTGCCGAAGCTCAGGTTCTTAAAGCCCAGGAGATCGAAACGACCGCCGATCGCGCGCTCGGCCCGATCGAGTATTTCGCGTCGCTCGTCCGGGAATTGGTCCAGCATGCGGGCTACGATCTCCTGCCGTTGACCGAGCGATGGAAAAAAGTACTGAGTAGGAGTGTCGTGAGACGTGATCGAGTTGCGAACTCGATTGATGATTGCGGCCGCGGTCTCTTCAGCTGAACCGCAGACGTGAGCCGGGTTCACATACCCGCCAAACGCCCTGTCGCTCATCTCTCCTTCCGATAACCTGAAGGTTCGTTCGCCGAGCTTTGCAAGCTCTTGTTTGCTTCGAACTCGGAGCTCCCGCAGGCTTCGTCCTCGGAGTCTCTTCATTTGTACGAGTCCTGCGACCATACTTCTCATCATCCTCTTAACCGTTAACGACTCCAGGTCTCCGCTCTGGCTGCCGCCATACGGTTGCTGGATTGCGTTGTTTCGCGGAGCGGGTCCCAGACGGCATGAGTCTCACCCCGAACGTGCTTTGCAAAAGCAACAATGATTGCGATGTTGGCCAGCACAAAGTAGTACGGAAGCGCCAACGGGCCAATGCGAAGACCCAGGCGCGTGAAAATCCAGCCCGTCAGCGCCGAAACGTAGAATGCCGACTGAAACGCCATCGTTGCTTGATAAACGGCGGACTCGTTGACGATTATCAGATTCGATATCAACGCCACGAGCAGAAACGCGGCCACGCCATAGCGCAGCACTTTGTGCGAGATCATCTGAAACGCAAAGAGTCCGTGACGGCGAATGCTGAGCGCTTCCCGATATCGGCTGAGAGCGCTCATAGTCTGTTCCATGATTCTGACTCGCATGCGGAACTCGTCGCGGCTCACACTGTTGGTGTCTTCTATTGCGATCGCCTCGCGTTCGCTGACCGTCCTCAGTCCCTTCAGATAAATCTCTGACGCAATCACGAAATCACTGCACATATCCTGAGCAAGCGGCGTGTAGCTGGATCTTCGAACAGCGTAGAGGCAGCCGGTAACACCTATCATCGAACTGAGCCGGCTCTCCGATTCCCGGACAAACTGTTCGTAGCTCCAATATGAACGGCACCCCCTGCCGACCGCCGACTTCGAGCGATCAACGTAGACTAGCTGACCACTCACACATCCAACTTCAGCATCCGCAAACGGGCGAACCAGTTTGCGCAGCGCGTCGTTTTGGTACCCGGTCGTCGCATCGGTGAACGCCAGAATCTCTCCAGTGGAGACCTCGACCGCGCTGTTTTGGGCCATTGTCTTGCCCAGACGCTCATGCTGACGATGCAGGATCACACCTCGATTAAAATACTCGCGAGCGATCTCATCGGTGGCGTCAGTGGAGCAATCGCTGACAACAATGATCTCCAGTTTTTCTTTTGGATAATCCAACGACAATGTGTTTTCGATCTTTGTCGCTATATCTCGCTCCTCATTGTGTGCGGCGATGATTACCGAAACCTTCGGCAAAATATCCGCCTTACGTACCGGCCGCTGGCGTGTACGGCTCAAAAGAAATATGAGAAACGGATAACCCACGCAGGCGTAAGCAATCATGGACAGCGACAATATGAAGAGTATTTCGACTTGAATCACTTCCCTCGCCCCAATCTGCACGATCTCTCAGCGGTTAAACCCGTCGATCTGCGGCTCACGATCTCGACCGGGCTGCTACAGTTTCAACTGCCACACCGCGCCTCCCTCTCCAGACAACTCCTGAGGGGCGCGCCCGGGTACGCGACAGTGCTCCCTCGGGTTCGCTTGCAACAAGAGGAACTTGCTCTGCCGCGTGAATCCTGCGTAACGCAATCGCATAAGCCACGGGGTAGTAGAGAAACCATTGATACTGTATTGATCCGAAAAAACTGCACACGATATAGGCGAAAAGCACTCCTTGCAGAGCTATGCTCAGATAGTGAATCTCGCGGTTGTGACCGCCGGGATCGTTGAGTGTGCGTCTGGGATGCTGGGGCGCTCGTTCGCGCTCGATTTTGCGCAGCGATCGCAACGGCGCAAGAATAAACATCAAGTAAGCAATCAGTCCGGCAACCCCTAGTTCTGCCGCGATCTCCAGATACGCGTTGTGAGCCACTTGCTCGCGAATCGAATAGATATGAAAATTGCCCATCCCAATTCCAACGATCGGATGATGGATTGCGACATTGACGGCACGGTCGAGCAAATCGCGCCGCGCCTGGCTGGAACCGGTTGGGTCCTCGCCGATGTTGAACATTGAAGTTATCCGGCCGGCGTATCCCCCCGGCATTGCGAGAACAAAGACGCCGAATAACAACACGAATGCCATGACCGTAGTGACCCGGTTGTGCCGGCCGGCCTTCCACAACAGCACGCCACCTACCGTTAACAGACCCAAAAAGCCGCCGCGGGAAAACGTGACAATCACTCCGCCTATCAGCACGGCTCCGCACGCAAAATAGAAAACGCGCTTCAAGCCTTTGCTCATCAGCGCCAGAGCGATTGCAAGCGGCAACAGCATATTCAGACTGGTTGCGAGGTCGTTCGGATTGCCGAAGAAGCCGCCGACAGCTCCCGTAATCCGCAGGCCAACCACGCCTACATCCTTTTTCTCAACAATCGTGAAGTCGCCGGCCAGGTAACTCTTGATCGCCAGGAACGCAAAGATAGTCCCGCAAACGACAACCAGGGTGACCATCGATCGCAACCGCTCCCGCGTAGTAACAACATTGATCATCAGCACAAAGATGATGATCACCTTGATGAACATATCGAGCAGCAGGTCAACGCTATCCATCGGCGCGGCAGCCAGCGGTGTAAACGCCACGCCCAGTGCGGCAATAACAGCAAGCAGCTTCAGTTCTTGTGGCTTGATCGTCAAACCCTCTCGGCTTCCGAGTTTCGACGCCACGTAGGCAAACACCGCTATGCCGGCGACGATTTTTGAGATCGGAAAGGTCCCCAACACTTCCGGGAACATTTCATTGGGCCGGATGTAAAGCAATAGGGTGAACAGGAATAAGCCGACAAACGCAATCTTATGCGAACCGCTTGTAGGGCCGAGTTTCGACGGTAACCCGCCCAACCTCAGATATCGCGCTCCCACTGAGCCGTGGTCAGCGGCGCCCGCAAGCTGCACATTGCCAGTCCCCGCGCTCTGACTAGTATTGTTGTTGAAAGTGTTCATAGCCGCACTTGTCGATCGCAGTATCAACCGCCAAATTCTTGCGAGCATAGACCAGCCGATTCTTTATCTCTTCAAATCCGCTGGTGCGCTTCATGAAACGTCCGAGATCGTTGTCTGTATGAACGCGACGTAGCCGCAATAAATCGCTGCCAGCTTCGTTGAGCCCGGGCTCGACCGTGACCGCAACCTTGTATCCGGCGCTCCGAACGGCCTGCGATACACGCTCGTCGTTATCACCATTTGGGTAACAAAACAGATTCACATCGCGGCCAAGCATCTCTTCAAGCCTGGCCCGCGAATCCCACACCTCGGCGCGCAACCGCTCTTCGGTTACCCGGGTAAGTATCGGATGACTCACGCTGTGTGATTCGATTCGGACTCCGGCGGAATCCATCTCGCGTGCCTGCTTCCAGGTTATTGGGCGATACTCCTCGGTGGGCAATTCTGGCATCTGCAACCCCAGCGAAGCTGCGATTTTCAGGATGACTCGCTCCTTCAAGGCATCTGGAAACAGCTTGAGAGCGGAATTGATTTGTGTAGCCGCCTCGAGCCGGGATGCGTAGCGGCGAGGCATCAACGCCGACGTTTGTTTGTTTTTCGTAATCTTCAGGGTATCGAAATTTGCGTGAGTCGTGAGATACCGGAGCTTATCGGTCCACAACCAAATCTTTCGATCGATAAAATCCGTAGCGACAAACAGCGTCGCGGGCACCTTGTATTTCGTAAGTATGGGAAACGCGATCTCATAGGCATCACGGTAGCCATCATCAATCGCGATTGAGGCTACGCCCGCGGGAACGGTTGCGCCCGACGACAAGTACTCCGCGAGACTTGCGAGAGGAACAATCCGGTAGTGGGTGGTGAGGTAATCCAATTGTTCCGCGAATGCGCGGGCCGAAGTTGTTTCCCCAGCGCCATCCAGGCTGAACCGGTGATAGGTAAGAATAAGGGCCTTATAGCGATTCGCGATCCGAAAAGGAGCAAAGGCGCCGATGAGCCGCATCAGTTTTAGAACGGTGTGCTTCATGAATCTCCGCCGTTTACTTTTTGCGCGACCGCGTACCCCCTCTGCCGACGTCTGTAACGCAGCCGTCGGCGCAGCTCGTCCTTTTCCTTTTTTGTTGGAAGCCGATATCGAGTGCCAATGCTGGTTTCCTGAGGCCACGGTGCGGCGGTCCCTTCGGCGATCATCCGTACAGCTTCGGCTACGAGGTT
>Ga0111539_10005780_pt1 | contig 15988 bp, 12 predicted proteins | sample RhiMethybrSRZTD1_FD_79667 | JGI IMG/M metagenome (GOLD analysis project Ga0111539, IMG submission 79667) | Populus rhizosphere microbial communities from Tennessee, USA - Rhizosphere MetaG P. TD hybrid SRZTD1 (version 2) (version 2) | ecosystem: Host-associated > Plants > Roots > Rhizosphere >... | reverse complement strand
GCCGGTGGCGCCGGGCCTGGTGCGGCGGCTGGTGGCCGTGCCGCCGGCGCGGGCCCGGGACGAGGCGGCGCGACTGTTCAGGGTCTGCCGTTGGTGAAGCCACCATACGATCGGATCACGGCGTACGACATGAACACCGGCGATATCGTCTGGCAAAAAGCCCACAGCTCGACGCCTGACAACATCAAGAATCACCCGGCGCTCAAGGGATTGAATCTGCCGCGAACGGGACAGCCTGGTCGGACGTTCATCGGCGTCCTGACGACAAAGACGCTGCTCGTCGCCGGTGACGGCGGCGTGCATACGAACGAGGCAGGCACGCGTGTCGCTCTCCTCCGCGCCTACGACAAGCGGACCGGTGCCGACGCCGGTGCAGTGGTGATGCCGGCCAAACAGACCGGTTCACCGATGACGTATCAGATCGACGGAAAGCAGTACATCGTGCTGGCGGTCAGTGGAAACGACGGGGCCGAGCTACTGGCTTACGCGCTCCCCTGATCATCGACTTCAGAGCTCCGACTTCAGGAGGCGAGATGAATCAATCGCAACCGCGGCATCGCACGTGGCGGTACTGGGGGATGGGACTGGCCGTGATCGTCGCAATGACGGGCGCTCCGTCAAAGGGACAGACGCCAAACGGCGCAACGGCAAAACCACCAGCGAATCCCAATGCCCCGCAGATGGTCCTGTCACCGAAGGCGAAGTCGGCCGGGTGGACGGGCGTACACAAGCCACACACGAAGCTCGCCGAGGTGCTGGCGCGGCACAAGGGCCAGGCCGATTGGGCCGAGACCATCGTCGACGACGAAAGCCTGTTCGCGCAGTGGATCTCGATCGGGCCTGGCAAGAAGACGCCGCGGCGAATGAATGGAGACACGCGTGAGTGGTGGATCGTGCAGGCGGGCACGCTGCGTTTCACGGTGGAAGGCCGTGAACCGCTGGTGGCCACCAAGGGCGTCATGGTGCAGGTGCCGTATCGCACGCTGTATCAGATCGAGAACATCGGGACCGAGCCCGCGCTCCGCTTCGAAGTGAACGTGACGCGTGCGCGCAAGCTGTATCCGATGGACGAGACGCCGGTGCCGATGAAGGGCTTCGAGTACGTCCCGACGCGCGTGACAGGCGGGAAAGGCGTGCTCGATCCACAGAACCGCCCGTTCGTGGATTTCAACAAAGTGGTGGCCGGGCAGGAGCGCGGTGGCGCATTCGTCACCGACGATCGCAGCTTCGCGAACATCATCATGGGGCCGTACCAGAAGCCGCAGCCGGGCAACAAGGGCCACTATCACGAAGAGGGCGGCGAGTTCTGGCTGATCATGCTCGGCAAGATTCGCTACAAGATCGAAGGGCTGGACGAATTCGAAGCTGACGAAGGCGACGTCGTCTACGTGCCGCGTCAGACCTGGCACCTCGCGAGCTTCGGCGGACAGGAAGGGCTGCGCTCGTGCCGTCTGGCGATGAATGGGTTCCCCTATCAGGCACACATGTTCGAGGCTGACTGATGCGACTCTCGATTGCCGTTCTGGCGGCGGTATTCCTGATCGGTTGCGGCAGTGCCTCGTCACCGGCGCCCACGGCGAACGAAACCGCCGCGCCCGCGGCTGCGCCTGGAGCGACGGCTTCGTCCGGAACGGTGACGCTGCCGACTGGATATCCGGAGCGGCCATTCGTCCGGGTCGAGTTCGACAAGCTGACGTGGCGGCCGACGGAGGGCAACAAGCTCGGCGTCGAAACCGCGGTCGTCGAAGGCGATCCGTCGAAGCCTGGCTACTACCTGACGATCAACCACTTTCCCGCCGGCGTCATGAGCCGCCCGCACTATCACCCCGACGAGCGGTACGTCATCGTGCTCAGAGGGACGTGGCACACCGACGAGGGAGAAGTGTTCAGACCGAAGGAGACCGTCCCTCTGAAGCCAGGTGACTTCATGCGGCATCCCAAGGGCGGCCCACACTACGACGGCGCGCTAAACGAGGACACGTGGGTCGCGATCAGCGGCTACGGTCCCACGAAAGCCACCGTGATCGACGGGGGCGAATTGTTCGGAAAGTCTCGTTAGCCGAGGAGTCAGCCGATGAATCGTCGCACGTTCCTCACGTCCACTGCGGTCGCATCGATGGGCACGCTGCTGCGGCCGTCATGGGCGGAAGCTGCCTTGCCGCAGGCCAAGATCACGCGGATTCGATTCTACGAAGCTCCCAATGTGATGCCGCTGCAGATCCCGCTCCTGCAAAGCAACATGGTGGTCACCATCGAGACCGACGCCAATATCACTGGCATCGGTGAAGGCGGTACCCGCGACACCCTGGAGCCCTGTGCAGGCCGCCTGATTGGAAAGAATCCCTTCCACATCGAGCGCTTGTGGCAGGACATGTATCGCGCGTTCCACTATCCGCCAGGCCGGGAACGGCTCCATGCCATCGGCGCACTCGATCTCGCGCTGTGGGATCTCAAAGGCAAGGCTCTCGGCGTACCCGTGCACGAATTGCTCGGTGGCATGAATCGGAATTTTCTCGAGTGCTATACGACGACGTTCCGCGGTGGCGGCAACACGATCCGAGACCGCGCTGCCGCGTGCATGGAGGAAGGCTGGCGTCTGTTCCGATTCGATGCCGCGAGCCTCCCACAAGGCAGCAACAGCTACGATGCCCGCGAGCGCATACGGCAGGTTCAGGCCGACTGCCGCGACGCACGCCAAGGCGTCGGTCCCGCCGGCAATTTCATGGTCGATTTTCACCAGCGCTTCACGTTCGCCGACGCGCTGCGCGGCTGCCGCCTGATCGAGGAGTTCGAACCCTATCTGGTCGAAGATCCCGTGCAGACCGACGCGTTCCTCCAGGACATTCCCAAGCTGCGCAGCCTGACCAGCGTCCCTCTCGCCGCCGGTGAAGAATGGGGCGCCCGCTGGGATTTCCATCGGCTGGTCGAGAACCACGACCTCGACTTCGTCCGCTGCTCCCTGCCGAACGTCGGCGGCATCACCGAGATGATCCGCATCTGCGCGCTGTGCGAGACGCACGACATCGGCATCGTCCCGCATTTCACCGGACCGATCGCAACGGCCGCGCAGATACACACGCTTGGACCGTATCCGCAGTCTGTCGTCTTTGAGTACAACTACGGGACTCAGCCCATCGCGTATCTGAACGAGTTCCTGACGTTCAAGAGCGGCAAGCTGTATCCCAACGACCGGCCAGGCCTTGGCGTGACGGTGAACATGGACCGGGTGAAACTCGTGGGCACGATTTCCGAGCCGGGACCCAACCGTCCGACCTATTACCGGCCGGACGGCTCACAGTTCACGTGGTAGTGACTCATCAGACCTCGTCGTACAGCACGACCGGGTAGTCCTTCAGGGTCGTCATCATGTGCTCGATCGGCGGCCACACGCGCTGATGGCCTGCCGAGGCGATCCATTTCTGACGGAGCTCTTCGCTCTCGAATTCCAACTCGAACCGGTAGTTGTGATTGGCGGGCGCCGTGCCCTGCAGTACCGTGCGTCGCTTCAGCATCTTCACGCGGATGTAGCCCTGGTGCTTCACCGCCTCCGGCACGAACACGTTGTGAAACATGTCGACCATCTCGCGTTCGCGAGCGGGAGCGACGTCCATTTCAACGTAGAGCCGGATGTGTTTGGTCTGTGCGGCCGCCGGTCTGACGTAGCGGCCAACACCGAGGGCAGTGGCGGCAGCCACGAAAGTGGACTTCAGGACTCCTCGTCTGTGCACGCATTCCTCCAGTGAGTCTGTCGCGTCCGTCAGCGCTGGTTCCCGCTGGACAGCAGTTGCGTCTTCGCCGCCAGGTCTCTGGCGACACCCATCACAAACAGTTCGAGTGGCTCGGTACCCGTGTTGGTGAACAGACTCGATTCGCCGATCCGAATCGGCAGCGCATCGCCGGCACGAATCGGAGCCGTCTCCGTCGCCGCGCCCTTGACGGTCACTGTGCCGGTACCCGCGAGCACGTAATAAGCCTCCCCAATGGCGTCGTGCGCCTGCTCGGACGAGGCGGCACCGGGAGGCACCAGCACGTGATCGATGTAGGCCCATGTCGTCGAGAAGACCGACGGACCAAGCGTGCGACGCGAGACGACGGCAGTCGGAGACGTTGGCGCGGCGCCGCGTCCGCGTGCGCCCGCCGGCCTGAGGAGCGCACGATCCAGCCGCATCGTCATGAACGTCGGGATCGGATCGAGCGCAGCTCCCACTCGGGTATCGCCAAGATCGAATGCGTCGTACACGCCGGCGGTGAGCGACACGTTGAGATTCATCCACTGCACCGGCGTCGAACCCGCGTTGTAGATCGCATGCGAGTGGCCGGTCCGGCAAATGACACCAGCCGGTCCTTTGACGGTGGCCGTACGGCCGTCGATCGTGAACTGCGCTTCCCCGTCGAGAATCACAAACATCTCTTCGACGGTGTTGTGAAAGTGGTGGCCGATTCCCGCTCCGGGCGGGATCACGCCGCGATGGAGAAAGTTGAACTCCGGCGTCACGGCTCCACGATTGAGGAGTGCGGTGAACGCCATGCTGCCGGCGCCAGCGTGCACGGCGGCCGATTGCCGGAACGCGGCCGGGTCAGTGTGGACGATTCGCCGCGACAGCGTTTCCTGAGCAGTCTGCTGCGCGAGCAGCACCGACGCCGCGGTCACGCTGAGGAGGGACGCTCCCAGAAGCGCTCTCATCTGGTCGGTCATGACGATCCTCACGTCAAAATCGGGACAAACCTCGTTGCGCGATACGAAACAGTCTGTGCGTAGCGCTATGATACGCGCTTATGTTCACGCGCGGGACCCGGAAGTATCTCACGGCGGTCATCGGCCTCGGCGCGGGCCTGGCCACCGTTGCGGCCACCCTGGCGCAATCATCGAGCGACAAGTGGTGGCCCGGTTATGGCAATGGCACAGACAACTCCCGCTACTTTGCGTCACGGCAGATCAACAAGTCGAACGTCAGCGATCTCCAGGTCGCGTGGACATACCCGTTCGGCGATACCGGCAGCGGTCCGATCGCCGTCCGGGGCGTGATCTACGGCCGCGGACGGAACGGCTCGCTGGTGGCTGTCGATGCGAAGACCGGCAGGGAACGATGGGTCCGCGAAAACATGAACGGCATGACGAGCCGTGGCATGAACTACTGGGAGAGCGCCGACGGTCGCGAGCAGCGTCTGATCTTCGCGATGAACAGCCTGCTCCAGGAGTTGGACGCGAAGACCGGCAAATCCGTGATGTCGTTCGGCACCGACGGGGTCGTGGATCTGCGAGTCGGAATCGACGGCCGCGATCCGGCGACTCTCGGCAACATCCAGTCGAACACGCCGGGCGAGGTCTTCGAGAACCTGATCATTCTTGGGAGCGCGACCGGTGAAGGTTACATGTCGCCGCCCGGCGACATCCGCGCCTACGACGTGCTCACGGGCCGGCTCGTCTGGACGTTTCATACCGTGCCACGCCCAGGTGAGTTCGGGTACGACTCATGGCCGAAGGACGCGTGGAAATACGTCGGCGGCACCAACAATTGGGGCGAGCTGACAATCGATACTGCGCGCGGCATCGCCTACATTCCGCTCGGCTCACCCACCTACGACTTCTATGGCGCCGACCGGATCGGCGCCAACCTGTTCGGCACATCAATCGTCGCGCTCGATGCGCGGACCGGCAAGCGTCTCTGGCACTTTCAGTTCGTCCATCACGATCTCTGGGACTTGGACCCGAGTGCGGCGCCGCAGCTGACGACCATCCGTCAGAACGGCCGCAACAGAGACGTGGTCGTCGTCGCCAGCAAGACGCCCTGGCTCTACGTGTTCGACCGAATGACCGGCGAGCCGATCTGGCCGATCGAGGAACGTCCGGTTCCGAAGTCGGAAATGACGAGCGAACAGAGCTGGCCGACACAACCGCGTCCGAGCAGCCCGCCACCGTTTGCGAAGGAGTCCTTCGGCGTTGACGACATCAGCCCGTATCTTCCAGCCGGCGAGGCCGACGCGTTCAAGAAACGGCTGCTCACCGCCAGCAACAAGGGTGTCTTCACGCCGATCAGCTACTCCGACACGGTGCACGTGCCGACGAGCAACGGCGGCGTCCTGTTTGGCGGAATGGCCGCCGAACCGCGCACGGGAGCGGTTTACGTCGTCGCACACGACAACCCAGGGATCCTTCGTTTGCTCCGGCCCGGCGAGAACACTGGCCGCGGCGGTGCACCGCAGGTGCCGCCTGGACAATCCGTCTTTCAGCAGAACTGCCAGATGTGCCACGGCCCTGATCGGTTGGGTACGGATTCCGGCGTGCCGTTGATCTACGGGGAAGCGAATCCCGTGAACAACATCGCCGCTGGCGCGCCACGGTTCGATGCCGCCGCAATTCGTACGGTTATCTCCGCCGGCAAGGGGCGCATGCCCGCGTTCGCGCACCTCACTGCCGCCGATGTCGACGCGCTCGTGACATTCCTGACGACGGCTCCAGGGGCGCGCGGACAGGGCCCGGGTGGACGCGGCGGGCCGGCAAGGTCCGGTGCACCCCCGGAGCTGATCGTCGGATCGGGTTCGGTGTTGACGAGACCGGCTGCTGAAGGGGCACGCGGACGCGGAGCGCTGCCGCCGTATCCCGACGGCGTGCCGCAGTTCGATCGGCCGGTGATCAACGAATACAACACGGTCGGCAATCGCATCAAACCGCCCTACACGTCGATCGTGAAGTACGACTTGAACACGCCCCGTATCGCGTGGCGCATCGGCTTCGGTGACGATCCCGGTCTCGTCGCGCGAGGGATCACCGGCACGGGCGTGCCCGCGCTGCTCAACGGCATCGTCGTCACCGAATCCGGCCTTGTCTTCGGCGCCGGCGGCGACAACCAGATCCGCGCATGGGATAGCGATACCGGGCGTCAGCTCTGGGTATCACGGTTCGGCGGTAACTTCGTTGGTTCCCCTGTCATGTACGAGACCGATGGCCGGCAGTATCTGCTGGTCCCGGCGTCAGGTTCTGCCGCTCGAAGTTCCAGCACGGGAACGACAGCACCGCTCGGCTGGATCGCCTACGCGCTGCGGGGCAGATAGATGCTGAACGGAAAAAACCTGATCGCGTGCGAGCCAGCCGATTCAGCAGACGGACGCTTCAGCGCAGGCGGCGCGCTCGCTGATTTCGAAGAAGCCGGTGTCGCGCAGGTCGAACGAGCGGTCGCGGCTGCAGAGAGCGCTTCACACGAGTACCGCCGGTTCTCGGCCGACGCCCGCGGGGCATTCCTGGATAGCATCGCTGACAAACTCGATGGCCTCACTGACCTCCTCGATGCTGCGCATATCGAAACCGCGCTGCCTCGAGAACGTCTCGCAGCTGAGCGCGCACGCACGACAGGTCAGCTGCGAATGTTCGCAAATCAGGTTCGCGAGGGCTCATGGGTGAATGCGCGCATCGATCGCGCGCGTCCCGATCGTAAGCCGCTGCCGAAACCGGACATTCGCCGCATGCTGATTCCCATCGGCCCGGTCGCCGTGTTTGCGGCCAGCAACTTCCCGTTGGCGTTCTCGGTTGCGGGTGGAGACACGGCATCTGCGCTGGCGGCCGGATGTCCCGTGGTCGTGAAAGCGCACCCTGCACATCCGGCAACCTCTGAGCTCGCCGCTGGCGCGATCATCGACGCGATCAAGGCGACCGGTATGCCGTTCGGCATCTTTTCGTTGATCCACAGCACGCGGAATGAGATCGCGAGAACGCTGGTCCAGCGTTCCCAGATCAAGGCCGTTGCCTTCACGGGAAGCCTCCGCGCGGGGCGCGCACTCTTCGATGCTGCTGCGAGTCGTCTCGATCCGATTCCGGTGTATGCCGAGATGGGCAGCGTGAACCCGGTCTTCCTCCTCCCTGGAGCGCTTGCGGAACGCGCCGAGGCCATTGCTGAAGGACTCAAGAACTCGGTCACGTTGGGCGTCGGACAGTTCTGCACCAATCCCGGGTTGACGATCGGTATCGGCGACGAAGGGTTCGAGCGATTCGCACGGCAGACACGGCAGCTGATCAGCGATGCACCCCCAGGGCGAATGCTCTACCCGGCGCTCTTTCGATCCTACGAAGCAGGCGTTGATCGATTGAGCGCAATCGAAGGGATGTGCACGATTCGATCGACAGCCAGCACCGGCGCGGAGTCCCACGCCCGCCCGTCGATGTTCGAAACGGACGCGGAGATGTTGATCCGCCATCGTGAACTTGGCGAAGAAGTATTCGGCCCTTCAACAGTCGTCATCCGGTGTGGTTCGCGTGAGGAGATGGAAACCATCGCGCGCCGGCTCGACGGACAGCTGACGGCAACGATTCACGGCACGCCTTCAGATCTGGCGGAGTACGCGTCGTTGGTGTCGATTCTGGAAGACAAAGCCGGGCGGTTGATCGTCAACGGCTTTCCAACCGGAGTCGAGGTGTGCGCGTCGATGCAGCACGGCGGGCCGTATCCGGCGACCACCGACTCGAGAACGACGTCGGTCGGGACCGCGGCCATTCATCGATTCGCGCGGCCCGTCGCCTACCAGGACTTTCCGCAGTCGTTGCTGCCGGTGGAGCTGCAAGACGCGAATCCTCGCAAGATCTGGCGCATGGTCGATGGCCAGATGTCGAAGGAGGGCGCGTCGTGATCGCAACCGGGTTAGACGATAGCGACCGGGTTCTCCAACGTGCCGACACCGGAGATCGATATTCGCACCGAGTCGTGCGCTTCGAGCGTGAACGAATCGGGCGGGACCACGCCCGCCCCGGTCAAGAGAACGGCGCCGTTCGGGAATTGCTGCGAACGAAACAAATACTCGACGAGCTCGCTGAACCTTCGTTTGATCTGTCCGGCTCCGGTGTCGCCTGTAAACACCACTTCCCCGCCACGCCGGATCTCGAGGCGAATACTCCACTGTCGCACATCGTCTTCACTCGGCCCAACGACAATCCACGGACCCACGGCGCACGAGGCCGTATAGATCTTGGCCTGGGGCAGATACAGCAGGTTCTCGCCTTCGATGTCACGTGAGCTCATGTCGTTGCCGATGGTGAAGCCCACGATCTGCCCCGAGGAGCTGATGACCAGCGCCAGTTCCGGCTCTGGAACATTCCACCGCGCGTCTCTTCGAATACCGACAGCCTCGCCTGGAGACACGACCTTGTCCGGAAGTGACTTGAAGAAGATCTCCGGACGCGCCGCCTCGTACACACGGTCATACGCTGTGGCGCTGAATTCAGATTCTTCCATGCGGGCCTGTTTACTTCGGAGATACGTCACACCGGCGGCCCACACTTCCTGTGATTCGACAGGTGTCAGCAGCCGGACGCTGTCGAGCGGATACGCGGGAAGTCCAGCCTGGCTCAGTCGCGTGAGTTCGTTGACAAGGTCCGGTCGCTCGATGAGACCGTGCATGCGCCGTACGCCGGCATCAGTCAGATCGACGACGGCGAGTGTGCTCGTCATGAGACCGATGCGAACGTCTGCGCTGGTTGCGGTCGTGAATCTGCACAGGTTCATAAACGACCGATTGTACGTGTGCTTCTGCACAGCCGGTCTCCAAATCTTGTCCAAGTCCCATGGAGGCGCCTGACTGGTGACCACGTGGCCGCAACTCTACGACCCGTTCAACAACTGGATCGTGTCAACCGCAGTAGCGGCGTTGCCGGTAGTCACACTGTTCTTCGTCCTCGTGGCGCTGAAGCAGCGTGTCTGGGTATCGGCGTTGAGCGGACTGGTGGTCGCCGTCGGCCTCGCCTTGGCGGTGTTTCAGATGCCGGCGGTGCTCGTGGCGACCGCCGCAGCGCATGGCTTCATTTTCGGGATGATGCGGATCGCGTGGATCGTCGTCGCGTCGATCTTCCTCTACAACATCGCCTCCACGACCGGACAGTTTCAGGTGATGAAGGATTCAATTGCGGCGTTGTCTTCGGACAAGCGCGTGCAACTCGTGCTGATTGCCTTTTGCTTCGGCGCGTTCCTGGAAGGTACGGGCGGCGGTGGCGCACCGGTCGCCATTGCCGGATCGTTTCTCATCGGGCTGGGCTTCAAGCCGTTTCAAGCCGCGACGCTGTGTCTCGTGGCCAACACCGCGCCCGTGGCCTGGGGTGGCGTTGGCAATCCGATTCGTGTGCTCGGCGCGGTGACCGGCTTGCCCGAGGCGCAATTCAGCGCGATGGCCGGGCGCATTCTGCCGCCGCTCTCGCTGATCTTGCCATTCTGGTTGGTCCGCAGCATGGTCGGGTGGCGCGAGACGTGGCAGGTGTTCCCCGCGCTGGTGGTCAGCGGCGCGTCGTTCGCAGCGATGCAGTTCTACTGGTCGAATTATCAGGACATCGGACTCGTGGACATCGTGTCCGCAATCTTTTCACTGCTGGTCACAGTGGCATTCCTGAAGTTCTGGAAACCCGCGGAGGTGATCCCGGTCAGCGGTGAGCTGGTGAGTGCAACCAGAGATCACGCTTTCCTCGACGTGTTGAGAGGCTGGTCACCATTCATCGTCGCATCCGTGTTGATCTTCGTCACCGGCCTGCCCGCGGTCGCCAGATATCTGAACTTCGATCTCTTGCGCGCGCCGATGCCGTTTCTGCACAACGCCGTGCTGCGAATGCCGCCGGTCGTGCCGATGCCGACGCCCGAAGACGCCACCGTCAACTTCAACTTCCTCGGAATTCCCGGAACGGTCATCTTTGTTGCCGGCATCGTCGCCGCGTTGCTCGCCGGGGTGCCCCTGCGAAGAACGACGCGCCTGTTCGGCGACACCATCGTGCAGATGACGCCGTCGCTGCTGGCGATCAGTTTCATGGTCGCCTTGGCGTATGTGACGCGCTACTCCGGTATGGACACGATCCTGGGCCTCAGCCTGACGGGCACGGGCTGGCTCTTTCCATTCTTCGGCACGTTGCTCGGCTGGTTGGGCGTGGCATTGACCGGCACCGATGCGGGGTCGAATGCATTGTTCGGCAACCTGCAAAAAGTGACAGCGGAACAACTGCACTTGAGTCCAATTCTGATGGGCGCGGCCAATACGACCGGCGGCGTGATGGGCAAGATGATCGATGCCCAATCCATCGTCGTGTCCAGTTCGGCAACGGATCAACAGGGCAACGAAGCGGCCATCTTCAAAGCCGTCTTCTGGCAAAGCGTCGTACTGGCATCGCTCGTCGGTATCATCGTCATGTTTTACGCCTACGTGATGCCGTCGGCCATTCCATGAGGGAAGCAGCATGAAACGTACACCGATTCTGATCGCGGCGTTAGGGGCTGTGCTCGTGAGCACGACGTCTGCTGCGCAGGCGCCGACGAGCGACGTGGACACTCACATCGCAACGGCGAGAGCAGCCGCCGGACTGGAGTACCGCGCGACCTTCATCAATCTCTGCCTGCCCAGCGCGCCTCGCGCTGGCGGCCCTGGCGCAGCAGGCCGAGGAGCAGCGCCAGCAGGGCGTGCCGCGGGCGCGCCTGCAACGCCGGAGCGGTCGGGTTGGTACGCGTCGCCTTATAAGGTGTTCGACAACTTCTACTGGCTCGGCACTCGCCAGCACTCATCCTGGGCGCTCCGCACCAGCGAAGGCATCATCCTCATCGACACCAATTTTGCCTGGGCTACGCAGCCGGAGATCATCGACGGCCTGACCACGCTGGGCCTCGACCCGCGCACGGTCAAGTACGTCATCATCAGCCACGCTCACGGCGACCACGATCAGGGCGCCGCGGAACTGCAGCGTCGCTACGGCGCCAAAGTCGTCATGGGCGCCGCGGACTGGGAGTCCACGTTGCAGCGGCCGGCCACCGCCGCGGGTGGCGTGCCCACGCGTGATGTCGCCGTGGCACCCGAGGGCACCAGCAAGATCACCTTGGGCGACACCACCGTGACGGTCGTGCCTACGCCCGGCCACACGCCGGGAACCCTGTCGTATGTGTTCCCCGTGAAGGACCAAGGTAGGACCGTGATGGTGGCCTACTCGGGCGGCACCCTGACTGGCGCCTTCGGTACAGACGGCGCACGGTGGGACGAATACATCGCGTCGCAGAAGAACATCGCGAAGGTCGCTGCGGACGCTGGCGCAACAGTGCTCCTCTCCAACCATAGCGAATACGATGGCGCCTACACGAAGGCTCGCTTGGTATCCGCGAAGCGTGAGGTCGGCGAGAGTCACCCCTTCATCGTCGGCGCGGATGGCGTACAGCGCTACTTCACCGTGATGGCAGAGTGTGCGCTTGCTTCAAAGCTGCGGCTCGGGGCGAAACCGTGATGGTCGTTCATGGACGATAGAGAAGGTTCTCGCCACTGAACACCAATACCGCGCCGCGTGCAGTGCGGTTGCGGGTTCGCAGCGTCTCTCCGCGTCGCAGCCGCAGCGGACCGCCGACGAGCGAGCGCACGCTCGCTCGTTCGAGCGTTCCGTTCTTCCACGACATGTCGATCTCGAACCCGCCGCGTGCTCTGAGACCCGTCACGCGGCCTGCCGGCCAGGCCGCTGGCAGGGCCGGCAACAGCCGAATCTCACCCTCGTCGCACTGCACGAGCATCTGCACGATGCCCGCCGCGCCACCGAAATTGCCGTCGATCTGGAACGGTGGGTGGGCATCGAACATGTTTGGATACGTTCGCTCCGGGCTGAGCAGAAGCTTCAGGACGTCGTGGGCATGGCTGCCGTCGCCCAGACGCGCCCAGAGATTGATGCGCCACGCCGTGGCCCAGCCCGTTGCGCGGTCGCCTCGGATCCCGAGTGACCGCTTCACAGCTGCCGCAAGCGCCGGTGTCCTTCGGATGTCGATGTCGCGCCCGGGAAAGAGGCCATAGAGGTGCGACACATGCCGGTGTTCGATCTCCGGCGCCTTCATGTCCCAGTCCTCGAGCCACTCCTGGAGCTGGCCGGCGCTGCCAACGCGCATCGGTGCGAGCCGCGCACGCGTGGCCGTCCACTTCGCCTGCAAAGCATCATCGACGCCGAGCTCACGGGCAGCGGCCGTCACGCTTCGAAACAGGTCGCGCAGGATCTGCTGGTCCATGGTCGGGCCCATCACGAGCGAGGCACCGTAGGGATGTACGTTTTCCGGAGACAGAGAGGGCGAGGTGACCAGCCAGCGATGCGAGGGCTCCTCGACGAGCGTCTCGAGAAAGAACTGCGCCGAGCCCTTGAGGAGCGGATAGATCGTGCGGAGGTACGCGTTGTCGCGCGTGTATTCATAGCGATCCCAGAGCGCCAGCGCGAGCCACGCACCACCGGTCGGCCAGAGCCCCCACTGTGGGCCGTCAATTGGGGCGGTCGCACGCCAGAGATCGGTGTTGTGATGCACCACCCACCCGCCGGCTCCGTACATCTGGCGCGCCGTCCGTGCGCCGGTCACCGACAGATCCTTCACGAACGCCGTCAGCGGGTCCATCGTCTCCTGGAGATTCGCGGAGAGCGCGGGCCAATAGTTCATCTCGGTGTTGATATTGATCGTGTATTTGCTGCCCCACGGTGGCGACAGGCTCTCGTTCCAGATCCCCTGCAGGTTGGCCGGCTGCGAACCAGATCTGGAGCTGGCAATCAGCAGATAGCGTGCGTACTGGAAGTAGAGTGCCGCGAGGGACTCGTCGCCGCCGCTGGCGTACTTCTGTACGCGCTCCTCAGTGGGTAACGAGGCGGATGGCGATCGCTCGAGATCGAACGTGACACGATCGAAGAGGCGCCGGTAGTCGCTGACATGCGCGGCACGCAGCGCATCGATGGTCTTGCCGGACGCACGGCCGAGCGATGATGCGACGCGCGCGGCCGGATCGCCGCTGACATCGTTGTACGACGTGTAGCTCGTTGCCGCCGCGATGAGCACGGTGACCGCATCCGCGTCCCGGACGGCAACCGCATCGCCCGAGACCGTGCGGCTGCCGCCGGTCGTATCAACGTGCACGCGGGCCTCGAAACGAAGCGCCCCAGCAACGACGCGGCCGTCGGCCGTCGTGCCCGTGCCGTCACCGTTGATGCCACGCATCACCAGTTCGCCGTCCCGTGTCGCTTCCACGGCAGCCCGTTGCGGCGTCTGCATGCGTGCGTCGAACGAGATCCGGCCCGGTTGGCTGGCGGTGAGCCGGACCACGATCACCTGGTCAGGCGCGCTCGCGAACACCTCTCGCTCGAACCTGACATCGTCGATGGTGTACGACACTCGCGCAGTGGCCGTGGCCAGATCGAGATCGCGACGGTAGTTCCGCACGGTCGTCACGGCTGGAAACGTCAAGAGCAGATCGCCCACCGTCTGGTACGGCATCTGCGCGAGCGGTTTCGCCATCACTTTCTCGCTGGCGAGCGTCGCGGCCGCCGCGTAGTCGCGAGCGGCGATGAGCCGCCTGACTTCTGGCAGCGCGTCCTTGGCGTCCGGATTCACAGGGTTGTACGGCCCACCTGCCCAAAGCGTGTCTTCGTTGAGCTGCAGCCGCTCATTGACCACGCCGCCGAATACCATCGCGCCCAGACGGCCATTGCCGACCGGCAGCGCACGAACCCATTCGGCGCTGGCGATCGCGGCCGCAGGCCGCGATGCTGACGACGGACGATCAGCAGCAGGCCCTCGATACCACAAACTCAGCTCGCTCGCCGGTGGTGACGCCGCGCCGACGAACTGAATCGAAGCGGGTTGCAGGGACGAGGCCGGCAGATTCGCGACGAGCAGCACTCGACCCAGCAGCGCGCTCGCCACAAGCAGCACCGCGGCCATGCTCCACCGACTCGTCATCCTCTGCCCCAAGGATCCGCCGCTCGTGACCGCGCGGCGCTCATTCCACGAACACGATTTCGCCGAACCGCGACGGAACGTGCGGCCACGACTCGGTGTTCTGCGGATCGGACCAGATGCTCATGCGCCGGTTGGGCTCGACGCCGTCCCAGCGATTGAAATTCACCTTCCAGATCGCGCCCACGGCCGGTGGACGACGCGACAACTCCTCGAAATTCGGCCATGGAATCATGGCCTCGAGGCTCCAGCCGCTGTCGGTGTCGCTGCGAACGTTCAGCGACCCGCGGAGAGACGTCGCGATCTTCACGCCGGTGGCATCGAAGCGCTTGAACAGCGTGCGACTGTTGTAGTTCAAGTAGTCGTACAGCACGCCGCGAGCGTTCATCTCGAATCCGTAATACACCAGCTCCTGCTGCGGGTTGGGGTTGATGAAGATCTCGACCGCGTCGTCGCGGTAGGTCGGATCGTCGCGCTGCTGGTATTGCGCTGTGATGTCCGCGTCATCGGCATCGAAGCCGACGTACAGTGCTTGCTCATCCCAGAGCAGTCGCGCCCGCGTCAGCTGCTTAGCGCCTGTCTGCGACTCCCACAGAAACTGCAGCGTCACTGCCGGTGCCGTCCCCCACGCCGCATCATCCAGCTTGCCGTCGATGGTCGGTGGAGCGGAGGCACGCTTGACTTCATAGCGAGGCACTGGTGCCTGTGCCGCCACCACGGCACTCGCCATAGACACGACAATCAGGAGACGCATCGGCCCTCTACGACCGCGGTCGATACGTCTTGCTGAAGCTGTTCCGCGTGTTGGTCACCGTGAAGCTGCCGTCCTGCTGCACGGATACTTTGATGAGATATGCCGGCGTGTGGGCGGCCGCACCAGGCCCGCCCGCTCGCGGAGCCGCTGGCGCACCCGGCGTCGGCGCCGGCACGGCCGGCGTCGGCGCTGGCACCGCCGGCGTCGTGAGGACGGCTGCGATCGTCGCTGGTTCATCCACGTTCGCGATGAACCGTGCAGGGGCGTTCTCGAGGCCTGCGTTGTACGACCAGTGGAGTTGCCAGAGGTCTTCGATCCCCATCGTCTCCTGCAACACCCTGAACACGCCTGGCGCACCTCCCTTCCGCGTGCCGTTGTTCATCACGACGACGCGCGGGTGCAGCGCGTTAACCGGCGCCGGCGACCCGGACTTCTCGAGGCCGTGGTGCGAGGTCAGGTACAGATCGACCGTCGCGATCCGGTTGATCGGGCACATCAGATCGAGCTCGGCGTTCCACGTGAGATCGCCCAGGTCGATCGTTCG
>Ga0111539_10005778_pt1 | contig 15991 bp, 12 predicted proteins | sample RhiMethybrSRZTD1_FD_79667 | JGI IMG/M metagenome (GOLD analysis project Ga0111539, IMG submission 79667) | Populus rhizosphere microbial communities from Tennessee, USA - Rhizosphere MetaG P. TD hybrid SRZTD1 (version 2) (version 2) | ecosystem: Host-associated > Plants > Roots > Rhizosphere >... | reverse complement strand
GACGCCGGCTGCCCATTCAACCTCGTACACGTCGTCCACATCCTGGAGCGCCATCGTGAGTCGCTCGATCCCGTAGGTCAACTCGACTGAGATCGGTGAGAGATCGATGCCGCCAGCCTGCTGGAAGTAGGTGAACTGCGTGATTTCCTGACCATCGAAGAGCACCTGCCAGCCAATGCCCCAGGCTCCCAACGTCGGCGACTCCCAGTTGTCTTCCTCGAATCGAACATCGTGGGCGCGAAGATCGATGCCGCACGCCTCCAGGCTCTGAAGGTACAGCTGCTGCACCTCGTCTGGCGCCGGCTTGAGAATCACCTGAAACTGCTGGTGCTTGAACAGGCGGTACGGGTTTTCTCCGAACCGGCCGTCGGCCGGGCGGCGGGAAGGCTGCACGTAGGCGACGTTCCAGTGCGCCGGTCCGAGGACGCGCAGGAACGTCTCCGGATGCATCGTTCCGGCGCCCATTTCGATGTCGAGCGGCTGCTGCAGAAGACAACCGCGGGAGGCCCAGAATTCCGATAGCTTGAAGATGAGTTGTTGGAGCGTGACCATTCGATTCACCGGGTGTGGCGCAGTTCGCGCAACACTCGGGCTGATTTCAATTCCTTCTCGAGGTGAAGGTTCAGAAGGCGCCGATGAACCGTCTCCAACTCACGTGACGCCCGCGGCTCGAGTGGCAACGTCTCGAGCCGATCAGGAGACGTCGCGCCCGCGGCCTTCAGGAACTTCAGCGCGTCGATGCTGACACGAGTGCCGCTTGTCGGGGCGCACGTCGGACACACGAACACGTCCTCTCGCGCCGGCATGACGGCACCACCGACGAGCGGCGCCGAACATCCAGCACACGACATCAGCGACGGATAGACACCCTGCAGTCGCATTAGCCAGTACTCGAAATAGCGCGCCAGCGGATCGGCCATCGCTCCCGTCGCGATCGCGTCGGTGATCGACGCGCCAAGACGGAACAGCCGTTCATCCGGATGGGCCTCCGGGGCCCACTCATCAATCAGCTCGGCAAAGTAGCCGACGTAGCCGAGCGCGTCACTGCCAGGTCCCGATAACGGGGATCGAGTGGGTTCCAAATAGTTGATCCGGACGAGATCTCGCTGTTCCCGTTCGTAATAGGCGACGCCGGCCCGCGTCATCGGCTCGAGCGCGCCCATGAAGCGCGAACGCACCCGCCTCGCTCCCTTGGCCACGCCCCGCTTCTTGCCGCGGTCGCGCGTCAGGAACACGACAATCCGATCGACTTCACCCAGCTTGTAGGTGCGCAGGATCAGCGCTTCGGACGTGTAGACGGGCATGCAAAATCAGTATTCTACCCCGACTGATGCAGATACTTGAGGAACACCTGTGCCAGCCCGAGGAATGAAAAAAAGCCAAAAACGTCGGTCAAGGTCGTTATGAAGACGGAAGATGCGAGCGCCGGATCCACCTTGAGCGCGCGCAGCATCAGCGGGATGAGCGTGCCTGCGGTCGCCGCCACGAACATGTTGATGATCATGGCCATCGCCAGGATCCCGCCGAGCCACGGATCGCTGCTGAAGAGCCATGCGACCACGGCGCCGATGACGCCGCATGCGATGCCGTTCCCGATTCCAACCGTCGCTTCCTTGAATAACGCCTTCCGCGTGTTGCCCCACGTCAATTCGCCGAGGGCGATGCCCCGCACGATGACCGTCAAGGTCTGCGTCGCGGCATTGCCGCCCATTCCGGCGACCACCGGCATGTAGATGGCGAGCGCCACGACTTTGTCGATCGTGTTCTTGAAGATGCCGACGACCGACGCGGCCAGAAACGCCGTCGCAAGGTTGATGAGCAACCACGGGAGCCGCTTGCGAAGCGATTCGGCCGCCGGCGTGAACACCCGGTCGTCGCCGGCAACGCCGGCGAGACGATAGACGTCCTCGGTCGCCTCGTCCTTGATAACGTCGATGACGTCGTCGACGGTAATCACGCCGACCAGCTTGTTCTCTTCGTCGACGACAGGGATTGCGAGGAGGTTGTAGGATGCGACCAGCCGCGCGACTTCCTCCTGATCCATGTCGGCCCGGACGCTGATGAGATCGGTCGTCATGATCCGCTTCAGCGGCGTATCGGGAGCGACGAGCAGCAATCGGCGCAGCGAGACGACGCCGACCAGATGCCGGCGAACATCGATGACATAGAGGTAGAAGACCACCTCGACATCGCGCGAACCCTGCAACGCCGTGATCGCCTCGCCCGCGGTGATGTCTTCCGCCAGCGCGAAGACCTTCGGGTTCATGATGCGTCCGGCGGTCTTCTCGGCGTATTCGAGCAACTCCCCGACGTCGCCGCCCGCAGGACGCTTCTGCAACAGTTCCAGGACCGCGGACGAGAGTTCTTCCGGCAGGTAATCAATCAGGGCTGCGGCGTCGTCGGATGGCAGCTCCTGGGTCAACTTGACGATTTCCTCGGCGGTGCGATCGCGCAGCAGCGCCGCGGCGGCTTCGGGCCCTAACTCGCTCAGCGCCTCCATCGCGAGCTTGCTGTTTCGCTCGGCGAGCAACGTGAAGGCGGTCTGCCGTTCCTTGTCTGGAAGCTCCGAGAACAGCTGCGCGAGGTCGGCGGGGTATTGCTTCTGCAGAAGGTTGACGAGATTGGCGGTCGCCCCCATGCGCATGAGTCGCTTCACGGAGTCGAGCACGACATCAAGTTTTCGCTGGGGCATACGCGGGTCCAAACCGACGAGACAGAACCACTGAATCTATCAGTTTCTCGGCTGCGACCGTACAAAAAAACAGCCACGATGAAGTGATCAACGTGGCTGCTTGCCGTTCACTTATGGGGCGCGGGTCTCGAGACCGCGCCTCAGGCAGGGTCTGAGGACCCTGCCCTCCGTGAATCGTTACCGTAATGGCTCGCGGATTCCGGACTCCTTCATCGTGTAATCCGCGGGCACGGTGAACAACGATCGATCCGGCTCCGCGCGAACGATGCTCTGCAGGCGATAGGTCGTGTCGCCGCTGCGGGGATCGCTGTGCCTGGTCATGACCAGCACCTGGAGATCCGAAGAGACCCACTGCTCCACGACAACCTTGATGGGCTGCAGATTGCCAACCGCACCAGCGGGGATCGTCGTCGTCGTCCTCGAGCCGGTTGCCGACACACCTTCGATGTTTTGTTGGCCAAGGTTTTCGGTCACGACTTCCCTGCTCGCTGTCGGTGTCGGCGGCGGCGGCGGGGGCGGAGGGCCAGGCGATCGCGGCGCCGGCGGTGGCGGTGGCGGCGCGTCTTTCCGATCGGCCGTGCGTCGCGTCAGCTCGCCTTGAGCTTTCATTTCCGCTTCCATCTTCGCGACCACATCCGCCGGAGTGCCCGCTCCGCCCGATCGCATCATCGGCGTGCGAAGAAGCACCTGCTCGCGGTATGCCGTTCGTGATCCGGGATTGAGCACGTAACTGACATGGGCCACGGGATCGACGATCGACACGCTCACCACCGAACCGGCGTCGTCGACCTCTTCGCGACGTGTGCGGCCTTCGCTATCGCGATAGATGCGAGTCACGGATTTGCGGTTGATCCGATTCCCGTCGGCGAGCACCTGCGTGGTTTCGGTGACCGATTCCGCAGAGTACGGTGCCCCGGCAGTGATCTTGGCTTCGACGGCCATTCGGGCTCGCAGCTTGCCAAGGACCTCCTGCTCCGCTGCGACCTTGTCGAGCAGCTGGCCGGCAGCGATCTCCTTCGTGCGCTCCATGACATACGTCTGCGCCGTCGATGGTGACGCCGTCGCGAGCGCGATCAACGTCACCGCTACGCTCGATATCTTCCTCATTGGGTACTCCTTGCACTGTTGCTCACGAGGCGCATCGCCCGCGCGAGACCATCCTGTCCGACGAGCACATCCGCTTCGACATTGCGACCGGTTCCTCTCGAAACATCAAAGCCATAAGCCGGCAGTGAAGCGACCGGCACTTCCACGCGCACGATTTCGCCGCTTTCAAACGCTGGCAGGCCAGCGCTCCAGGGCAACTCGACAAAGCCGTTCGGCGTGACAACACGCGCGCTCTCGGCTATCGGTGCGGGACGATTTCCTCGTCGACCTGGCGATGGCCTGGCGATTGTCGGGACGGTCGCTTTCGGGGCCACCGGCAGCACAATGTCGTTGGGAGCTGACGTCGCCTGCAGAGGGATGTGATCGACGGGTCTTGCAGTCCGGCTCATCCACAACGCGATACACCCTGCAATCAACACGATGGCGGCGGCGGTAGCCAGTGATCTTCCGCCCAAAGGCGAAAGCCACGCAGTCCCTCTTGTAGCTTCCGCCGGTAGGCGGAAGTGGACCTCACTTTTTAGGCGGAAGTCACCCTCGCGATGCGCGCTCAGGAGCTTCTGCTCGATTCGCGCAGTGCTCGCATCAGACATTCTGGTGTTGCGCGCCAGCGCTCTCGCCGTTCGTTGGTATTCGTCGTCTCTCATGCGAGACACCTCGAAATCTTCTTGGCCGCGGCGACCGCCGGCGTTTCTGCCTGGGCGTGCATCTTCGCGGTCAACAGCGCGCGGCCGCGGTGCAGGCGGGACCGCACGGTCCCAATCGAACACTCGAGCGCGACGGCGGCGTCGGCATAGCTCAATTCCTGGAGATCACAAAGCACGACAACCTCGCGATAGCGCACCGGAAGCGTGAGAATTGCACGACGTAACATCTCGATCTGTTCCGCGCTCGACATTTCGTGCAGCGGATCGGCCTGATCCGCGGCGTCGAGCCTTCCCGGTTCCGGCTCGTCGGGCAGCGGCAGCAGTCGGCGATCGCGTTCCAGCTTTCGCCGTGCATGATTCCGGGCGATTCCGCACAGCCACGCCGTGACCGACGCACGGCCGGGCTCGAAGTGCGATGCGTCGTTCATGACCGCCAGGAACACATCCTGGGTCACATCTTCAGCGGCCGCGGACGAACCGGTCATGAGCATCGCGATGCGATAGACGTCGGGCTGACGGCGACGAAACAGCAGGCTCAACGCGTCGGCGTCCCTTGCCCCGATCCGAGCCAGCAGTTGCTCGTCGGTCGCGCGGTCGGTCAAAGGTTGCTCACTCATGCGCTCATCGATTCGACGTGCACATGATCTATTCAGTTTGGACGGGAGGAAAGTTCCAGGAACAGCTTCCGGGCCCTCGCGGCTCGCGACCGGTTCTTCGCTAACGGGACTGGGTTGGCGCAAAGACGACCGAATATGTGCTTCCGCCGCGCAGCGCCACACGCGCGGTGCCGTCAGGGGCGGCCGGGCCCCGGAACATGATTCCGCCGGGCCCTGAAATGATGGCCACCTGCAAGCCTTTCGGTGGACGGATCACCTGCTCACCGTCGACATCTGGTCGTAGGCGCACTTGCCTCACTTGACCGGCGTGCCAGGTGATATCGACGCCAACCGCGCCGCGGGCGCGGAGGCCGGTGACCGATCCGGACGGCCAGGCAGACGGCAACGCGGGAAGAATCGCAATCTCGCCGGCGTGGGACTGGAGCAACATTTCGACCATGCCGGCAGTGCCGCCAAAGTTTCCATCAATCTGAAATGGCGGATGACTGTCGAACATATTGGGCTGCGTCGAATTCGCGAGCAGCGCGACGAAGTTCTCGTGCGCGCGATCGCCGTCCTCCAGGCGAGCCCAGAAATTGACGATCCAGGCACGGCTCCATCCCGTGCCGCCGCCGCCGGCCGCAAGACGACGTTCGAGCGTCACGCGCGCGGCGCGCGCAAGATCGGGTGTTCCGCGAATGGTGATCTGATTGCCAGGGTGCAGCGCGAACAAGTGGGAAATGTGCCGGTGCCCTGGATCGCGCTCGTCATAATCCTCCAGCCACTCTTGCAGTTGTCCGTATTTCCCAATCTTCAGCAGTGGAAGTCTTTGCCGAGCGGTTGCCAGTTGATTCCTGAAATCGGCGTCGACACCGAGGATCTCGCTTGCCTGAATCGCGCGACCGAACAGTGCGTGCGCGATCTCAGTATCCATGTATGGACCCATCGTGAGCGCAGCCGACGTCCCATCCGGAAGCTTGTACTGATTCTCGGGAGAGATTGACGGTCCGGTCACCAGCCGTCCCTGTGAATCGGTGACCATGTAGTCGAGCAAGAACTCGCTCGCTTCCTTCAACACCGGATAGGCGCGCGTGCGCAGAAACTCGCGGTCGCGTGTGAAGTCGTAGTGATCCCAGAAGTGCAAGGCGAGCCAGGCGCCACCGGCCGGCCAAATACCCGAACGCACGCCATCAATCGGGCCGGCGTGGCCCCAGGCGTCCGTGTTGTGATGAATCACGAAGCCGCGGGAGCCATACATCGTCTTCGCGACGTGACGTCCGTCTTCCCGCGACGTGTCGACCAGGTCGAACAGCGGACCGTGAAGCTCCGACAGGTTGCTGACCTCGGCCGGCCAGTAGTTCATCTCGGTGTTGATGTTGACCGTGTACTTGCTGTCCCAGGACGGTGCGACCGAATCGTTCCAGATGCCCTGGAGGGTGGCCGGAAGGGTGCCCGGGCGGCTGCTTGAAATAAGCAGATATCTGCCGAAAGCAAAATACAGCGCTTCCAGCGCCAGATCGGTCGCCCCGGCCTTGACGCGAGCGAGCCGTTCATCGGTCGGCAATTCCGGTGTCGGCGCATCGAGGCTCAGCCGTGCTCGTTTTGCGAAGCGTTGATAGTCCGCGACGTGAGCCGGCCGGAATTCGTTGTCGTAGTCTCGGCCCGCTGCCGCGTCGAGCACCGCGCGTGCGGCCCGGGCCGGATCGCGCTCCTTCATCGTCGTCGCCGCCGCAATCAGCACGGTCGCCTTGTTCGCTCCAGTGACCGTCAGCGAAGCCCCGTCCGCTTGTGTATGCCCGCCCTCTGTCACGACGCGCGCGATGGCTGCGAAGTGCACTCCCGCCTTCGGCTCGTCGGCGTGCCGCGCCGATGCGGGCAGCGCCTGTCCTTCGAGCACGATCGCCTGGTTTCCTTCGGCACGCGAGGTCGCGTCCCGCTCGCGCGACATCGAGGCGGTGAACGAGATCGCGCCCGGTCGATCGGAGGTGAGCCGCATGGCGATGACCTGATCGACAGCCGTTGCCAACACTTCCCTTCGGAACGTGGTTCCACCAACGCGGAATCGAACACCTGCGACAGCTTCGTCGAGGTCCAGCTCGCGCTGGTAGTCGGATGGCTCGCCGTCAAGCTGGAAGCGAAGTTTCACGTCTCCGAGTGTCTGGTACGGCGGCATGCGCCGCGGAACCGAGATGATCGTCTTGTCCGCGAGCGCTTCTGCGTCGACCGGCTTTCCCGCAAACAGTAATCGACGGATCTCGGGAATCGATGCGGCAGCCTGCGGGTTGACACGATCCAGCTTCTGCCCGGCCCATACCGTCTCCTCGTTCAACTGCAGCCGCTCATCGACAACGCCGCCGAACACCATCGCGCCGAGCCGTCCATTTCCAATCGGCAAGGCCTCGTTCCAGTTGGCCGCTGGCGCGCGATACCAGAGCAGGTTGCGCGACGACACAGGGATCTGTGCGCTCGTCGATGCTCGAGCACCCCATGAAAGGCCGATCGCCAACAACGCCGCCAGCGTCTTTTTCATAAGCTCACCGTTTCCGGCGATCGTTTCGCGCCTTCGCACCCCTGGCACTCGTGGCACGCCTGGCACTCGGCGTCGGCACTCCGATTTCGTCGAGCACGCGGTCGTTGTCACGCCAGTCGGGATTGACCTTCACGCGCAGATCGAGAAACACCTTCGTGCCGAGGAACGCTTCCAGATCGCGCCGCGCCTCGGTTCCAATCTGCTTGATCATTTCGCCGCCCCGCCCGATCACAATTCTCTTTTGTGATTCCGTTTCAACGAAGATCGTGCAGTACAGGCGCAGCAGGCGATCCCGCTCTTCTTCATTGAACTCATCGACGACGACCGCGGTGGAAAACGGAAGTTCCTGGCGTGTGTGCTGAAGCACCTTCTCCCGAACCGTCTCCGCCGCCAGGACGCGTTCCGGTTGGTCGGTGAGGTAGTCATCGGGATAACCAGGCTCGCCGTCCGGCAAGTGATCGAGGAGGACGCGCTCGAGTCGATCGAGGCCGTCGCCGGTCGTGGCCGAAACAGGAACGATCGCGGCAAAGTCATGCCATCGCTGTGCCTGATCAATCAGCGGAAGCAGCCGGGCTTTCGCGACCAGGTCGATTTTGTTGAGGACGAGCACGGTCGGTGTCTGAACGTCTTTCAACAGTGCCGACACGTACGCGTCGCCATGACCCGGCTTTGTCGAGGCGTCGAACACGAGCGCGATCACGTCAACCTCGCGAAATGTGTCGACCGCCGAATCAACCATCCTGACATTCAAACGATGGAGCGGCCGATGGATTCCGGGAGTATCGACGAAGGCAATCTGCCCTTCCGGATAGTTCTTGACGCCGAGGATGCGGGTGCGAGTGGTCTGGGGCTTGTCGGAAACGATGGCGATCTTTTCGCCGATGATCCGGTTGAGGAGGGTGGACTTGCCGGCATTAGGCCGTCCGACGAGCGATGCGTACCCCGCCTTCGGCATTCAGACCGTCCGCGTCAGGCTTCTGGCTGCGGTTGCGGCGCTACCCGCATGCGCACCTTGTGGATGCGGCGACGCTCCGCTTCGAGCACTTCGATCTGCAGACCGTCGCTTTCAATCGTCTCGCCGACGGCCGGCACCCGGCCGGCTCGAGTCAACACGTAGCCGCCGACCGTCTCGAATCCCTCCGGCTCGATCTCGATTCCCAGTCGATCGCGTACTTCCGCGATGTTGACTTTCGCGCTGAACACAAAAGACCCCGCGGCTTCCTCGACCACCGGTTCGGTCTCGACGTCGTACTCGTCGCGAATCTCACCGACGATCTCCTCGAGCAGATCCTCAATCGTCACCAGACCGGCCGTACCGCCGTATTCGTCGACGACGATGGCGATCTGGACCTGCTGGCGCTGAAACTCCTTGAGCATCTCGGCGACCCGTTTCGTCTCGGGGACGAAGGTCGCCGGCCTGATGAATCGCGTCAGATGCAGAAGCGACGTCTGTCCCGACTCCGGCGGATCGAGCCGGATCAAGTCCTTGATGAAGACAAAGCCGACGATGTTGTCGAGATTCTCGGTGTAGACGGGGACGCGGGAGTACTCCTGCTCGCGAAAGAGCGCGCGGAGTTCATCGAACGTGGCTTCGGCCTGGATCGCAACCATGTCCGGACGGGGCGTCATGACCTCGCGCACCAGCGTGTCGCCGAAATCGACGATCGATTGCAGCAGACGTCGCTCGTCTCCTTCGATGATCCCTTGTCCCTCGGCCGCCTCGATCTGCGGCGGCTCGCCTGACTGATTCTCATCCGGTTCGCCGTTGCCGTTGTTGGGCTCCGCTCGCTCACGTTCACGCCGTGGAACCGCCGCAATCAGCCGCACGAGCCCACCCGTCAGCGGATGAAGAAAGCGCGCCGCGACATCGAAGGGCGGCAAGAGGATCTCGAGCACTCGTTCTGGATTGCGCCGGACGATTAGCAGCGGCAGGACGTGTTCGAACACGAGAATGAAGATCGCGACAAACACCAGCAGCATCCCGATCGACTGGAACCCGGTGCGCCCCGTGAGGATGGCAATGAACATCGTCGCCAGCGAGAAGATCAGGCCAAGCAGAAGTCGAGCCGGAATGAAGAGCTGCGTCGGGTCCTCGAGATAGAACCCGAGACGATCGGCGCGCCCGCCGCGCTCCGCCATGAGGCGCAGTGAGAGACGCATCAACGCGGTGAACGCCGTCTCAATCGTGCCGACGTAGACCGCGGCGATCGCGAGCAGAAAAAGCAGCAGCGGAATCATGATCGTTCGATCAATCCCGCCCGAAGCCCGCCCCGCCGGCGGAGTCGCGATTCAATGCGGCGCATGCGCCCGGCGTCATCGTTGTCGTCGTGATCGTATCCGAGCAGGTGAAGGAGGCCGTGAAGCGCGAGCACACGCAACTCGGCCTGATACGAGTGGCCGGCGTCTTTCGCCTGCTTGCGCGCGGTACCGCTGGCAATGACGATGTCGCCGAGGAAGGCGCTGTGCGCGGAATCCGCGGGAAAAGACAAGACGTCGGTCGGCCGATTTTTCCGCCGGTACTGTGAATTGAGTTTCTGGCTGTGGGCATCACTGACGAGCGCGATGGCCACTTCGCCACGCGCGACAGACGGCGCAATCGAGGCGAGCCACCGCGACAGTCCGCCGTCGCGGACCGCTCGTCCGCGGCCATCGGTGACGCTGACGTGCAGCGTCCGCCCGGCTCCGGCATCGGCGCCACCCGGCTGGCGCCTGCCTTTACTGTCGGGATCCACCGTAGGCTTCGTACGCCTTCACGATCTGCTGCACGAGCGGGTGCCGCACCACGTCCTTTTCATCGAAGTGAATGAACGCGATGCCCTCGACGTTGCCAACCACCTTCATGGCCTCGACGAGGCCCGACTGGCGTGCCGTCGGCAGATCGATCTGCGTGACATCTCCAGTGATGACGGCTTTTGACCCGAACCCGAGGCGCGTCAGAAACATTTTCATCTGCTCGGACGTGGTGTTCTGCGCTTCGTCCAGAATCACGAACGCATCGTTCAGCGTCCGCCCGCGCATGAACGCGATCGGCGCCACTTCGATCGTGCCGCGCTCGAGCAGGCGATCCGCGCGCTCGATTTCCATCATGTCGTACAACGCGTCGTAGAGCGGACGCAGGTACGGATTGACTTTCTCCTGCAAATCACCGGGAAGGAAGCCGAGCTTCTCACCGGCTTCGACGGCGGGACGCGCCAGGATGATCCGGCTCACCCGCTTCGACAACAGAAACGACACGGCCTGCGCCATCGCCAGGTAGGTTTTTCCGGTGCCAGCCGGTCCGATGCCGAACACGATGTCCCGCTGTTCGATCACCTCGAGGTAGCGTCGCTGATTGACGCTCTTGGCCATCACCTGGCGCTTGCCGGTAGCACGGGGCGCGCCGCGAAGGAAGTAGTCGGCCAGTTCAACCCGTTCGTCCTGTTCGACCAGCTGCGCGGCCGTCTTCACGTCGCCTTTCGCCAGCCGGTAACCTCCTCGAATCAAGGTCGATAACTGCTCCAGCAGGTTTTCCGCCCGTGTGACATCCGGCGGCTCCCCTTCGACGATCACGTCGTGGCCGCTCGTACGGATCTTCACGTTGAACAGCGACTCAAGATGTTTGAGATTCTCGTCGTAGGGCCCGTACAGGGACTCGGCGCCTTCGTCAGGGACCGAAATCTTGCGCATCACTGTGGCAGGAGGGATGGGGATCTCCTTCGAAACACGCAGTAACCAGTCAAGATCGTATCACGGGTGCCGTTCAGCTGGCTTTCCTTTGCCTTCGCGGCTCGCTGCTCGCTATTCGCTGCTCGTTTTCCCTGCTCGTTGGACCCCAGTGCGCTCAAGTCGCACTGGCCTTTGACTTCAAAGTGGGGACGAGGCTTGGCCTCGATTGGTTTAGTGGAGACGCCAACGCTCGTCATCCATTGCGATCGGGATCAGGCAGTCTCCCTGGTGCGCGCTACGTCTCACTGCCGAGCGCGAATCACCTGATGCTCGAAGAGGAGCCCGCCTGATCACCTCGTCATGGCTTACCGAGATATCGGTCGAGCCAGTCCAACACTTCTCGAATAACCGTCGTGCGAACTTCCGGCACGAGAATCGCGTGGCCGACCGGAAGAACGAGGTGGCGTTTGTCCTGCGGCGGAGTCCCGAACAGGTCGAAGAACGGCTTTTGCGCCACATCCACCGGGTAGCCCGCATCATATCGACCAGTCACGTGCAAGATCGGAATCGTCACGCGCGGGAGGAAGTTCACCGGGTCCGCTTCAGGCAACGCGCCGACTGGCCTCATGGCGCCCGCCAGGAGAATCGCGGTGCGGAAACGAGGGACCGTCGCTAACATCATCGGCGCGAAGCGGGTGCCCATGCTATGTCCCATGTATGCCAGCCGAGTTGCGTCGATGTCCGCGCGCGTCTCCAGATAATCGACGGAACTCCCAAGGTCCTTGCTCCAGGTAATCGTCATGTCTCGGAGCGCCAGCGGATCAGGCGCGATCTTCACGTATCGATCCAGTGTGCCTTTGTAAATGGGGTACAGCATGGCCCGGCCGCTGCGCAGAATGAACTGTTCCGGCTCGATCGTCTCGCCCGATCCGGGTCGCAACGTCCCACCGTCCGCCATGTAGACAACGGTCTGATAGGGCGGCTTCGCCTGCTTCGGCAGGAACAGATAGGCAACGACATCTTCATCGCCATAAGGTGCCTTGAACCGAACCTTTTCGCGCCGCCACAAGTCGGACGCTTCAACGACTGATTCCACGACCGGTTTTAGCGGCTTCCTGTCGTAAGCGTAAAGACCTTTGTAGAGGTCGAAGACTTCGTCGGAAACCGGTTTGATTTTGTAGTAGTCAGGAAAGCGTTCGACGGAACGGGGACCCCCGAACTCTTGCAGGGCGCGCACCGGATCCGCGTATCGTACGCAGCGAAAGCCGTTGACGATCGAGCGGTCGAATGGATCGAGGTTGTCGTTGCCCGCGAGACCCTCGGCTTTATCAGTCCAACCACCGCCAAGAATATGCCGTCGTCCGCCGATTTCGTTCCAGGCCCACTCGCGCACGTTGCCAACGACATCGTAGAGTCCGACCGTGTTGACGGCGCCCGAGGCTCCAACCCGCTGTGGATGCGCAGCTGCGAGATTGCTCAATCCAACCAAGAAACGCAAATCACTGGCGACGGCGTCGAGATTCGACGCGCGCAGCCAGTGATCAATCGTCGGTAAACTCTTGCCCACAAACGCCGCATATGCCGCTGCTTCATACCAGCTCACTCCCGAGACGGGGTAATCGTCCTGTCCGGGCGAATAGCTGCCTGCCTCCCAGGTGGCTGGACCGGGCCGACGGGTCGGATCGACGAACTGCGACATCGCCTCTTCCCACGAGCGATGTTGGCCATCCTGAACGAATGCCACCGTCCAATACTGAGGATTGCGGTATCCGCCGGCGTCCACGAAGGTCTTGAATTCCCGGTTGGTCACTTCATAGCGATCGATTTCGAAGGGCTCCATCGATCGACGTACGCCAGACAACGTCGATCCACCTGGTGTGGCAGGTACTGACACCATGTGAGCCTGCGGTGAGCCTGACTGATGCAACCTGAACTCGTATGTCGAGGCCGGAATCGCGCCGACTGATGTGACGCGGTCGACCGCGACTTCCACGGGTTCATAGCCGCCCATTCTCAATTGCACACGGACGGCCCCCATAGGGACGCGGGCGTTCTCGAGCGGCGTTCGCCCGAGCGATTCCCACGGTGCACCCATCTGTGCGTACGGCTTCCACACGACCTCCGCACCCGGTGGATCCGAGCGCACGGATAACAGTTGAGAGACGTCAGGCCACAAGTGCAGGAGCGCATCCTTACGCGGAATGTAACGAGCCGCATCGAGCGCCACACGATACGCACCTGTGTAGTCGCCCCTGTCGGCTAGCGTTCGCGCGAGCGGTACCGCCTCGTAGCGCGCCCATTGCCGCTTCGACACGCCATAGGCCCACCAAACGCCCGCCGCGAACAAAACCAGGATCACTATGGCGGCCGCCGCCACAACCCTTTGACGCCGGGCTCGTGCAGGTCGTGCCGCCACGCTCTCGGCCAATCGCTTGAGTTCCTGCGCGACGGCAGCGGCGCTGTTGCGACGCTGATGGCGATCCTTGCTCAAGAGGCCAGCCACCACCGGCGCTGCTTCCGGCGGAACATCACGATTCAATGACGAGAGCGGACTCGGTTCGCGCGCGATAATCGCCGAGAGGATCTCTGCTGGGGTGCCCCCCTCAAAGGGCCGTTGACCCGTCAGGGCTTCGTAAAGGATGACCCCGAGACTCCACAAATCGGTCGCGGCGTCTGCCGTCTCGCCGCGCACTTGTTCGGGCGACATGTAGTGGGGTGTTCCCAGGAGGGTACCGGGAATGGTCAGTGTCTGTCTGGTGGTCGCGTCACCGGCGAGCTCACCGCCAGGACGCGTCAGCCGAGCCAAGCCGAAATCCAGAACCTTCGCTGTTCCGTCCGGACGGACGATCACATTGCCTGGTTTCAAGTCCCGGTGAACGATGCCGGCTCGATGCGCCTCATCGAGGGCCTCGGCGATATGAGTGGCAACGGTAAACGCCGTATTGAGCGTCAAGGGGCCACGCGAAAGTCGCGCGGCAAGCGTCTCGCCGTCGAGATATTCCATGACGAGGTAATCCGTTCGTTCGTCATGGCCGACGTCGTACAGTGTGCAGATGTGCGGGTGCGTGAGCGCGGCGATCGCCTTTGCCTCGCGCGTGAAGCGCGCCTTCAGGTCGGGGTCAGCCGATGACAGGATCTTGATCGCCACAGTGCGATCGAGACGCGTATCACGGGCTCGGTACACCTCGCCCATTCCTCCGGCACCAATCAGACCTAGGACTTCGTAGGGACCGAGCCGCGTGCCGGCGAGGGACATGAAAGCGGTTTCCGGGCCGAGTATACGCTACCTGGTCTTCGAATTGGTCGAAGGTGAGACCTTGGCTGCGCGTATCGAGCGCGGGGCGAGGAACCGCCCCCCCGTGGAGATGATCCACTCGAATGCAGCGAAGGATAGATTCGTCTCACCTCACGTTTTGCCCCGCGGCGCCAACCTGTTCGCCCGGCCGTTCGACCCGGCACGGCTGATGTCCACTGGCTCCGAGAGATTGCTCACGGCTGACGTGGTTTGATCGCCACGGACGGCCCACGAGCAAAGGACGTGAACAGTGGAGCCGAGGAGCCGCTCGTGGTGTGGAAGGAGCACGTCGTGGTGGACGAGTGGACGCCCGATGGCAAGTTCATCCTGTTCCGCAACCTGGGTCGAGCAATCTGGGCAGTACCTGCGGACGGAGAGCGCAAGCCGCGACCAACGCGGCGCGATCAGGGTCCCTCCGGAAACGAGGAGCGAGAAGCGACACTCTACTTCAATCTCAACTCTTTCAACTGTTTGTCGCTCACCGGCGACGGCGCCCCGGCCATCAGGTCGACGGCCTGAGCGGTTTTTGGAAACGCAATGACATCGCGGATGGACGGCTCGCCGCAGAGAATGGCCGCGATTCGATCGAGTCCCAACGCGATTCCTCCGTGGGGCGGCGTCCCATATTCGAGCGCATCGAGAAAGAACCCGAAACGAAGCTTCGCGTCCTCATCGGAGATCCCAAGCAGCTTGAAGATCAAACGCTGCAGCGCTTGATCGTGAATCCGGATGCTGCCGCCGCCGATCTCGCTGCCGTTCAGCACCAGATCGTACGCACGCGCGCGCGCGCGGCCCTGATCGGTCTCGAGCAGGTGCCGATCGCTCTCGAGCGGTGCCGTGAACGGATGGTGCATGAACTCGTAACGCTTGTCGTCTTCGAGCCACTCGAACATCGGAAAGTCCACCACCCACAGGAACGCGAACGCGTCGGGATCGAGCAGCCCTTCCTTCTTTGCAATCTGGAGCCGCAGCTGCCCCAGGAGCCTCGATGTCGCTTCGTGTGCGCCCGCCGCCATCAGAAGCAGATCGCCGGGACCGGCGCCGGCAAGATCCAGTGCCCGGCGAATCGCCTCTTCACCGGCAGCCTTCAACGCGGAGCTTTGCACGGCCGCATCAGCTCGCCGTGCCCACACGAGCCCACTCGCGCCAAGCTGTTTCGCCTGTTCCACCACTTCATCGAGTTCTCGACGGGAGTATTTCGCCGCCCCGGGCACGGCGAAGCCACGAACTTCTCCACCGCCGCTAATCGCACCGCGAAACACGGCGAATTCGGAGGCCGCGAACGCAGGCGACAGATCCTTGATTTCCATCCCGCATCGAAGGTCCGGTTTGTCCGATCCGTACTTCGCAATCGCCTCTGAATACGGCAATCGCAGGAAAGGTCGCGGGGCGCCCTTTCCAATCAGCGCCATCAGGCGCTCCATCAACGGCTCGAGCGTGCCGAAGACAAGTTCCTCGGTCGCGAACGAAATCTCGAGGTCG
>Ga0111539_10005777_pt1 | contig 15994 bp, 18 predicted proteins | sample RhiMethybrSRZTD1_FD_79667 | JGI IMG/M metagenome (GOLD analysis project Ga0111539, IMG submission 79667) | Populus rhizosphere microbial communities from Tennessee, USA - Rhizosphere MetaG P. TD hybrid SRZTD1 (version 2) (version 2) | ecosystem: Host-associated > Plants > Roots > Rhizosphere >... | reverse complement strand
TGGCGGGACGTATGGGACCTGCGGCGAATCCAGTTCCCGCGGCTGGGGACGCCGCGTACCGGTCCCGTCTCCGCCACCAACCTCCTCGCCAAGCGCAAGGCGACGCTGCGCTTCCTGCACGTCCACCACGAGGACCTCAAGCACGCCATCCGGCTCGCCGGTCGCAACCACCACAACGCGCAGGAGACGTGGCAGCGCGTCTTCCGCGACGCCGAGCGCGCCGTGCTGCGCAACGTCGCCGCCGCGTTCCCGGAGCTCGACGACGTCTCCGCCCCGATGCGCGACTTCATCCTCTGGCACCGCAAGGGCCGCTTCGAGCTCGGGCGCACGTTCCGCCTGCCCAGCGTCGTCAGCTCGCTGCTCGCCGACCAGGACGGCCTGTTCGGCTCCGCCTGCGTGCAGTACCGCGACTCGATGAACGACGTGGCCGACTGGGCGAAGGAGCGCGGCCTTATGGATCACACGGGCAGCGACTGCGTGCCGCGCCAGGTGAGCCTGCTCGAGGCGCACGTCAACCAGCCCGCCCGCGTCGGGCTGCTCCAGCACAGCGACGGCTACGGGCCAGAGCTCGAGGTCGGCGCCGAGCTGCCGGACAGCTACCAGCGCCCGGCGGCCGAGATCGAGGGGCTGATCGCGGCGATCCCGATCCTCGCGGTCCTGGCGCCGGCCGAGCGGCAGGCGCTCGCGCGCGCGGCGCGGCCGCTGACGCTCGGGCCGACCGAGCGGCTCGTCGTCCAAGGGCAGGACGGCGGCTCGCTGTTCGTGGTCGCCGAGGGCGAGGTCGAGGTCGTGCTGCGCCGCGAGGACGGCTCCGACCTGGTGGTGGACACGATGGGCAAGGGCGCCGTCGTCGGCGAGATGTCACTCCTCACCGGTGAACGCCGCAGCGCAACCGTGCGCGCGCTCGACGGCGCGGTGGTGTACGAGGTGAGCAGCGAGCAGTACGGGCCGATCCTGCAGGAGCATCCGGAGCTCGTGGACGTGCTGACGAAGCTGATGGTCAAGCGCCTGCAGGAGCGCCGCGAACGGCTCGGCGCGCTCGACGCGGCGCGTGAGCGTCGCGCGCTCGCGCGGCGGATCAGGGACGCGCTGCTGCCGGCGTGAGACCGACGCAGCAGGAGCGCGCAAGAGGTCCCGGAAGACCGCCTGAGTGGCCGCCGATCCGATCGAGGAAGCCCGACGGGACTGGGAGCGGCGCTGGGGCACGCAGGCGGGTGCGGCCATGGGCGCCGTCACCTCGGTCATGCGCGCCCAGCAGGTGCTGGTCGGGCGCCTGAACGGGATCCTCAAGCCGCACGGACTGACGTTCCCGCGCTACGAGGCGCTGATGGTGCTGCATCGTGCCACCGAGCCGCTGCCCCTCAGCCGCCTCGGCGAGCAGCTGCAGGTCCACAAGGCGACGGTGACCAGCATCGTCGACCGCCTGGAGGCGCAGGCGCTCGCCGAGCGCCTCCACGATCGGACGGACCGCCGGGCGGTGCTCGCGCAGATCACGTCCGAGGGGCAGCGCGTGGCCGAGGCGGCGAGCGCCGACGTCGCCGCCGCGGCGTTCGCCATCCCCGACCTCGACACCCACGCGCTCGACGCGTTGTACGCGTTGTTGACCCCTCTTCGCCGTCCATGATCTCCGACCTTCTGACGTCTTACAGTTAGTCGTCGGAAGGTTGGATGTCAGACAGTCTGAGACCCGATTAGGAGTTAGTGAATAAACGGGTGTCAGGCCGTCAACAGCGGGTGAACTGGACGCACTTGCTCGCCTTGACGAGGCGTCCAGTTAGTGAAATAGATCGTTGAGTGGGATCTGAGCGGGACGTCTCGGCGGGATTCTCAGCACACGGCGCGCGAGTGACTCAGAGCGGCCTGCGGCTGAAGGCCGGCATGGAGTTCGACAGCTGGCTCGCGACCGGCCGGCGGCTCGCCGAGTTCTGCAGCGGAGCCTCGTGGTGGCTCGGCGACTGGCTCGTCTACGGCGAGGAGACCTACGGCCGGCGGTACGAGGCCGCGATGCGCGCCACGCCGCTCGACTACCAGACGCTGCGCAACTACGCCTGGGTGGCGCGGCGCGTCCCGATGTCCCGCCGGCGGGACACGCTCAGCTTCCAGCACCATGCCGAAGTCGCCGCGCTGCCCGACGCCGAGCAGGATCTCTGGCTCCAGCGCGCCGAGCGGATGAAGTGGTCGCGCAACGAGCTGCGCCGCCGGCTCGCCGCCAACCGGCGCGGCGAGGCCGAGGTCCTTCATCCGCGGCCGGTCGTCGTCCACATCGCGGTCACGCCCGACCGCGAGCGGCGCTGGCGCAGCGCCGCGGCCGAGGCGGACCAGCCGCTCTCGGTCTGGATGTCGTCGACGGTCGACGCCGCGGCGGACGCGATGCTCGCGCGCCGCCGGCGGCGGATCACCGCGCAGTAGCCGCGGCTAGCAGTCGGCCGGCGCGCCGAGCAGCAGGCCGTAGACCGTCGACTGGCTGAGCCCGTCGAAGCGCAACCAGCGATCGACGCGCCGGTCGACGTACCCGCCGAGCGGCGTCGCGCCGAGCTCCAGCGCGGTCGCCGTCAGGCACGCCGTCTGCACGAGGTGCCCCGCCTCGAGGAGCACGAAGCGGTAACCGCGATCGCCGTACTTGAACGTCGACCGGTAGAAGACGGCGGTGACGAACACCGCGGCCGCGTAGGCCGCCTCGAGATCGGGCTGGACCAGGCAGCCGGCCGGTGGCCCGGCGTCGTCGCCGAGCCGCAGCTGGTCGAGCTCGCGAGCCTCCGGATCGAGGTGGTAGAGCCCGCTCGCCAGGCCGTCGACGCGGCGGGCGTGCACGTACAGCTCGAGCGGGTAGAGCGCCCCGCCGGAGGGAACCGCGCGAAACGGGTTCGGATACGGCGTGTCGGCGTTCGTCCGCGTCACCGCGGTGCCGGCGAGCAGCACCTTGGCGAGCTGCGCGAACGTGATCGCCCCGGCGCCGAACTCGCGCGCGCTCACCCGGTTCGCGATGACGTCATCGAGCCGGGCGGGCGATTCGGGGAGCGTCTCCGGCAGCGCGATCTTCGGCCGGTCCTCGTACGGCTTCACCCGCCGCAGGCGGCGCATGATCGCCACGACCGTCGAGTCGGCCGGATGGCGCCCGAACGTCGGATGGCGCTCGCGCAGGCTGAGCTTGGAGTTCTCGTGGAAGAGCTCCCAGGCGGCGTAGTCGCCGTCGCGCTGCAGCCACTGGTCGACGGCGTCGAGGCTCATCACGGGAACGGGTGCGGATACGGGTTGTCGGGGTCGCCCGGCGCCAGCCCCGTGAAGCCGAGCGCCTGCGGGACCGAGTACAGGCGGCGGCCGCCGAGTGCGCGGTTGCGATGTCCCATGAACAGCGGGTGCAGACCGGGCACGACGACGCGCGCGACGTGCAGTCCGAGCTCCGCGACGTCGGGCGTCGTGAGGTCGCAGGCGATCGGCTCCAGCCCGCATGAGGTGACCGCCGCCACCGCGTCGGCGAGTCGGTCGCGCACGCCGTCCGGCGGCCGGCGCGCGGGGAACGGCGCGACTTCCTCCGCACTCCAGGCGAACTCCGCGTGCGCCCGGGCGGACTGCGGGCAGTAGAACCGCAGATGCGTGCGCTGGTCGACCACGTCGGGGTGGCCGGCCGCGACGTCGACGGGCACCGGCGGCGTGCACTGCAGGAGCTGGCGCGCGTACTTACGCGTGTGCGCGAGCTCCTCGAGGCTCTTGATCGCGGCGATCTCGGGCGACGGGTCCGTGGCGGCAGCGACCGCGACGGCGGGCGACGTCGGCGCGTCGCCGATCGCGATCGTGAGGATCACCGGGACCGCGATGTCGGTCGTGATGTCCATCATCTCGACGCGCAGGCCGGCGGCCTCGTAGCGGTCGACGAGGTCGTGCACGCGGTCCGGGAGCGTCGCGGGCGCGATCCGCGGCCGGCTCAGGCGCGCCTGCCAGGTCAGCGTGAACGCGTCGCGCTCGATCGCCTCGCACAGGCCCGACAGCACGGCCCCCTCCCATGAGTCGCCGCAGGCCAGCCCGGTCGAGATCGGCTGCACGATCGGCGTGTCGGGCCGTGAGCGCAGGTAGTGGAACGGCACGTAGACCATGCACGCCGGCACCAGCACCGGCTCGGCCGAGACCAGCGACGTCCCGCGCGTCCAGCACAACGGCGCGTCGCGCTCGAACGGCTGCCAGGGGAAGCCGTCCTGCTCGTACTGCGCCTGCGAGTGCAGCGCGTATGTCTCCGGCTCGGTCGCCGGCTCGTCGAGCTCGTCGTAGCTCGCGAGCACGAGATCGCGGTAGTCGAAGATCGCCGAGCAGTACCGCTCCACCGCCTCGCCGAGCGCCTTGGCGATGGCGTCCAGCGGGTGCGTCGAGACGCCGCCGGTGTTGTTGAAGTTCGCGAGCGTCGTGAAGCGGCTCGTGTCGCACGCGGTCGCGATGTAGTGCACGAACTCCGGCTCGTCGTCGTCGGTGCGCAGCTCGGACACCGACCGCACGATCCCCACGCGCGGGTCGACGAGCGCGTCCCAGCTGTCGAGCAGCCCGGCGAGCCGGTCCCGCCGCGCGGTGGCCAGGGCCGGCATCGTCAGCGACCCGGGACCTGCGGCCCGCGCGTCAGCGCCACCGGCGTCCGCCGCAGCGTGTCGCCGCATTCCGGACAGCGCGGGAGCTTGAGCACCCGGCGCACGTTCGAGGAGAACGACACGAGGTTCAGCTCGACGACGTACCCGGTCACGTCCGCGGGCGCGAAGCCCGCCAGGCGCTTGACCGCCTCCATCGCCGCGACCGCGGCGAGCGCCGTGGCCATCGGCGGCAGCATCCCGGACGCGTCGCCGGCCGCCGGTGTCGCGGCGCGGTGCTCGCGGATCGCGCGCACCGCGTCCGGGTGGGCGCTGTTGGACTCGACGCGCAGCTGATAGCAGCGCAGGCACGCGGTCTCGAACGGCTCGGTGAGCGGGCCCACGTAGCCGACGAGCTCCGCCGCCCACACGGGCAGGAACGGCAGCTCGGCCTCGAGCGCGGCGCGCGCCGCGTCCATCAGCGCAGCCGACTCGCCCTCGTCGCTCGCGGCGCACACGAGCGCGGTGCCAGGCGCCACCTCGTCGGCGGAGACGGCGCCGACGTGGCCGACGCCGCAGGCCGCAAGCTGCTCGACGAGCGTCCGCGCGATCCGGCCGTCGCCGATGACCGCGACGCGGGCCGCCCGGAGCCGCTCCGGCGCGGGCACGCCGTACGGGCCGAAGGTGCGCCAGAACCGCCCCTCCGGCGTGTCAGGCGTGCCCGCGTCGCCGACCAGGCCGCGCTCCAGGAGGAACGCGAGGACCTCCACGGCCAGAGCCCGGTCGGCGGCCGGAAGCTCCGCCAGCAGCGCCTGGGTGGTCCGCGTGCCGTCGAGGAGGACGGCGACGCGCTCGAGGAGCGCGCTCGCCGCCACATCCCCGAGCCGGACCTCGCGGACGCCGCGCTTGGCGACCACGCTGCCGTCGTCGAGCCGGATCAGCTCCAGCCCGCGGGCGTCGAGCGCCCGATCGACCGGTTCCGGGGTCGCGTTCACGTCCGCGCCCAGCCGTCAGGCGAACGGGTCGACGTCGGCCGCCGCGCAGCAGCAGCACGGCGTGCAGCAACAGCAGCTCCAACCGTCGAAGAGCTCCTGGTCTTCGGGCGCGACGCCGGATGCCGTGTCCAGCTTGTTGCCCAGCTGATCGGCCGCCTGCAGGCGAGCCTTGTAGAAGGCCTCCTCGAGGCTGCGCAGATCCTGCGCGTCGAGGTCGGCCAGGTTTCCCGGCGGCTGACCGCCGGCGGTCGCGAACTGCGCCAGCTGGTTGAGGTCGTCGACCGTCAGGTCCTTCGCACGCGCGGTGACGTTGCCGAAGACCTTTGGATCGAGCTCCTTGAGCCGGCGGCGGCCCCGGGCAAGCTCCTGCTCGTCCGCCATGTCGAACCTCCTTCGAACGGTGCGGAGCGACGACCGTACGGGTGCGATCCGGCGGTCCGGCGCCGCCTGCCGAAGAGCGGACGTTTGAGCGCCGAAACCTCCCGCCGTCCGCCCGTCGCACACGCCGCCGGGCGGCCGCGGCAATCATCGCGGCCGTGCACAGCGGATGGCATCAGGTCGCGTTCCGGCGGGAGATCGAGGCCCCGATCACGCCCGTCACGCTCGGGCCGCTGCGGCTGATGCTCGTCGACGACGGGCAGCGGCTGCAGGCCTATGACGCGACGTGCCCGCATCGCGGCGCGCACCTCGGGCACGGCGGCGTGCTGGACGGCGACGTGGTCGTCTGCCCGTTCCACGGCCGCCGGATCGCGCTCGGCGAGTCGTCGCGCGGGCCGCTGCACGTCCGCTCGCATCCGACGATCGACTACGGCGGCGCGGTCTACGTGCTGCCGTTCGGGCTCGGAGACACGGGCCTCGCCCCCTTCCTCGCCGGCCTCGCCCGCACGCACTGCTTCGTGGCGGCGTTCACGCTCGAGGCGCCGGTGCCGCCGGAGCTCGTCATCGAGAACGCGTTCGACGCCGATCACTTCACGGCCGTGCACGGCATCAACCGCCGGCCCGCACTGTCGATCGGCCACGGCGACGCCGGCGAGCTCACGGTCGAATCGGTGTTCGAGACGGCCGCGGCCCGGCCATGGGGCGGCGAGCAGGTCGCGACGGTCGCGCGCACGCGGTTCCTCGCACGGGCGTTCAGCCCCGGCCTCGTGGCGACCGAGGTCGGCGACGCCGACCAGCCCCAGGTCGTCATCACCGCCGCGACCGCAACGCCGGACGGCGGCAGCCTCATCCGCGTCACGCTCGCGGTCAGGGACTCCGACGACGAGCCGGCCGACCACGGGATGGTCATGTGGCTGGCCCGGGACAGCCGGCTCGCGTTCGAGCAGGACATGGAGATCTGGAGGCACCTCGACGTCACGGCCGAGCCGACGCTCGACGCGGCGGACGAGGCGGTGCGGGAGTTCCGGGAGTTCTGCCGCGCGTTCGCGCTCTGATGCCGTCCGCGCGCGAGGCGATCTTGTGGCTGCACGGCTACACGATGGACTCGCGGATCTGGGACGAGGTGTGGGCGGCGCTCCCGGGATGGCGCCACATCGGCGTCGACCTCCCGCGCCACGGGTCGGCGGCGGCCGAGCCGCTGAGCGATCGGCGGCGCATCGGGCGGCAGCTGGCGCAGGAGGCACGCCGGCACGGCGCGCGCCATGTCGTCGCGCTGTCGTTCGGCACCATGCTCGCTCTGCAGGCGGCGATCGAGGACCCGACGGCGTTCGCCTCCGTGACGCTGGCCGCGCCCGCGCTCGCCGGCGGCCCCGAGGATCCGGCCGCGCGCGTGCGGTACTCGCAGCTCGCCGCGCTCTACCGCCGCTACGGCCCCGGCCCGCACATGACGTCCCTGTGGCTCGCCGCGCCGCCGCACATCTTCAGCGGCCTGCGTGCCCACGCCGACCGGTTCGCGCGCGTCAGCGCCATCATCGCCGGTCATCGCTGGAGTGAGCTCGGCGGCGACGAGATGGAGCGCCTGAGCCGCGAGCCGCAGACCCGGGCGGAGCTGAGCCGGATCGCCGCGCGCGTGCTCGTGCTGCGTGGCGACGCCGAGCTCCCGGCGTTCGTCGAAGCGGCCGCGATCGTGCGCGATTGCGTCCCCGGCGCTCGTGAGGTCGTCATGCCCGGCATCGGCCATCTCAGCCTGCTCGAGGCGCCCGAGCGCGCCGCTCAGGCGGTCGCCCAGTTGACCAGCTGAGAGAGGATCCGCATGCCGTCGTGCGGCATGCCCGCGAACACCCGGTCGGCCTCGCCGAGCGGCACGACGTGGCTGACGCCGCGCGCGGCGATCGCGTCGCGGAGGATCGCGCGGCGGGACTCGGGCGCGATCCCGACCGTCGAGATGCCGGAGTGCGCGGCGGCGACCGCGTCGTCGAGACTCGCGACGGGCACGACGACGACGCACCGCCCCGCCGGATGGTCCTGGACGTCGGGCGGAGCGTTCGTGCACACGACGGCCGAGCCGCCGGGATTGACGTACCAGTCCGCTCCGGCGAGCCGGCCGCGGCGGAGGAGGCGCCGGCGGCCGATGGCGTCGGCCGTGGGTGTGTGGGGCAGCGCCGCGTCCCAGCGGGCCAGCACAGCGCGCAGCGCCTCGCAGTAGCCGCGCGCCGCCTCCGCGCTCCCCTCCACGTAGTGGATCAGCGACGCGCTGCAGGCCTGCTGGTCGTCCGCGAGGCTGTCGGCGGCGGCGCGCACGGCCGTGGCCTGACCGTCGCGCAGCGCCTCGTTGCCGATCAGGCTCACGCCCGTGCGCGGCTCGAGGAACAGCGTCCGCGCCCGCGGCGCCCGCGCGCGCACCGCCGCGAGCGTGGCGGCCGAGCCCCAGACGACGAGCCGGTCGAACGCGCCGGGCGCGAACAACCGATCCTCGATCCGGCGGTCGCCGCCCGGCCAGCAGACCAGCGACGTGTGCCGCGTGAGCGGGTGGTCGGGGTCGACGGCGTGCATCGCGACGGCGAGCAGCGCGCCGGCGACGAAGCTCTCGGACGACGACTTGATCACGGCGGGGCTCTTGGTCGCCAGCGCGCGCAGCAGGCAGACGACCGGGATCGCGAGCGCGTTCCCGGCCGTGATGTGCAGCTGGCGAGTGGGGAACGCGCGGACCTGCGGCGCGGCGGTCACGCCCGGGCCGCCGGCGAACAGGCGGCGGCTCAGCTCGGCCGCGATGCCGCTGCGCGCGCCGGCACCGGCCGCAACCCACTCGTCGAGGTAGCGGCGCCCGGGCCCGCCCAAGTCGCGGTCGACCGCGTCGGCCAGCGCGCCCGCATCGAGCATCCCCCGCACCATCTCGACGCCCGCCGCGGTCAGCCGCGCGCCCGCCGGCGAGGAGGCCGCCGCGGCGGCGGCGAGCGCATGCACGAGCGGTTCGCGCTCGGCGAGCGCTGTCCGGAGCGCGGCGACGTAGTCGAGGACCTCGGCGAACGGCAGCCGGGCGAGCGTCGCGCACGCGCCGGGGTCGTGCTCGAGCAGCGCGCCGGGCTCGACCGCCGGCAGGAGCACGGTCTGGGAGGCGCCCGTCGGCCCTCCCCCACCCGGGTCGAGGATCGGGCGCCGGAGCGCGTAGGCGCCGTCGACGCGCGAGCGCTCGGCGCGCGCCGGTGTGTAGCGCCCCACGTGTGACGCCGCACTGGCACCGCCGTTCGGCCGCGGCGCCAGCACGAGCCGCCCGCGCACGAGCGCGGGGACGCGCACGACCTCGGGATCGGCGCCGAGCGCGTCCTCGACCTCGGCGAGACCCGTGGTCACGCCGTCACCGCGGCGAGCGTGCCCGCGCAGCTCTTCGGCTCGTACGCCGGCGCGCGGGTGATCTCGCCGCGCACGGACCAGCCGCCCAGGCCGCACGGGCACGGCGCGCGCGTCAGATGGCCCTCGTCGCCGGTGACGAGGAACCCTGGGTACGACGCGGCGAACGGGTCGAGGAAGCCGAGCAGGCCCGTCGTCTCGGCCTCCGGGATCCACTCGAGCGCCGGGTCGAGGAGCACCGGCTGTACGAGCGGCGGCACGTGGTAGCGGCCCTCGCGGCAGCTCGAGATGACGCAGTTGAGCTCGGTCATCGAGTAGCCGTCGGTGACCGCGGCCACACCGAGCGCGCGCTCGATCTCCGCGTGCAGCTCCGCGCGCCCGACCACCGTGGTCGCCGTCTTCCAGCCTCCGCCGGTGATGACGCGGCTGCCCGCCGCGAGCCGGACCGGAGGCCCGGCATCGAGCACGTGCCGGCAGAGCGCGAGGGCCGCGAACGGCGGGCCGAACACGAGCACGCGGCGCCCCGCCCCGGCGCTCTCGGCGAGGAACGCCGCGGCGGCGGGACCGCCGCCGAAATGAGCGCGCTCGGCCTGGCGGGCGAGGCCGGTCGCCGCCGCCTGCAGGCCGCTCGCGCCGCCGCGCGGCATCAGCGCCACGCAGTCGAACGGCGCCGCCATCGGATCGGTGTCGTAGAACTGCCCGTTGCCGCAGAGCGCCGCCCACGTCTCGCGATCGCGCGGCACGAACGACGGTTGGCCGGACGTGCCGCTCGACCGGCTGACGTGGATGCCGTGCTCGGCCAGCGCCGCCGTCCACCCGTCGAGGTCGGCCGCACGCGCGTCAGCCGGCGGCCGGCACGTGGAGATCTCGCCGATCCAGCGGTTGAGGGCGACCACGTCGAGAAGCGCACGCGGGTCGTAGGACTTGAAGACGTCGGTGCTCAGGAGCATCCCGTCGACGATCGCCCGCAGATCGGCCCCGCCGGCCAGGCCTTGCTCCTCCGCGAGCGCGCGGTAGACCGGGATGTTCTCCACGTAGTGGCGGTGCCGGTCGAGGATCAGCATGAGCCGGATCCGGTCCAGCGCCGCCTCGTCGACCGGCGTGCGGCGGCTCCACAGGACGGCCGCGCCCCGCAGCGCGTCGAGCAGCTTGCGCCGCAGGTTCTCGGTGAGCGCGTCCATCGCGCGCCGACGCTACGTGCGGGCCGGCCGACCGGGAGGGCACCGGGAGGTTTCGGACCGCATGCCGCCGCCAAGCTCCCGCAAACCGGCGCGCCCACGGGCGGCGCGCGAGACCGACCGTACGGTCGCGTCATGGACCGCCGACCGATCTGCTGCATCGTTCCCGACCACGTGCTCCGGCGCGTCGCCGAACGCGGCGACGAGAATGAGCGCCGAGCCGCGCTCGAGACCCTCACCACCACCGTGACGATGCGCTCGGCCCGCACGCAGGCCGAGGCGCGTCGCTCGATCTCTCCGCGGGCGCCCGCGATGGGGATCGCGGCGCTCGAGGCACCGCGCAAGGAGCGGATCATCCGCGACGCGAAGAAGAAGGCGGAGCTGCGCGGGATGATCGTTCGCCAGGAGGGCCAGGACCCGGTCAAGGACCGCGCGGTCAACGAGGCGTACGAGCACCTCGGGACCACGTGGGACTTCTACTTCGACGTGTTCGCCCGCAACTCGATCGACAAGGGCGGCCTGCCGCTCGAGGGCATCGTCCACTACCGCGACGGCTACGACAACGCGGTCTGGAACGGCACCCAGATGGTCTTCGGCGACGGCAGCGGCTTCCGCTTCACCCGGCTGACGAAATCGCTCACGGTGTGCGCGCACGAGCTCACGCACGGCGTCATCCAGTACGACGGGCCGCTGATCTACCAGCGCGAGGCGGGCGCGCTCAACGAGTCGATGGCCGACGTGCTCGGCTCGCTCGTCGAGCAGTGGAGCCGCAAGCAGACGCCTGACAAGGCGGACTGGCTGATCGGGCGGGAGATCCTCGCTCCCGGCGTGACCGGCGAGGCGCTGCGGTCCTTGAAGGCCCCGGGAACGGCCTACGACGACGACGTCCTGGGCAAGGACGACCAGCCCGCCCACATGCGAGACTTCGTCGAGACCGACGAGGACCACGGCGGCGTGCACATCAACTCGGGCATCCCCAACCACGCCTTCTACCTGCTGGCGACGGCGCTGGGAAAGCCGGCGTGGGAGGACGCCGGGCGGATCTGGTACGCGACGCTCGGTCACGACCGGCTGCTGCCCACCTGCACGTTCCGCCAGTTCGCGCGGCTCACGCGCTACGTCGCGGGCGTGCTCTTCGGGCCGCGCAGCGACGAGGCGCACGCCGTCAGCGAGGCCTGGGACAAGGTTGGCATCCAGCTCTGAACCGCTTCGGCTGAGCTTCCGCAGATCCGGCGGCATCGCCGGCGGGCGGCTCGAGCTCGAGCTCGGCGAGGACGAGCTCGCGCCGGCAGAGGCGGCCGCGCTGGACGACGTGCGCACGGCGGGCGGGTTCGAGCGCTTCGCCCAGACGCCCGGCACCGGCGCGGGCGCCGACGAGTACCAGTACGACCTCACCGCGCGGCGGGGCGCCGAGACGACGGCGCTGCGCTTCGACGAGAGCCGGGTGCCGGCCGCGCTGGCGCCGCTCGTCGAACTGCTCGAGCGGCGCGCCGAGGAGGCGCTACGCCGGCGCCGGCACCCCTGAGCGGCCGGCCAGCCGCAGCACGATCTGGCGGCGCGCCACGACGGGCGACGCGGCGAGCTGCTCGCGCTCCTCGTCGGCCAACCGGTTGCGGCGGAACTGCACGCAGTCGACGCCGCCGTTCAGCGACGTCGCGAAGCGCGCGAAGACGTCGGCCTCCCGCTCGGTCGCGGCGGTGCCCATCAGCACCACGAGGTCGGCCGGGAACGCGGCCGCTGCGCGGCCGAGGCAGCGGCTGGCCCGCACGGGGAGCCGCAGCGCCGTGATCCCGGCGCGGACGCAGAACAGCTCGAGGACTCGGCCCTGGAGCGCCTCGAGGTCGAGCCGGTTGCACGAGCAGTCGACGAACAGCACGTGGGCGAGCGGCTGCGCCGGTGCCGCCAGGCGCTGGGCGCGAGCGAGCCACTCGTCGGCCCAGCGGCTCGCGAACGCCCACGGCGCGCTTCCGTAGCCCTGCCGCTCGTGGAGATCGCCCAGCGCCGGCAGCATCACCGCAACGACCGCCTGCTCGAACGTCCGCAGCGCGAGACAGCGCTCCAGCTCGCTGTCGGCGCGCACGTAGTCGAAGTTCATCAGCGCGGCCTTGAGCGTGTGCTCGTCCGCGGTGACCGCCTCGCGCGCGGCGCTCACGGCCGACGCCACGACGAGGCCGTCGGTCAGCGCCTCGCGCAGTGCCACGATCTCGGCCAACACGTAGCTGCGGTGCCCGCCGGCCGACCGCCGCGGTCGCGGATAGCCGAAGCGCTGCTCCCAGGCGCGCAGGGTGTTGGGGCTGATGTTCAGGTACGCGGCCGCCTCGCTCGTCCGCAGCGTGCGCACTGGCCTCCCATCGATGTCACTGTGAACCTGTCGCGACGCTACGCACCGATCGCTGCGTTCGTCAAGTCACCATCACACCGGTTTGACTGACTGACTGGACGGTGTTACTCCCTGTTCTTTGTCGGGAGAAAGGGAGGACCAGGTGAAGTCACAGGACACGCGGCGCGACGACGACCCGGGCGCGCCGGACGAGCCTCAGGACGATGCCCACCTGATCGAGGACGACGACTCCGAGCAGCAGCGCAAGCAGCTGCTCGAGCGGCGCCTCGCCGAGCAGGAAGGCGGCGAGTGATGGGCTCCCCCGCGTCGATGATCACCGAAGCGCGCAAGCACATCGGGTACCGCGAGTCGGGCAACAACAACACGACGTTCAACCACTGGCTCGGCCCGATCGCCGGATATCCCGAAGGCGGCTACGGCTACCCGTGGTGCCACAGCTTCCAGTCCTACTGCCTCGCCCACTCGGGCAACGCCGCCGCCGGGCCCAAGACGGCGGGCTGCTCGGCCGGCGTCGCCTGGTTCAAGTCGCACGGGCGCTTCGGCTCGTCACCGCACATCGGTGACCTGGTGTACTACGGCGCCGGCGGCGGTACGCACGTCGAGCTCGTCACCGCGGTGGCGGCGACCACGATCCACACGATCGGCGGCAACACGTCGGGCACGCTCGCGGGCGCCTACTTCAACGGCGACGGCGTCTACGAGAAGACCGTGAACCGGTCGTCGGCGATCTACGGCTACGGCCGTCCGGCGTACGGGTCGCAGCGCCTGCCGCAGGGTGGCGGGGGCGGCGGCGAGGCCACGCCGATCACGTCGATCCGCAACGTCAAGCAGCAGCAGCGCGCCGTCAACGGGCTCGGCTACAAGCCGCCGCTCGACGTGGACGGCGACTGGGGCCCGAAGACCGCCGCCGGGGTGCGCTGGCTGCAGAAGAAGGTCGGCGCGGGGGTGGACGGGCAGTGGGGCCAGGACACGGAGAAGCGGTACGCGGCCCACAAATGACGCCCGTCCGCACCATCGTCGTCAGCGGCATCCGCGCGCACCGCGACGCGCTGGCGGCGCTGCTCGGGCGCGAGGAGGAGATCGAGATCGCGGCGACGGCGCCCGATGCCGGCGGCGTGGCGGGCCGGCACGCGGATGTCGTGCTCGTCGACACGGCGACGTGCGGTGCGTTCGGCGAGCTCGCGACCGCGGTGCCGGCCGCCGCGGTGCTGGCGGTCGGCGTGCCCGACGACGAGGCGGCGATCCTGCGCTGCCTCGAGGATGGCGCCGTCGCGTACGCGACGCGCGAGGCGACCGTGGGCGACGTCGCCGCCGCGGTCGTCCGGCTCGGCCGTGGCGAAGTGCTGTGCTCGCCGCGGATGCTCAGGCGACTGGCGGTGCGCGCGGGAGTCGGGGGCAACGGCTGCGACGAGCGGCTCACGCAGCGCGAGCACGAGGTGCTGGAGCTGATCGGCGCCGGGTTGTCGAACAAGCAGATCGCCGGCCGCCTGAGCATCGAGCTCTCGACCGTCAAGAACCACGTCCACAACATCCTCGAGAAGCTCGACGTGCGCCGCCGCAACGACGCGGTGGCCCGGGTGCGCGCGGCCAGGATCTAGATCCGGGGCCCATCCCGCCTGGGCCCCGCCGGGGACCGAAGATCCTCCCCGGCGATCCATTCTCCACACACACGTACTGACAGAAAATGATGCTGCCCCGGGAGCTGTGTGTTGTCAGAAATTCGGAACAAGGAGTGTTAGACAATGGCGAACGGAGACCTTGAGCAGCGCGTAGCGGCACTCGAGGGCCAGACCGGCGGCGGCGGCGGTGGCGGCGGCGGCGGGGGCTCGGACCCCAGCCTGCAGGCGTTCCTGGCCGGCGCGCTGACCGCGTACGCCGCGTCGCAGCAGGGAGGCGGCGCGCAGGGCATCGCCGGCGGCAGTGGTGGCGGCGGAGCGCAGGGCATCTTCGGCTGGAACCCCACGAAGTACGACTCGTTCTTCTGGTGCAAGAGCCGCTTCATGTGCAACCCGCAGTCGGTCTCCTGCCTCTGCTGACCCAGTCGAGGCTCTGAGCCCCCGGCCGCCCGGCCGGGGGCTCGAGACTCCGATGCCCACGCACGCGATGGACGTGATGACCGAGAGCGGCGTCGTCGCCTACCTGCTCAGGGAAGGCCTGATCGACGCGCGGTGCGTCGTCGACGGCGACCTGCGGGTCGTCGACGAGTCGCGCCGGAACGTGAACTTCCGCGTCGTGCGCGAGGGCGGCGCGTCGTACCTGCTGAAGGGCGGGACCGACCGAGACCCGTTCGCGTCGACAGGACGCGAGGCGTCGGTCTACGCGCTGCTCGCCGCCGATCCGCGGCTGGCCGCGCTGCTGCCCCAGCTGATCGGGTTCGACGCGCCGCTGCGCCTGCTGATCCTCGAGTACCTCACCGAGGCCGAGGATCTGCGCAGCTACCACCGCCGCACCGGGCGCTTCCCCGCCGCGCTGGCGGCGGACGTCGGCCGGGCGCTGGCGCACGTGCACGCGTTCGCCGCCGGACGGCCCGAGGTCGCGGCCGTCCCCGCGCCCGCCGGTCTGTTCCTGCACCGGCCAGGGCTGCGGATCCTCCACGACTTCAGCAGCGCCGGCGCCGACGTCGTGCGGCTGATCCAGCGCCTGCCGGAGCTCGCCGAGCGGCTGGACGGCCTCCGCCGGGCGTGGCGTGCCGACGCCTTCATCCACGCCGACGCCCGCTGGGACAACGTCCTGGTCGTGCGCTCGCGGCGACGGGCCGGGCGCGTGCGACTGCTCGACTGGGAGGCCGCCGGGCTCGGCGACCGCGCGTGGGACCTCGGGTGCTTCCTCGGCGACTACGCGGGCTTCTGGATCAACTCGATCCCGCTCAGCGGCGGTACCGATCCCGGCCGCTACCTCGACGTCGCGCGCTATCCGATCGCGCGGATGCAGCCGGCGCTGCGCGCCTGCTGGGCCGCGTACGTGCGGACCGCCGGGCTGAGCGACGAGCACGCGGCCGGGCTGCGCACGCGCGCCACCGCCTACGCCGGCGTGCGACTGCTCGAGACCGCGCTCGAGCACGTGCAGCGAGCGCCCGAGCTGGATGCGACAGCGGTCACGCTGCTGCAGGCCGGGGCGAACCTGGTCATGCAGCCCGACGAGGGCGCGCGCGTCGTGCTGGGGATCGTGGCATGAGCGACTACGCCGAACAGCTCGCGGACGTCGTCG
>Ga0111539_10005774_pt1 | contig 15998 bp, 11 predicted proteins | sample RhiMethybrSRZTD1_FD_79667 | JGI IMG/M metagenome (GOLD analysis project Ga0111539, IMG submission 79667) | Populus rhizosphere microbial communities from Tennessee, USA - Rhizosphere MetaG P. TD hybrid SRZTD1 (version 2) (version 2) | ecosystem: Host-associated > Plants > Roots > Rhizosphere >... | reverse complement strand
CGGCCACGGCACGTCGTCGGGCTGGGAGGGCAGGGGCACCAGCTCACGGGCCTGCATCTCGTCGATCGTCTGTCCGGCCACGGCAGCACCGTACGCCGTCAACCGGTCGTCAGGCGGTCGTCAGGCGGTCGTCGGGCTGTCGTCGGGCTGTCGACGGGAGGGGTCAGGTGGGCAGGTCGACGCAGTTGCCCGTGCGCGTCTCGGGCGTGTGCACGGAGTGGTCGACGTTGGCGACCGCGCTGCACATCCGGGTCGCCGACCCGCGCTCGGCGACCGTGTACTTGGTGAGGAACGACGTCGGTGCGTCGGTGACGTCCCAGTCGCTGCCGTCGGGACCGTTGGTGCCGGCGGTGGCGGGCGGCTGCGTGTCGGGGAAGAAGTGCACGTGCAGCGAGTCGGGCGGCCCGTCCAGCTCGGGCACGTAGTTGTGGACCTGGTACTCGACCCGGTAGCGCCCGTCCTCGACGGTGACGTCGCTGATCTCGACGAAGGGCCCCTCGGGGCTCGCCGCCTCGGTGCCGTCGCCGGCCGTGGCGGCTCCGCCGTCGCCGGACGCCGAGGCCTCGGCGCCGGTGCCGTCGCCGGTGGTGCCGGGGTCTCCGGTGGTGCCGGCATTGTCGCCGCCGTCGCCGTCGCCCGAGAACGCCAGGAACGCGCCGACCGCCAGGACCACGACCGCCACGGCGGCCGCGGCGGCGAGCAGGCCGCGGCGCGGCGAGGGACGGCCCGCCCGGACGGGGTGCCTCGAGGGCGGTGGGCCGTCGCCCGTGTCGGCGGAGGCGATGCGGTGGTCGCCGGCGCCGGTGGACGGCGGCTGCGCCGGGCCGATCGGGACCGCCGAGCCCCCAGCGGCGGGGGACGCCGCGGGTTGCTCGCCGGTGTACGGGACCCGCACGGAGCGCGTGTCGCGGCTCGGGCCCGCCGCGGAGCCGGGCTCGCCGCCACGCGCGGGGGCCGCGGGCATCGCCGCGGTGGGCTGCGGGGCGTTGGTCGCAGGTCGCGCCGGCTCGACCCGCCCGGGCTGCCCGGCCGGTGCCGGGCTCGGTGGCGCCGCGCCCGGGGCGGCTGTGGGCGGGCGGGTGCCCTCACCTGCGGGCCGGGGGCCGGTCGAGGGCGGGGCCGTCGCGGGAGAACCCGCAACCGCCGTCGTCGCCGCCGCCGTCGCCGTTGCCGGGACGGGCCCGGCTGCCGGGATGGTGTCGGTCGAGGGGGCCGCACCGGCGACCAGCGCGGGCGCCGGCGTCGCCTCGCCCGGCGGGACGTGGATCGTCGTGTCGTCGCCGGCCGAGCGCTTCCCGCCCGCCTGCGCCGCGGTGATGGCGGCGCCGAGGGCGACCCCGTACTTGGGGTGGGCGTCGACGGCGACGGGCCGGCGCAGCGCGGTCGACACCATCTCGGCGACGAGCGGGGTCCGCGACGACCCGCCGACCAGCAGCACGGTCGTCACCTCGTCGGGATCGACGTGGGCCGACCGCAGCGCCCGGGTCAGGGCGGTGATCGAGTCGGCCAGCGCCGGGCGCACCATCTGCTCGTACTCGGACCGGGTGAGCCGCACCTCCGTCTGCAGCGACGGCAGCAGCACCGGGATCGACACGTCGCTGTCGGACGACAGCGCCTCCTTGGCGTCGACACACTCCTGCCGCAGCCGCGCCAGGGCGGCCATCGCCGCCGCGTCGTCGGGGGAGAGGTCGTCGAGGGCGGGGCCGATGGCGGTGGACAGGTGGTGGTAGACGGCCGCGTCGAAGTCGACGCCGCCGAGGCGCTCGATGCCCTCGGGCGTGCCGAGCACGTCGTAGCCGGCGTCGGTCTTGCGCAGCACGGCGGCGTCGAACGTGCCGCCGCCCAGGTCGTAGACGGCGATGACGGCGCCCGGCTCGACCCGGGCCTGCGAGGCGTAGTGGATGGCGGCGGCCTCGGGCTCGGTCACGGTGGTGACGTCGTCGAGGTCGGCCAGGCGGGTGGCCTGGCGCAGCAGGTCGAGCTTGTAGGGACCCCAGTTGGCGGGGTGGGTGACGGCGATGCCGTCCGGCGCGCCCCCCTCGGCCTGCACCACGAGGTCGACGACGGCCCGCAGCAGGCGGCCCATCAGCGCGTCGGCCGAGTAGGGGGTGCCGCCGACGATGACCGGCGTGGGGTCGCCGACCCGGCGCTTGAACTCGCGGGCGACCTGCGCCGGTTCGGACGAGGCCCGCCGCACCGCGGCCTCGCCCACCAGCACGGTGCCGTCGGCGCGGATGAACACCACCGACGGGATGGTGGGGGCGCGGTTGCCCAGGCTGGCGACGTCACAGCGGCCGTCGCGCCAGACGGCCGCCGCCGTGTAGGTGGTGCCGATGTCGACACCCAGGTAGTACCCCATGTCGCGCCCTGTCTCCGCCCGCTCGCTCACGCCTCACCGTCGCGCGCCGCCCACGGGACCACCCCCGTGTCAGCACGCCGCGAGCGGCGACACTAGCGGCGCGTCGTGGCGCCCGGAGCGCGCCTCGGGCGGCTCGCCGCGGCTACATGGTCTCGGCGAAGCTGACCTCGCCCTCGCCGCGCAGGACGTTCTTGAGCAGCTTGCCCGAGGCGTTGCGGGGCAGCGGGTCGGTGCGCACCTCGACGTACGCGGGCACCTTGAAGTCGGCCAGCTCGTCGCGGACCCAGGCGCGCACCTCGTCCTCGGTGATCGACGCGCCGGGCTCGACCTGCACGACCGCCTTCACCTCCTCGCCCAGCTCGGCGTGGGGCACCCCGATGATGGCGGCGTCGGCGATCGCCGGGTGGAGCACCAGGCGGTTCTCGATCTCGACGCAGTAGATGTTCTCGCCACCGCGGATGATCATGTCCTTCTTGCGGTCGGTGATGGCCAGGTAGCCCTCGTCGTCGAGGTGGCCGATGTCGCCGGTGTGCAGCCAGCCCTCGGGGTCGATGGCCTCGGCGGTCGCCTCGGGCTTGTTCCAGTAGCCCTTCATGAGGATCGCCCCGCGGATGCAGACCTCGCCGGTCTCGCCCTGGGGCAGCGGCCGGCCGAGCGGGTCGACGATGCGCACCTCGACCCCGGGCACCGGCGGGCCGACCGACCACGGCTTGCGCCGGGCGTCGTCGCCGCTGATCACGGTGGCGACCGACGAGGTCTCGGTCAGCCCGTAGGCGTTGGACGTCGACGCCACGTTGGGGAACGTGTCGGCGACCTTGCGCTGCAGCTCGTCGGCCGAGGGCGACCCGCCGAACGCCACGGACGTCACGGTGGACGTGTCGTAGTCGTGGCGACCCGGGAACTCGCACACGCGCCACACCATCGTGGGCACGGTGGCCCAGATGTTCACGCCGTGGTCCTGGATGAGCCCGAGCACGGTGTCGGGCTGGAACCGCCCCTCGGGGATCACGATCTTGATGCCCGCCAGCAGCCCGACGACGAGGTTCGAGTGGCACCCCGAGACGTGGAACAGCGGCGAGGTCAGCAGCGACACCGTCTGCCCGGTGCCGCTCGGTAGCACGCTGGCGCCGGTGGGGTTGGCCATCGAGCCCGCCACCGAGCTGTAGATCGTGTTCTGCAGGTTGGCGATCATCGACCGGTGCGTCGAGATGGCGCCCTTGGGCTTCCCCGTCGTGCCCGACGTGTAGAAGATGACGGCGTCGTCGTCCTCGGCGATCTCGGCGTCGGGGAAGTCGGCCGTGGGCTCGGCCCCCAGGTCCTCGAAGCGCTGGACCTTCGCCCCGGCCCCCGCGGCGGCGGGGAAGTCGTCGGGGCCCGCGCCGACGAGGAAGACGTGGGCGAGGTCGGGGACCTCGTCGAGCCGGTCGGCGATGCGCTCGAACCGCTTGGCGTCGGCGACGAGCACGGTCGCCCCCGAGTCCTGCAGGCCATAGAGGATCTCGTCGGCCTTCCACCAGCCGTTGAGCCCGACGAGGACGGCCCCGCTGGCCACCGTCGCCCAGAAGGTGAGGCACCACTCGAGGTTGTTCTGGCTGAGGACGGCGACCCGGTCGCCCGGGCCGATGTCGCAGCGGTCGGCGAGGGCGCGGGCCACGCCGTTGGCCTCGTGGACGAAGCTCTCGAACCCGTAGCTGCGGTCGCCGTAGACCAGGTAGGTGACGTCGTCGCCGCGCGCCACCGCCACCTGGGGGATCTCGCGGAGCGACCGCATGCGGTCCTTGTAGACGGGGAGCGGGCGGCCGAGGACGTCCTCGGTGACGAGCTCGAACATCCCCCCGGGCCCCGTGAGCTGGGCGCGGACCTCGGACAGGCTGGGCATCGCCATCCCCCTCGTGCGACTGATGCCGGTGTCAGTGGGCGAGCGTACAGCCCCTCGGCCCCGACGCCTCCTCGACGCCCCGGCCCGCCTCGCCCGCCTGCCTGCGTTACCCTCGTCCCGGGTACCCGACCGTCTGGGGAGCGCTGTGATCGTCGTCTGCGCTGCACTGAAGGGTGGGGTGGGGAAGACGACCACCTCCGTCTACCTGGCCGCCCTGGCCGCCGAGTCAGGCCGGGCCGTCACGCTCGTCGACGCCGACCCGCAGGCCAGCGCGGCCGAGTGGGTCGAGGAGGCGACCGACGACGTCCTGGGCGAGGTCGACGTCGTCGAGGCGCCCACCGAGCGGCTCCTGGGCAAGGCGCTCGACCGCCTCGGTCCCGACGGCGTCGCCGTGGTCGACATGCGGCCCGGCGACCCGCCGGCGCTGGCCAGGGCGCTCGGCCGGGCCGCCGTCGTGGTCGTCCCCACCCGCGTGGGCGGCGTCGAGACCCCGAGCGCCACCGCCGTGCTCGACCTCGTCCCCGACGGACTGCCGCACGGCGTCGTCATCTGTGCCGCCCGCACGTTCACCCGCGACTACCACGAGGCGATCGCCACGTGGGAGGACGACGACGTCGCGGTGTGGGGCACGGTGCCCGAGCGGGTCTCGATCGCGGTCGGTCCCGACGGGTGGCTCTCACCCGACGGGTTGGACGCCTACCGCGAGGTCTGGCGCCACTGCCAGCGCGCCGCCGGACGCTGACCGCCCCCCACCACGCCGACCCGTCCAGGCGCGGTCAGGCCACGGCGGCTGCGACGACCTCTTCGCGGAAGCGGTCGAGCGCGTCGTGCTTCTGCGCGCCCGACCCCAGCGTGAAGTCCGGGACGATCAGCTCGTCGAGCCCGATCTCGTCGTAGCGGGCCACGACCTCGCGCAGCTGGTCGACCGAACCGGCCAGCACGGGGCGCGGGAGCGCCGACAGGCGCGCGGCCTCCGCGGGGTCGTCGGTGAAGAACAGCAGGGCCTGGGCCGACCGGGCGATCTCCGCCGGGTCGCGCCCGGACGCCTCGCAGCGGGCGTCGAGCACGCCCGACCGTTCGGCGATGTGGTCGGGCAGGCCCCACGCGTTCCAGGCGTCGGCGTGCCGGGCCGTGATGCCGAGCATGCGGTCGCCCTTGGCCCCGACGAGGATCGGCAGCGGGTCCTGCACCGGCTTGGGCTCGCACAACGCGTCGGCGAGCCGGTAGTGCCTGCCGTCGAAGGTGGTGGTGGGCTCGCGCAGCAGGCTGCGGATGACCTGGATCGCCTCGCCGAACCGGTCGACCCGCTCGCGCACCGGGGGCAGGTCGATGCCGTACTGCTCGTGCTCGTTCTCCTGCCAGCCCGCCCCGATGCCCAACGTGATGCGCCCGCCGCTGATGCGGTCGGCCGTGGCGGCCATGTTGGCCAGCACCGCGGGATGGCGGTAGGTGTTGCCGTACACCAGGGTGCCGATGCGCACCCGGTCGACGGCCGCCGCCAGCGCGGCCATGACCGATCCCGCCTCGAGGGTGGGCACGTCGGGCGGCAGGGGGCCGGGCTCGTTGCCCATGAAGTGGTCGGCGATCCACACGCCGTCCCAGCCCGTCGCCTCCGCATGCCGGGCGGTGGCGAGGACCTCGTCCCACGGCTGGTTCGTCGACGTCCACACGGAGAAGCGCATCCGCCCAGCATGCCCCGGGGGCGCCCGGGGACGGACCCCGGTCAGCGCACGAGGCGGAAGAAGCCGCGCACCTGGTCGACGAACGACCCGGGCTGCTCGAGCGCGGCGAAGTGGCCGCCGCGGTCGAGCGTCTCGTACCAGCGCAGGTCGGTGTAGCGGCGCTCGGCCCACCGGCGCGACGGCCGGACGATCTCGCGGGGGTAGATCGATATGCCCGACGGCACCGCGATCGGGTCGCGGCTGCGGTCGCGGAAGCTCTCCCAGTAGAGGCGGGCCGAGGACGTGGCCGTGTTGGTGAACCAGTAGGCCGACACGTCGTCGAGGATCTGCTGCCTCGTCACGGCCGACTCGGGGTGGCCGTCGTTGTCGGTCCACGCCCAGAACTTCTCGACGATCCAGGCGCACTGGCCGGCGGGCGAGTCGGCGAGGCCGTAGCCCAGGGTCTGCGGGCGCGTGGACTGCTGGGTCGAGTAGCCCATGCCCGTGGCCCGGTGCTCGGCGAGGTCGGCGAGCGTGCGCTGCTCGTCGACCGTGAGGTCGTCGAGGGTCGCCGTGTCGGGCCCGACGGTGGGCATGTTCACGTGGACCCCGACCAGCCGGTCGGGCACCTGGACGGCGAGGCTGCCCGTGACCGCCGAGCCCCAGTCGCCGCCCTGCGCGCCGTAGCGGTCGTACCCGAGGGCGGCCATGAGCGCGTCCCAGGCCCGGGCCACGCGATGGACGTCCCACCCCGGCTCGCCGGGCGCGTCGCTCCACCCGTAGCCGGGCAGCGACGGGGCCACGACGTGGAACGCGTCCGCCGGATCGCCCCCGTGCGCCCGCGGGTCGGTGAGCGGACCGAGCACCTCCAGGAACTCGACCACCGACCCCGGCCACCCGTGCGTCAGCACGAGGGGGAGCGCGTCGGGCTCTGGCGAGCGCACGTGCAGAGCGTGGAGGCCGAGGCCGTCGACGGTCGCCCGGACCTGCGGGAACCGGTTGACGCGCTCGGCCAGGCCGAAGTCGTAGCCGTCGGCCCACCAGGCGCACAGCTCGCGCACGTAGGCCAGCGGGACGCCCTGGCTCCAGTCGTCGACCGTCTCGGCGTCGGGCCAGCGGGTGCGCGCCAGCCGCTCGCGCAGGTCCGCGATCTCGGCCGCGTCGACGCGCACCTCGAACGGCTCGACTGCGGCGGAGGTCGCCGTCGGCTCGCCGCCGTGCCCGTCGGTCATGCTGCCCGTGCCTGTGCCGGAGCGGTCGCTCAGGACCGCAGGCGGTCGACCACGTGGTCGATGCAGTGGGTGAGGGCCTCGATGTCGTCGGGCTCGATCGCCGGGAACAGCGCGATGCGCAGCTGGTTGCGGCCCAGCTTGCGATAGCTCTCGGTGTCGAGCACGAAGTTGCGGCGCAGGACCTTGCTGACCGTGGCGGCGTCGACCGAGTCGTCGAGGTCGACGGTGGCCACGACGTGGCTGCGCAGCGCCGGGTCGGTGACGAACGGCGTGGCGTAGTCGCTCGCCTCGGCCCAGCCGTAGAGGATCTCGGCCGACCGGTCGCTGCGCCCGGCGGCGAACGGCAGGCCGCCGTTGTGCAGGACCCACTCGATCTGCTGCACGGCCAGGTAGATCGTGGCCAGGGCCGGGGTGTTGTAGGTCTGGTCCTTGCGGCTGTTGTCGAGGGCGATGCCGAGGTCGAGGAAGGCCGGGCACCACCGGTCGGAGGCGGCGATGCGCTCGATGCGCTCGACGGCCGCCGGCGACAGCGCGGCCAGCCACAGCCCGCCGTCGGACGCGAGCGCCTTCTGCGGCGCGAAGTAGTAGGCGTCGACCTGCGTCGGGTCGACGCGCAGACCGCCGGCGGCCGAGGTGGCGTCGACCAGCACCAGGCCCTCGCCGCCCTCGGGCCGGCGCGGGGCCACGGCGACGCCGGTGGAGGTCTCGTTGTGGGTGAGGCAGTAGGCGTCGACGTCGGGGGTCGCCTTGGCCTCGGGCGCGCTGCCCGGCGGGGCCTCGATGACGTCGGGGGCCTCGAGGTGGGGTGCGGCCTGGGTGCAGGTCGCGAACTTCGACGAGAACTCGCCGAACACGAGGTGCTGGCTGCGCTGCTCGACCAGCCCGAACGAGGCGGCGTCCCAGAACGCGGTGGTGCCGCCGTTGCCGAGCGCGACCTCGTAGCCGTCGGGCAGGGACAGCAGCTCGGCGATGCCGTTGCGCAGCGAGGCGACCATGAACCGCACGGTGGCCTGCCGGTGGCTCGTACCCAGGTAGTCGCGGCCGGTGTCGGCGAGCGCGTTCACCGCCTCGGGCCGCACCTTCGAGGGGCCGGACCCGAACCGGCCGTCGGCCGGGAGCAGGTCGTCGGGGATCCGTATCTCTTCGATCGGCACGCTCACGCGTGCCACTATCGCGGCCGTCGACACAAGGAGCCAGCCCGTTGCCCCCCACGAGCCGCATCTCCGCCCGCGTCGCCGCCATCACCGAGTCGGCCACCCTGGCCGTCGATGCGAAGGCCAAGGCGCTGAAGGCCGCCGGCGAGCCGGTCATCGGCTTCGGCGCGGGCGAACCCGACTTCCCGACGCCCGAGCACATCGTCGAGGCCGCCGTCGCCGCGTGCCGCACGCCGCGGTTCCACAAGTACACGCCGGCAGCCGGCCTGCCCGAGCTGCGCGACGCCGTGGCCGTGAAGACGAAGCGCGACTCGGGCCTCGAGGTCACCGCCGCCCAGGTGCTCGTCACCAACGGCGGCAAGCACGCCGTCTACAACACGTTCGCCACCCTGCTCGACCCCGGCGACGAGGTCCTGCTGCCGGCGCCGTACTGGACCACCTACCCCGAGCCGATCCGCCTCGCCGGGGGCGTGCCGGTCGTGCTGCCCACCGACGAGTCCACCGGGTTCCGGGTGACGGTCGACCAGCTCGACGCGGCCGTCACCGAGCGCACCAAGGTGCTGATGTTCGTGTCGCCGTCGAACCCCACGGGGGCGGTGTACCCCCCCGCCGAGGTCGAGGCGATCGGGCGCTGGGCCGCCGAGCGCGGCATCTGGGTGGTGACCGACGAGATCTACGAGCACCTCACCTACGGCGACCACGTGTTCAGCTCGATCGCCACGCTGGTGCCGGAGCTGGCCGACCGCTGCGTGGTGCTCAACGGCGTCGCCAAGACCTACGCCATGACCGGGTGGCGGGTGGGGTGGATGATCGGTCCGCCGGACGTCGTCAAGGCCGCCGCCAACCTGCAGTCGCACGCCACCTCGAACGTGGCCAACGTGTCGCAGGCGGCGGCCCTGGCCGCGGTCACCGGCGACCTGTCGGCGGTGGCCGAGATGCGGGCGGCGTTCGACCGGCGCGGCCGCACGATGGTGCGCCTGCTGTCGGGCATCCCGGGCGTGCACGTCCTCGAGCCCCAGGGCGCGTTCTACGCCTTCCCCAACCTGGCCACCTACCTCGGCCGCACGATCCGGGGCGTCACGCCGTGGAGCACGGTCGAGCTGTGCGGGGTGCTGCTCGACCAGGCCAAGGTCGCCCTCGTGCCGGGCGAGGCGTTCGACGCGCCGGGCTACGCCCGCATGTCGTTCGCCCTCGGCGACGACGACCTCGGCGAGGGCTGCCAGCGCATCTCCGACCTCCTGGCCGAGGCGCAGTAGGTCATCCGGTCCGGTCGGCTCCGGTCGGTCGGTCCGGTGTCGGTCGGGCGGGGGCGTGTCGGTCGGCCGGCGGCGACGCGTCGGTGGTCCGGTCCGCGTTCCGGTCCGGACGCGGGCGGGGCCCGGGCGTGATGCCCGGGCCCGCGCCGTCCGAACGCCCGGGGTGATCAGGGCACCGAGAAGTCGAAGGTCTCCTCGCCGTCCTGGCCGACCGTGCCGGTCTCGGTCTCCGTGTCGCCCTCGACGGTGATGTCGAGGGAGAAGTCGCCCGATCCGCAGCTGTTCCCGGCGGAATCGGTCAGCGAGTACCCGGTCACCTTCACCGTGTAGCTGCCCGACGGAGCTTCGCCCGAGGGCCAGAAGATGTTCTCGACGGCGCCGTCGTCCTCGCAGCCGACGTTCGAGTCGACGTCGAGCTCGCCTCCGGTCGACGAGGGCCCGGGGTTGCCGAAGTAGATCTCGGTGCCGTCGGGCTCGACGACCGAGAGGTCGAGGTCGGCGGTCGACGACCAGGTGAGGGTGAGCTGCACGTCGCCGGTGCCGACGTCCTGCTCGCTGGCGCCGTCGGAGCCGACGGGGCGCTCGATCAGCCCGCTCGTGTCGACGTCGACGATGGTGATGTCGGTGACGGCGGTGCCGGCCTCGATCGCCACGGCCTGCGCCGGGTCGAGCCCGTCCCAGGCGTCGTCGGGGTTGTCGGCCACGGCGTCGAGGTCGAGGGCGTCGGACTCGCTGGCGCCGTCGAGCGGCGTCGGCTCGCCGAGCGGGTTGCCGCAGTTGCACTTGACCCGCGGCACCCCGGTGTCGTCGACGAGCACGCCGGTGCCCGCCTGCAGGAGCGACTGGAAGGCGTTGGCCTCGCCGTCGCGGAAGCCGTGGTTGGTGACCCGCGTGTCCCACCGCAGCCGCACCGCCGTCAGACCGGCCACGTAGGTCTCGATGTCACCGACCTCGATGCCCAGCACGTCGGCCCATGCCTCGGCCTTGGCCTCGTTGCCGGGGTCGGTGAGGAAGCTCACGAGCCCGGCCGTGTCGCACACCTGGGTGTCGCGGCTGCCGCCGTAGACCGCGGGCTCGACGCCCGTGACGACGTGCCCGGCGAGCCGGGTGTCGACCTGCTCGACGCGGGCGTCGGGCACCGTGTCGGCCGGCGTGAAGTCGGCGAACGCCGCTCCGGCCGACTCGCCCGAGTCGAGGTTCCCGGCGAAGTCGTCCTCCTGGACCATGTCGATGGGCTCGAGCACGACCTTCTCGCCGTCGTCACCGCCCTGGCTGAGGACGACGAACACCGCGGCCCCGACGAGGGCCAGCACCGCCACGATGGCGACGATGAGCAGGCCCTTGCGGTCGCGCTTGGGCTGCTGCCCCGGGTACGGCCCCGACGGGTATCCCGGAGGGGCGCCCGGCGGGTACCCGCCGGGCGGATAGCCGCCGGCGCCCGGGGGCACCTCGCCCGGCGGAGGCGGCGCATCCCCCGGGTAGGGCTGGCCGGGCGGGGGCGCCTGGCCGGGGTAGGGCTGACCGGGCGGGGGCGCCTGGCCGGGGTAGGGCTGACCGGGAGGCGGTGCCTCGCCCGGATAGGGCTGGCCCGGCGGCGGAGTGCCCGCCGGACCGGCCGGCGGGTCCCAGCCCTCGCCCGTCGGCCCGGACGTCGCGGCGGTCCCGCCCGCCTCGGCCAGTGGCCGTCCACACCCCACGCAGGCCGTGACCCCCGGGGCGTTCCTCGTTCCGCATGTCGCACAATCCACGGCGGGCATCATGGACCACCCGGACCGCGTGCGAGTGGGGGAACTCCCTTTTCATCGTGACGTCCGCACGGGGGACGCACGCTGCGTGCACGTGCTGCTTCCCGCAGTGGGTGGCGGCGTCGAAGGGCGCGGGGTGGCGCTGCGCCCTGCGGTCCCTGGGCCCGCCGGGGCCGCCCGGGCCGTGGGCGGCGCCCGGGGCGCCGGGGCCGCCCGGGCCGTGCGGGGCAGGACTTAGCCTGGCGCCCATGACCTCGTACGGATCCTGGTCCACGCCCGTCACCTCCGAGCTCGTGGTGCGGGCCGCCGCCGGTCTCGGCGGCGTCGTCGTCGACGGCGACGTCGTCACGTGGTCCGAGGCGCGGCCCGAGGAGGGCGGGCGCACGCAGCTCGTGCAGCGCGTCGGCGACGGCCCCCCGGTCGACCTGCTGCCCGCCGGGTTCAACGCCCGCACCGCCGTGCACGAGTACGGGGGCGGCGCGTGGTGGGCCGCGGGCCGCACGGTGTGGTTCGCCAACTGGGACGACCAGCGCCTCCACCGCCTCGCCGGCAAGGCGATGCCGGTGCCGATCACCGCCGAGCCCGAGGTCTCCCGCGGCGACCGGTGGGCCGACGGCGACCTCGATCCCGAGGGTCGCTGGCTGCTCGTCGTCCGGGAGCACCACCCGCCGGGCGGCGGACCGGCCGAGGTCGTGAACGAGATCGTGGTCCTCGACACGCAGGGCCAGCTCGACCCGCGCGTGCTGGTGACCGGCCCCGACTTCGTGTCCGACCCCCGGTGGGCGCCCGACGGGCGCCGCGTCTGCTGGGTGCAGTGGTCGCACCCCGACATGCCCTGGGACGGCACCGAGCTGTGCGTCGCCGATCTGCGCCCCACCGAGGTCGGCCCCGCCCTCGCCCACCCGCAGGTGGTGGCCGGCCGGCCCGACCAGGGGCCCGGCGGCTCGGGCGACGGCGAGTCGGTCGGCCAGCCCCGCTGGGCCGACGACGGCTCGCTGTGGTTCGTGTCCGACCGCACCGGCTGGTGGAACCTCTACCGCTGGGTTCCGCCGGGGCCCGACGGCCTCCCCGACGGCGGCTCGGTCGAGCCCATGGTCACGATCGACGCCGAGATCGGCGTGCCCCAGTGGGTCTTCGGGCAGTCGCGCTACGCCTTCCTCTCCGGGGGGCGCACCGTGTTCGCCGCCGGTCGCGACGGCCTCGACCGCCTCGCCGTCCGCCTCGCCGACGGCCGCGTGGTGGACCTCGACCTGCCGTACACGTCCGTGGCGTCGGTGCAGGCCCACGGCGACCGCGTGGTGTTCGTGGGCGCCTCGGGCACGGCGGAGCCGGCCGTGGTGCAGGTGGCGGTCGACGCCGCGGGCGTCGCCGGCGCCCCCGTCGTGCTGCGCCCGCCGCGCGACCTCGGGGTCGCGGCCGGCTGGTTCTCGGTGCCCGAGCCGATCTCGTTCCCCACGACGGGCGGTCGCACCGCCCACGCACTCTTCTACGCCCCGACCAACCCGGACGTGGCGCCGCCCCCCGGCGAGGCGCCGCCGCTGCTGGTCGTCATCCACGGCGGCCCCACCTCGGCCGCCCGTCCCCTGCTGCAGCTCGGCACCCAGTTCTGGACGAGCCGCGGGTTCGCGGTCGTGGACGTCAACTACGGCGGCTCCACGGGCTATGGCCGGGAGTACCGCAACCAGCTCCGCGATCAGTGGGGCGTCGTCGACCTCGACGACTGCGAGGGGGCGGCCCGCTGGCTGGGCGAGCAGGGGCGGGTCGACCCCGATCGGCTGTGCATCCGCGGCGGTTCGGCGGGGGGCTACACCACGCTCGCCGCCCTCGCCTTCCGCGACACCTTCGCCGCCGGGGCCAGCCACTACGGGGTCGCCGACCTCGAGGCGCTCGCGACCGAGACGCACAAGTTCGAGAGCCGGTACCTCGACGGCCTGATCGGCCCCTACCCGGCCCGGCGCGACCGGTACGTGGAGCGCTCGCCGATCCACCACGTCGACGGCTTCGACCGCCCGCTCATCGTGCTCCAGGGACTCGAGGACGAGGTCGTGCCCCCGAACCAGGCCGAGATGATCGTCGACGCGCTCCGGGCCAAGAAGGTGCCGGTGGCGTACGTGACGTTCGAGGGCGAGCAGCACGGGTTCCGGCAGGCCGCCAACATCCGGCGGGCGCTCGACGCCGAGCTGTCGTTCTACGCCCAGGTGTTCGGGTTCGCCCTGCCGGCCGACGAGGGCATCGAGCCGGTCGAGGTCGAGAACCTGTGAGCGCGGACCCGTCGTCGTCGATCTCGTCGTCGATCTCGCCGTCGCTGGCCGACGCCGTCGACGTCTTCCTCGCCGGCGCCGAGGCCGTGCGGTCCGCCGTGGCCAGCGACGCGGTCGGCGCCGCCTGGGACGCGCCCAGCATCCTCGAGGACCAGACGGTCGGCGGGCTCGCCGCCCACCTGGCGCGGACCGGCGGGTGGCTCGTCGGCGAGTACCTGGCGGCCGGACCGCCCCCGCCCGGCGACACCTCGTTCGCCGACGCGGGCGACTACTACGCCCGCCTGATGGACTCGTTCGGCGCCGACGACCACGCCGCGGTCCGCCGCCGGGGCGCCGACCTGGCGGCGGACGGGCAGGAGTCGATCGTCGCCCAGCTCGACGAGCGGCTGCCCCTGCTGCCGGCGGCGTTCGCCGCGCTCGACGAGGACGCGACGGTCGCCGCCTACGGCGGGCTGACGATGCGCGTCAGCGACTACCTCGTCAGCCGGATCGTGGAGCAGGTGGTCCACCTCGACGACCTGGCCCGATCGGTCGACGGCCCGGGCTGGCCGGTTCCGCCCGCGGGCGTCGACCTCACGCTGGCCGTGGCCGTCGACATCGCCCGGCGCCGCTCCGGTGACACCGCCGTGCTGCGGGCGCTCTACCGCGCCGGCGAGGCCGGCGGGGCGCTCCCGGTGCTCTGACGTCCCGGCGTCCGGACCGGGCCGGGGGGCGGCGCGCGGCGTCGGGGCGGCCGGCCGCCCGGCCGCCGCGAGAGCGTGGGTCCTCGAGGCGATGGGTTCCGTCCGTTGCGGGGGCGAGGCGGGGCGAGGCGGGGCGAGGCGATGGGTTCCGCATGCGGAACTGTGGCCTCGTGCCCGGGAGTACGGAACCTGGTGCCTCGGGGGCGTGGTGGGTGTGGTGCGTGCTGGTGGGGCGTGCGAGGCGGTGGGTCCCGCGGGGGCGGGAGGACCCCGAGGCGATGGGTTCCGGGGAGACGAGCCGGAGGCAGGGGTTCCGGATGTGAAACCCATTGCCTCACCCCCCGGCGGGGCGGAACCGAATGCCTCGGCCGATCGCCGTCGGGCGGAACCCAGTGCCTCGCCCCCTGCGGCCGGCCGGAACCCAGTGCCTCGGGCCTCCTGCGGGAGGCGGAACCCAGTGCCTCGGGCCTCCTGCGGGGGGGGAACCCCATGCCTCGGCCGATCGAGGTCCGGCGGAACCCGGCGGCCGGCCGCCGGGACGGATCCGGCGCCCGGCGCCGCCGAGGCGGCGCGAGGCGAGCGACACGGCAACCGCCCTAGCTGTAGTGACCATGGACCTTGTTGATCGGGTCCGGTGAATGAGTGAGCCCCCTGGGCGAGTGTGGAGCTGTCTAGGAACCACGCTCAGACCAGGGGGCTTCAGTGCACGGTAACGCTCGGCTTACGCCGATTGGCCGGCTGACGATGGTGATGCGGATCGAGTCGGGACGCCCGGTGGCGCACGTGGCCGCCGAGATGGGGATCTCGCGGCCCACGGCGTACAAGTGGTGGCATCGCTGGCAAGAGGCGGGCCTCGAGGGCCTGATCGACCGCTCAAGCCGCCCGCGTTCGTGTCCACACCAAACCAGTCCGGAGATCGAGGCGGCCATTGTCGAGCTGCGCACGACGCTCAAGCAGGGGCCCGCTCGTATCGGTGGCCAGCTCGGTGTGCCGACCTCCACAGTGCATCGGGTGCTGGTCCGCAATGGGATGAACCGCCTGGCGTGGATCGACCGCCCGACCGGGCGGGTGATCCGCCGGATCCACACCGACCGGCCCGGCCAGCTCGTCCATGTCGACGTGAAGAAGCTGGGCCGCATTCCCGACGGCGGCGGCTGGCGGGTCCATGGCCGGGCCGCCGTGCGTGTCGGGCGCGATCAGCGGAGCCGGGGCATGAGCTACGTGCACTCCGCCATCGATGCCCACAGCCGCCTTGCGTTCAGCGAGATCCACGACGACGAACGCGGTCCCACATGCTCAGGGTTCTTTGCTCGGGCCCGAGCCTTCTTCGCCGATCACGGCATCAGCTGCATCGAAGCCGTGCTCACCGACAACGCCAAGGCCTATCTGAGCCGAGACTTCCAGGCCGCGCTCGAGGGTGCCGAGCACCGCCGCATCCGGCCCTACACCCCCCGCACCAACGGCAAAGTCGAACGCTTCAACCGAACCCTGCTCGACGAATGGGCCTACGTCCGCCCCTACCAAAGCGACGACGAGCGTACGGCAGCCCTGGACGACTGGCTCCACCTCTACAACCATCACCGCCACCACACCGCCATCGGCGGCCCACCCATCAGCCGCGTCAACGACCTACCCGGTCACTACATCTAGGGGAACAGCGACGGTGCCGAGCCGGCCGCGCCCCCGTCGGGCGGCGGCACCAGCCCCACGTGGTGCCACGCCGCCGGCAGGGCGACGCGGCCGCGGGGCGTGCGCATCAGCAGGCCCT
>Ga0111539_10005773_pt1 | contig 15998 bp, 15 predicted proteins | sample RhiMethybrSRZTD1_FD_79667 | JGI IMG/M metagenome (GOLD analysis project Ga0111539, IMG submission 79667) | Populus rhizosphere microbial communities from Tennessee, USA - Rhizosphere MetaG P. TD hybrid SRZTD1 (version 2) (version 2) | ecosystem: Host-associated > Plants > Roots > Rhizosphere >... | reverse complement strand
GCGCGAGCCGCGAACCGGACGACCGGGCAGGGGGATTGACGTCGGTGATTTGCGCTTGATACAGAATCTGTAGCACGCCCAAGGAGTTCGACATGGAAAATCGTCTCGCCCCCCGGCTCGCGCCGCTCGAGCCGCCTTTCGAACCGGCGGTCGAAGCTTTTCTGCGCCGCCGCATGCCGAAGCATTCGCCGGTCCCGCCGCTTCAGTTGTTCCGCCTGTTCGCGAAGGATCCCGAGCTCGCCGACGCGATCGAACCGCTCGGGCGCTTCATGCTCAAGCACGCCCCCGGCGTAAGCTCGTCGATCCCGGTGCGCGATCGCGAGATCGTGATCGATCGCGTGTGCGCGCGCTGCGGCTGCGAGTACGAATGGGGGGTCCACGTCGCGTTTTTCGCGGCGCAGTGCGGGCTCAGCGAGCAAGCGGTGCGCGCCACCGTGCTGGGCGAAGCGGACGATACCGCTTTCGGCGCGCGCGACCGGCTCTTGATCGCGATGGTGGATGCGCTTCACGACCAGGGCGACGTGGGAGACGAGCTATGGAGCAGGCTGTCCGCCGAGTTCTCCGAAACAGAGCTGCTAGAGCTCCTGCTCCTGGCCGGCTGGTATCACGCGATAGCGTACGTGGCGAACGCCGCGCGCTTGCCACTCGAACCGTGGGCAGCGCGCTTTCCGGAGCGGGCCGGGGAGACTACGCGGGCGGGCCGATCTGAGTCTGGCAGCCGAACACCACGTTGACGCCGGCGGCCGTGCCCGCGGCTTTCGCGAGGTCGCAGGTCGCCGGGCAGAGGTGAATCGCGGTCGGCTGAGCAACGCTCGGATCGGTGTTGTAATACCAGCCGCCTTGCGCCCCGCAGGCCGACTCGCCGGAAACCTGGCCCACGGTGATCGGATTCGCGTCCTTGTCTCGATACTGCACGTTGACGAGGCCGAAGTTGATGGCTTCGCCGGTGCTGGTCGAGGTCGGGATCGCGTACACGCAAGGCACGATGCTCTGGCCCGCGATCGCGGTCAGCGCCGAGAGGATCGCCGCCGGATCGCCGTTGCCGACGTCCCAGTAGTGACACGGGCTGGGACCGCTGCCACAGAAGTCGGTGTGCGGCTTGGCGCCGCCCACTGCCGCGTAGCGCTCGAGGTTCGACAGCGTCGCTCCGTTCATCCCGATGATGTACGTCTTGATGCCCGTCGCCGTGAAATGGTCACCCACGATCCTGGACAGGTTGCCGACGTCGTTGTCGCAGCCGTTCGGATCACCGTCGGTCATCAGGATGCCGATCATGGTGCGGCCCGGCGTGACGTGGCTCGAGGTGTAAGTCGCGATGCCGCGCAGCGCCGCCTCGATCTGGGTGCCGAGGCCGCCCTCGAACGTCTCGTTGCTGATTGCCTGGACCAGCGCGTGGTTCTGAGCTACCGGCAGATCCGTCATGTCGATCAGCGGCGTCGCCTCGCCGTTGTTCGCTCCGCCCGCGCAAACGCCGTCGGGCACCGACATGAATTCGAAGGCCAGCCGGTTCCCCGCGGTCTGCGGCGACATGAAGTATTGGGAAAGCGCGTAGGTGGCAAAGCAAGCTTTGGAGTTCACGGGCGGCGAGCCACCCGCGAAGTCGCAGTCCTGCCCCATGCTCGCCGTGCGATCGAAGATCAGGTACATGTCGAGCGCGCGGATCTCTTCGCCTTCCGAGCTGGTACCGGTGCACGTCGCGAAGCCCGCGCTGCCGCCGGATCCCGCTGCGCCGCCCATGCCGGAGAGTCCGCCCAGCCCGCCCGAGGAACTGGCTGCACTGCCGCTGGCGCCGCCTGCTCCAGCGCTGCCGCCCGGATTGATGCCGCCGACGCCGCCCGCGTTCGCACCACCGCCCGTTGCGACGGTAGAGCCCGTGCTTCCGTTATCGCCGCCCGAGCCGCACCCGGCGGAGGAGGCGGCGAGCGTGCAAAGCAACGCGGCCGCTCCTCTCTTTCCCACTCGAGTCGAAACGCGTCGATCGGCGATCATCGAAAGGCTCCTTTGAGCGCGGCGACAGCCACCCCGCGATCCAACAGTATTCAAAATTTCCTTTCTGAGCGCAATGAGGAAATCCGCGCCAACCCCCGTTTTGCCGCCGCGGAACTGGCCTCGGAAACCCGCGCTCTTGGCTGGTGGATGCTTGCCCGGGTGCGCTCAGTTACTGGCGGCGGGATCCCACGTCGCTTGCACCGTCTTCGCCCACGCGCGCCCCTCTTTTTCGGTATCGACGAACGCGTGCGGCATCGGGCTACCGAGGATCCGGAGCGCGTTCAGCATCAAGCCCATCAGGGCGCGCAGCGCGAAGCTCGCCTGGATGAAGCACACCGGATAGGGTCGCTCGCGCACTCCCGTCATGATCGCTTTTCGCGACTCGGGTTTGACCGTCGCTACTTCTGCCATGTTCAAGACCAGGATGGCTTTGGGATGCCGGTCCTGAAAAGCTGTCATTTCCTGCGCAAAGCGCTGCGCTTCCTGCAGCTCCAGCACCCCTACCAAGGTCATGACGCAGACCCCGTCCGCGCCCAACTCCATCGTGTGGGGACCGAGCTTTACTCGGTTCGGCGGTTCGGTGTCCGGCATTCGGGGCAGAGCCTACTATTTCCGCTGCCAGGCGGAATGACTCGATGCGACAGCGCGCCGCGTCGTGGAATGCATTGAGGCTCGAAAATCCCAGGAGAAAATGCCGGTTCGAGACTCACCCCTCGGGGTGATTCGAAAGCTGGCGAAACACCGTTATCAAGAAAGCTCGGGTGATGCCGTGTTGCGGTGTCCGAAGGAGAGGGTTCGATGAGAGCTTTCAGAAAGTCGTTTAGCAAAGCCGGGGCGGCCTTGTTGTGTGCGGGGGCGGTCAGTGCGGTCTCTTACCAGGCCATCGCCAGTGACAACTACACGTTGTTCGAGACCGGACAGGTCCGGCCCCTGGCGCTTTCGCCGAGCGGGCGGCTCTTGTTCGCGGTGAACACGCCGGACGCCCGACTAGAGATCTTTCTGATTGCCGGACGGCAGCTCGTTCGCGTCGAGTCGGTTCCGGTCGGCCTGGAGCCGGTCGCGGTTGCCGTTCGTAACGAGCAGGAGGCCTGGGTAGTCAACCACGTTTCCGACAGCGTCAGCATCGTCAGGGTGGGACCCCTCGGTCTGGGCTCGCAAGTCACGCGCACTTTGCTCGTCGGCGACGAGCCGCGCGATATCGTTTTTGCAGGTCCCGGCCGCAGGCGGGCTTTCATCACCACGGCGCATCGCGGCCAAAACATTCCCTTCGATCCCCAGTTCATTACGCCCGGCGTCGGCCGCGCGGACGTCTGGGTGTACGACGCAACCAATCTGAACAACACGTTGAACGGCGGCCCGCTCAACATCATCACGCTCTTCGCGGACACGCCGCGCGGGCTCGCGGTCACGCCCGATGGCAGGACGGTCTACGCCGCTGGTCACAAGTCCGGAAACAAGACGTCGGTGGTGACGGAGATCCTCGGCCTTCCCACGCCCGATCCGCAGACCAACCATGCCGGGGTGCCGCAGCCGCACGTGGGCATGATGGTGAAGCACAACGGCACGAACTGGGTCGACGAGATCGGCCGGCCCTGGGACATGTTCGTCCCGTTCACGTTGCCCGACAAGGACGTCTTCACGATCGATGCCATGGCGAATCCGCCGGTGGAAACCGCGGGTGCGTACTTTCAGTCGGTCGGCACCGTCCTCTACAACATGGTCGTCAACCCGGTGAGCGGAAAGATCTACGTCACCAACACCGAGGCTTCCAACGAGAAGCGCTTCGAGGGCCCGGGCATTTTCGCTGGCCACACCGTGCGCGGTGATCACAACAAGAGCCGGATCTCGGTGCTCACTCCGGGTGGCGGAGTGGTCGCGCGGCACCTCAACAAGCACATCGATTTCACGAGTTGCTGCGACCCGGTTCCCAACGCCGAGCAGGCGCTGAGCATGGCGCTGCCGATCCAGCCCGCCATCAGCAGCAATGGCAAGACGCTGTACGTCGCGATGCTGGGTTCGAGCAAGGTCGGCTTCTACGACACGACGCAGCTCGAGAACGACACGTTCTTCCCGAACGGCGCCGACCAGGTTCGGGTCTCGGGCGGCGGTCCGACCGGCGTGGTGCTCGACGAGAGCCGGCGCCAGCTCTACGTGATGACCCGCTTCGACAACTCGATCTCGGTCATCGACACCCAGCAGCGGCGCGAGGTCAACCACGTCGCGATGTTCAGCCCCGAACCCACGAGCGTGACCCGCGGGCGCCGCTTTCTCTATGACGCCACCCTGAGCGCGCACGGAGACTCGGCTTGCGCGAGCTGCCACGTCTTCAGCGACAACGACGACCTCGGCTGGGATCTCGGCAACCCCGACGGCGATCCGATCGTCAACAACAACCCGACCAGGATCAACCTCCGGCCGTTCCCGATCGATCCTTCCTTCATGCCGATGAAGGGCCCGCTGACGACGCAGAGCTTGCGCGGCATGGCCAACCACGGCCCGATGCACTGGCGCGGTGATCGAACGGGCTCCCTGACGGAGCCGAACATTCAGCCGAACAGCGGCGCCTACAACGAGCGTGAAGCGCTGCGCCAGTTCCAGGCCGGCTTCACGGGCCTGCTCGGGCGCGACGCGGATCTGCCGGCGGACGACATGAACGCGTACATCGACTTCCAGCTGCAGGTCATGTACCCGCCGAACCCGATCGCCAACCTGGACGGCTCACTCACGCCGGATCAGCAGGCGGGTCGCGACTTCTTCTTCAATCCGATCAGCGACTCGGGCGTGATCACCTGCGAGGGTTGTCACCGCGTGGATCCCGACGCCAATCGCGGCACCGGCGAGAAGTTCCCCGGCTTCTTCGGCACCGACGGCCAGCAGGCGCGCGAAGTGTTTCCCCAGCTCTTCAAGATCCCCCACCTGCGCAACCTCTACACGAAGATCGGTAAGTTCGGTAATCCGAGCCTGGCGCCGCTGCTCGCCGACGCGCCGGGCTTCATGGGCTTCCAGGGCGATCAGATCCGCGGCTTCGGCGTTTCGCGTGCGGGTGACCTCGATACGCCGTTCCGCTTCCTGCATGCCACGAACTTCAACCAGGACTTCATCGGCGGTCCGAACCCGGAGGGCTTCCCGGCGGGCATCGCAGGAGCTCCGATGCGTCGCCAGGTCGAGCAGTTCTTGCTCGCGTTCCCGACCAACCACAAGCCGATCGTCGGCCAGCAGATCACCGTGCGCCACGACAACAAGGCCGCCGTCAACGCGCGCGTCAACCTGCTGGTCGCGCGGGCGGAGGCCGGCGACTGCGATCTCATCGCCAAGGGCGACCTGCCGATCAAGAGCCGTGGCTTCGTCTACGTCGGGGGTGGAGAGTTCTTGACCGACCGCGCGGCCGACGGCAACATGACGACCGCGCAGCTGATCGCCAAGGTGAATCTGCCGATCGAGAGCCTCACCTTCACTTGCATGCCGCTCGGCTCGGGCTTCCGGGCCGGCGTCGATCGCGACGACGACGGCGTCCGCGACGGCGACGATCACCGCTTGGACTGAGGCTGCGGTTCGATCTCCGAATCGTCGGGGGCGCCGGCAATCGGCATCACCCCCGACGCCGCTCGGGCAGCCTCCCAGCGGCCCGACGAGGGGCGAATCGTCGGCGGCGAGTCGCGATTCGAAGGCGGAATCGATTCCGTGGCGCTGATCGGATGGTCCGAGCCGATCGCCTGTCGCAACACCAGCCGGCCGAGATCCTCGAGGCTCTTCTGATCGCACTTTCTCAGCAGCTGTCGCACCTGGGTCTTCAGGGTGTTCTCGGTAGTGCCGAGCTCGTCGGCCAAGGTCTTGCGCGCCGTGCCCGCCACCGCCGCCGCCAGCAGCTCGCTCTCGCGGGGGCTCAAACCGAAACGCTGCACGAGGTCGTCGATGATCGAGGCGACCCGCACGTCGCCCACGCGATCGAAAGCGACCGCGTGCTGTAGGAAGCCGCGCAGCGCTCGGCGGCGGGTGGGTTTGCAGTGGTACTCCGCGCGCAGCCCGTGCACGCGGTTGATGGCGGCGGGGTCGGTCAGGCTCGTCAGTACCAGCACCGGCAGTGACGGGAACTTCGCGCGGACCTCTTTGAGCAGCACAAGGCCGGATCCGTCCGGGAGCACGAGCTCCTGGATCACCCCCGCCCAGCGGCTGCGCATGCCGAGCGCCCGGCGGGCGTCCGCGAGGCTGCGCGTGACCTGGGGCGCCCGCAGCTCGAGGCACAGCTGCGACAACACGTTCGCCGTGTCTTGGTCGGGCTCGACGATCAAGAACGCGGAAGCGCCCATATAAACAGACGAACTATAACACGTATCCCCGCGAGCGGTCAGGGAGCGGCCTTTGCCGAGGGCGCGGCATGTCCTTGATCGAGCTTGGTTTTCAGCTCCGCATCCCGTTCCAGCCATTTGTCACTGAATATGACGACGTTGGTTTCCGGGCGCTCTTTTTCTTGCTCGAGGAGCGCAGACAGTCCCTTCAGGGGGCCATCGGTAAACACACAATGAAGGTCGATCTGTGATTCGACCTCCCAGCGGCGTTTGAGCTCGTTCGGCCCCAGCTGATCACAGCCGACGCGTTCCTTGCCAATGCGGGTGAAGACGCGAAAAGCATCGCGTTTTCCTTTTGCCGTGCTGCGGCGAACGGTGAGCGTGCCGACCGGCGTGACGTCGGCACAGGGATCGGTCTCGCACGTCTCGCGCTTCTTCTGATCCCGGTACTTGGCCGCTGCTTCGACGAAACCCGGCGCCAGCGACTGGTCGGCCGGTTTGGGCTTGAACGACTCTTCACGCTTCTTCGCCCGCTCGGCCGCGAGGGCCTCGCTGGCCGCGATTTCCTTCTCGAGTCCTGCGATCGCGGCGGCCTGGTCGGCCAAGCACTCCTTCTGAGCGCGAGCGAGCCAGTCCTTGGCAGCCGGATGATCAGGGACCGACAGCATCTGACGGCTCTTGTCGATGGCCTCGAAGCATGCTTTTTTCGATGCGGGCGGATCGTTTTCGCAGCCCGGTAATGCGCCGAAGCAAGAGAGAAATAGAGGTGCCGCAACTGCCCAGTACGAACGTCGCATGGGCGCATGCTGCCGGACGGAGGCCGCGCTGTCGAGCGTGCGCAGGAGCTTAAGCGATCCTGGAACGCTCCGTTGCTGCCCCTCGCGGGATCCCGCGACCGCCTGTCTTGGCGGCGATCGTGCTGGCGCTGACGCTCGGCGTCGGGCTGTCGGTCGGCCCGCGGGCACTCGCTCAGCCGGCCAGCGTGCCACCGACCGTGCAAGCCGATCTCGTCGCCAAACTCTTGCCGTACGATCGCAATTTCGAAAAGCGTGCCGGTCCGATCGTCCGCACGCTGGTGCTGGTCAAACCGGGCAGCGCAAGGTCGCGGATTGCCGCCGAAGCTTTCAAATCGGCGCTTTCGAATCTCGACCGAGTCGGGGGACGGCCCCACGAGGAGCGCATCGTCAACTACGAGGGTGCCGCGGCGCTCGCCAAGTCGTGTCGTAGCGAGCGCATCGCCGTCGTCTACGTCACGCCCGACTTCGACGGCGAGCTCGACGCGCTGCAGCGCGCGTTGGCCGGCGTCGACGTGTTGAGCGTGTCCGCCGTTTCGGACTACGTCTCTCGCGGCGTGGTGCTCGGCTTCGAGCTGGTTTCCGGAAAGCCCAAGCTCTTGCTCGATCTACCGCGCGCCAAGCAGCAGCACGTCGATTTCAGCGCAGCCGTGTTGCGGCTGATGAAGGTGTACCGGTGAAGGCGCGCTGGTCATCCGGTTTGCTCCTCGCCTCGCTCGGGCTGTCCGCCCCGGCGCTGGCGGACGACACCGAGAGCCTCGAGTCGGCGCTCAGCCAGAGCGTGGTCACCACCGCCTCGACGCAAGCCGAAAGTGCGTCGAGCGCGCCCGCGACGTCCTCCACCATTACTGCCGAGCAGCTCCGGATCTACGGCATCCGCTCGATCGACGAGGCGATCCAGTTTCTGGCCCTGGGCGTGATCGTTTCCGACCCGCTGCGCACGCCCGACCTCGGCGCGCGCGGCGTGCTGCTCCCCGGCGACGACGGCAAGCATTTTCTCCTGCTCGTCGACGGACACTCGGTGAACGATCCGCTATACGGCGCGGCGCGCTTCGATCAGGGCGCCGGCATTCCCATCGACGTCATCGATCGCATCGAGGTGATCGTCGGCCCCGGCTCCGTGCTCTACGGCTCGAACGCGATGCTCGGAGTGATCAACGTGATCACCAAGCTCGAGAAGGATTACCGCGGCGGGCACGTGTTCGGTGAATACGAGTGGGACCGGAGTGCCCGCGCCGGCGCCGGCGCCGGCTTTCACTTCGACCTGTTCGGCGAGCGCGCCGAAATCACCGCCGCCGTCGAATACTTCCGGCGCTTCGGCCCCGATCTGAGCTTCGACAAGCAAGCACCTGTGTTCTCCGGTGTGAACGGGGTGACTCCGACCTATCGCCGCGGGGGCCCGGCGGACGGCATCTGGGGCGGCAAGGTCAGCGACGCCTACTTCGCGGAAGCTCCGATGGGGAGTCTGCGGCTGCGGGTCGCCGATTTCGACATCAGCGTGCTCGCCTCCGCGTACCGGCGCGGGATTCCCTACACTTACGGCCTGGTGGACGTCGATTTCGACGACGACCAGAGCTACGAGCTCGACCGCGCGCTGCGCTTCGACATCGAGCACTACGCGGCGGCGAGCGCATTTCTCCAGCTGACCTCGCGCATCTACGCCGACGGCTTCGACTACCAGCGCCGGGTCAATCGCGACGCGCTGCAAGGCTGCTTCCGCAGCGGGTTCTCGACCTGCCAGTACTACACGGCGGGGCGCGCGCGCTGGGCGGGCATCGAGGAACGAATTTCGCTGAACTGGCTCAAGGACTCGAGCCTGGTCACTCTGGTCGGGCTCGACGCGCGCATGCGCTGGGTAAGCGCCAAGGAAGACGCGCTGAACTTCGATACCGGCGAGCCGTTCACCTCGTCCACGGGCGTCGTCGACGCGAGAGCGGGCCTTTTGAGCCCCTACCTGCAGCAGACCTACAAGCCGAACCTGTGGCTGGATCTCAACTTCGGGGCCCGACTCGACGTCGAAGAACGAATCTCGCCGATCGTTTCGCCGCGCGGCGCCCTCGCGATCCGCCCGTTCGAGCTGACGACGCTCAAGGGCGTCTACTCGCAGGCGTTTCGTGCGCCGACCTGGAACGAGACCGACGTCGGCACGATTCGCCAGGCGCGAGCCGGGAGTCTCGAACCGGAAGTGGTGCGCTCGCTCGAAGGCTCGATCGAGCAGCGCGTCGCGACGCAGCGCTTGATGTTCGGCGTCTTTCGCACGTGGTGGGAGAACCTGGTCGAACCCCGCACGCTGACCGGCGCCGAGCGCGGCGAGTTGCAGAGCCGCGGCGAGCTGCCGATCAACGCGGTCAACGTGGTTCAGTACCGCAACGTCGCCACGCTGAACAACTACGGCTACAACGCGAGCTGGGACGGAACTCTGGCCCGTGGCCGCCTGAGTTATGGGCTGAACGCGACCGCGGCTTTTGCGCGCCGTGAGTCGGGCCAAGGCTCACAACTGTTGCCCGCGGCTCCGAACTTCTTCGGCAATGCGCACGTCGCCTACGTCGCAGGCGGCTATGCGCCGATCCCCGCCCTTGCGGTTTCGTACATGAACGATCGCTTGATCGATCGGCCCTATGTCAGCGGCTTCAGGAGCACGCCGACGGCGCCTCCGATCGCGGAGCTCCGCGCGACCCTGAGTGGCCGCTTCCCCGGCCTGACGGGCATCGGCTATCGGCTCAGCGGTACTTACGCCACGGAGTCACACGGCGCCTATACGGCGGGAAATATCCCGGAGATCATCAGCCCGACCACCTTGCCGACGCTCGCTCCCGTCGACCAGTACAGCGTGTTCCTCGGCTTGCGCTACGACTTTGCCACCGGCGATGGCTTTTCCGAGCCCGGAGGCGCGCCATGACCCTCGGGCGACACCTGCTGCTGCCGCTCGCCGTCTTGGTGTTCGGCGCGTGCGTCGACACCACGCCGATTCACGTCGAGGAAACCCACAAGGATGCCGGCGCGGGGACCTCGGCCGAGTGTCGTGAATGCATCATGGGTGAGGGCCAGCCGTGCCGCTCGGCCTACGACCAGTGCCTGGCGCTGCCAGATTGCCCGGAGTTTCATCAGTGCGTGCTCGAGCGCGGCTGCTATTCGCCGGCGGCGCTCGAAGATCGCCTGGCATGCGGCCAGCCGTGCATCGATTCGATCCACCTGACGAGCTCTCATCCGGCGCTGCCTGCGATCCTGGCGCTGAACGATTGCTCGCAGCGGGATTGCCGCGCTCAGTGCATCACGGAGTGAGGCCGGGACTCAGAGGTCGTAAGTCGCGACCAGCTCGATGTTGACGAAGGCGATTCCGCCTTGCGCCGACTCGTCCGGGTAGAAAACGCCGTTGCAACCGTGCGCATCGTCGCAGGGCCCGAGTGGCGGCCGCTCGAAATAGACGCTTTCGAGCCGCATCCCGGCACCGAGCGCCACGCGGCGGTCGATGACCCAGCTGTAGAGCGAGCTCAAGCTCACCGCGAGCCCCGAGCTGTCGTAGGTGCCGAGGTTCAGTCGTCGCAAGTCGACGTGATCGATCCATGCGCGCCCCGCGCCGAGCCCAAACGTGAAACGATACTTTTCCTTGTCGATCAGTCGATAGTGGAGCTCGCCGGTGACGCCGCGCACGGCAGTGCCGCCATTGTACGCCGCCAGCCAGTAGCGCGCGCCGACCCCGAACGATTTGAGGCGCACACCCAGCGTGCTGCCGACGCTGGCGCCGTAGAGTTGACCGGCGGCGCGTGGCAGCACCGATTCAGCCGCCAGCTCGCCGTTCGACGCCGCGAATGTCGCGTCCACGAAGAGGTACCCCGGCGCGGGTACCGGGCGGGCTTTTCGCTGCTCTGCGCGCGCTCGCGCACTCGACAGCAGCAGCGCCGCCAACGTGACGAGCACCCACGCCGCGCGTTTCAATCCGTTCCCCCGTCGGTCGGATTGCTCCCCGGATCTTCTTTGCAAGCGAGGTCTTCCTGCGGGCACAAGCAGAGTGCTGCGTCGAGCTCGCTGCCGGCGCGGACCGTCGCGCGGCGCGGCCGAAAGCCCACCTTGTTCAGCAGGATCACCACGTCGTGCTGGCCGGGGTCGCCGACGTTGCTCGAGCAGGCGCGCCCGTCCGCGCCCGTGGTTTGATCCTCCAGCCCTTCGTGATCGAAGCGCACCCTGACACCGGCCAGAGGGGCTCCGCTCTGGCAATCGGTCACCGCGACGCAGTACTCGTAGACCGGGTCGCAACCGAGCGCGGAAGATAGCGAGATTGCCGCTACAGCCGCGATCCGCCCGCGTGTCATTGGCTGAGAAACCGGTTCATGCGCACGTCGAGCAGCGCGGCCCGCGAGGTGTCGTCGAGCGTCTCGACTACGACGGTGAGGGGCTCGGTGCCTTCGAAGCCTCCCGCAACGTGCTCCCAGCGCCAGCCGTCGTGAAGCTCGATCGAGTGCGAACACGTAGTGCAGCCGGTACTGACGACGAGGCTGCCGCTGCCTTTGACCAGCACCTCGAGATCGGCGCTGGTGCTCGCGTTGTGACCGGGGACCGTGATCGTCACGCTGCCGGGACCGGGACCGAGCTCGTAACCGATCGAGTCCGCGGTGAGCCCGCTGGTCTCGCGCGCCGAGCCGGTGGTTTTGCAACGCCCTTCTCGGCAGGTTTGATCGAGCAAGCGCTCGGGAGTGGGCGTTGCACAGGCGAGCAACGCCGCGATCAGGACCAGCACCCCGAAACCAGGCCTCGTCTCAGCCATCGAAGTACACCGCCAAGCTGAAATCCACGCCCCCGAAGTCATCGCGCTCGCCGAGATGTCCTGATGCGGGCACCGGCGCGTAGTACCAGCCGAATTGAAAGCCGAGGTGGATCTTGGGAAACATCAAACCCGCGGCGGCTCCCACTAGCGGACCCGTGACGAAGTCGCCGTCGTCGTGCAGGCTCTGGCGCCCGTGCACCACGCCCAAGCGCGGCGCGAGGATGAAGCGGTAGGCGGGCGTGCCGGCAGTCACCGGCACCTCGGCGCCCAGACGGAAGATGGACTCCTCCAGATCCGGACCACCGTATTTCGGCTCGACCGTCCGCCACGCGTAGCCCGCGAAACCCCCGAGCCCTACGTGCGGCCACGGGAACCCTGCGGCGTCGATCACGTTGTGCCAGCGAATGCCGCTGTTTTCGTAACCGTTCACGTCGAACAGGTCGCGTTGATCACTTCTCGGGACACTCCCCAAACCGAGCGAGGCGCGAACGAACCAGTTCGGAGTTTCGTCAGTCGCTTCAGCGGATCTGGTTTCGACGGCCGGAGTGTCCCGCTCCGGCAGCCTGTACCCCAGGTCCATGACCATCACCCCAGGCAGCATGGGCAGAGTCCGGTGCACCCTTCGTGCCACGCGGAAAATTGCCGCTTTTTCGTGGCGTATGCGCCCAGACCCCTGACGATCGCGTCACGGGAGTGTTGCTCGGACACACTCGCGTGCTTCGCAGCTGGGGACTAAGGATTTGAATCGAAGGAGCACACGATGACCAAGTACACGGGCAAATACGTCGACGGATTCGTGGTACCGGTCCCCAAAAAGAACCTCGAAGCTTATCGCCAGCAAGCCGAGCTCGCGGGGAAAGTCTGGCGCGAATGCGGCGCACTCGAATACATCGAGTGCATCGCCGACGACGTGAAAGAAGGCAAAGACACGTCGTTCCCCCAGGCCGTCAAGCTCCAACCGGACGAGTTCGTGGTCTTCGCTTGGGCGGTCTACGAGTCGCGCGAGCACCGTGACGAGGTGATCGCGAAGGTCATGAAAGACCCGCGGCTCTCCTTCGACCCCAAGACCCTCCCCTTCGACGGCGCGCGCATGTTCTGGGGTGGCTTCAAGGTGTTGATCGACCTCTGAGCTAAATCGAAGATTCTGCTCGAGTTTTCCCGGTGTTCGAAGCGTCGGAACACCGTTCCGCTCGACCGCACGCCTTCGTGGTGGAGGCGAAAAACCATGTCGCTGGTCGAGATGCTGAATCTGGTTCCACCGCTCTTGTTCGTGCTGTTTCACGCCGTCGAGGCCGTCGCTCCGGCGCGGCGGGTGCCCCGATCCGTGAGCTGGCGCCTGCGCGGCCTGGTGTGGTTCGTGCTGAGCGGCGCCTTGTTCACGAACGCGCCGCGGTTGTGGATCGGCTGGACGACGGCGCACAGCTTGCTCGATCTCCATTCGGCAGGTCTCTGGGGCGCGCCGCTCGCGGTTCTGGTCGCGAACCTGCTCGGCTACGGCTTGCATCGCCTGCGCCACTCTGTCCCGTTGCTCTGGCGGTTGCACCAGTTGCACCACTCTGCCGAACGCCTCGACGTTTCCGGCGCCTTCATGTTCCACCCCCTCGAGACCGTTTTGACCGCGTTCGTGTTCAGCGCGGCCTCCACGCTGATTCTCGGCGTCACACCCGAGGCCGCAGCCCTGGCCGGCGCGGTCGGATTTTTCATGGCGTGTTTCGAGCATGCCAACGTGCGCACCCCGCGCTGGCTCGGGTATCTCGTCCAGCGTCCCGAGTCGCACGCCGTGCACCACGCGCGCGGCCATCACGCCTCCAACTACGCGGACTTGCCGGTGATCGATCTGTTGTTCGGAAGCTTTTGCAATCCGGCGCGGAACGAAGGGCAATTCGGCTTCTACGAGGGCGCATCGCGGCGCATCGGGCGCATGCTGCTCGGGCTCGACGCGACTCAGCCGGGTGACCGCGCGCGCGCGCCGAACGGCCGATACGAGCAGAAGGTGCCGGTGCGGATCGAGGCCTCGAGGTGATGTTCGAGCTCCGGGCAGTGCTCGCCGATGCGCTGGATCGCGTCCTTGATGCGCCGCTGGATCGCCGTGCGGGCCCGCTCCGCGGCGGAACCTGCTCGGCGCTGCCTTCCGCCCAGGCCGACCGCGCGCGCGACCTCGCTCGCGATCTGCTCGCGTTCCTCGCGCGCCCGCGCCGCGCGCTCGACGTCACCGAAGCTTTCGGCTTCTTCGATGGCGTCCTCGAGCGCTTCGACGCGCCGCCGGTATGCGTCGATGGCGCGGCGGTCGAGCAGCTCGCCAGCGTCTCCCGCGTCGCGTGGGCCGGCACCCGCGTTCATCAGCTCGAGCACGTGAAACTCGCGCGCCGGGCTCTCGACCAGCGCGGCGAGCGTCTGCATGCCCTTGCTGTCTTTGAGACGGAACACCAGGTCCGCCCAGCGCACCGCCCAGAACTCGCCCTCGCGCTTGCACTCGAACGCCACGGGTTGTGAGGCGCGCCGCGGCGAAGGCGAGGGCTTCGCGGCCGGGAGCTTGATCGAAAGCTCGTCGATGAACGCGAGCAGCCCCGGCATTTCCAGGTGCTGCGCCGGCGCTCGCGCCGCCTCGAGCAACGAGCGCGCCTGTGCGACGTCCTCGGCCGACCCGCTTTCGAGGAGCAGCCTGGCCCACTCGTAGCGCGTGCGAGCGGCGCTCGGTACTAGACCGAGGCTGTCCGCCTGGCGAACCGCGTTCTCGAAGTGGGTGCGCGCTTCCGCGCGGCGCCCGAGCCGTTCCGCCATCAGCGCGAGTTGCCGCGCGATCGGCCCCTCGCACGCCATGCCGTACGTGCCCCACGAAAACAGCCGGCTCGCCTTCGGCAAGAGCAAGTCGTAGCACTTCGCCATGTAAGCCTTGTCGTCGCAGAGCACCGCGTATTCCGCGAAGCCCGCAATCCAGACATTTTCCGAGTGCGGAATCTCGAGCGAGAGCATGACGTCGAGCAGCGGCGTGTGCTCGACGACACGGCCGACTCGGGCGTAGGCGAGCGCCTCGTTGACCGTGGTCTGAAACAGGCCCGGGCCTTGAGTACCGATGACCGCACGCATTTCCGCCAGCAAGGGCACGACCTCGGCGTGGCGCTCCTGGAGTAGCAGCCGGCACAGCCGGTGCATGACCAGAGCCACCGGCGCTTCGGCGCTTCCGGCGCGCGCGCCGAGCTCGCGCGCTTCGGCATACAGCGCGTCGCCTTCGCCGAAGCGGCCCTGCATGTTGGCGCGCGTCGCGCGCATCACCTTGGCGGGCCAGAGCTCGTGCGGCTGGCCGAGCTCGCGGGCAAGGTCCTCGTAGGCATCGATCGTCCGATCGGCGGCGTTCAGATCGGCGAGCTCGAGGTATGCGAACACCAGCCGTCGCCGCGCGCGCAAAAGCTGGGTGCGATCGCCCAGCGCGGCGGCGAGCCGCTCGTGCTCGACGCCCAGTGCGACGCGCTCCGTCGCGTTCGCGTGCGCCGCCAGCGCGGCCCCCGCGCCGTAGAGCACGGTCGCCATCGTGCGCATGTCGTCGACGCTGCGGGCGAGCGCCACGGCCTCTCGAGCCAGGCGCATCGGTATCTCCACGTCGTAGCTCGGCTGCATCGCTCCGGCGAGCCGCGCCATCACGCAAGCGCGCAAACCGTCGTGGCCCGCGCCGAGGCCCGCCAGCGCCTCTTCGAGCAGCGCCACCAGCGCCGGGTCGACCACGCCGGGCACGATCAGAAGGCCGTAGCCGAGCGCGGCGCGTGCCAAAAGCAGCGGCTCGCCGAGCCCGCGCGCGATGTCGGCGGCCTCGACGCAGCTCTGGATGCCAGGAGCCGTTCGGCCCGCGCCGATCCGGGAACGGCCGAGCGCGAGCGCGAGCTCGAAACGCAAGCGGGCGTCGAGCTCGCCGGCGCCCGGCTGAGCCGCGGCACGCTCGGCCAGCGCCACGGCATCCTCGTAAGCCTGGCGTTCGAATGCCCACTCCGCCGCGCCGACCGCCGCCGCCGCGGCGCCCGCCGCGTCGCCCGCTTCGAAGCAGTGGTGCGCTAGCTCCGTGAGCCGTTGCTTCGGCACGGATCGGCCTCGCATCCGATCCGCCGCCAACTGGTGGAGCTCCGCGCGGCGGGCCGAGCCGAGCCCGCGATAGAGCACCTCGCGGTACAAGATGTG
>Ga0111539_10005768_pt1 | contig 16003 bp, 18 predicted proteins | sample RhiMethybrSRZTD1_FD_79667 | JGI IMG/M metagenome (GOLD analysis project Ga0111539, IMG submission 79667) | Populus rhizosphere microbial communities from Tennessee, USA - Rhizosphere MetaG P. TD hybrid SRZTD1 (version 2) (version 2) | ecosystem: Host-associated > Plants > Roots > Rhizosphere >... | reverse complement strand
CGCCTCGCCGCGGCGAGGGCCGCCTGATGCCGCGCGATCTGGCTTCCATGGAGTGCGTGCCGTGTCGCGGTGGCGTGCCGCCGCTCGACCACGCTGAGATCGAGTCCTTCCTGTCCGATCTCGGCGGCGACTGGCATGTGGTCGACGACCACCACCTCGAGAAGGAATACGCCTTCAAGGACTTCAAGGAGGCCTTGGCGTTCACCAACCGGGTGGGCGCGCTCGCCGAGGACGTCGGTCACCACCCGGACATCTATCTCGCGTGGGGGAAGGTCAAGCTCACGGTGTGGACGCACAAGATCGACGGGCTGAACGAGGCCGACTTCGTGTTCGCGGCAAAGGCCGACCGGGCGCTGGCCGCATGACCTACACGTTGACGGACGGCCGCGAGATCCTGGCCGGGACCCCCGGCGCGCTGCGCGCGACGCTCGGCGAACTCTCGGAAACCTGGCTCGAGACCGACGAAGGACCCGGCACGTGGAGCCCGTGGCAGGCGCTCGCCCACCTCACGCACATCGAGGAGCGCGACTGGCTCGGCCGGATCGACACGATCCTGGTCCATGGGCCCGAGGAGGCCCTCGCCCCCGTGGACCGCGAGGCCGGGTTCGAGCGCTTCGCCGGCTGGGACGTCGGCCGGGTCCTCGACCGGTTCGAGACGCTGCGGTCCGAGAACCTCGGGGCCTTCGACGAGCTGAGCCTGGGTCCCGAGGACCTGATGCGGGTGGGGCGTCACCCCGACCTCGGCGAGGTCACGCTCGGCCAGCTGCTCGCCACGTGGGCGGTCCACGACCTGAACCACGAGTCGCAGATCGTGAAGACCCTGGCCAAGCGCTACCGCGAGGCCGTCGGCCCGTGGCGGCCGAACCTCGGGGTGGTCGACCTCCCTTAGACGCCGTTTACGCGTCAGCCGCGACCAGGCCGAGCTCGCGAAGCGTGCCCCACGGGATCACGTGGCAGTAGGGCTCGTGCCCGTTCTTGTCGTAGTAGGCCTGGTGGTAGTCCTCGGCCGGCCAGAACTCGCCGGCGGCTGTGATTTCGGTCGCGATCGGGCGGTCGAACCGAGCCTGCGCCCGGTCGCGCGAGGCCTCGGCGGCCCGCTGCTGCTCGTCTGAGTGCGTGAAGATCGCGCTGCGGTACTGGTCGCCGACGTCCGGACCCTGGCGGTTCACCTGGGTCGGGTCGTGCATGGCCCAGAACACCTCCAGCAGCTGGTCGTAGCTCACGACCGCCGGGTCGAACTCGACCCGAAGTACCTCGGCGTGGCCGGTGGTGTGCGAGCACACCTCCCGGTAGGTCGGGTTCTCGGTGTGGCCCCCGGCGTAGCCGACCTCGGTCGACGCGACGCCCGGTACCCGCTCGAACACGTATTCGACCCCCCAGAAGCAACCGGCTGCGAACGTGGCGGTCTCGGTGGACATGTCGCTCTCCTTTCTGTGATGGGTTCTCTATCCGCCCACCGTAACGCTCGACGGCGCTAGGAAGTTCCCGGCGGGGGCGGGCGGGGGCCTGGGTTAGCCCTCGAACGACTCCGCCGCGCGCAGGATGAGCTCGACCTCGTCCGGGCCGTGCTCGGTGCCGAGCGTCCACAGCTCGTAGCCGCTGGGCGGGAGCCACACCCCCTGCTCGAGCATGTGGTGGAAGAACCTCGCGTACCGCTCGTGATCGGCCGCCTTGGCTCCGGCGAAGTCGCGAACCGGTCCGCCCGAGAAGAACACGCTGAACAGCGAGCCGGCCCGGTTCGCCGTGACCGCGGAGCCGTTCAGCGCCAGGCGCTCGGCCACGCCGTCGGCCAGGACGGAGGCCGTCTCGGTCAGGCCGGCGTACGGGTCGAGCTGCTTGGCCAGGTCGAGCGCGGCGATCCCCGCAGCGACCGCGACCGGGTTCCCCGACAGGGTGCCCGCCTGATACACGGGGCCGGCCGGCGCCAGCTGCTCCATCACGTTGAGGCGTCCGCCGAACGCCGCACAGGGGAACCCTCCCCCCATCACCTTTCCGAGCACCGTCAGGTCGGGCACCACGCCGTACTCGCCCTGCGCGCCGCCGAACGCGATCCGGAAGCCCGTGATGACCTCGTCGAACACGAGGAGGGCGCCGCTCGAGGTGCACAGCTCGCGCAGCCCATCGAGGAAGCTGGGTTCGGGTGGGACGACGCCCATGTTCGCCGCAACGGGTTCGACGATCACCGCGGCGATGCGCTCGCCGTGCTCCTCGAACAGCGAGCCGGCGGCCTCGAGGTCGTTGAACGGCGCGGTGAGAGTGTCGCGTGCGGCGCCCTCGGTCACGCCTGGCGATCCCGGGATGCCGGATGTGGCCACGCCGCTGCCCGCGCCCTTGGCGAGCAGCGCGTCCGAATGCCCGTGGTAGCAACCGTCGAACTTCAGCACCAGCGGCCGGCCGGTGGCGCCACGCGCCAGGCGGATCGCGCTCATCGCCGCCTCGGTGCCGCTGGAGACCACGCGGACCTGCTCGATCGCAGGCATCGCGGCCGTGATCCGCTCGGCGAGCTCGACCTCCAGCTCGGTCGGCGCGCCGAACGAAGTCCCCTGCTCCGCCGCCGCCTCGGCCGCCTCGACGATCTCTGGCCGCGCGTGACCGAACAGCAGCGCGCCCCACGACTGCACGAGGTCGACGTAGCGGTTGTCGTCCGCGTCGAACAGGTACGCGCCCTCGCCCCGTACGGCGAAGCGCGGCGAGCCACCCACCGCGCCGAACGCGCGCACGGGCGAGTTCACGCCGCCGGGGATCACGCGCCGGGCGCGTTCGAACAGCTCGTCGGAGCGGGTCACGGGCGGCTCAGGTGGAGAACCAGTCCGCCGCGTCCTTGGCGTGGTAGGTCAGGATCAGGTCGGCGCCGGCCCGGCGGATCGAGGTGAGGATCTCGAGCACGGCCTTGCGCTCGTCTAGCCAGCCGTTGCCCGCTGCGGCCTTCACCATCGCGTACTCGCCCGAGACGTTGTAGGCGGCCATCGGGAAGCGCGTCTCGTCCTTGGCGCGCCGGATCACGTCCAGATAGGGGAGCGCCGGCTTGACCATCACGACGTCGGCGCCCTGCTCGATGTCGGCGGCCACCTCGCGGATCGCCTCGTCGGCGTTCGGCGGGTCCATCTGGTAGCCGGCGCGGTCGCCGAACCGCGGCGTGCACTCGGCCGCCTCTCGGAACGGTCCGTAGAACGAGGAGGCGAACTTGGCCGCGTAGGCGATGATCCCCACGCGCTCGAACCCGCCCTCGTCCAGGGCGTCCCGGATCGCCTCGACCTGGCCGTCCATCATGCCGCTGGGCCCGACCATGTGAGCCCCGGCTTCGGCCTGCGCGAGGGCGATCCGGCGGTAGCGCTCGAGCGTCGCGTCGTTGTCGACGTCGCCGTCCTCGGTTAGGACGCCGCAGTGACCGTGGTCGGTGTACTCGTCCAGGCACAGGTCGGCGATCACGACGTGATCGTCGCCGAGCTCCTCGTGGAGCACGCGCAGCGCCTTCTGCGCGATCCCGTCCGGGTTCCACGCCTCCGAGCCCTCCGGGTCCTTGCGCTCGGGGACGCCGAACAGCATGAACGCGAGCACGCCCTTGCTCGCGATCTCGGCCGCCTCCTTGCGCAGCGACTCCAGCGTGTGCTGGGACTGGCCCGGCATCGACCCGATCGGGACCGGTTCGGACACCCCCTCCTTCACGAACAGCGGCGCGATCAGGTGGCGGGGCGCGAGCTCGACCTCGCGGATCAGGGACCGCAGGGCCGGCGTACGGCGCATGCGTCGGGGACGGTGGCGAGGGAAGGCCATCGACCACGATGATAAAGCGCCGAGAGCGGCCGTCGAAGGGAGGCAGCAGGCGATGGTCGGGCGGGGGGTCGGCGTATCACGCCGGATGACCGCGTGGCAGGACCGTCGACGCCCGGGATGATCAGGTCGCAGGCGGCCGAGATCGGGGGGATGTGGGCCGGCGTCGCCCGGACCGAACCCGGGATGGTGTCGGGCTGGCACGACCACGGCGACCACGAATCCGCGATCTCCATGGTGTCGGGGACCTGCGGATGGAGTTCGGGCCCGGCGGGACGGAAGGGTTCGATGCCGGGCCCGGCTGACCTCGTGTACGTCGGCCGCGGTGCCGTGCACCGCGGGGGCAATCCGAGCGACGACCCGGCCGACATCGTCGTGGTTCGGACCGGCGGCGGCGCGTCGGTGCTCAACATGGATGGTCCTGCCCCGGCCTAGCCCCCAGATCGCAGGGCGCGCTCGATCGCGGCAACCAGGCCCTCGACCGTGTGCGGCGACGCGACCGCATGGACACGCAGTCCGTGCTTGCGCGCCTCGCGGGCGGTGACCGGGCCGATGCAGACGACCTTCGGGATGCCCTTCACCGTGCCGAGCGCGCCGACGAATCCGCGAACGGTCGACGCGCTCGTGAACGTCACGGCGTCCACCTCGCCCCGTTGCAGCGCCGTCCGCGCATCGAGGGGGAGCCGCCGCGCCGAACGCGTCCGGTAGGCGTCCACGCGCGTGGGACGCCAGCCCTTGCGTTCGAGCGCGTCCTCCAGGCCCTCCGGCGCCACGTCCGCACGCGGCGTGAGCACGCGCCCGTCCCCGCGGGGGAACGCCCGCGCGAGCCCCTCGGTCGTGAATGTGCCCGGGACGAGGTCGGCGTCGCGCCGGCTCCAGCGGCGGAACGCCTCCGCGGTGCCCTCGCCCACCGCGGCGACCTTCGCGCGGACCTCGCGCGGCTTCAGGTGATCTGCGAGGACCTGGACGGTGCGCGGGCTCGTCAGCGTGACCCAGGCGAACGCGCCGTCCGAGAGCTCGCCGAGCGCCTTGGTCAGGGCGGCCGAACGCGCGGGCGCGAGGTCGATGCCCGGCGCGACGATCGCCCTCGCACCCTTGCGGCGCAAGAGTCGCGCGAGGTCGTCCGCCTCGGGTCGCGGGCGGGTCACGAGCACGGTGCGGCCCGCGAGGGTTTTCGAGGACGCCGTCATGGCCGGACGAGCCCGAGGATCTCGTCGGCGCCGCCCGCCGACAGGTCCAGCGCGGCGATCTCGGCTGCCTCGGCCGGCGTCGCGGCCTCGACCTCGGCGCGAGCGAAGCGGCCCCCGTCGGGCGTGAGCGCGATCGCGACCATGCGGATGCCGTCGTCCGAGCGCTCGGCGAACGCCCCCAGCGGCAAGGCGCACCCGCCGCCGAGCCGGGCCATGAGCCCGCGTTCGGCCTCGAGCGCCTCTCGGCTCGGCTCGTGGTCGAGGGGCGCGAGCGCGTCGAGCGTCGCGGCGTCCTCGGCGCGCACCTGCACGGCCAGGCAGCCCTGCCCGGGAGCGGGAACCATCTCGGACAGCGACATCGGAGCCGCGTGTTCGGGGACGATGCCGAGGCGGAGGAGCCCGGCCGCGGCGAGGATGAGGGCCTCGGCCTCGCCAGCGGCGAGCTTGCGCAGGCGGGTATCGACGTTGCCCCGCAGGTCCTTCAGCGTGACGTCGGGTCGCCAGCGGAATACCTGCGCCTGGCGCCGGACGCTCGACGTGCCGACGCGCGCGCCGGGCTGCAGCTCGCCGTCGAGCGTCACGAGGACATCGAGCGCCGAAGCGCGTTCGGGCACGGCGGCGATCACGACGCCCTCCTCGTCGGCGGCCGGCAGGTCCTTGGCCGAGTGCACGGCGAGGTCGACGTCGCCGGCGAGGAGCGCGCGCACGATCTCGGTGACGAACAGACCCTTCACGCCCGCGGGGTCACTCGCCGGATCGGCGCCGCGGTCGCCCGAAGTCGTGATCGGCACGAGCTCGGTCTCGACGCCGCGTGCACGGAGCGACGAGGCGACCTCGTCGGCCTGGGCGAGCGCGAGCTTCGAGCCGCGGGTCCCGATCCGGAGCGTCACTCAGCGGGGGGCTCGTTGGGCTCGAGGAGCGCGCGCGAGGGCGCGGGCGGTAGCCCTCCGTCCGGCTGCTCGAGCCCGAAGAGCTCGGCGAGCGTTCGGGCCTGCGCATCCTGGGCGTCCGAGGCCTTGAGCCGCGTCATCGGCTCGTGCAGGAGCTTGGCCACGACGCCGCGGGCGAGCGCCTCGACGGCCTCTCGCTCCGCGGGTTCGAGGTCGGCGAGGTTGGAGCGGAAGCGCGCGAGCTCGGCGCGCACGGCGTCGTCGCCTCGGTCCTGCAGCGCCCGGAACAGCGGGCCCAGGCGTTCGGCGCGACGGCGCTCCGCGTACCGGCGCGCCTCCTCGGCGACGATCGCGCGCGCTCGCTCGATGTCGACTGCTGTCTCGGCCGCGTGGACGGCCACCGAGGCTCGCAGTCCGTCGATGTCCACGAGGGTCACGCGCGGGAGCGCTGCTGCGGCGGGCTCCACGTCGCGCGGCACGGCGATGTCCAGCACGAATAGCGGACGATCCCGTCCGGCCGTCGCGTCACGGAGGAGCTCCTCGGTGAGCATCACGCCTGCGGCCCCCGTCGCGGAGACGACGAGGTCGGCGTCGGCGAGCGCGTTCGGCAGGTCGGCGAGGTCCCCCGGTTCGGCCTCGGTCCGGCCGGCGAGCGTTCGTGTGCGTTCGGGCGAGCGGTTCAGGATGCGAACGGTCGCCACGCCGCGCCGGCGCACGTGTTCGACGGCGAGCGCGGACATCTGGCCGGCGCCCACGACGACTGCGTGCCGCCCGTCGAGCCCGCCCAGGGCGTCGGCCGCGAGATCCGCGCCGGCCGACACGAACACGTCCGGCGCCGCGCCGACGCTGGTCTCCGAACGCACCCGCCGCCCTGTCCGCGCGGCCGCCTGGAACAGCGCGCCGAGCGCTCGCCCCGCAGCCCTGTCCGCGTCCGCGCGTCTCCACGCCTCGCGGACCTGCGACAGGATCTGCGGCTCGCCCAGCACCATGGAGTCCAGCCCGCCGGCGACGCCGAACAGGTGCTCGGCCGCGTCGTCCTCGTAGTGCGAGTACAGGGGCTGGGCCAGGTCGTCAGCCGCCACGCCGCGTGTCTCACAAAGCACCCGCTTCAGGGCCTGGAACCCGGCGTGATAGGAGGGGACGCTGCCATAGATCTCGACGCGGTTGCACGTGGACAGCACGACGGCTCCGTCGATCGCCGGGTCGTCCTCGGTGCGCCGGTAGGCCTTGACGAGATCCTCGTCGGCGAACGCCAGCCGTTCGAGCAGCGCGACGTCCGCGTGCCGGTGTGAGATGCCGAGGGCGAGGACGGCCATGGGTTGTCGATTCTACTGAGGCGGCCGCGGACGGTGTCCGCCCGCCCGCCCGAACCCCGGGTAGCATCTCGGGCCGCCTGCACCCGAACGCGATCGGAGATCCCCGGCATGGAGCGAGGAAGGGCCCGCGACCTCGGCATCGTGATCGGCACGTTCCCGGCCGGGCCGTTGAACGCGATCACGGATGTGGACGGCGTTCGGGTCGGGCACGCCACGGTCATCCGCGATCCGTCCCCCGACGGGGCAGGCGCGGTCCGGACCGGCGTGACCGCGGTGTTCCCGCACGAGGGCCTGCCATGGATCGAACGCGTGTACGCGGGCACGCACGTGCTGAACGGGTTCGGCGAGATGATCGGCACCAACCAGATCGCCGAGTGGGGGCTGCTCCACTCGCCGATCGTCCTGACGAGCTCGCTCGCGATCGGCCGCGCATACGACGCCACGGTCCGGTGGCGGAGCGAACGACACCGGACGACGACGCACGAGGGCGGCGACATGCCCGTCGTCGCCGAATGCGACGACTCGTTCCTCAACGACGTGACGACCTTCCCGCTCGAGGACGGGGACGTGTTCGAGGCGCTGGACGGGGTGCGGGGCGGACCGGTCGCTGAGGGCTGCGTGGGCGCCGGCACCGGCACGCAGTGCATGGACTTCAAGGGCGGGATCGGGACGGCGTCGCGCGTGGTGCCGGGCGGGTGGACGGTGGGCGTCCTCGTCCAGACGAACTTCGGCGAGCGCGAGCTGCTTCAGATCGATGGCGTGCCGGTCGGTCGGGAGATCACCGACCTGATGCCCCAGGAGCACCGCGAGGGGTCCGCGATCGTGGTCCTGGCGACGGACGCGCCGATGGTGCCGCACCAGATCCGGCGGCTCGCCGTTCGGGGCGGGCTCGGGCTCGGGCGGATGGGTTCGACCGGCCACAACGGATCGGGCGAGCTGATGATCGCGTTCTCGACGGCCAACCGGATCCCGCTGCAGTCGGAGGACGGGACCGTTGCCGTCCGCGCGGTGCTCGATGGGCCGACCCCGGAATCGCCCGACGTGTACAACCCGCTGTTCGCCGCCACCGTCGAGGCCGTCGAGGAGGCGGTCGTCAACGCGCTGTTCACGGCCGAGACCACGGTGGGGAGGGACGGTCACGTCCTGCATGCGCTGCCGCTGGACCGGACGTTCGAGATCCTCGCCCGGCACGGACGAGGGCCCGGCTCGACGACCTAGCCGAACCGCGCCGGGTCGAAGGGCGCGTTGTCGAAGGGTGTCTCGGTCCCCAGCACGAGCGCGGCCAGCTGCTCGGCGCTCGCGCCCCCGAGGATCACGCCCTCAGAACCGTGGCCGGTCGCGACGAACAGGCCCTCGCGTACCCGCCCGAGCATCGGCCGCTCGTCCGGCGAGACCGGCCGGACCCCGGACCAGGTGGCGAGCACCGGCGCCTCGGCGAGCGCGGGCACGAGCCGCGCAGCCCGGCTCGCGACCATTCGAGGCACGTCCAGGTCGAACGGGTCGGTCGCGAACGACGGTTCGCGCGACGTCCCGGTGAGCACCGAGCCGTCGGGCGCCGGCTGGATCATCGGCGAGACCTCCTGGGCCTCGGAGGCGTCGCCGAACTCCCGAAGCGTGAGCGAGAGCGGGCCGGGTTCGGCCGCGTAATCGAGCTCTCCGGCGTAGAGGCGACGGGCGCCGCTCTGGATCCAGTGGCGGAACAGCGGACGCTCGGGCATGACGTGGACGAGCCACCCGCGCGCCGAGACGATCGGCAGCGACACGCCGGCTGGGCGCGCGATCGCGGGCGACCACGGCCCCGCGGCGAGCACGACGGCATCCGCCTCGAGCACGGCGTCGTCCGTCACGACGCCCGCGATCCTGTCCCCGCGTTCGAGGAGCCGTCTGGCCGGCGCGTGATGATTGATCGAGGCGCCCGCACCTCTCGCGAGCGCCCCGAAGCACACCGTCAGCGCGAGCGGGTCGACGCGGTGACCCTCGTGCAGCAGGTAGGCCTCGAGCAGGTCGGGGGACAGCTCGGTCTCGAGCTCGCGGATCCGCTCGTCGACACGTTCGACCTCCACGCCCACCGCCCCCGCCGCCGAGACCCATTCGCGCAGGTCCTCGACCTCGTCCGCGTCGATCGTGACGGCGAGGGTGCCCAGGGGCTCGGGGTCCAGGAAGAACGGGATGGGCGGGTCGGACGCGATCTCCGCGTAGCGCTCCAGGCTCCGGCGGGCGAGCGGTGCGAGGATCTTGTCCTTCGAGGTGTCGAGGTAGCCCAGGTTCCGGCCGGAGGCGCCCGCTGCCAGCTCGTCCCGCTCCAGGAGCGTGACCTGCGCGCCGGCGCGCGCGAGCTCGTACGCGCAAGCCGTCCCGATGATCCCGCCGCCCACGACGACGATGTCCGGCACGGCTGCGAGCCTATCGGTTGAGCCTTCCGTAGAATCGCCCCGGAGACGTGGCTGAGTGGCCGAAAGCAGCCGCCTGCTAAGCGGTTAGGGGGTGTTGAGCTCCCTCACAGGTTCGAATCCTGTCGTCTCCGCAAGTGATGGCCGTAAGGGCGACGGCAAGTGCACAAGCGGTATGCCCAACACCGCTCGAAGCGTTGGGTCCTCCTGGCAGTCGACGAGGAGTCCTGCTGCTTGAACGAGTTGTCGGTCATGCCACACGGTACGTCGACTGAAAGAAGCCAGAGGATCAGGGGATTGCTGCGTATCTCGCCGTCCCCTGATCTTCCGGCGACCGATCGCGGGTGGTCGAAAGGAGGGGGAAAAGGCCCGCGTTCGGACTCTGTTATGCGGTGGCTCTCGTGAAGCTGGGGCATGAACACGTCGAATAGAGGCAGTTCTGCTCTTCGTTGTCCCGGTGCACGAACAACGAGTGTTCGCACGCGACGCAGTACTCCAGGGTGGATGCGAGGGTGCGGCTGGGCGGGATGTCGATCTCGGCCCTCATGCAGATACTGTCGGCAATCTGGGGGCGCGGGGTCATCCGCTGAACGACCACTTCGTCTGCACGAATGTCGTAGGTGTGCGCGGTGCTGGCTTCGAGCCGCCCTCGTTCGATTGGTCCGCCTCTCGAAGGACCCCGACCGACACTGCCCTCAGCTGTCGAAGATCACCGCCTCACACCCGTCGCCGATCTTCTCGGGATAGCGGGAGCGGCGGAGGACCACCACGTCCTCGCCGCCGCCACAGATGTGCGTGTCCTGGCCCGGTCCTCCGATCAGCACATCGTCCCCGGGTCCGCCCACCAGCCGATCAGCCCCCGCCCTTCCGAGCAAGACGTCGTTTCCTTCAAGGCCGTGGATACGGTCGGACGCGCCGGTCCCGCGGAGGTGGTCCGCGGCAGCAGTGCCCTCGATCTCGTGCCACGTCGCGGCCAGGGCAGGGGTGGCGAGGATGAGCACGGCGATCAAGACGGTATGTCTCATCCTCTCATCGCCGATACAGCTGGACCTCATGATCGCGGATGTAGGCCCCCATCTCGCTCCCGTGTCCTTCCTTCGCACACTGAGTCTTCTCCGCTGAGTCTGCCGTCAACGCGGTGTGAGCCGCGGCCGAACGCCTAGACCTGCTCGAGGTCGAGCCCAACGCTCTTCGGGGGTATTGAGCAACCTCGCAGGTTCGGATCCTGTCGTCTCTGCAGGTGGTGGCCGTAAGGGTCGAAAGCACACCGACGCCGCCTAGCTGAGAAGCGCCGCGATGATGCCGACGACCACGCCGAGCCCGACCAATACGCACCCGATGACGAATCGCGTCCTCGGGGAGGAGCGCGACCCTCCCGAGCGTCTTCGTTCCTCCATAGCAGAGCCTCCGGTTCGTTCCTATGCGCGAGTCAAGGGTACGACCCGGAGACGCCCGCGTTCCCCAACCCTCGCGGGCGGCTGTTTCGGCGGGAGGGTCGCCGGATGCGAAGCGCCCATCCCTCGAGGAGCGTTAGCAGAAGATGCTCACGCCCCCGGGACCGATCAGCAGCCCGACGATGATCAGGACGATGCCGCCGACCACAGCCCCTCGGAGCAGCGTCACGATGCCGGCGATGACCAGGATCGCCGCGATGATCCAAAGGATCGTCGTCACGCCGCCGCCACAGGATTTCGCCGCCAACATCAGTTCCATGCCTGCTCCCTTCCGTCGGACAGTCGGGCTGATACCCGTTCCGGGCGTTCGTATTCGCCGGGATCGCGATCCTGGCCGGCAGGTAACCGGCCACGAGGATGCGCTGCCTGAAGCGGGAGAGAGACGGCACGAGCTCGTCCCTTGGTCGGGGAGCCCCACGTATCGGGCGCTCCGAGCTCCCGTGCGGCTGCAGGGATCGGATCCGAACGAGGCAGCATCGGGATGTGGGCAGCACTACCACGGGGAACGACGTCTCGACGCGACGGTCGGCAACCGCCGGTAAGCGGCTACGCGATGCCGTTCGGTTCAGGCAGGGCGGCCGCTCCCGCGCCCGGCAAGGGACCGGGCCGTCGAGGTTCACGGACAGGTGCATCCGGCGGCAGGTCGAGGTAGCCGGGTGGGCTCCAATCGCACCCCGATCGGCGTCCGCTCAGGAGTGCCCTGACACGCGACCACAAGACCCGACCACCGAAGCGGCCTCTGTGCGACCCGGTGCAGCGTCTGCGCCCCTGTGTCATCGTCGCCATCGCTACCTCGACTCCTCTGCATGCTGTTCCCTCCAGGCCCCGATCCCGGGGTTGTGGTGGTAACGAGGGAAGACCCATCGGAAGAGGCTCAGCCCGGGCTTCTTGCACCAACAGTCGGGGTAGCAGTCGCACGTCACCAGGCCCGCTGCTTCCCTAGCTCGGTAGTACAGAGCGAGCGTGACGTAGCCCAAGACCAGCACCGCCACGACCTTCTTCACGCTCACGACGCTAGGCCTGCCCCACCGGAGCGTCAAGGCACGCTCGACGGTTCGTCTGCGGCCCTTCCTTCGCTGACATCCCGACGAGCGGGTATGGCTCGACGAAGCGGGACTGAAGGTTCCGAACTGTCCGCCGATACCTAGACGGTAGGTGAGCCGAAGTTCCGAGGAGGCATCGTGGACGACCTATTGGGCCTTGGGGAAGACAAGTGGTGGGAGCGTCTCCTGAGCGTGTGGGAGCACGTTCCACGTGGCGTGAGGACGGCCCTCCTTGGGGGGATGTGCGCCGCCGTGATCGCCGGTCTCCTCGTGGTCCTGAACTCCTGGGGGCAAACGCCGGTCGGGTAGGCCTCTCCTCCTCAGCGCAGGGATCTCCGCACGCAACCCGGCCCGGCCGCCGATACCTGATCTGAGGAACGGAGGACTCACCCCTCGCCGGTGGGTCCCTCCGCTCCGATCCTGGCACCGGCATCGACCGCTCGGAACGTCGCGCCTATCATCGGCGGATGGACTTCCGGGAGGAGCGGGTGGCGCGCAACGAGACGAACGCGCGCGAGATCAACGAGCGCATCGAGGAGTCCTACGGCTCTCATCCGCTCGACACCGACCTCAGCATCGTGTGTGAGTGCGGCCTGGCCGAGTGCGACGTCTTCCTCAGGGTGACCAAGTTGGAGTACGAGGAGGTCCGCTCGGACCCCCGGACGTTCATGATCGAGCGGACCCACCTGATCGCAGACATCGAGGACGTCGTGTCCGAGAACGATCGATTCCTCGTGGTCGCCAAGCGGGAGGGCGAGCCGGCCGAGGTCGCCCGGCAGACCGATCCGCGCAGCTAGCGGACACGTCCGCTCGGCGGATACCGCGACGTCCGTGATAGGACAGGCATCGCTCATGTTCGGCAGAGGGAGGAGTCGTGGGGAGAAGACGCCGTGATTGGGATCCGACCGAGCGGTATCCGTTCGACCGCCGGCGGTTTCTGCAGGGCGCCGCGGCGACGATCGCGGCCGCGTCACCGATCCTGAAGGCGGGGTCGGCCAGGGCGGCCGACGGATGCAGCCTCTACGGCACCACCCCCAGCTTCATGGGCGTCGTCCCGGATCCGCAGAGCGTGCTCGGCTTCCAGATCGGCATCGACCGCGAGGTCAGCTCCGACGAGGCGAACGCCTACCTTCAGGCGGTCGCGGCGAGCGATCGGGTTCGCGACGGCGTGGTGGGGACCAGCGTGCAGGGACGCACGATCCGCTACGCGATCGTCGGTCACCCCGACAACGTCACCGACTCCGGGCTCGAGGCGGTACGCGAAGCGAACCTCCAGATCCGCGACCCCAAGACATCCCGTACCCGCGTGAACGAGCTGGTGGCAACGACCCCGGCATTCGCCTGGATCGAGGCCAACGTGCACGGGTCCGAGGAGAGCGGCGGCGACGCGGCGCTCCAGCTCCTGTACGAGCTGGCGGACCGAGACGACTGCGTGGTCGAGACCATGCTCGCCAACCTCGTCATCGTCGTGATCCCGGTGCAGAACCCCGACGGACGCGAGGCCGAGGAGCGGCGCAATGCGTACGGGTTCGACCTCAACCGCGACCTGTTCGCTCGGATCCAGGTCGAGACCGACGACCGCGTCGAGCTCCTGCGTACGTACCCGCCCGTCTTCCTGACGGACCATCACGAGTTCGGATACTGGCGGTCGTTCTTCCCGCCGACCGCCGACCCCTGCCACCACGAGGTGCCCGAATCCGTGATGGGCCAGATCGCCGACCTGTACGGGCCCGCGATGGAGCGGTTCATGCACCGCCGCGGCGACGGCTTCTTCCACGGCGGCGTGTACGACTTCTTCGCGCCGCAGTTCAACGACACGATTACGTCGCTCGGGTTCAACGGCGTGGGCATGACGATCGAGGTGTTCAACGGCGCGCCGCTCGATCGCCGATTCGGGCGGCAGCTCGGCATCCAGTGGGCGTGCCTGTGGGAGCTCACCAACCACCGCAAGCGTGTTCTGCGCGAGTGGCACGACGCCGGCGTGGAATCGGTGAACGAGGGCCGCGCCGGCATGCTCGAACCCAACAAGCGCTACTTCAAGCCCTACCTCAAGGTGCTTTCGCCGGTGCCCACGGATCCGCTCCGGCACTACTTCGTCGTCGACACCCCTAGGACGACCGCCGAGGTTTCGCTGCTCGTTCGGCGGCTGCAGCGCATGGATGTCGATGTGTACCGGCTCGACGAAGAACTCGTGGTGGACGACGCGCACGAGTTGGCGACACCGGCAAAGGAGCGGTCACGGCGCACGCTGCCGGCGGGCACGGTCTGGGTTCCGATGGCACAGCGCCAGAAGCACTGGATCGAGGCGGTGATGGGCGAGAAGCCGTACTGCCCCACCCGCTACACGTATGGGCTGTCGGGTTGGAGCTTCCCGCTGAGCATGAACCTGCAGGCGTTTTCGTCCGGACGCAGGCTCCAGCCCGACGCCACGCTCCTGCCGCTCGAACCCGAGCCGGGGCCGTTGCCGATCCCGTCCGGCCCCCCGGCGATCGGCCTGTACCGGATGTCCGACGGCGGGTTCGCGCAAGAGTCGTTCGGTCCGACGCAGTGGCTATTCGACCGATGGAGCGTGTCGTACACGTACCTGGAGGCCGCGGATATCGCCGGCGGCGGCCTGGCGGATCTCGACGTGCTGATCGTGCCAGGTGGCGACTGGCCGACGGCGCTCCGTCGCCTGGGTGACGACGGCGCGGACGCGATCAAGGAGTGGGTCCGCAGCGGCGGACGCTACGTGGGGTTCAAGGGCGGGGGCGCGAAGCTGGCGCAGGCGCTCGGGCTTACAACCGCGATCATGCGGGACGCGGTCGCCGACATCCCGGGGAGCGTCGTCCGCGTCGAGCTCGACCAGAAGCATCCGCTGGCCGAGGGGATCGGCCGGACGTGCTGGATCATGTTCGACAGCGATGACGTCATCAGCGAATGGTCGGGCAACACGGCGCCGGTGAGATTCCCCCGCGGGCCGGAGGACGGCTTTTACGTCTCGGGCATCGCGTCGGGCGAACGCGAGCTGTTCGGCAAGCCGGCTGTGATCGACGAGGCGGCCCGCGACGGCCGGGTCGTGCTGATGCCGAGCGACCCCTTCTTCGACGGGCACATGGAGGGATCGCGAAAGATCCTGTGGAACGCGGTGTTCGGCCCCGACCCCGTCCGCCCCGCAACGATGGACGAGGCCGCGTACGAGCGCGCGGTCGAACGGGCCAGGCGGGCGGCGTTCGCCGACCCCGGATGGCCGGGCGCGATCCGGGTGAGTGTTGCTGCCCCCGATGAGGCCGCGGTCCGCCGGATCCTCCGGCGCTTCAGGGCGCGCTACGTCGTTCGCCTCGACGGCGACGAAGCGCGGTTCCGCATCCGCAACCCGCGCGAGCTCAGCCTGGAGGAGCATCCGTGGGCGTCTGAGCTCGTGGTGGCGCTTCGGGGTTCGGGGATCGACCTCCGGGGGTTCAGCGCCCGGTAGCGCCGGCTACGGCGGGAACAGCCCCTGCTCCTGGATCGCGGCCACGATGGCCTCGAAACCGAGCCCGGGGACGCCCGTGGTCAGGGCAGCCGGCGGATAGGGTGCATCGGCCTGCTGAACGACCACGTAACGATCGCCGCCGGCCGGATCCGTGATGTTCCACTGCGAGGCCGACTGGTCCCACACGAGGTGCCACCACCCGGTGAGCGGCCCCATCTGGTCGCTCGAATAGCGCTTGAACACCCGGATGCAGCTCGGGTGCTCGGGGCACACTTCGACCGTGTCGGCGCTCGGCTCATGGACCATGGACCGAGCCTATCCGCTCCGGTGATGTTCCCGCGTTCGAGTGGCCCTTCCGGGCGGTGCTAGGCTGGATGATCCGCGCCGGTAGCTCAATGGATAGAGCATCTGACTACGGATCAGAAGGTTGGGGGTTCGACTCCCTCCCGGCGCGCTGGTCAGAGGCCCTTTCGTCGAAATGAGGGCGGCAGACAT
>Ga0111539_10005766_pt1 | contig 16006 bp, 17 predicted proteins | sample RhiMethybrSRZTD1_FD_79667 | JGI IMG/M metagenome (GOLD analysis project Ga0111539, IMG submission 79667) | Populus rhizosphere microbial communities from Tennessee, USA - Rhizosphere MetaG P. TD hybrid SRZTD1 (version 2) (version 2) | ecosystem: Host-associated > Plants > Roots > Rhizosphere >... | reverse complement strand
CCCACCGCTTCGGCCGGCGACCGACCATTGCCTGCCACACCGCTCATGCCTCACTATCTAGCGGCGCCGACCCCAACGTCGGCGTTTTCAGGAGCAGACTCCATGGCCCGCTCGATCGTCCGTGTTCTCGCCCTTGTCTTGATTGGGACGTCCGCGCTCGTGGCGCAAAACACCCGCGCGCTGACCGCCGCCGATTACGATCGCGCGGTGAAGATGCTCGCGCCGGCGCTCAACGGCCTCGTGGTTGGCGGCACCGTGGACGCGAACTGGCTGCCGGACGGTCGCTTCTGGTACGTCCGGACGACATTGACCGGGACCGAGAACGTGGTCATCGACCCCGTGAAGAAGACGCGTGAGGTCGTGGCGACGCCTCCAGCGGGCGGCCAGGGCGCGCCGGCGGGTGGTGCGGCGGGGCGCGGCGGTCGCGCCGGCGGCGGCGGTGGTCGCGCCGGCGGGCGCGGAGGCATCGCCATCACGAAGACCTGCGGGCCCAATGTGACCGGCACCTCCAGTGCGCCGCAGCCGTCGTTGTCGCCGGACGGCAGCAAGGCCCTCTTCATCTGTGACTGGAATCTCTGGGTGCGCGACGTCGCCTCCGGCCAGGAGCGTCAGCTCACGACCGAGGGCGTCAAGGACTTCGGATACGCGACGAGCAATGCCGGGTGGGCGACGAGCTCGGCCGCGTCGCTGTCCTGGTCGCCCGACGGCAGGAAGATCGCCACACAGCAGCAGGACGAGCGGAACGTCGGCGACATGTACCTGGTGGAGACGCCGGTCAACGGCGGCCACCCGGTCCTGCGCGCGTGGAAGTACCCGCTCCCTGGCGATCCGGTCGTGGCGATGATCACCCGCGTCATCATCGACGTCGACACCGGCAAGATCACCAAGCTGCTGATGGGGCCGGATTTTCACCGCGCGATGTCCGAGGACAACCTCGACATGGGCGAGTACCTGTGGAGCCCGGACGGCACGCGACTTGGGTTCGTGTCCACCGATCGTTTCCACAAGTGGTCCACGGCGAAGCTCGCCGACACGACGACCGGCGAAGTGAGGACGCTGTTCACCGAGACGGAGAAGACGCACGTGCAGACGCGCGTGCAGTGGCAGATCCTGTGGGATTCGAACGAAGTGCTGTGGTACTCGCAGCGCGACGGCACGGCGCAGATGTTCCTGTACGATCTCCGAACCGGGCAGCTCAAGAATCAGATCACGAGCGGCGTCGGGCCGATCACACGGATCGCCCGGCTCGATCGCGCCACGCGAACGATGTGGTACGACGCCGTCGGCAAGGAGAAAGGGCAGGACCCGTACTACACGCACCTCTACCGGATCGGGCTCGACGGCAAGAACAACGTGTCGCTCACGCCCGACAACGGCACGCACACCAGCCAGATCTCGCCGGACGGCAAGTACGTGATCGATACGTTCTCGCAGCCCGATGTCGCCCCGGAGACGACCCTGCGCGACGGGACGACGGGCGCGTTGCTGATGCCGCTCGAGAAGGCTGACATCTCCAAGCTCCTCGCGACCGGCTGGAGGCCGCCGATGTCGGTCAAGATGACGGCCGCCGACGGCAAGAACGAAATCTACGGCATGCTCTTCCGGCCGACGAACTTCGATCCGACCAGGAAGTATCCGATCATCAACCAGGCGTACCCCGGACCGCAGTCGGGGAGCGTCGGCTCGCGCGCGTTCAGCGCGGCGCGCGGCGACCGGCAGGCGCTCGCCGAGCTCGGCTTCGTCGTCGTCAGCATCGACGGCACGGGGACGCCGAACCGGTCGAAGTCGTTTACCGACGCCTACTACGGCGCGATGGGCCGCCACAACACGATCCCCGATCAGATCGCGGGCATGAAGGAGCTCGCGAAGCGGTATCCGTGGATCGACATCGACAAGACCGCGATGTGGGGGCATTCGGGCGGCGGCTTCATCACGGCCGACGCGCTGCTGCGGGCGCCGTACAACGACTTCTTCAAAGTCGGCATCGCCGAGTCCGGCAATCACGATCAGCGGCAGTACGAGGACGACTGGGGCGAGCGGTATCAGGGCCCGCTCGTCAAGAATCCAGACGGTACCGACAACTACGCGATCGAGGCCACGCAGACCCAGGCCGCCGGCCTCAAAGGCCATCTGTTCCTGATCCACGGCACGATGGACAACAACGTGCCGCCCTACAACTCGCTGCTGGTGGCCGACGCGCTGATCAAGGCGAACAAGGAATTCGATCTGCTCTTGATCCCGAACTCCGGGCACGGCTTCGCGCCGGCGAACTACGTGATGCGGCGGCGGTGGGACTACTTCGTGAAGTACCTGCTCGACGCCGATCCCCCCAAGGACTACGTCATTCCAGCGGCGCCGGCGGGCGGAGGCAGAGGGGGCGGCGGCGGCCAGTAAGCCCTGGTGCTCAGAGCCGCCCTGCTTGCCATTCTTGCCGTTCTCGCCCTTGTCTTCATCATCGGATGGAGGCGTGCGGCGGCGCACGGCGTCAAGGCAGCTTCCCGAGGTCAGCACCGGCCATCACTGGTGCAGATCGCCATCGGATTCGTCACCGACTTCTTCGACACATTGGGTATCGGGTCGTTTGCGACGACCACGACCGCCTACAAGCTGCTGCACGTCGTTCCCGACGAGCGCCTGGTCGGCACCATGCTCATCGGCCACTCGCTGCCGGTGGTCGTGCAGGCGTTCATTTTCCTGGTCGTGGTGCAGGTGGACCCGGCGGTGCTCGCGTTGCTGGTCGCGGTGTCGGTCTTCGGCAGCTGGATGGGCGCGGGCGTGGCATCGCACCTTCCCCGGCGACCGATTCAAATCGGCATGGGCACGGGCCTCTTCGCCGCGGCCCTGTTCATGGTGATGAGTCAGCTTGGAATATTTCCCGGTGGGGGAGAGGCGCTCACGCTCACGCCTGGACGACTGATGATCGCCCTGGCCGCCAACTTCATCCTGGGCGCCCTGCTGATGCTCGGCATCGGCAGTTACGCGCCATCGCTGATTCTGTTCAGCGTGCTCGGCATGGACCCGCGAGCGGCATTCCCGATCATGATGAGCTCCGGAGCGATGATGGCCATGGTCGGTGGACTTCGATTCATGAAGGCCGGCCGCTTTGACACGCGCGCCGCATTGGGCCTGGCGCTCGGCGGGATTCCAGGGGTGCTCGTCGCGGCACTGCTCGTGCGCTCTCTTCCTCTGAACGTGCTGCGGTGGGTGGTCGTCGTTGTCGTCGTCTACGCCGCGACGACGATGCTGCGATCCGCGTTCACCCGGGACAGAGCTTGAGCATCGGCGCCCTGTTGGTAACTGACACGATCAAACATTCGAGGAGCACTTCCGGATCTGTCAGGCGTCGGGCCGCATTCAAAACTCAGAAGGAGGGGCGGGCTTCAGCCCGCCTTTGCTGTGCCGGCTGAAGTCCCTGTGATACATCCGCCGCCCCGCCGTATATAGACTCAATGGCGGCTGTGCAGGTATTGCCGAGGCGGCTGGCGAGCTGGATCGCGGCGGAACCCGATTGGGACCAGGTCTACGCGGAGCAGTTGCCCCGCGTGCTCAACTTCTTCCGGTACCGGGTCGGCCAGACGGCGGACGTCGAGGATCTCACCGCCCGAACCTTCGAGAAAGCCTGGCGCGCCCGTCATCGCTATCGCCGCGATCTTGGCGGCTTCTCCACCTGGCTGCTGACGATCGCGCGCAATGTCGCCGTCGACCACCTGCGCGCGCGCCAGCGCTACGAACCGCTCGATGTCGCGGCGGTCGTGCCGTCGCCCGGCCACACGCCTGAGCAGCAGGCGGTCCACCAATCCGAAGCCCAACGGCTCGCCGCGCTGCTCGCGACGCTGGAACCGCGTCAGCGCGAGTTGATGGCGATGAAGTACGGCGCCGACATGACGAACCGCGCCATCGCGCACGCCACGGGACTCAGCGAGAGCAACGTCGGCACCATCCTGCACCGCGCGGTCGAAACGCTGCGCGGGCGCTGGTGAGGAGAGGGACATGACCAGCGGAAACCCGCGCACGGACAAGATGAGTGACGACGGCTGGCTCCAGGCACTGCGAACCGACCCTTCGCCCCTGTTCAAGGCGCAGTTGCGCGAACGGCTCCGGGCCCAGGAGCCGGCCAGCGAGACCCGCCACGACTGGCGCCGGCGCGCCCTCGTCGCCGCCGCGGCGGTGATCGTGGTGGGTGGGCTGCTCTCAGTGCCCGGCGTGCGCGCGTCAGTGGCCCAATTCGTGTCGCTGTTCCGGGTGATCAACGTCGTGGGGGTCTCGGTCGACTCGAGTCACATCGACCGGCTCAAGGCCGAGCAGCTGGAGATCGGCTCGCTGATTGGCGAGCACATCCAGGTCGTGCAGGATCCCGGTCCCCCGGTCAACGTCGCCTCGATCGCCGACGCTGCGGCCGCCGCCGGGATGACGCTCGCGACGCCGCAGTGGCTCCCGGACAAGACCCAGGTCATAGAGACAACCGTCCTCGGCGAACGCGTGGTGCGCGTCACCGCAAACAGCCAGCGCCTGCAGCAGGTGATGGACGCGCTCGGCATCAACGATCTCGCCGTGCCGGCGGGGCTCGATGGCCAGGTCGTCAACGTCCGAGTGCCACCGGTAGTGATGATTCGCTACGATCATCAGAACGCACGCCGGAGCCGGCTGTTCCAGGCGCGCACGCCGGAACTGACCCTGCCCGACAACGTCGATGTGCGGGCGCTCGGCGAGATCGGCTTGCGGATTCTTGGACTGCCGCCGATGGAGGCGAAGCAGTTCGCGGGAGCGATCGACTGGCACACCACGCTCGTCGTGCCGGTGCCGCCAAACGCGTCGTCGTTCCAGCAGGTGGACGTCGGCGGGCATCGCGGCGTGCTGATTCAACATCAACCCCGCAATCAGTCGCCGACGACCACCATCGTGTGGTCAACACCCGAGCGCGTGTATGCGCTGGTGAGCATTCAGAATGTCGCGGAAGTCATGGCGATGGCGACGTCAGTGCGTTGATTATCGAGACCCAGGGGCTGCGCAAGCAGTTCGGTACCACCGTCGCGGTGTCGGATCTCTCCCTTCGAGTGGGGGAGGGGGAGATCTTCGGCTTCCTCGGGCCGAACGGCGCCGGCAAGACCACCGCGATCAAGATGTTGCTGGCGCTGGTCGAGCCGACGTCCGGCACGGGACGTGTCCTGGGCGCTCCGCTCGGCGATCGCGCGGCCCGCGCGCGCATCGGCTTTCTTCCCGAGCATTTCCGCTTTCACGAGACGCTGACCGCGATCGAGCTGCTGCGGTTCCACGGCCGCCTCTACGGGTTGCGAGGCGTCGCGCTGAATGCCCGCGTCGATCGCCTGCTGAGCCGCGTGGACCTCGTTGACGCGGCGGATCGCCCGCTCCGGGGCTATAGCAAGGGGATGCTTCAGCGCGTGGGGCTGGCACAGGCGCTGCTGAACGACCCGAAGCTCGTGTTCCTCGACGAGCCCACCTCCGGTCTCGACCCGCTCGGCCGGCTGCTGGTGCGCGGCATCATCGACGAGCTTCGCGCCGACGGAGCCACGGTGTTTCTCAACTCCCATCTGCTCGGTGAAGTGGAAGCCACGTGCGATCGGGTGGTGTTCGTCAAGCGCGGCCAGATCATCGAGGAACGCCGTCTCACGGCGCCGACCGATGAGCTCGACGTGGAGATTCGCGTCGGCGGGGTCACAGCCGCGATTCTGGACGGCTTGTCGCGTTTCGGAACGGACATCGTCCAACCACGGCCGGATCTGATCGCCTTGCGCACCGAGACCGAAGGGGTCGTTCCTGCCATCGTCTCGTGGCTGGTGCAGCAGGGGGTGCAGATTCACGCGGTGCAACCCCGCCGCAAATCTCTCGAGGATGTCTTCCTGGACGTGATGGGAGACGACGAGCGGCCGGGATAACGCGAATGACGGCAGGCGAACGAGCGCAGCGAGTGAGCCACCGGCGCGGAGCGGGGCGTCGGGGTCCCCGCGAGCGCCGGTGTAAGGGGGTTCCGGAGGACGAAGTCCCCCGGACTAAAAAATGCGCGATGTAATCACGGTGGCCCACCTCACGTTGGTCGAGGCACGGCGGCGGCGCATCGTGCTCGCGGGTGCCGTGTGCGCGCTGGCGTTTCTCGTGGTGTTTTCCGTCGCGGTCTTCTTTGCGCACCGGGAGATGGCGAGTGACGGGAGCGTCTCGTTCGTCGAGCGGCAAGGCACGCTGACGGCGATCCTGCTCCTGGGCTTCATGGCCGCGAACTTCCTGTCCGTGATCTTCGCGATCCTGTTGCCGGTCGATACGCTGTCGGGTGAAATCGACTCCGGGGTGGTGCAGACGCTCGCGTCCAAGCCGATCGATCGCGCACAGATCGTCGTCGGCAAGTGGGCCGGCCATCTCCTGCTCGCGCTCGCGTATCTGCTGATCCTGTCGACCGGCATTCTCCTCGTGATCCGCGTCGTCGGCGGCCTCGCTCCGCCGGGCGTGCCGCGCGCGCTGCCGCTGCTGATGCTGGAGATCACGCTCTCACTCACGGTCGCCATCGCCGGCGGCGCGCGGTTCAGCACCGTGACGAACGCGATTACGGCGGTCGGTTTTTATGGCGTCGCGTTCATCGGCGGCTTCATCGAGCAGATCGGCGGGTTTGCCGGCGTCAGCTCGATGAGGACCATCGGCGTCCTCGTGAGTCTCGTCAGCCCCGCCGATTCCATGTGGCGCCTGGCCGCTCACTACATGGAGCCGGAGATTGCGCGCAGCACGGGCATGCTCGCGCTCGGCGCCTCGGTGCCGTCGCCGCTGATGGTGTGGTGGGCGGTCGGGTTCACCGTGTTGACGCTGCTCTACGCCATCCGCTCGTTTCGTCGCCGGGCGTTGTGATTTCTTCGATCCTCAACACGGAGCGCACGGAAGGCACAGAGCGCACCGAGCCACTTGGCATGCCGGAATGAACCAACCCTCGGCTTTCCGTGCTCTCCGTGAAGCTCCGTGCTTTCCGTGTTTTGGATTGAGCGACTACCCTGGCCGCCGCTGCGCACTACTTCTTCGCGCGGCCGACGTCGATCGCACCTTCGCGCTTCTCGCCGTCCGCTTCGGCCGCCGCCTTGCCTTTCAGGCGTCCCTCGACCACCTTGAGGTCGAGCTTGCGCGAGGGTGAGCGGCCAGATTGCGCCGGCGACGCCTCTGATCGCATCACGCCTGATGCTGTTGCGTACAGCATGGGCAGTTTTCTTCGATCCTCAACACGGAGCGCACGGAAGGCACGGAAAACCACCGGTCTACTCGGCGCGGAGCATGGCGATCGAGTCGATTCTTGGTCGCTCAGGGAACCATTGACCGAAAGGCGATCACGCCCATCGAGGCCGTCGAGGACGCGATGGACGCGATCCGGTGGGTGCGCGCGCACGCGAAGAACCCGGACGATCTCTCGCCCGACCTCCAGGTCCGCTCCGGCCTGCCGCCGGCCATCATCATCTCTGGCGTCGAGGATGTCGTCACCCCAGACGCCGAGGCCAGGCGCTTGTGCGCCGCAATCAACAAGGGACGGGGCCGGTGCGACGTCCATAGCTATCCGGGCGTCGGTCACCTGCTGACACGCAAGCTCGATCCGCAAGCGCAGTTCGGAGGCCAGTTCGATTTCGATCCGACGACGACCGCTGACGCAAAGAATCGCGTCTGGGCGTTCCTGCGCGAACACCGGTTCATCGACCGCGAGGAAAAACAACCTACGCCGTCCGCCCTCTCCTGACCGTTATTGTTGCGGCGGCACCCTGACGCTCAGCGACTCGTCACTTCGCCGCATGCCTGGTCTGCGCGCGAATCCATTCGATGATGTCGTCTGTCAACGTCCAGCCAGCGATGAACTCGTCGAGCGACGTCGGAACCGGCACAGGCTCCGGGTTGGCCGTCAGATCCTTCGCGTTCGCCATCGCCGGCGTCGTGATGACAATCACGGCGGGCGCCGATGCGGTACGCAGGTAGATCCGGCCATGCTGGCTCGCGTCTGACGGCTTGATGGTGGCCGGGTCGTACCTGCCCCAGAAGATCGCCACGCTCATGTAGCGGCGCCCGTCGAGGTTCGGCGGCAGCGTGCCACGTTTTCCACTGGTGTACGGGACGCCCCCGTTGATCGGATTCCAGATGAAGCTGGTCGGGTTGTACGACGGATTGCCGGGGAACACGAGGACGGGTTCCTTCAGGTCACCGCCGTAAAACATCAGAATGGCCGGGCCGATGGCCCGAAGCGGCACGCTGGTGACGATCATCAGAAGCGCGGTCACGACGACGAGCGAGGCCGGACGCCAGATGCGCGGCATGGTGCCTCCAGTTTCGGGATGCGCCGAGAATAGCACGGGGACGCGTGGTTATCAGCCCCGCGGCGCGTCGTCTGCGCTAAGCTGCCTCCATGCGGCGCCGCCGGCTGATCCTCCTGATCGCCAGCCTGCCGGTGATGGCCATCGCCGCGCCGCCGGCACAGCGTGGCGGCGTCACACCGGCCCCCGATCCCGTCGAAGAACGCATTCGCGCGGGTGCCGCGAAGCTCTACGACACCTCCGTCCTCCACGTCATCGACATCGTCATTCCGCCGGAGGACACGGCGAAGATCGTCAGGCGCACCGAAGAGCGCATCCGGTGCACGTTCACCTTCGACGGCAGGACGCTCACGAACGTCGGCGTCCGTCAGGCGGGCGGCATCTTTCATGGGTACGTACCGATTGAGGGCAAGCCGTCGCTCAGCCTGAAGTTCGACGAGTTCGTCAAAGGCCAGCGGCTGTTCGACCTCGACAAGCTCATCCTCAAAAACGAGCTGCAGGACCTGGGTCTCGTCAACGAACACCTGACCTACGAAGTGTTCCGGCGCGCCGGCCTCGCGGCGTCGCTCACCGCACATGCACGCGTGACGATCAATGGCATCGACGCCGGCATCTATCTCCTCCGCGAACCGATCGACAAGGATTTCCTCGTCCGCAACTTCGGCAAGGGGCACGAGACGGGCAATCTGTACGAGATCGAGAACCTGCAGGAGTTCGTGTTTCAGCCCACGGCGCCGAAGCTCGACGATGAGGGCAAGAACGGGCGGACGCGCGACGACCTGGTCCGGTTCGCGAAGGCCATTGCGGCGACGAGGCCCGAGTCGTTTGTCAACGACCTCGGCCCGATGCTCGACATCGATCGGTTCGTCACTTACGTCGCCGCCGAGATTGCGACTCGGCATTGGGACGGGTTCTCTGGGAACAACAACAACACGTACGTCTACGCGCATCCGAAGGACGGCCGGTTCATCTTCATTCCATACGGCGCAGACCAGACGCTCGGAGTGTCGCGCGGCCCGCGCGGCGGGTCCTTCATGCCTGGCCGGTCGGTGCTGGCTCGCAAGCTTCTGGAGGTGCCGGCGCTCGCCGAGCGCGTGCGGCAGGAAGTCGCGCGCATCGGCCGCGAGCCGGTGTGGAACGTGAAGACCCTGTTGGAACGTCTCTACCAGGTCGGCCGAATTCTGCCCACCGACGTGCAGGGTGGGAGGATCCGTGCTGATGTCTCCCGCTACCTCGCGTATCGATCGACCATGGAAGCTGCAATTCAGGCCGGCGGCGCGCAGTAATTCCAGGGACGGCGTCGTTCTAAACGATGACTGAACGTGCGCGCAGCATCGGGACGGCGAGTTCGCGACGCCCGGTCAGCTGGACGGCACGCGCGAGCTCGGCCTCCGGCAGCGCGTTGAACAGAAGCTTCCACGCCGTATCGTCGTTCAGCCGAATCCGCGCCGCTTCTTCGACGGGCTCGCCTTGCGACACCGTCCATTTGGTCATCTCCCGAACGAGCGTCCACCGTCCACCCGCGGCGCCGCTGACGTCGATGATCACGGCTTGTCCCGGCTCAGCGTCGATGTCTCGATAGGCGTGTGGCAGACCTCGAATGGCGACATCGATGACGGCACGCAGATACTGCGGATCAGACAGGGGGTCGGCGCCGACCGCCATTCGGATTTGTTGCTGGTGATGCCACAATTCCGTGAATTCACGGCCGATGTCGAACCAGTTCGCCGACGTCTGTTCGCCGGCCCACGAGACGGCAAACAACGCCGGCGCATCGAGAGACTGTGATTCGAACCAGTCAGCGACCTCGGTACCTGCCCGCTCATACAGGTCGGTCAGCACACGAGGACTCAATCGCTTCGCCGACTTCACCCACTGCGCGTTGAGGTCATTGATGAAGGCGACAAAGTCGCGGTCTGAATTGATCGGACCAGGTGGCGGCGGCGGAGCCATTCCGTCCCGATGGAACGACAACCTGCGCAGTGTCGAATCCAAAAGATGTGCGACGACGTCGCGGACAACCCACGCGCCGGCAACGGTCGGGCGTTCCCAGTCCTCGTCTGACAACCTGCGAAGCAACGAGACCAGGCCGGCGGAAACCGGGCGGAACATCGCACGGGTATCGACCGGGGAAAGCGGAGCGAGCGGCATCTTTCGATGCTAGCGTGACCCAAAGGGGACTTCGATATCGACGATCAATCCCCCATCCGACGCATTCATCGCGCCAATCTTGCCTCTGTTAGCCGTGACAGCCCGGTGCGCGATTGCCAGGCCGAGTCCCGATCCTTCGTTCCGGGTCGCGTCGATTGTTTGGACGCGACAAAAAGGCTGAAAAATCTCCGAGAGGCTGGCTTCAGGGACGCCCGGCCCCCGATCCCGAACTCGAATGACCGCGCGTTCACGTTCGCGGCGGATCGACACGTCGACGGCTGTTCCCTCGCGAGTGTAGCGAACGGCATTGCGGACGACATTCTCGATGGCGCTGCGAAGCAGTTCTTCCGAGCCGGACACCGTGCAGGCTTCGAAGGCCGTCACGCCGACACGCCGGGCTTGCGCACGTGCCTCGAAGTCCGCATCGCCGACGACCTCGTGTAAAAGAGCGGTCAGATCAATGGACGATGCTGCGGCCGCGTGGCTTCCGCTCTCGATGCGCGACAGCGTGAGAAGCTGACCGATCAGATTGTCGAGGCGCTTGGCCTCCAGCGCCATACGGTCCAGAAGCTCGGGCATCTCGTCGTTTTGTATCGGCGGGGGCCCCTGCACCCCGCCTGGCGCGGTCGTCCTTCGCGCCAACCCCAGGGCGACGACTAACCGCGACAACGGCGAACGCAACTCGTGCGAGACATCCCCAAGCAATCGTTTGTGGCCGTCTACCAATGACTCGAGGCGTTCGGCCATGCGATCGAAATCCCGGCCGAGCTGGCCGATTTCGTCGCGACGATTGCGAACGTTCCCTGGTACACGCGCGGCGAGATTGCCGCCGGCAATGCTTTCAGCTCCCCGCCGTAAGTCAAACAGGGGCGACGTGATGTGACGGGTGAGCAAGAAGCAGATGAAACCGCTGATACCGACGGCGAGAATCGGAAAGAACGACCCAACCAACGCCAGCCCGCCGGTTCCCGGCATCAACATTGACGCCACCGGCATGGCCATCGCGATGCCGACGAAGATCACCGTGAGAAAGGAGGACAGGAGAATCTTAGGAAACAGACTTCGCATACACATACCCCGTTCCACGAATCCCTTTGATGCGATCCGTGCCGTCCTTCAGGCGCCCGATCTTCCTGCGCAGATTGCAGACATGTGTGTCAATGCTGCGGTCGTAGGGTGAAAACTCACGCCCGAGTACCGTTCGCACGAGGTCCTCGCGCCTGACGATCGTGCCGGCGACTTTCATCAACGCCTCGAGCAAATCGAATTCAACGGCCGTTACGTCGACAGGTTTTCCTTCGCACGTGACAACTCGGGTTGACGAGGTCAATTGGATATCGTCCACAGCGAGCGGGGCCGAAGCGGCGGAGCCCGGCGGCGAGGATTCCGCGCGGCGGAGAATGGCGCGAATGCGCGCCACCAGCTCCGAGGGATCGTAGGGTTTGGGAAGGTAATCGTCGGCGCCAAGCTCGAGTCCAAGGACACGGTCATGCGTGTCGCCGCGGGCTGTGAGCATAAGGATCGGCGTGCGAGAACACGCTCGAATCCGGCGCAGCACATCGAATCCGCTCAAGTCCGGCATCATCACGTCCAGCATGATGAGCGCATAGGATCCGGCTAACGCCCGTGTGATGCCTTCACGGCCATCCGCGGCTCGGTCAACGGCGAAGCCTTCGCTGCCTAGAAATCGGGCAACGAGCGCACACAACTCTGCATCGTCATCAACGATCAGGATGCGATTCACCGGGAACCCATTGTAGGCGTTGCGGTTTTCCTGAGTACGTCAAGAAGTGTCAAGTCAGCTTGGCTGTTCTTGACCGTTCTTGACCTTCACTTCGGATAGCAACCGTTACATTGCCTTCTGCTGGGGAGGAAGATCGATGAGCCATCACTGCTGGTCCATTCTGTGTGTCCTGTTGGCGACAGCGATGTCGGTATCGCCACAAGAGTCGAAGGACCCGTCGCCGCACGCGACGAGATTTGTCACGGTCGAAGAGGGTGTGCAGATCGAGGTGTTGGACTGGGGTGGGCCTCCTCGACAGGCCGGCGGAACCATCGTTCTCCTGGCGGGGGGCGGAGCGACGGCGCACCACTACGATGACTTTGCGCCGGCGCTGGTCGCTCGTGGCTATCGTGTGGTGGGTCTGACACGGCGCGGCCATCGGGGATCATCAGCGGCCACCGAAGGCTACGGATTCGTGCGCCTGGCTGAAGATGTCCTGCGCGTCATGGACGCCGTGGGTGTCACGACCCCGATCGTGATCGGCGAGTCATTCGCGGGAGAAGAGATGCACGTCCTGGGGGCTCGCTACTCCGCGAAGATCAGGGGCCTGGTCTATGTCGATGCGGCGTTCGATCGTGGAGACGACGCGGACAACGACGCCTATCGTGCGGCGGCGAAACCGGTGCCTGCTGCTCCCAGTGCCCAGGAAGCTGACCTCGCATCCTTCACGACTCTGCGTGCGTATCTGGAGAAATACGGCGGTGCCGGGCCTGAGGCGTACTTGCGGACTCGGTACCGCACGAATCCTGACGGAAGCATCGCCGGCCTGTGGGCGCCGGATCTTTCGATTCGTCAAGCGATGACGAAGGAGCTCAAAGCCGCGTACTACCCGTACAACCCTGAACGTATCCGTGTGCCTGCGCTTGCCATCTACGCCGTCCCGAAATCGGCTGACGACCTGATGCGGCGGGGCAGTTCCGATAGATCACCGTTCCCGGAGCTCGTCGCCTTGACCGCTGCCGATCCGGCCCTTCGCGAACGCGTAGAGAAGCTGTACCTGGTCACTCGCGCGCGCGTTCAAAAGCACATCAAGTGGTTCGAGGCGTTTGCCGAGCAAGGGCGTGTCGTGGAGCTCTCAGGCAACCACGACCTGATCGTCAGCAATCCCCGCGAAGTCCTCCAGCAGATCGAGGCATTCGTGTCGTCGTTCCGAAAGAGACCCTGACCGCCGGCAGGCGGAGGGGCTTCAGCCGGCCCAGCGAGGGCGGGCTAAAGCCCGCCCCTCCTTCTGCATCTTGCAATGCTCCTTTAGAGCCGCTGATACGCCAGCGATCGCCACGACTAGGTCAGCGCCAGGACGCGGTTGACTCTCGTCATGCTTCCTCCACCGAGGCACCCGCAACATGACTTGTCGGCTCGAAATTCCAGTTTAGCCCAGGAAATCCACGACGGCGCGAATGACACGTGGTCCGGACACGAGCTCCTCGTCATTGTGATCGGCGTCCGGCAGGACCAGCAATTGCTTGGGCTCTGGCGCGGCCTCGTACAGGAGATGGCTGTCGCCGACCGGCACGATCTGGTCGTCGTCGCCGGCGATGACCAGGAGCGGCGACGAGATCTGCGCGATCCGACTGATTGACGGATAGCGATCGCGAAGGATCGCGCGCACGGGCAGGAATGGATAGTGATGCTGCCCCAGGGCGACGAGTGAGGTGTACGGAGATCGCAGGATCAGCGCGGCTGGCGGGTACTCGAGCGCGAGCCGGACAGCCACGCCGGTTCCGAGCGACTCGCCGAAGAACACCAGTCTGGTCCGATCGACATCAGGGCGTCCGCCGGTCCAGGCGAGCGCCGCGCGCGCGTCGCGTGCGAGTCCCTCCTCCGAAGGCAGCCCCGGATTCCCGCCGTAGCCGCGATAGTCGAAGAGCAGCACGGCGATGCCCCGTGCCGCCAGTTGACCGGCGAGACTCGCGCGGTGGCCGCGATGTCCGGCGTTGCCGTTGAACACGACGATTGTGTACCCGGACGCGGGCGAGCTCGGCGGAACGAACCATCCCTCGAGCGTGAGGCCGTCTTCCGTGTCGAACATCACGGGCTCGGCCTGCGGGAGCCCCACGGCCGCGGGCGGCGGTACATCGGTTTCCGGGAAATAGATGAGCCCGCGCTGGCCGAACCACACGACGGCGAGCACGACCAGCGCAGCGATGACGAATGTAATCACCGGCAACGCTGGGAGTCTACGACGTCCGGTAGACCGCCGGGGCAGCGGCCACGCAGACTTGGGTATCATTGACGTCGTGCAAGTCCAGGCACGAGGTGCACGCATACCGCGTCGCGTCCTCGCCATCGCGTGCATCGCGTTGGCGTTCATGACGACCTCCGGCAGTGACGCCCGACAGGCGCGCGCGCCTCGGACCGTCTGCGAACCGCAGGAAGAGGCGCTCTTCATCTGCGAGACGAACCGCAAGGATAAGTACCTCGCGATCTGCGCGGTGGAGGCGGAGGTCGGGAAGCGCTGGAGCGCTTTGCAGTATCGCTTCGGACCCGAGGATCGCGCGGAGCTCGTCTATCCCGAGGACGCACGCCAGGGCGCCTCAAAGATGTTCTTCTCGCACGTGGCCGAAGGCACGATCTATAAAGTGTCGGTCCGGTTCCTGTCCGGCGGATTCACCTACAGGATCGAATCGTCGGGTGACTCGGCGAGCCATCCCGTCGGCGATGGCGCGGCGGGCGTCACGGTGACGGATGCCGCCGGCAAGAAGGTCTCGCAGATCAGTTGCATCGAGCGGCCGACGATGTTCGCGCCGTATCTGCAGCGCGCACTGGCGTGCGATCAGGAGAACCCGCACGGGAAAGCCGCCTGCGGAGAGCAACCGTACCGGATCCGTCGCGCCAAAGCGCCCGACACGTTGGTCAACGCGCGCCCACGATGAACGACTCGTGGCTCGTGGTCGCGCCGAGGCCCTGGGCCGTGGCGCCACCAGGCAGATAAATGGTGTTCCCGATGACCGAAGCCCAGATGCCGTGCTTGGGCGTCGGCATGGGTGGGTGCTGCTGCCACGTGTTCGACACCGGGTCGTACGATTCGACTTCGTTGTGAAGCGCGGGGATCTCGCCGCCGAAGACATACAACCGATTGCCCACGACGCCCGCGGCGATGCCGGACCGGCCGGTTGGCAGGGGCGCCCGGTTCGTCCAGCGATTGGCGGCTGGATCATAAACTTCGAGCGCGACCTCCGAGTCGGCGAAGCCTCGTCCTCCGGCGACATAGAACTGGCCGCCGATCGCGCCGCCGGCGCAGTGGTTGCGGCCCACGTTCATCGGCGCGAGCGGCGTCCAGGTGTTAGTGGTCGGGTCGTACACTTCGCCTTCCCGCTGCGTCGCGCCCGGTCCCGTTCCGCCCGCGACGTAAATCCTGTTATTGATGACGGCCACCGCCGCGGTGTTGCCGTGCTCGAAGTTCATCGAGGCGACTTCCGACCACGAGTTGCCGGCCGGGTTGTAGACGAAAGCGCGGTTGGACACGCCGCCGAACGCGAAGAGCCGGCCGCTCGCGACGGCCGCAGCGCCGTGGTTGTTGGCGATGGGGAGCGACGCGGCGGTGGACCACGTGTTGGACTCCGGGTTGTAGACGAAGACGCTGTCGGTCGACTGGCCGGTGCTGTCGAACCCGCCGATGACGAAGATGAGCCCGTTGAGGACCGCGGTCGCGATTTCCTGGCGTGCCGCCGGCATGGACGCCAGCATCTGCCACGAACCTCCAGTCCCGGTGGTTGGCGAGGCCGGTGAACCGCCGCAGGCGATCGCCGCCAACCCCAGTGCGGCGCAGAGCGCGCCAATGAGGTTCATT
>Ga0111539_10005765_pt1 | contig 16006 bp, 19 predicted proteins | sample RhiMethybrSRZTD1_FD_79667 | JGI IMG/M metagenome (GOLD analysis project Ga0111539, IMG submission 79667) | Populus rhizosphere microbial communities from Tennessee, USA - Rhizosphere MetaG P. TD hybrid SRZTD1 (version 2) (version 2) | ecosystem: Host-associated > Plants > Roots > Rhizosphere >... | reverse complement strand
GCCAGACCGTCCGATTGGAGCACTTGATTCGATATCCGGATCCTGGTTGCGTATCGCCCGACTGACGGTCTCAGCATTGGCAGCACCACGAAATCGTACGATGACCTCCTGAGAGACCACGTCTCGGTTCTGAAACCTCTCTGTTCCAGCACGCTGGGCGAAAGCCGGCCCAAGAGTTGCAGAGAAGATCATGAGGAGCGCAACAGCCCGAAGCAAACCCCTCATTGCACACTTCCTTCTGCCTGCGTGGACAGTGCGGGAATAAAAAGGATTTGATCCGACTCAGACCCGTCCAGTACGAAGAGCGGTCGATTGAGGCGATCTGTCAGAAGCACTGCAGAATTCGCCAGGAGCGTCATCGTCGAGATCGTGCAACCGCATTGGACTGTCTTCAGAATGTGTCCTATGGAGTTCAGGACGAGGATCGTTCCTGTCGAACCGCCGATATAGATCTCGTCCCGGATGGAAGTCGCGATTCCTATCGGACCGGAAAGTCCGTCCCTGGAGTCGGCGATAAGCGTCGGAGTCGCCTGTTCTCGAACATTCTGAATCAGTAGCGCTCGATCGTTTCCAGAGTCCAGGATAACGGCATCATCTCCGATGAACCTCATGTCTGAGACTCGCGATGCCGTCATGAGGTAACGAGGTCCCGATGAGGCCGTCCACGTGTATAGAGAATCCTGCTCGGGCAATGAGAAATCCAGGAGGGCGACCGCCCCATTATTGGAAATCGCAAATTGTCTCAATGAGGACTCTGCAAACGAAACATCGATGGTCGCTCGGATTGCTGGAGACGCGGGCAGGCCAGCCACCATTAGAATCTTCTTGTCTGTTGAGTAGTAGAGTGCAGCAGCGGATCCGTCTGGGCTCGTTCGTATTGCCGTCAGGAACGACGGTGCGCCTGCAATCGGCACGGTTTGGTTCACCTGCAGATCCAATACAAGAACCTCTGGATTGTCCCGTGAACTTGCAATTGCGTGCCGATGGTCTGGTAAGAACGCAACTTTATCGATCGCAAGCGCCAGCGGCAGTGCCGCTTCGATTCTGGAATTCCCGATAATCCCGGCGATTGGGCGGATGGTGAAACTCTCGCTATCAAAGACATGGCCTAAGATTGGCACCTGAAATGACGCGGGAATCTGCGCTGCAGTCGTGGACGCCATACAAAGCAGAACCAACCAGACTCGGACGATGCGAGATCCCAACAGAGAGGTTCTCATTCAGTTTATTGCGGACCTCCAACAGTTGGAGTTCCTGGGGTGACGGTAACCGTGCCACCTCCACCAGTGCCTCCACCAGTTCCACCAGAGCCGGAACTTGAGCCTGAGTCCGATTTTCCCTTCAGCGCCAGTGCCGCGACCGCTGCGCCGCCAACCGCAGCAATGACAATCCACAGCTTGCTGCTCTTCTTTTTCACGTTTGAACTGGGCTCTGTCTGATTGGTCAGTTGGGCGTCTGCTGTCGCCGTGCTGCCTTGAGCCAGTGCGAGAACTTTGACGGTGAAAGGACCGTCTCCACCGACTACGCGGACGGAGTCGGCTGACGCTCTGCCGTGCGCATCGGTTCGTACCGTCAACCGGTTCACATTACCTGCGAATAGTGTTCCCGGACCGAACTCCGGGGCAATAAACGTTACCTCTGCGGCGAAAACCGGCGCTCTCGAATCATCACGAACCTCAACAACGAGACGCACGTTGCCGTCCTTCTTAACGATTCGATTGTTTCCTTCAACAACGGCAACTCGAAGGTTGTTGTTCTGCTGGGCCAGCGCTTCCGAACTCCACAGTAGTGGTTGACCTAAGACGAGAACCAGCACGAGAGCGGCAGTTACTACGCATCGTCCTCGCTGTGTGCCGGTGGAGAAAGGTCTCCAAAGAGGCATATCGCGGCATTCCACGCAGACTCCTTTCGAATATGGCGTTTTCCAACTATTAGCCGCCGCCAATACAACTGGGTTTTGAGAGAGCGAGAGGATAGCTAACAGAAGGACAAGGGTCAATACACGGACACCTTTCGACATTTTTGTCGGAGCGCCGGAGCGGCTAGCGCGCTGTTGAGCTCTCATCAGGCATCGACTTCTTTCGCAAAGCCGGCCAACCGGTATGTACCCGGGGAGAGCATCACGGCATGCCCTTCTTTCACCAGGGCTCGATTGCCCAGGCCGGCATCGGGCCGTGAGAGGCCGGTGACTTTGGCAAGCTCACCTGGAATGGTCATGCCCGCGCCGTCGAGAAAACAGCGGGCCACCTCGCGGAGTGCGGTCGAGCGATCCACTTTCTGCTGGAGTTGCTGTGCGAAGCGTTCTTCGGCGAGTCCCCAGAGGTAGGTGAACTTCGGCTCGTAAATCACTTCGGTGGGCACGACGATCATCGACGCCTGCAGTTCGTCGATCGCGGTGGTGAAATCCTTGCGGTCTGTCACACCCGAGTCCGCGCGAAGTTCGGCTGTGCTCATTTCCCATTCCTTACGCAACACACGCAGAATGGCGCGCGCCGGCCCAGTGAGGCGCCGGGGCTCCTCTCTCCGGCTCACTCCCCACAGGGTCTTGAAGTAAGGAATCATCCGCGGAGCCAGGAACATGGATTTTCCCCGGGGGAGCTTCCCGTAGTAGACGCGTCCCCGGCGAAGAAGCTCGTCCTTTAATGACCACGTCACGGAAGTCTCCGGATCTTTGTGAACTTTTCTCGGCAAGACTGCGTCGCGCCGTCCGCAGACCGCGACGTAGAGAGAGGGCCCGGGATGACGCGAATCCAGCATGCAAGCAGCAAATCCCACACGCTCCACGAAGCTCTCCGCCTGGGCCGCCGTTTCTATTCGTCCCCTCTCATCGCGATGCCAGTACGAGTCTCGATGTTCCTCGATCTCGCTCTGGAGTTCGCCTCGGGAATGCAACTGGCGGTTCGCTTTCTTTACGGTTGGAGTCTCGCGCACATTCACGGGAGATGAATTGTTATATATCCACGCAATGGACAGAGCTGAACTCGCTAGGTCCCTACGGCAAATAGCGTCCGGTCACTGCGCAGGAATATCCGGCCACCGGAGATAGCCGGCGACGCAATGAACCGCTCGTCGAGCCTATTCTCCGCCAGAACCTCCGGTTTTCTTCCGGCGCGCAACACGAACGTCGTGCCGGTTTCGCTCACCAGGTAGACTCTGCCGTTTCCGACGACGGGCGACGCGAAGAATATGCCGTCGAGGCGGTGTCGCCACACACGCTCGCCAGTCGTGGCGTCCGCGCAGGTAACCACCCCGACCTCGTTGGTCATATACAGAAGGCCGTCGTGGTAGACGATCGACGGAACATACGATGCCCCGGATGCCGCCTGCCATTCGACATGCGTTTTTGTGACATCGCCGCTGCCGCCCGGGCGGATCGCCATGTAGTCGCTGTTACGATACCCGCGGCTGAGATAAATGCGGCCGTCGTGAAACACGGCGGAAGGGATCGGTGTTTGTCGCTCGCTCCCCGTATACCAGAGCAGCTTGCCGGTGAGGGGGTCGTAGGCGTCGATGCGCTGCGAGGAATTGACCAGCAACTCGAGGCGTTGTGGTCCGCGAACAACAAGCGGTGTGCTGTGCGACACGCGCCCGTTCCCGCGGTTCACTTTCCATCGCTCCTTTCCGGTGCGCACATCCAGCGCCAGGAGGTACGCATCGTTCAGGTGATCGCACAACAGGATCAGGAGATCGGCGTGGAGCGTGGGAGAACTGCCATGTCCCCACTGCGTTTCAAATCGGGAGTACTCGAGTCCGAGATGGCGTGACCAAAGGAGACGTCCTTCCATGTCCAAGGCGACGACCTGCCCGTTCCCGAACCACGCGTAGATCCGCTCACCATCGGTAACCGGTGTCGGTGTCGCAAGATTGTGCTTCTCGTGAACGTCGGGCAGTGGTCCCGTCGCTCGCGCACGGTACTCCCACAGGCGAGTGCCGTCGGACCGGCGAAACGCTTCCACGACAAACCAGACTTCGCCAGGAGTTCGCCCAATGGGATTCTCCTGTGCAGCCAGCGAACGATCGTCGCGAGCCAGTTGCGGGTGATTGCCGCCACCGGCCAGAGGAACGCTGCCAATCTGAGAGGTCACGATGATCCGATCGTTCCAGACAACAGGGGATGAAGTGCCGGGACCGGCCAGCGTCGTCTTCCACGCAATGTTTTCCCCAGCGCTCCAGGTCAATGGCAGGGTGGATTCGGAAGAAACGCCCAGGCTCGATGGACCCCGGAATTGTGGCCAGTTCTCGGCAGTGAGTTCGATGGCCACGAACGCAAGTCCTCCAACAACTGCGAAGACGAGTTTAAGTATGTTCATACGACGTCATGGATTTTAGAGAACATCCTTTGGCTTTTCAGCAATGAATGGCGGGAACTGTAACGCCTCGTCCTGGGTAAACTGTGGCTGTTCACGCAAGTATCGCAAACGCTATTCGGGTTGTCTGTACCAGGTGAGCGATTCCATCGCACCATTCTTCTTGTCAGAAGTGTTGGCATACGAGGGTCGTCCATTCCTTGCGCACATAAGGCGCCGAGCGGCGCCAGGTCGTCTAGCCGAAGTACATTCGGGATCGATGGGGCGTCGTCAAACTTCCAGCGCCGCCTATTACTCCAATGCGAAGACAAAGATGTTGCTGCTATTGCTCGGCTTGATCTCGGGCGTAAGTCGGTTCAATCCCGTGCTGACGAGTGAATTCCCGACGCTGACGGCAACGTACTGTTTACCGTTTGCGGAATAGGTGATCGGGTAACCCGTTACCGGAGACCCCAGGCTGATCTCCCACAGCACACGTCCATTTGCAGCATCGAACGCCCGGAACTTACCGGCGGTATCACCACCGAAGATAAGTCCACCGCCGGTCGTGACCAGAGACATCGTTCCTGCGCGTTGCTCGTGCTTCCATACGGTGCGTCCCGTTGCAACATCGATGGCTTCGATGGTTCCCAGCTTATCCGTACCGGGCGCGATCTTCGGCGCGCTGGAGATGGCGTAGGTTTGCTGGGGCGTATCCTGAACGGCAGTCATGTCGACGCAGGCATTCTGCAAGGAGTAATACATCGTGTTGGTCTGCGGGCTATATGCCCCGGCCTGAAAGTTCTTGCCGCCATTGATCATCGGACATACGAAGCGCGTCTGACCGATCGACGTAAAAAGCGTCTCAGGGTTCACCGTGACTTTGCCCGTCGCGCCTTCGATGTTCGCAACAACGTTTTGCCGCACCGTGGGGCGCGCCCACAGAAACTCACCAGTCTGGCGATCGAGGGTGTACACGATGCCGGTCTTGCCGGGCACGCCGGTGATGACTCGACGCCGTTCGCCTGGCCGGATCCTTGGGTTGATCCAACTTACCTGTTCGCGGTTGGGCGAAACGACTGTATCGACGAGCAGCCGCTCAAAGGGATGATCGAAGTCCCAGTGATCGACCACGTGTTGGTAGTACCAGACGATTTTTCCGTCGTCACCGTTCAGGGCGATCGTCGAGTTGTGGTAGAGGTACGTGTGGTCGTTCCCCGCCAGCATGAATTTCGGCGCTGGCGAAGTCACAGAGGTTCCGACGTAAACCATGTTCAGGTCGGGATCGTAACTGGGAACCATCCAGGTGCCGACATGAGAGCGTCGCTCCTCCGGCAATCCTCCCCATGTTTCGTCTCCGGGTTCTCCGGCACGCGGGATCATGCGAGTCCGCCACAGTTCTTTTCCGGTCCTGGCATCGTGCGCCGTAACAATGCAGGCATCGGCGCTCTTCTTGGGTTCGCATCCTCGGCCGGAGAAGATTTTCCCTTTCGCAATAATCGGGCCGGATGTTTGCTGCGACGGCGCTTTCTGCATGTCGAGAATACGCGTTTCCCAGGCGAGCTCGCCGGTCTGCGCATTTAGTCCGAAAAGAAAGTCGTCGCCGCTGGTATCGATGATGGTATTGCCGTAGATTGCGAGGTTTCGATTGATGCTGGGCGCGCGCAGGATTTGAGTCACCTCGGGTGGCCATTGGCGCCGATACTCCCAGATCATCTCGCCGGTTGCGGCGTTCATGGCTTCGATGAAGTCGCTGGGATGCGGCAAATACATCACTCCGCGATAGACGAGAGGTGTCGCCTCCTGGATTCCCGGCCCCATACCGCGCGACCAAACCATCTTGAGCCGGCCCACGTTGGATTTGTTGATCTGATCGAGCGGGCTGTAGCCCCAGCTGTTCATCGTACGGCGCCACAGGAGCCAATCGCCGGGATCGGGATTTTGCAACATTTGATCCGTGACGAGGACAAAAGCGGGAAGCTGCGCCGTCATCGCGATCAGCGATAGCGACGCTGCGACCGTCAAAGCGCAAACGAGGACACTTCGTTTCATCTTTATTCTCCGCCGCAGATTTTATGCCGGAAATTGGGGACAGACTCGCATTTCGGCATCAATTGCGAGTCTGTCCCCATTTTCCCGGCATTATTTCGTTGTAGACTCCGCCGCGTGTCTCCGAAGAACTCAGGTGAACGGGTGCTCAGCGAGCGGGAACTGAATCGCGCCATGCTCGCCAGACAGTTGCTGCTTGAGCGCTCAAGACTCTCGATTCCGCGTGCGCTGGAGCGAATGGGCGGCATTCAGAATCAGTACGCACTGAATGCCTATATCCGACTGCGGTCCTGTTTGGAGAACTTCGAGCGCGACGACCTCACGCGCGCTCTCGAGCGACGCACGGTGGTTCAGGGAAAACTGCTGCGCTCGACGATTCACATGGTCTCAGCGCAGGACTACTGGCTCTATGCGCTGGGAGTGCGACGAGCGCGGCGCGAGTGGACTCTGCGCCTGCGGAAAGACGCCACGCGAAAAGAAATGATCCGCCGGGCGGCAAGAGTCCGCGCGGCGCTCCTGAAAGGTCCTTTGCCGGCGCGCGAGCTGATGAAGCTCGTGCAAAACAGCACCGATTGGCTCGATGTGGTTCGCATCCCGCCCTCTGGAACATGGGAGCGGAGACGGGCGGACTTGTATGGACTTGCGGAAACATGGCTTGAGCCGAGCGATGCGACAGAAAAGGAGGGATACGAGCATCTGGTGCGGCGCTATCTCGGTGGCTTCGGCCCGTCGTCGTTGAATGACATCGCCAGGTGGGCGCTCGTGCCGTCCGACACTCTGGCGCCGGTCGTCACGCGCCTGGCCTCACGTCGATTTCGGAGCGAACGCGGAGACGAACTCTTCGACCTGGCCAGTGCGCCGTTGCCTGATGGAGACACGCCCGCCCCCGTTCGTTATCTCCCCACCTGGGACGCAATGCTGCTCGTGCACGCGCGGCGAACGGGCATCCTTCCGGAGGCGTACCGCAAGATCGTGTTCCACATTAAGCAGCCGCAGTCGATGGGAACGTTTCTCGTCGACGGGCGTGTTGCCGGGACTTGGAAAGAGAAACTCGGCAGAGTTGTGCTCGAACCGTTTGAGACGATTTCCAGAAAGGTGCGTCGAGAACTGGAGGAGGAGGGAGAGCGAATGCTCGCGTTGTATGTGACGGCCGGGCAGTGACTACGAAGCTGGCAATTTGCCGAAGATTCGCCAAATAAGATCAAGAGCGCGAAGGCCGCCGGCTTCGATCCAGGGCATGGATCTCGAAATCACAAAGAACTGGTTATAGTTCAGCGAAAGCACCCGCACCGCGTTGTCTGTGGAAGAAATTTCATCCCGAACCCGAGCCACTCCCGAATAAGTCGCGTCGTCAAATGCGATCACCAGATGTGGGTTGCTCCTAATGAGGGGCCGCACGCTCTGCCAATCTTCCCGCACAACTTCGTAATCGTGGCATCCGTCGATGTAAATGAAGTCGGCATCCTGAATCAGCGGATAGTTGGCGCGCACCGTTTTGGTGGAATCTCCCGGGACAAGCGTCACGCGGTCCAGAGATTGAATGGCCGACAGTTTAGCGGTTACTGAATCCAGTGAATGCTGTCCGGATCGGAACTCAAAGTAAGGGTGGTCCGGAGTGTCATACCACTGGCGATCTTCCGGATGGCCCTGAAAGAATTCATCGATATCTTCGAAGAGGTCGAATCCGACGTACCATGCCTGAGCGCCTCGTTTCTGAACCACGCGGATCAGGCTTGCCGCATTATCCCCTTTGAAGACTCCAATCTCGACGATCTTGTAGCTTCCAGGTTTCCGGATCTTGATGGACGCGGAGACCAGGCCGGACAGGCAACAGTAGTTCACCGGTTTCGCTATGGATCTCAACACATGCCCGCCATGAATGTGTAAGGACTGTTAGCACACTTCGTTTTGAGCTGTGAAGAACCGAATTTCATTGAAAATGTGGGGACAGACTCACATTTCCGTATTAATTGCGAATCTATCCCCACATTTCAATCCAACCGACCCGTTTTGTCGTTTCTTATTAGTCGGGGATTAACGACAGAAGGGTTCAGATGGTAGGCGACGCGGCCAACGAGACTTTCCAGTCTCTTGAAAACACCGATCCAGTAATGATCTGGATCACCGGGGTCGACAAGTTGTGCACCTATGTCAATCAATCCTGGCTTGATTTTACGGGCCGGCCGCTCGAGGCCCACTTGGGATATGGTTGGGCCGAAGGGATACACCTCGATGACTTAGGACCGTGTCTGGATCAATACACTGCAGCTTTCGATCGGCGTGAGCCCTTTCGGCTCGAATATCGGCTGCGGAGATGGGACGGACAATACCGATGGGTCCTCGATTCCGGCGTGCCACAATTTGATGCGGACGGTGCCTTTGTCGGCTATATCGGCTCTGCAATCGACGTTACACAACACAAGTTAGCGGAAGCGGCGCTCTCCACAATCAGTCAGCGGTTGATTGACGCTCAGGAAGAAGAACGCACGTGGATAGCCCGAGAACTTCACGACGACATCGGACAACGGCTCTCGTTGCTCATAATGAATCTAACGCGCTTGTCGCATGTTATTTCATTATCGGAAATCCAGGCCGGTATTCAGACAGCAATCCAGCAAACTTTCGCCCTTTACAATGAGGCGCGCGGGCTGTCGCACCGGCTACATCCTCCGAATCTGGACTATGTCGGGCTCGAGGCAGCGGCATCCGCTCATTGCAACGAACTCATGGAACAGCACAACGTCGAGATCAGTCTTCATTCAGCGAGCGTACCTCATGACTTGCCGCGAGCAGTCTCCCTATGTCTTTTCCGTATTCTGCAAGAGGCCTTACAGAACGCAATCCGGCACAGCGGGGCGAAACACTTCTCGGTTTGCCTTAAGTGTGGCCCGACCGAGATTGAACTTGCGGTACACGACAGGGGAACTGGCCTCCGACTTGAACAGGCACTCAAAGGCGGCGGGATCTGCCTTAGTAGCATGAAAGAAAGGTTGAAGCTGGTGAACGGGAAGCTTTCCATCGATTCCGAGGTGGGACGGGGAACAACGATTCGCGCGATGGTACCTCTCACCGGGAGACTTGCTAACTCGACAAAGGGGTCATCCCTTAGTTCATAGCGGTTTCCCAACGCGAAGCGTTGTGATGATGAGCCGTAAAGCGAATTGCGCCTTAACGACATGCAAGTCGAATACTCCACTGGACGTACGCTTGAAAAAGTTGTCCTGTAACGTCAAGATCTTAGAGTGCGAAAAGAAGATGTTCAGACATCCGAAGCACGTACGCTGGGCGACGTGCTTTATGCAACGACTCCGGGTCTCATGTCGGAGGAGGTCTGGGTCGGCATGGTTCGATCCATCGCCGCAGGCGATCAACTGGCGCTGCATTTTATTTACGAGCATACACACAGAATCGTTTTTACCTTGATCATCCGCATCATCAACAATCGGGAGACAGCAGAAGAAGTGACGGGGGACGTATTCTACGATGTATGGCGGAGGGCATCGACGTACGATCCTGCCAACGGTTCTGTCGTCGGTTGGATCATGAATCAGGCACGGTGCAGGGCGATAGATCGACTTCGATACGAACGGCGCAAAAAGCGAGTCCAAGTTGAAGCAGAACCTTTACGAAACGGGAGTTCGCTTGAAGATCCACAAACCGCGTTACAGAACGACGAGCAGAGTGTCCTTTTGAAAAACGCCATCGACAGCCTCAATCCGGAGGAGAAACAGGCTATCGAAATCGCATTCTTTTCAGAATTGACGTACCAGGAAGTAGCGGTTCGATTAAATCAGCCGCTCGGAACGATCAAGTCACGAATTCGTTCGGGTATGAGCAAACTGCGTAGTGCTCTCGGCCGAAGATCGGAGGACTTATGAGTTCCATCAGGGAAAAGCGCGACAAAGGTCATCTGGAAAGAGCAGCCCTGTACGCGTTGCAGGTTCTTTCGTTAAACGAAATCTGCGACTTTGAAAATCACTGTCCACGTTCACGGAATGTCTGCGGGAAATTGAGTCTCTTCGCACAACGATCAGTACCTTTACATCGTGGCCGACAGACGTGCTGAGACCTCCTCAGTCGCTGTGGAAGCGTATTTCAAAAAGAATCGCGGATGAATCCGGTGCTGAACCGCTCTTGCCCCCAGCGCGATTGTCCGCGAAGCCCGAGTGGGAGGAAGTGGCGGACGGAATACTCTGCAAAGTGCTTAGTGTCGATGCCAAGACGAGTCGCGTCTCAATGCTGGTGCGGCTCGCGCCGGGAGGCGAGTATCCACCGCATCGCCACGCCGGTGTTGAAGAATTGCACCTGCTCCACGGCGAGTTGAGGATTGACGACAAGAAGCTCTATGCCGGCGATTTCATCCGTGCCGAAGCCGGCAGCATTGACCACCGCGTCTGGAGTGATACCGGCTGCACATGCATCCTGGTTACCTCGACTGAAGACGCAATCCTGTAGCGATGAGTTCCCTGCGATACCGATCCAGCAGCACAGCGAACAATTCATAAACGATGCGCGGCGGAAGCCTGTGACAAGATTGACAACAAGTTCCGCAGAAAATTTCACGAAGTTGCATTGACTGTTTCCACTCTTTTTGGTACCTGTCGTCTTCCGTATTTAACAGGCACTTCAAAGGGATTTGAAAAGTTTCGGCCAGGAAGCCGCGACAAACGCCTGCGTTCAAGGAGCGATCATGCGGCGCGACGGGTATGGAGGGGCAGAGCCCTACCATTGGCCAGTAATAGTTCGCGGCAATGCCGAGTCGTCCTGTGCGATACGTACGATTCTTGACTCTACTCCTTCGATTCATCTGATAGAGACAAAGCCTGCTCGCCCTTCTCGTCCAACCGGACTGGTTCTATCGCTTAAACGGCTTCCTGCTTCTGCGCAGGAGCTCCAACTTATCGAAGAGTTTCGGTGCGCCGGTGGACGTGTGCTCTGCACGGCACCCGGTGGGTCTTATTGGTCGTTGGGAGAGCGATGCAGACTGTTGCTTGCGGGCGCTGAGGAATTGTTCGATGAAAGTTCTGACGACTACGATCGATCCTTTCGCTCTGTCGTCGAAGAGATTGTTCGGGAAGAAGGCGCTCACTTCGGAGAGCTCCAGCGCATCAGAGCGGTAATGAATGACGCGGGAATCGCTGGAGTAAGCTCAGCGTTGACCGATGTCTTCAAGACGGTTGAGCGCGGCGCGCCGTTCAGCGACTTGCCCCTACTGATTACCGGCGAGACGGGTACTGGAAAGGAACTCTTTGCCAAGGCGGTTCACTCGCTGGACCCGCGTCGGCGGTCGGCTCCCTTCGTGGCGGTGAATTGCGGTTCACTTCCGGACTCGCTTTCCGAAAGCGAAATGTTCGGCTTCAGACGCGGTGCATTTACTGGCGCGGACAGGGACCGGCCTGGGTTATTCCGCTCGGCGCATCCGGGAATCCTGTTCCTGGACGAAATCGGAGAGCTCAGTCTCGGCGCGCAGACAAAGTTCCTGCGAGTTTTACAAACTGGCCGAGTGCTTCCGGTCGGTGAGGATCGCGAGACGGAGGTTGATGTAAGGGTGATCGCTGCAACCAATCGCGATCTGGAAGAAATGGTTCGAAAGGGACAGTTTCGCGAGGACCTTTACCATCGAATCAATGTACTTCGCATTGCCTTGCCCTCTCTGCGCGAACGTCCGGAAGACATCGAGCCGATAGCGGAACACTTCGTGCACAAATATCGGCATCTCTCGAACGGGGCGCCTGTCCGCCTCTCGCGAGACTTCGTCTCCGCACTTCAAGGATCCGCATTGCCCGGAAACGTGAGGCAGTTGGAAAATCTGATCCGTGGCGCTCTGCTCTCTGCTGCGGGGAAACGCGCGCTGTCGTTGCGCGACTTGCCTCGGAACCTTCTGAGCGAACTGGCCACTGAAACTGAGGGTGTGCCACCTCCGAGCGTGGTCAGCCTTCGAGACATTGCCAGGCAATGTCTCGAACAGAGTGGATGGAACCTGACGCGTGCGATGGAGTTGTTCGAGCGGGAATTGCTGAAGACCGCCCTCGATGCAACTCAAGGCAATCAGTCGGAAGCGGCGCGGAAGCTTGGCATCACGCCAAGAAGTGTCTACAACAAACTCCACCGGGAATGGGTCGCCCGCCCTTCTTCTTCACCAAAAGCGAAGTCGGCAGAGACAAGCAACTGACTCGCGACTACTGCGGGCAAAGTGTTTGAATTCAGTTGGCCTGCGGAAAGGCTATTAGGAAGGACAACACGCCCCCGAGTCAGGGAATCTACATACTCGAAGCATCTGCGGGCGAAATCGGAAATCGGACGAATCCTGCGCCTCAAATCCGAAAGCCGAAGTATCACATTGGGCAGATGCCAGACGGTCCAATCCGATATCTCGGTTTTCGGATTTGAGGTGCAGGATTCGTCCGATTTCCGATTTCGCACCGGGGGCAAGGCGCTCCTCTAAGACTCCCCAGACGTTTGACCTTTGTGTCAAACATGTCCAACGCGCCGATTTCTTCCGATCCGGAATGTCCGTTCCGGAAAAAGCATTCCGATCGCGAGCAGTCTCTCGCATTGGACCCCCATAACCTGAAGTATCCACTGCAGCGGGAATTTGGCCCCCATCCTGCAATCGGTTTCTCGACATTGCACTAGTCCAGGTCGAGGAGAACGTGGAGCTTCGAAACCATTGGGTACATTTCAAGGTTCGAGATGTTCACGTGCCCGAACCAGTAAGGGTGCTGATAGAGCTTTATGGGGATCACATACTTCAAGGATGCGTTAAGGACCTCACGGAGAAAGACGGGCGACCCTACGCAGTCGTTGATGTTGATGGTGTCTCCGCACCCATCGTTATCGGAGTCGATGATCTTCTTGGGGTTCTCTAATGCTGTGCAGCCGGAAGAAACCCATACGAATTTTCATTGTCAGAGTCCCGCGTGGAAGGCGTGGAACGCTGGAGAGCGCGAAACTCATCGGGAAGCTGATCGCGGATGGAGCGAAGGACTTTCGAGTTCGTCAGAAGGCGATCGACATTTTCCGCAGGCAGCGTGTACCCGCGAAGGACAGGCTGGCCGAGATCCACGCGTTGTTCGAGTGGGTGCGCAGGAACATCCGATACACGCGAGACATTTTTCAAGTGGAGACTCTTCACACGGCGCGTCGAATGCTCGAGTTGAGAGCTGGAGACTGCGACGACATGGCGATTCTACTCGGCGCGATGTTGAAAGCTACAGGTCACCCGGTGCGGCTTTGCCTGGTTGGATTTCGTCGGGACTTTCCTCATCTCTACAGCCATATCTATCCGGAAGTGCAATGCAAGTCGCGGTGGATCGCACTCGACGCGACAATGCGGCATCCCATGGGATGGGCGCCGCCTGCTATATGGAAAAGTGTGTGTGACATCACAAAGGACGGAATCCAATGCTCGTGCGTAACAGAATGACAGGCCAGCTCCACGAAGTTCCCGATCACATGCTGTACGGCGAAGTGGGTGACGGTTTGGGACTGCCGTTCCTGGCGGCCCTGCTTCCCGCGGCTAAGGCGTTGATTCCGACGTTGCTGCCGAAAATGGCGTCCATCTTGCCGGGGTTGTTGCCCGGAGTCGGCTCTCCTTCGGCGCCTGCACCAGGCCCGGTTGAGTCGGCACCGCCTCCTTCACCTATGCCGCCTCCTCTACCGATGCCGCCATCGCCTCCAGTCGAGGATCTTGGTCCTCCGCCGAGACCTATGGAACCGATGAGAGACGCGCCCCCGGAAGCAATGAGGGAGAGTGAGCCGCCACCTGTGCCCGTACGAACACCCAGTGGGCAGACGGTACTCATGAGACCGGTACGCCGTCGCCGTCGCCGCAGGCGGTCGAGACTTAATGGATACGGGTATTACGGATATTCCGGCTACGGCTGGTGAGACTAGCGATGAAACGAAGGAGAAACGATGATTGTCCGAAATGAGCTGACCGGTGCGTTGCACGAAGTGCCCGATCAACAACTTTATGAAGTCGGCGAACCCGTCTATGACGGTCTGGGCTTTCTAACAGACATCGCGCGAGGCATAGGCAACCTTGTGGCCTCGCCATTCCAGGCTGCGACCTCGCTCATTCCCGGCATTGCCAACGCGGCTCGAAATATCGTTCAAACGCCGTTTCAGGCCGCAGCCGCTTACGCAAATCCGATCGCTCAGGCTCAACAGAACCTGGCTCAAACTGCGATGAGTTCGTTCTTCCCAGGTTCCGTCCCGCCGCCTCCTCCGGGAATGATGGCTCCGGGAATGATGCCGACTCCGTTCGGGCCGCGACCGCTTCCGCCGGGTTGGACGCGGCCCAATATCCCATACACAGGATTGCAGCCGAGGCGCGTTTACATGAGGTGTTCATCGTGGCCAGGGCCGCCGGGAATGGTGCCGGTATCTGCGGCCAGCGGAATCCCTGGGATGCCCGACGTGCCCGGGATGCCCGGCGTGCCCGGAATGCCCGGTGTGCCGGGAATGCCAGGAATGCCCGGCATGCCGATGCCCGGGATGCCCGGAGGCGGTGGTGGGCGCCGACGTCGCCGACGTCGGCGCTAATGCGAAGTGGCCGAGAGCATGAGTTATGTGAGCGTCTCGGAACAACGCAGCTCGAGCGACCGGCTTGCACCACTGCTCGATCAGGCACGAGATCTGTTCGAGATGTTTCACAGGTTCGAGCCGGACGACGTGGTCACCACGAAATGTCGACGGTCCATGCCACGAGTTCTGGTGCGGTTGGGAAAGCTCCGGGGACTGATCTATTCCTCGGATCGCGGCGAACGTGGACGACCCAGGACGTTCGTACATTTCTTCGAAACTCCACCGGCGCTCGCGTCGGATTGTCGAGGAGAACAGATCTTTGTTGTGGGCGGCCACTATCGGGTCACCCGAAAAGGAATTGAAGGATAGCAATGAGGAGCCGGATCAATGCCAGACCGAGGCTTTGATGAAGTCATGATCGTGAACCCGTACGATCCGGGTTCTAACTTACAAGGAGCGAAGTTTATGCAGTTCTATCGAGTCCCGCCCGCTTACGGATACTACGGAGTCCCGGCTTCTTACGGCTACTACCCATCGCAGGGTTATTCGGGCTACGGCGCCTACCCGTCGCAGGGTTATTCGGGCTACGGCTACTACGCGCCCACCGCCTACGGTGAACAACCGGACTACATGGGGTACCAGGCTTATGCCGAGCCTCCCGAATATGGGTACTACGTTCCGGTGAATGGATATGCCGACGACTGGAGCGAGTATCCCGAATATGCAGAAGCTCCGGAGTACGTCGCCCTCTCGGGATACGGAGAGTATCCGGAGTATTCCGAATATCCCGAATATGCAGAGGCTCCCGAATATGCGGAAGCGCCCGAGTATGCCGAGGCTCCCGAGTACGCGGGGTATTCAGGCTACGCCGAGGACCCGACATATGCGGAGTATCCCGAGTATGCGGAGTATCCCGAATATGCCGAAGCTCCGGAGTACGCGGAAGCTCCAGAGATGGTGGGATGGGGTGATGTAGGCGATGAACAGCTGACCGGTTATCAGCGGTCACGTCGTCCTCGATACAACCCCGGTTGCATGTTACCGACAAACGTGAATGGCTACGGCGATGCGAACGGTCTGGCGGGATACACGCGGCCTTCGACCAGTGCGCCTAACTGCGGTCAATTTACCGGTCCGGCCGT
>Ga0111539_10005761_pt1 | contig 16014 bp, 17 predicted proteins | sample RhiMethybrSRZTD1_FD_79667 | JGI IMG/M metagenome (GOLD analysis project Ga0111539, IMG submission 79667) | Populus rhizosphere microbial communities from Tennessee, USA - Rhizosphere MetaG P. TD hybrid SRZTD1 (version 2) (version 2) | ecosystem: Host-associated > Plants > Roots > Rhizosphere >... | reverse complement strand
GCGGCTACGAGACGGCCGAGTCGTTGAAGGCCCGGGGCGAGCGGCCGATCCCGGCCGAGCAGATGCTGCGCGACCTGCGGATCAACCGCATCTTCGAGGGCTCGACCGAGATCATGCACCTCTTCATCGCGCGGGAGGCCGTCGACGCGCACCTGTCGGTGGCCGGCGACATCATCGACCCGGAGGCCGCGTTCGGCCGCAAGGCGCGCGCCGCCGCCAAGGCCGGGGGCTTCTACGCGAAGTGGCTGCCGACGCTGGCCGTGGGCCGCGGCCAGCTGCCGTCGGGCTTCAACGAGTTCGGGCCGCTGGCCGGGCACCTGCGCTACGTCGAGCGGGCCGCCCGCAAGATGGCCCGCGAGACGTTCTACGGCATGAGCCGCTGGCAGGGCGCGATGGAGCGGCGGCAGGCGTACCTGGGCCGCATCGTCGACATCGGGGCCGAGCTGTTCGCGATCGCCGCGGCGTGCGTGAAGGCCCGGGCCGAGCGTGACGAGCACCCCGAGGGCATGGAGCTCGCCGACCTGTTCTGCCGCCAGGCGAAGCTGCGCGCGGAGGCGCTGTTCGAGCGCCTGTGGACGAACACCGACTCGGTCGATGTGCGGGCCGCGAAGCGGGTGGTCGCCGGCCGGTACGCCTTCCTCGAGGAGGGCGTCGTGCCGCCCCCGTCCGACGGGGACCAGGTGGCGAAGTGGCAGCCCGGCCCGTCCGAGGTCGAAGACGTGCGGCGCCGCCGGTAGCCTTTCCGCGATCTTGGACGTTTGCTGGCGCTCCAGCGGTAGCGAACGTCCAAGATCGCGCCCGGGGTCGGTCAACGCAGGCCGACGCCGCGCAGCTCCAGACGAGCCAGTCTGTCGACGGCGTCCGCGTCGCCGCGTCGCCATGCGCCTGCGATGTCGGGGTCCAGGGCGGCGAGCTTCGCCAGCGGCTGGGTCGCCAGCGCGCGCAGGGCGAGCAGGTCCTTGCCGGCGGCGCCGCTGCGGCGGATGCGGGCCGCGGCGCTCGCCTGCTCGATCCAGCCCAGCCGGCGGGGCAGCCACCAGAGGAGCACGATGCTCAGCGTCAGCACCAGCAGGCCGATCGACATCACCAGGGCCACCTGGTGCACGATCTCCTGCTGCTGGCGGCCCGCGTTGGCGACGTCCGTGGCCGCATCGCCGGCGTTGTTGAAGGGCCCGGCGAGGTCGTCGCCGGCGATCGGCACCTTGCGGACCTTGCCGCCCGCGTCGTGCAACTGCTTGGCCATCTTGTCGCCGGCGCCGGCCAGCTTCTGGCCCGGCACGCCCAGCTTCTCGATGGTGTCGTACAGGCCCATGGCGGCCCGTACCCACAGGTAGACCCAGATCACGACGAAGATGTCGGTGATCAGTTGGCGCAGCGCGGTTCCCGGCGTCTCGGCATAGAGCTTCACGGAGCAAACGGTGTCATGAAGCACCGGCGCCCGCAGCACAGCGCGGGCAGGTGCCGAAGATCTCCAGCGTGTGGCTGAGGTCGGTGTAGCCCTGCTCGGCGGCCACCCGCTCGGCCCAGCTCTCCACGGCCGGCCCGAGGACCTCGACGGTGCTGCCGCAGGAGCGGCACACCAGGTGGTGATGGTGCCCCTGGCTGCACCGCCGGTACAGGTGCTCACCGCCCGGCGGGCGCATCACGTCGACCTCGCCGTCATCGGCCATCGCCTGCAGCGTCCGGTAGACGGTGGTCAACCCGACCCGGTCGCCCTCCTCGCGCAGCATGGCGTGCAGGTCCTGGGCGCTGTGGAAGCCGTCGACCCGGTCGAGCAGGGCGGCCACGGCGCCGCGCTGGCGCGTGTTCCGCTTCGCCGGCTGGGTCATTGGACTTCCCTCGCGTGACTCACCGCGTCGGCGACGATGTGCGCGATGTGCTCGTCGGTCAGGGAGTACGCGATCTCGCGGCCGCGCCGGGCGCCGCGCACCACCTGCGCGCCGCGCAGCACGCGCAGGTGCTGGGAGACGAGCGGCTGCGGCGCGCCGAGGGCGTCGACCAACTCGTGGACGCAGCGCGGCCCGGACGCCAGTTCGGTGACGATCCCGATGCGCAGCGGCGCGGCGAGCGCTTTCAGCAGCTCACCCGCCGCCATGTAGCCGTTGTCGGAATCCATTGTCATTACCGTATACCCGGACCTCGCGATGCACTCAGCGCAGCACGACCTCGGGCGGCTCCACCGCCGCCGGGGTCGGGGCCGGCCGGCTCAGCCGGGCGCGGACGCCGGCCGCCGCCGACACGATCACGAATCCGGCGATCGCCACCAGCACGATCGTCGCGCCCGGTGCGCTGTCCAGCCGCCACGACGCCCAGAGCCCGCCCGCGCTCGCGAGCACCCCGAGCGCCATCGCGGCCATCATCGTCGCCGTGAAGCCGCGGCTCACCCGCTGGGCGGTCGCCACCGGGATCACCATCAGCGCGCTCACCAGCAGCAGTCCGACGGTGCGCATGGCCGCCGTCACCGTCACCGCCGCAGCGATCGCAAGCGTCAGGTTCAGCGCCCGCACCGGAATGCCGCTGACCCGCGCGTACTCCTCGTCGTGGCAGACCGCGAACAGCCACGGCCGCAGGACCAGGGTCACCGCGAGAACGGCGGCGGCGAGCGCCGCCGTCACGTAAAGATCTTGAGCCGACGCGGTCAGCGGCGAACCGAACAGGTACGACACGAGGTTCGCGCTGCCGGCGCTGTCGGACACACTCACCAGCGCCACCCCGCCGGAGATGCCGCCGTAGAACAGGATCGCCAGCGCGACGTCGCCCGAGGTGCGGCCGCGCTCGCGCACGAGTTCGATCGCCACCGCGCCGAGGGCCGCCGCGATCACGGCGGTGAGCACCGGCTGCTGGTGGAACAGCAGGCCCACCCCGACGCCGGTGAGCGCTACGTGGCCGAGGCCGTCGCCGATGAGTGACAACCGCCGCTGCACCAGGTAGATGCCGATGGCCGGCGCGATGAGCCCGGTCAGCGTGACGCCGATCAGCGCCCGCACCATGAAGTCGTAGTGCAGCAGATTCACGGCATCGCCTCGCTCCGCGAGGCGATGCCTCCGACGTGGTCGCTGCTGATGGTTCGCTCGCTCATGGCGTGGAGCCCCACATCGACGGCACCTCCGGCGGCGCGTGCGGGTGCACGTGGTCGTGGTCGGGATCGGCGTGCTCGCCGACCGGCTCCGGCACCGGTCCATCGTGGACGATCGTGCCCTGGTGCACCACGACGGCCCTGTCGACGAGCGGCGCCAGCGGACCGAGCTCGTGCGCCACCAGGAGCACGCTCCCTCCACTGTGGACGAACCGCCCGAGCGCATCGGCGAACGCCTGCTGGCTGGCCGCGTCGACGCCGGCGGTGGGCTCGTCGAGCACCAGCAGGTCGGGCTCGCCGGCGAGCGCGCGGGCGATGAGCACCCGCTGCTGCTGGCCGCCGGAGAGCGTGTCGGCCCGGTCGCCGGCCCGATCGGCCAGGCTCACCGCGTCGAGGGCGGCAGCCACAGCGGCGCGATCGGCCGCGCGCGCCGGGCGGCCGAAACCACGGCGGGCCAGGCGGCCCGACCCGACGACCTCGCGGACGGTGGCCGGCACGCCGCTGCCCGCGCCGAGGCGCTGCGGCACGTACCCGACCCGGTGCCAGGCGCGGAACCGGCCGAGCGGGGTGCCGAACAGCTCCGCCCGGCCCCCGGCGAGCGGCGCGAGGCCGAGCGCGGCGCGGATCAGTGTCGACTTGCCCGAGCCGTTGGCGCCCAGCACCGCAACGGTTTCGCCCTGGGCGATCGCCAGCCCGACGCCGTGCAGCACCCGGCGCTCGCCGTACGCGACGACGGCGCCGGCCACCTCGAGCACGGGGGTCGTCATGAGCAGCCCAGCGCCGCGCGCAGCTTGGCGAGGTTCTGGCGCATGACGGAAAGATAGTCCGTGCCCGGGGCGGCGCCGGGTTCGAGGCCTTCGATCGGGTCGAGGACCTCCGCGCGGGCCCCGACCTCGGTCGCGAGCGTCTCGGCGATCTTCGGGCTGACCAGCGTCTCGAAGAAGATCGTGGTGACGTTCCGGCTCCTGGCCAGGGCGGCCACCTGCGCGACGCGCTGCGGCGTGGGCTCGGCGTCCGGGGACAGGCCGCTGATCGGCACCTGGGTGAGGCCGTAGCGCGCCGCGAGATAGCCGAACGCGGCGTGGCTGGTGACGATGTCGTGCCGGGCGCAGGTCTTGAGCCCATTGCTGAACTCGGTGTCCAGCGCGGTGAGGTCGGCGCGCAGCGCCGCCGCGCGGTCGCGGTACGCGTCGGCGTTCTTCTCGTCGACGGCGCCGAGGCGCTCCGCGACCCGGTCGCCGATCGCGGCGAGGCGGATCGGATCCAGCCAGACGTGCGGATCGTTGTCGACGAGCGGCTGCACGGTGGCCGCGTCGAGCGCCTTCTTCTTCGCCTCCGCCTCGATCGCCTCGTCGACGGCCGGTTGGAACCCGCCGAGGTGCACCACGAGGTCGGCATCGACGAGGCTGGCGAGCTGCCTCGGCTGCAGTTCCAGGTCGTGGGGCTCGGCTCCGGGCTTGGCCAGGTTCGTCACCGTGACCCGGTCGCCGCCCACCCGCTCGGCGACGAACTGCAGCGGGTAGAACGCGGCGACCACCGCGACGTCGCTCTTGCCGGCGGCCGGGGCTGAGGAGCAGCCACCGGTGGCGGCGCCGACCGCCAGGACGCCGACGGTGGCGAGCGCGAGGCGGAACGCGAGGGCGATGCGGGGCACGGCACCACTGTGCGCGCTAATGACAATCATTGTCAAAGCGGCATGTATGCACGCGTGCGCACGCCCTGCCCGGCCGCCCCGCCGCTCATGATCGCGACGATCTTGCAGTTGTGGTGCCTCACAAACCGGGCCGAATAAGGACGAAGTCTGGCACCACAAGTGCAAGATCAACGCGATCTTGAAGGTGCACGCGGGTCAGAAGAGGCGTTTCAGGGCGCCGGCTACCAGGATGGCGAGGATCACCAGGCGGGCGCCCCGGCCGACCAGGGGTAGGCGGTCCCACATGGCGATTGTCATCACGGCGGCCACGGCCGCGACGAGGAGCAGGATGACGCCGCCGACCGGCCCCGGCAGGAACAGCGCGGCGAGCACGACGACGGTGCCCACCAGGAACACCACAGTCGGGTTCAGCCGGTTCATGCCGCTACCTCGTATCCTTCGCAGAGCTTGTGCAGACCAAGAGTAGAGGTGGCACCTGTGCTGGTCGTCAACCGATTCGCCGTCGCCGACGAGGGCGCCTTCACGCCGCGGGCCGAAGCGGCGCTGGCGGCGCTCGCCGGGCGGCCCGGCTTCGTGTCCGGCAGCTTCGGCCGGGCCGTCGACGAGCCGGACCGGTGGTGTCTGGTGACCGTCTGGGAGTCCGTCGGGGCGTACCGGCGGGCGCTGTCGGCGTTCGAGGTCAAGGTCGAGGCGACGCCGCTGCTGGCCGAATCGCTGAACGAGCCGTCGGCCTACGAGGTGCTGCTGCGGGCCGGGCCCGGTGGTCCGGTGACCACCTCGACCAGCGACCGCGCACTACCATCGCAGTCATGAGCGAGCGGAGCGAGCGAATCATCAGCTCAGCGTTCTGCGAATGCATCGCCTCGCGGAGCGAGGCGATCGCATGAGTCACCACCCGGCAGGCGGCGTCGGCCTCGACCCGAACGTCCCCGCACCGCCGCCGGGGCCGGGCGCGGCGCCTCCCTTCGCGGCCCCGCCCACCGACCGCAACAAGCGTGGCCTGTGGATCGGGCTGATCGCGGGCGGGCTGGCGCTGGTGCTGTGCTGCGTCGGCGGTGTCTTCGGCATCGCGGTGCTCGTGGTGGGCAGCACCCAGCAGGCGAAGAACCAGGCCACCACATCGGTCACCAACTACCTGAACGCGGTGCGCGACGAGGACTGGGAGGCCGCCCATCGGGAGCTCTGCTCGCGGCTGGCGGCGCGGTACAGCCCGGAACAGCTCGAGGTGCAGGAGGGCCAGCTGCGGTTCACGTCGTACACGCTGGACGAGCCGGTCATCTCCGACGCCGTGACGGTGCTGGCCCACCTGAACACGTCGAGCGGCGAGGTGCAGCGCCAGTTCCTGCTCGAAAGCGAGGGAACGAGGCTGGCCATCTGCGGCATCCGGTGACTCGGTAATGTGGATGCCCGGTCCGGGCGCGTAACCGTAGGCTTCGAGCACGCGTTGAGATCGTGACCGACCTCGCATCCCGCCCACCAGCGGCGCCGACACCCAGCCGGCGCATGAAGGAGACAAACATGGCTGCCGATCGCATCGACTCCGTCGTCGGCCTCGCCAAGCGGCGCGGCTTCGTCTTCCCGTCGAGCGAGATCTATGGCGGCACCAGGTCGGCCTACGACTACGGCCCGCTCGGTGTGGAACTCAAGGAGAACGTCCGCCGCCAGTGGTGGCGGGCCATGGTGCAGCAGCGCGACGACGTGGTCGGCCTCGACTCGGCGATCGTCCTCGCGCGCCAGGTGTGGGTGGCCTCCGGCCACGTCGAGGAGTTCACCGACCCGCTCACCGAGTGCCAGTCGTGCCACAAGCGGTTCCGCGCCGACCACCTGGAGGAGGCGTACGCCGAGAAGCACAACGGTGCAACGGTTCCCCTGAGTGAGCTGAACTGCCCCAACTGCGGCAACAAGGGCACCTTCACCGAGCCCAAGCAGTTCAACGGCCTGATGAAGACCTACCTCGGCCCTGTCGACAACGACGAGGGCCTGCACTACCTGCGTCCGGAGACGGCGCAGGGCATCTTCGTCAACTACAAGAACGTCGAGACCGTCGCGCGCCGCAAGCCGCCGTTCGGCATCGCCCAGGTCGGCAAGAGCTTCCGCAACGAGATCACCCCGGGGAACTTCATCTTCCGCACGCGCGAGTTCGAGCAGATGGAGATGGAGTTCTTCGTCGAGCCGGGCACCGACGAGAAGTGGCACGAGTACTGGCTCACCGAGCGGTGGAACTGGTACACCGACCTCGGCCTCACCGAGGCCAACCTGCGCTACTACGAGCACCCGAAAGAGAAGCTCTCGCACTACTCGAAGCGCACAGTCGACATCGAGTACCGGTTCCAGTTCGGCGGCACCGAGTTCGCCGAGTTGGAGGGCATCGCCAACCGCACCGACTTCGACCTGACGACGCACAGCAAGCACTCCGGCGTCGACCTGTCCTACTACGACCAGGACAAGGGCGAGCGCTGGATGCCCTACGTGGTCGAGCCCGCGGCCGGTCTCACCCGCGCGGTCCTGGCGTTCCTGCTCGAGGCCTACGACGAGGACAGCGCCCCGAACACCAAGGGCGGCGTCGACAAGCGCACGGTCATGCGCTTCGACCCGCGCCTCGCGCCGGTGAAGGCCGCGGTGCTCCCGCTCTCGCGCAACCCCGACCTGTCGCCGAAGGCGCGCGACCTGGCGGCGGCGCTGCGCAAGCGCTGGAACGTCGACTTCGACGACGCCGGTGCGATCGGCCGCCGGTACCGGCGCCAGGACGAGGTCGGCACGCCGTTCTGCGTCACCGTCGACTTCGACACGTTGCAGGACAACGCGGTGACGGTGCGCGACCGCGATTCGATGAAGCAGGAGCGGGTGTCCCTCGACCGCGTCGAGACGTACCTGGTCGAGCGCCTCCCGGGCTGCTAGCGGGGTTTCACCCCGGCACCCGGCGGGTATCCAGCACCTCCACATCGATCGATGTGGAGGTGCCGCCGTGTCCGTGCTCGACCGGTTTCCCACGAAGCATCTGCCCGGCGTGTCGGTGCGCGACGTTCCGGAGCCGCCCCGCTCGGTGTGGCGGGTCATCGGCCCGGGCGTGGTCGCGGCCGGCGTGGGCCTCGCGTCCGGGGAGTTCATCCTCTGGCCGTACATCGCCTCACAGGTCGGGCTCGTGTTCCTGTGGGCGGCGGCGATCGGCATCGTCACCCAGTGGTTCATCAACATGGAGATCGAGCGGTACACGCTGGCCACCGGCGAGACCGCGCTCACCGGCTTCTCCCGGTTCTGGCGGCACTGGGGCCTGGTGTTCGCGATCCTCGTGTACTTCGCGAACCTGTGGCCGGGCTGGGCGACGAGCTCCGCGACGATGGTGACCTACCTGTTCGGCGGGAACGTCTCCTGGATCGCGGCCGGCATGCTGGTGCTGATCGGCATCACGCTGACGCTCGCGCCGGTGGTCTACACGGCGCTGGAGCGGGTGGAGTTCGTCAAGGTCGGGCTCGTGCTGCTGTTCATCGTCGTGGCGCTGGTGTTCGCCATCACCGCGCAGGCGTGGGGCGAGCTGCCGAAGACGGTCACCGCGCCGCGGTTCCCGACGGAGCTGGGCTTCGCGCTGATGCTCTCGGCGCTGGCGTTCGCCGGTGCGGGCGGCGGGCAGAACCTGTGCCAGAGCAACTGGATCCGGGACAAGCGCTACGGGCTCGGCGCGTACGTGCCGCGGTTGGTGAGCCCGCTGACCGGGCACGAGGAAGCGGCACCGACGACGTCCGGGTTCATCTTCGAGCCGGACGAGGCCAACATGGCCCGCTGGCGGCGCTGGTGGAAGGTCGCCAACATCGAGCAGGCGGTGACGTTCGCGGCGATCTCGTTCCTGACGATCGTCTTCATGTCGATGCTCGCGTACTCGACGGTGTTCGGGAAGGAGGGGCTGGCCAACGGCATCGGCTTCCTGGAGGCCGAGGGCGAGGAGCTCAAGAACGTCGTCGCGCCGTGGTTCGGAACGCTGTTCTGGGTGATCGGCGCGTTCTCGCTGTTCGCCGCCGCGATGGGCATCGTCGACTACACCAGCCGGCTGGCCGCGGACGTACTGAAGACCTCGTATCTGCGGTCGATGTCGGAGAGCAAGATCTACTTCGCTCTGGTGTGGGGGCTCATCGCGATCGGGTGCGTGATCCTGCTCGTCGGCTTCGACCAGCCGCTCGTGCTGCTGGTGATCTCGGCCTGCGTCGGCGGTGGGATGATGTTCATCTACTCGTTCCTGTTGCTGGTGCTGAACCGCCGGGTCCTGCCGGAGGCGATCCGGATCCGCTCGTACCGGGTGGCCGCGCTCGTCTGGTCGGTGCTGCTGTTCGGGGTGTTCTCGGTGCTGACCGTGTGGGAGCAGGGGCAGAAGCTGTTCTAGGTTCCAGGGATGATCCTGGAAGCTGCCACGCTGCGGACCGCTCGGCTCTCGTTGACCCCGCTGCGGGTCGACGACGCCGACGCGATGGCCACCGTGCTCGCCGACGAGCGGCTGTACGAGTTCACCGGCGGCGAGCCGCCCACCGCGGCGGAGTTGCGCGGGCGCTACGCCCGGCAGGTGGCCGGGTCCGGGCGGCCCGACGAGGTGTGGTTGAACTGGATCGTCCGGGTGGGTGGCGAGCCGGTCGGGTACGCGCAGGCCAGCGTCGAGCCGGCCGCGGGCGTCGCGTGGGTGGCCTGGGTGATCGGTACCCCCTGGCAGGGCAACGGTTACGCGACGGAGGCGGCCGCTTCCGTCGTCGGCTGGTTGCGCGATCGCGGCCTTGCCGCGACCGCGGCGATCGCGCCCGGCCATCTCGCGTCGGAGCGGGTCGCGGCCGCGGCGGGCCTTTGCGTGACGGACGAAGTAGTGGACGGGGAGCGCGTCTGGCGGCTCGATAAGCTGGTTTGATGCGCATCGGCCGGTACGAGACGAACCCACCGGTGGTGCTGGCCCCGATGGCCGGCATCACCAACGTGGCGTTCCGCCGGCTGTGCCGCGAGCAGGGGGCAGGGCTCTACGTCTGCGAGATGGTCACCACGCGGGGGATCGTCGAGCGCAACCCGAAGACGCTGCGGATGATCGCCTTCGACGCCGACGAGCACCCCCGCAGCCTGCAGGTGTACGGGGTCGACCCGGTCGTGGTGGGGCGGGCCGTCGGGATGGTCGCCGACGGGGGCCTGGCCGACCACGTCGACATCAACTTCGGCTGCCCGGTACCCAAGGTCACCCGGCGCGGCGGCGGGGCGGCACTGCCGTGGCGGCACCGCCTGTTCGAGCGCATCGTGCGGGCGGCGGTGCGGGCCGCGGCGCCGGCCGGTGTCCCGGTGACCGTCAAGATGCGCATGGGCATCGACGAGGATCACCTGACCTACCGGCAAGCCGGGCTGATCGCGCAGGAGGCCGGCGTCGCGGCTGTCGCGCTGCACGCCCGGACGGCGGCCCAACGGTACTCGGGTGAGGCGCACTGGGATGCGATCGCCGACCTGGTGTCCACGTTGGACGTTCCGGTGCTCGGCAACGGCGACATCTGGGAGGCGTCCGACGCGCTGCGGATGGTCGCGGCGACGGGGTGCGCCGGCGTCGTGGTGGGCCGGGGCTGCCTCGGGCGGCCGTGGCTGTTCGCCGACCTCGCGGCGGCGTTCGCCGGCCCGTACGAGCCGCGGTTGCCGTCGTTGGGCGAGGTCGCGGCGGTGATGCGCCGGCACGCCGAACTGCTCGTGCAGTGGTCGGCCACCGAGATCGACCCGCGCGGGCGCATCACGTCGGAACAGCACGGCTGCGCCGACTTCCGCAAGCACGTCGCCTGGTACCTGAAGGGCTTCCCGGTGGGTGGCGAGCTGCGGCAGCGCCTGGCGATGATCTCCTCACTGGCGGAGCTGGACGACCTGCTGGGCAAGCTCGACCCGACGGCGCCGTTCCCGGAGTCGGAGCTCGGCCGGCCGCGCGGGCGCACCAACTCCCCGGGGAAGGTGGCGCTGCCCGAGCACTGGATCGAAGACGTCGACAGCGATCTCGTTCCGGTGGGGGCCGAGATGGAGCACTCCGGGGGGTAGGTTCGCACGTATGTGCAGGAACATCCGGGTGCTCAGCAACTTCGAACCGCCGGCGACCGAAGACGAGATCGAGGCTGCCGCGATCCAGTACGTGCGCAAGGTGAGCGGGCAGACCCGCCCGTCGGCGAGCAATCAGGAGGCGTTCGACGAGGCCGTCCGGGCGGTCACCGAGGCGACCCGCACACTGCTCGAACACCTGGTGATCAAGGCGCCGCCGCGCGACCGCGAGGCCGAGGCCGCGAAGGCGAAGGCCCGCGCGGCGGAGCGGTACGGCGTGCGCTGACCCTCGTGGCGCGCTGGATCTGTCCGCTGTGCGAGCGGGAGTTCGACAGGGCCCGGCAGGGTCACACGTGCCTGCCGGGCAACACGGTGGCCGAGACGTTCGCCGGCGGGCGGGAGTGGCAGCGCCCGATCTGCGACGCGGTGATCGAGTACGTGGAGACGCTCGGGCCGCTGCACGTCGACGCGGTAGGCGTCGGGGTGTTCCTCAAGCACCAGCGCAAGTTCGCCGAGCTGCGCCCGATGGCCCGGGCGCTGTCGGTCTACCTGGTGCTCCCGCGCACGGTGTCGCACGATCGGATCGTGCGGCGCCCGTGGGGCTCCGCCGACCGGCTCTGGCACAGCGTGCGCCTGACGGCGGTGGCGGAGGTCGACGACCAGCTGCGGGACTGGCTGGCGGAGGCCTACCTGTCCGCCGCGTGACATACGTCGATCTTGCGGTTGTGGTGGTGCCTGAAGCGGGCCAAAGCAGGACGAAATCCGGCACCCCAACTGCAAGATCGACGGGGGCGGGGCGGGGGCGGCAGGCGCTGCGCGTTCGTGACTGTGGGAGCGTTCCCAGAAGCGGTCGCACACCACGGCCTGTTGAACTGGTCACCGCGGCACGGTGAAGCTCTGGTGTGGATCGCGCCGGACGGGTACCAATAACTACCCCGCCCCCTCGCCGGCCCCGGAGGTAACGGTGACGAGCCCGAAGTACGTCTATGACTTTGCCGAAGGCAACCGGGACATGAAGGATCTGCTCGGCGGCAAGGGCGCGAACCTCGCCGAGATGAGCAACCTCGGGCTGCCGGTGCCGCCGGGGTTCACGATCACCACCGAGGCGTGCCGGCACTACCTCGTCAACGGCGACGTGCCGCCAGAGCTCCAGCAGGAGGTCGACGAGCACCTCCACGCCCTCGAATCGACGATGGGCAAGCGCCTCGGCGACCCGGACGACCCGCTGCTCGTGTCGGTGCGCTCGGGGGCCGCGTTCTCGATGCCCGGCATGATGGAGACGGTCCTCAATGTCGGCCTCACCGACGCGAGCGTCACCGGCCTCGCGCAGCGCACCGGCAACGAGCGCTTCGCGTGGGACTCCTACCGTCGCCTGATCCAGATGTTCGGCCGCACCGTGTGCGGCGTGCCGGGTGAGGCGTTCGAGGACGCGCTCGACGAGGTCCGGCACGCCAAGGGCGTCAAGCTGGACACCGATCTGGACACCGCCGCGCTCCGGGAACTCGTCGGCACGTTCAAGGAGATCTTCACCCGGCACGCGGGCCGCGACTTCCCGCAGGAGCCGCGCGAGCAGCTCGATCTCGCGACGCGCGCCGTGTTCGACTCATGGAACGCCGACCGCGCCGTGCTCTACCGTCGCCAGGAACGCATTCCCGCCGACGCGGGCACGGCCGTCAACGTCGTCGCGATGGTGTTCGGCAACATGGGCGACGACTCCGGCACCGGTGTCGCGTTCACCCGTGACCCGAGCACCGGCGCCCAGGGTACCTACGGCGACTATCTGCAGAACGCCCAGGGCGAAGACGTCGTGGCCGGCATCCGCAACACCGTCGCCCTGCAGGACCTGGAGCGCATCGACAAGGGCGCCTTCGACGAGCTGTGCCGCATCATGTCCACATTGGAGGACCACTACCGGGATTTGTGCGACATCGAGTTCACCGTCGAGCGGGGCAAGCTGTGGATGCTCCAGACCCGGGTCGGCAAGCGCACCGCGGCCGCGGCGTTCACCATCGTCACCCAGCTGATGGACGAGGGCGTCATCGATCTCGACGAGGCGCTGCGCCGGGTCACCGGCGCCCAGCTCGGGCAGCTGATGTTCCCAACGTTCACCGCCAACGGCGGGCTCCGGCCGGTCGCGCGCGGCGTCGCGGCGTCGCCCGGCGCCGCCGTGGGCAAGGCGGTGTTCGACTCCGACCGCGCCGCCGAACTCGGCCATGCGGGCGAGAAGGTGATCCTCGTCCGGCGCGAGACCAACCCCGACGACCTGCCCGGCATGATCGCGGCGCAGGGCGTGCTCACGAGCCGGGGCGGCAAGACGTCGCACGCTGCGGTGGTGGCCCGCGGCATGGGCAAGACGTGCGTCTGCGGCGCGGACGCGCTCGACGTGGATGTCGCGAGTAGACAGTTCACAGTGGACGGACAGATCGTGAACGAGGGCGACGTCATCTCGATCGACGGCAGCACCGGCGATATCTACATCGGCGAGGTGCCGGTGGAGCCGTCGTCGGTGGTGCGCTACTTCGAGGGCGAGCTGGAGCCGGAGAGCGACCCGCTGGTGCGGGCCGTGCACACGCTCATCGAGCATGCCGACAGCAGGCGGGCACTGAAGGTGCGCACGAACGCCGACACCGGTCGGGACGCGGCGCGGGCACGGCGCTTCGGCGCGCAGGGCATCGGGCTTTGCCGCACCGAGCACATGTTCCTCGGCGAGCGCCGGCCGCTCATCGAACGGCTGATCCTCGCCCGCGACGAGGAGAGCCGGCGGGCCGCACTCAACGAGCTGCGTCCCTTGCAGCGGGCCGACTTCACCGAGATCCTGCGCGAGATGGACGGCCTGCCGGTCACCATCCGGCTCATCGACCCGCCGCTGCACGAGTTCCTGCCGGCGCTGGAGGAGCTGGCCGTGAGGGTCGCCGTCATGAAGGAGCGCGGCGAGGACCCGGGCCGCAGCGGAGAGCTGCTCATCGCCGTGCGCCGCATGAGCGAGGAGAATCCGATGCTCGGCCTGCGCGGCGTGCGGCTCGGCCTGATGCTGCCCGGCCTGTTCGACATGCAGGTTCGCGCGGTCGCCGAGGCGGCCAAGGAGATCAAGGAGGCGGGCGGCGACCCGCAGCCGGAGATCATGGTGCCGCTCGTCGGCGCGGTACAGGAGCTGGAGACCGTGAAGGCTGCCGCGCTCAAGGTCGTCGCCGAGGTCGACCCGGGCTGCGAGGTCCTGATCGGCACGATGATCGAGCTGCCCCGCGCGGCCCTGACCGCCGGCCAGATCGCGACGGCCGCCGAGTTCTTCTCGTTCGGCACCAACGACCTGACGCAGATGACCTGGGGCTTCTCCCGCGACGACGTCGAGGGCTCGTTCTTCAGCAGGTACCTGGAGCTGGGCATCTTCGGCGTCTCGCCGTTCGAGTCGATTGACAGCGAGGGCGTCGGCCGGCTGGTCCGCATCGCCGTCGAGGAGGGCCGGGGCACCCGGCCGGAGCTGAAGGTCGGTGTGTGCGGCGAGCACGGCGGCGACCCGGAGTCGGTGCACTTCTTCGCCGACGCGGGCCTGGACTACGTCTCGTGTTCGCCGTTCCGGGTGCCGGTGGCCCGGCTGGAGGCGGGCCGGGCGGCGGTCGGTGGCAGCGCGTCGTCGACGGCGTGAGCGAGGCCGCCGCCGCGCCGCGCCCGTCGCGGCGGCCCGCCCGACGAGGCGGGCGCGGAACGACCTTCGGGCGTAATGTGACTCGAATCCCTACGCCCCTGGGGAGGTCATGCATGGGTAGTCGGTGGCTCGGAATCGTGGTGGATTCCCGTGATCCGGCGCGGTTGGCGCGGTGGTGGGCGGAGGTGCTCGGCTTCCGGGTCACGTTCGAGAAGCCCGACCTCGTGGCGATCGCCGGCTCCGACGAGTCCCATCCCGGCATCGCGTTCGTTCCGGTGGCGGAGGAGAAGGCCGGCAAGAACCGGCTCCACCTCGACCTCGCGCCCGACGACCAGCCGGCCGAGATCGAGCGGCTCGTCGACATGGGTGCCCGGCACGTCGACATCGGGCAGCCGGCCGGCGCCGGGTGGATGGTGCTCGCCGACCCCGAGGGCAATGAGTTCTGCGTGCTGCCCGCGCAGCGGTCGGAGTAGGCCGCGGTGAGCACGCAAGCCGAGGAGTCGGCCGAGGAAATCCTGCGCCGGCCCGCCGCCGGCGACACCGCCGCGGAGGAGCCGCCCAGCCGCGATCCGGTGAGCTTCGCGCAGGCGTTCCGCTGGGGCGCCGCCGCGGCGCTCGGGGTGCTGGCCGTGGCCGCCGCCGCGTTCGCCGTCTACACCGTGCGGAGCATCCTGGTGCTCGTCATCATCTCGATCTTCATCGCGGTGAGCCTCGATCCGGCGGTGCGCTGGCTGGTGCGTCGGGGAATGCGGCGCAGCATCGCCGTCGGCGTGATCTTCATGATGGTGTTCGGGTTCCTCACCGCGTTCCTGGCAGCCGTGATACCGCCGCTGGTGCGCGAGGGCACGGGGCTGTTCCAGAACCTGCCGGGCTACGTGGAGCACCTGCCCGAACAGTCGAAGGTCTACCGCGACCTGGCCGAGCGGTACAACTTCACCGAGAAGCTCAGCGAGTACGCGGCGAGCATCCCGCAGGCGGTGGCCGGCGAGGCGTGGACGTTCGCCGAGCGCTTCCTCGGCGCCCTCGCGCAGGTGCTGACGGTGGTCGTCTTCACGATCTACTTCATGACGGACCTGCCGCGGCTGCGGCGTGGGCTGGTCCGCCTGTTCCCGCGCGCCCGCCGCCCGCGCGTGGCCGAGGTCGTCAACGTGCTGGTGGACAAGGTCGGCGCGTACATGATCGGGAATCTGATCATCTCGCTGATCGCGGGCGTCGCGAGCTTCGCCGTGCTGTTCGTGCTCGGCGTGCCGTACGCCCTGCCGCTGGCCGTGGCCGTCGCCATCACCGACCTGATTCCGCTGGTGGGGGCGACGATCGGCGCGGTGCTGTGCACGGCCATCACGTTCTTCACCACCGACGTGTGGCCGGAGACGGTGGTGGTGCTGCTGTTCTTCGTGCTGTACCAGCAGCTGGAGAACTACCTGCTGGTGCCGCGGGTGATGCGCAACACCGTCGACATCTCGTCGCTGGCGGTGCTGCTGTCGGCGCTCGTCGGGGCGACGGTTCTCGGCGTGATGGGTGCGCTCATGGCGATCCCGGTCGCGGCCGCGGTCAAGGTGGTGCTCACGCCGATGATCGAGAACCGCACCGAGCCGGCGCCGCCCGCCGAGGCCGCCG
>Ga0111539_10005760_pt1 | contig 16018 bp, 10 predicted proteins | sample RhiMethybrSRZTD1_FD_79667 | JGI IMG/M metagenome (GOLD analysis project Ga0111539, IMG submission 79667) | Populus rhizosphere microbial communities from Tennessee, USA - Rhizosphere MetaG P. TD hybrid SRZTD1 (version 2) (version 2) | ecosystem: Host-associated > Plants > Roots > Rhizosphere >... | reverse complement strand
CTATCTCGATCGCTTCGGATCCTCGATGGACCCCTTGCGGGGTCCGCGCATCGCGATCGGGCGAGACGAGGAGGTGATCGCCTCGGGCTGGGCGCTTGACGTGGACCGCCGGCTGCCGGCCGACGCCGTGGATCTCGTGATCGACGGCAGGTCGTATCGAGCTGTCACGAGAGTGCCGCGCGCCGACGTGGCCACGGCGCATGGCGATCGGGGATATTTCAAGTGCGGGTTCAACGCGCGCTTTCCTCCGGGTGCGATCGGCCCGGGGACACACGTGCTCGAGATTCGGATTGTGATGAACGGTGGGCGTGAGTATTGTTCGGCCGCTCTGGTGGGCTTCGAAGTCACCTAACCTTCACGGGGTATGCGACCGTCGTGATGACGCCAGTGCTCGAGTTGCGGATGTGCCACGTGGCAGTCGATGGGCGGAACACCGCCATGTCGGTCTTCCCGTCGCGGTCGTAGTCCGCCGGCACCGGTACATCGCCCGCCATGCCCAGGGAGGCGCCGACGTCGAGCCCAGTCTGCCAGCTGCGGATGTACCACGTGCCATTGGATGGGCGGAATACCGCAACGTCGCTCCGGTGATCTCCGTCGTAGTCCCCGGGCACGACCACGTCGCCGACGCCACCCCACAGCACTGTCGTCAGTGCCCCCGTGCTCGAATTCCGGATGGACCAATTCCCATTCGACGCGCGGAACAGGGCGACCTCGGGCTGTCCGTCGCCGTCGTAGTCGCCTGGCACCGGGAGATCCCCGGCATCACTCGGCGCGGTGCTGACAGCCGTCCCCGAGTCTGAAGGAGGGGGCTGGAGAAACCGGACGGTTGCCGCGCCGAAGGCGAACATCAGGCAAGCCAGCACCAGCACGAGCACGATTTGTGTTGAACGAGTCAGAGCGGGCATGTTGGGCGACCTCTCAATGGCGATATGGGTTGCGCGAAGACCTGGCTCGATCGAACGAGCTGCCAGGAAAACCAGGAAAACCGCCGTCGGCCACAATTGGATCAAAAGTCTATCGAGCGAGCTGTCGATCAAGCCAACCAACGGGTCGTATACCGAAAATATGTAGACGGCAAAGTAGCCACAGACGGCGAGCACGAGCGTCAAAGCCGTGGCCCGCACGCTCCCGCGATACGCTTTCTCGGATCGCATGAGCGCCGCATACGCAAGCAGGAACAGGAATGGACTCACGATGAGTCCGCCGAAGGCCCAGACGTGGCGAACGAACCCCAAGGCCACGGTAACGTAGCGGGAGGCGTCCGTCATGTACTCCCAGGCGTTGGCCATCGACCGCTCGGGATTCACGGGCGCCAGTGTCAGCTTGAACCAGATCATCACCGCGAGCGGGACGAACGCCCCCAGCCCAAAATCGCGAAGGCGCCGCAGGGTCCATTGACGTGCCAGGCCCCAGGCGATCACGATGGCCACAAACAGCATGGCGCCATCGTTTTTGGTCCAGGCGGCAAATCCGGCGGCAACGCCCGCAGCCGCTGGATAGTCCGCCACCAGCAGCACCGTGGCTGCCAGCAAGAACCAACCGAGCGGCACATCCGCGATCTGGCCGGCACCGATGGCGATGAAGTTGGGCACGGCGATCAGGACGAGCCCCGCCAGCAGACCCTGCTGCGGGCTGCGCATCATCGTCAGCGACGAGACCAGGAGACCCGCCGTGCCGAATGTGAACAGAGCGGCAGTGGCTGCCGGAACGGCCGTACTCTGGTTTCCCAGAAGGGTCCACCAGCTGGCGACGAAGCCAGGGAGCAGCAGGGGATAGTCGGGATGGGTAAACGGGATCAGCGGGCTAAACAGATCGTGCCACGCCGCCCGATCGACCAGGAATCGCGCGTGGAGATTGTGAATCGCCCAGGCATCCCAGTGCCCGTGCGGTGCGCTGTTGGTCTGGCGCAGAAACGCGATGACTGCAACCGTGGCGGTGAGCGCAAACGTCAACGCAATGTTGTAATCGAGACGGCTCCAGGGCCTCGCGGGAATCGTGCAGAGACGGCACTCCTGGCTGCGCCACGCAACCCAGACGAGCACCGCCAACAAGATCGCCTCCAGTGCGAGCTCGGGCACGCCGAACTGTAACCAAGCGAGGAACGCGAGTGAGCTGACGCCCACTCCCAGGCCAGAGCCGAGCAACACGCGCCAGAAATCATGCCGGCAGAAGCGTCGGCCGCCAGGTACGAGCGCTCGCATGAGCGCAAAGCCGACCAGCACGAACACTATCGAGTCTCCGGCTCGAGCAGGAGCACTCCACCGCCGAAATCGCGCTTCAGGATCAGCGTGTTCCTGGCCAACGCATCGGGAATCCGAGCTGGCGAGTTGAAGTTGCCGACAACCAGGATCGGTGCCGACCCGGACCGAGCGAATCCTGCGGGGCGCGGGAGGGCATAGACGACCACCGGCGCCAGCGCGTATTGAGTAGCGTAATACTCGCCGAAGAAATCAGAATCGCTCAGATATCCGACCACGCCCCGTGGCAAGGTGTCGCGCATGGCAGCAAAACGCCTGTCGAACGCCGCGACATCGAGGCCACGCTCAGGCGCCGATACCAGCAACCGGTGCACGCCCAACAGTGCCAGGACGAACACGACTGCAATCGCCGCCTGCGTGCGTTTCGGATAGCCGCTCCTCTGCGGGGCAGACGGTTCGTGTGTCACTTGACGGGGGAATGTAGCACAGCCGCATGGCTCATTTCGCGAGCTGGATGGATCGATACCCGTTATGATTGAGCGCGCGCTGACAGCGGTGTCCGTCTTCACGCATCTCCACATGCCGGCGAGTCTCTCGTGATCGAACCTGGCGCCGACCGGAAGGTTGACGCGAATAGGGTTCCTCGTCGTGAAGCGTTGCGCGCGGCCGCACTTCTGCTCCTCCTCGTCGCGGCGACACGCTACGACGTGTTGTTCCTCGGGCGCTCCCTCATCGCCAGCGACTTTTACAACCCGATCGACGATCGACCGCTCGCGCAGAACTACGGAGCAGACTTCGTCCCCCATGAGGAATGGACCCGCCGCAATTTGTTCACCTACGCGAATCTTCGCGATGCGGGTGCGACGTGGTGGCAATGGGAGCCGAGCACTCAGTTCTTGAAGCAAGCGATCCAGAAGGGGGAGTGGCCGTTCTGGGATCCTTATGTCGGCGGCGGAGCCCCCGCAATGGCCAATCCCATTTCCGCGTTTTTCTTCCCGCCTTACACGGCGGTGGTCGCTCTGGGCGCCTCGGTCGGCCTCCTGAATGCGTACTTCCTGTTCCTCCCGTGGGCCGCGTCGTTTCTCACATTCCTCTTCACACGCCGGCACGGTGTCAGCTTCATCGCCGCGGTCACGGGTGCCGTGGTGGTGCTGATGAGTGGCGCGATGAACCAGCACCTGGGCAGCTTGTTCGGGCAAACGGCAGCCTGTCTGCCATTCACGCTCTACGCCACCCGTCTCTTTCTCGATCTCCCGAATCGCTCGCGCCTCGTTGGGCTGGCCATCGCCTACGCCATCGCTGCGCTATCGAGCCTTCCACCGATCCTGGTGGCTACGTTCAGCCTCACCACGTTCTACATGCTGGTTGCCATCACGTCGGAACCAGGACTGGAAAGACGCGGGCGGCTGGCCGCGGCATGGTGTCTCGCGGTCGCCCTCTCACTCGGATTGGTGTCGTTCTACTACTTGCCAGCTTTGGCTGCACGCGCGGCGACGCCCCACGTCATGGCCGTGTATCGAAATATGGGCTTGGAAACGATGCCCGTCCTCCACCTCTATCAGATTCTCTCGCCGACCATCATGGGCGGCATCCAGACCTACATGAACCCGCCGCTCGGCCTGACTGGCGATCGCAACCTTGCCTATATTCCCTACGTCGGCATGGCCCCGATTGCGTTGGCCCTTCTCGTGCCCGGAACGGGCAACTCCAAACGCCGGACCCTCTTGCTGGCCGCCGCTCTTCCGCTGGTCTTCCTGCTGCCGAAATTGGTCGGCGCTCCCGTCGTTCAATGGACCGGACGACTACCGTTCCTGAATGAGATACACATCGCCCACTACTTCGGGATCACCATCGGATTCTTGATTGCCTGCCTGGCCGCGCTAGGGGCACAGGCGATGCTCAGCGGCGCGACATCGGTGACGCGGGCACTGCTGGTCGCGATCGTGATCGGGGGGATCACCGGGAGTCTCTGGCCTCTCGCGGACCGGCTCGGGGTGTTCGATTCACCGTCTGCCGCCTACTGGATTCGTGATTGGCGAGTGCTGGCGGCGGTCACTCTCGTGTCGGCGACGACGATACTGTTGGCCGCGCTGACCCGCGATCGACCCCTCATGCGCAAGGCCGCGGTCATCGTCGTGCTGGGGATCGTTGCGGTCGAAGGCGGCTTCAATGGATGGTTTCCTCGTCCGAAGGCGTGGAGCGTTTTCGACCATCCCACGCCGTTTGTAGGGATGCTTCAGCGGACCAATCCGCTCGATCGGATGCTTTCCTTCGACGCGCTCAACGCCAACGTCAACTCGGCATTTGCCGTCTACAGCTTGGACTCGCTGATGACGTTCAACCCGCCGCGAGCGCTCGAGCTTTACTGGCGCTACGCGCGGCCGTCGGCGCTCGAGATGTTCATGCGCGGCGCCAGACAGATCCCGCCGGAAGCCGTTCTGGATCGTTCGAACATCGCTCTCATTGCCATGAAGAGCGCGAACGTCGAGCTCGTCAAGGATGCCCAGGCGCGAGGCTATGCGACCCTGTTCGACGATGGTTTCGTGACGCTGTTCCGGAGGCCAACGCTGCCCCGGTTTTTGTATTCCAGCGAGTATCACGTGGTGCCGACGGCTTCTGCGCTGGAGGCCATCGCTGACCCACACTCGCGTGACATCGTGCTCGAAGAAGGGCCAGGGTTCGACGCCACTCCCAACACCGCTGATGACCCGACCGTGGGCATAGGACACTATCGCCGTAACTCGCTCACGCTGGTTGTCGATGCCCCGCGGCCAGGGTTGGTCTACGTCGCGGACAACTTCTTCGACGGCTGGACAGCGGTAATCAACGGTGCAGCGACCCGCATCCTGCCAGCGAATTATGCGTTCCGCGCGGTGGCCGTCCCTGCGGGCCGCTCGCAGGTGGAGTTCCGCTACTGGCCACCCGGCTTGACGACCGGCCTGTGGCTCTCGGGCACCAGCATCTTCTTGCTGCTGTGCGTGGCGTTCGTCCCCGACAGGCGCAACGCCAGAGCGCGGGTACCCGTCCTCTGAAACTGCAGATTCCAGACTGCAGACTTCAGATTGACGGCAGATTCCTCAGGATCTGCAAGTGAATCCGCACTCTGAAATCTGCCATCTGAAATCTCAGGGCTAGACAGCCTCCCAGGCGGTGGAGCCAGAGAGCAGACCTTCGAGCCAGTGAGGTTCCCAGGCACGGAGTGCTTCGGTTCGTTCGTAACAGTCGGCGACGGACCGTTCCGGGAGAACAGATTCGCCAAGGCCGTCGCGGACAAACAGGGCATTGACCCCGCGCGAGTCGGTGCCGACCAGTCGGTAGCCCTTCGACCGGGCGAGCTTGGTAAGCGCGGTGAGCGACGCACCGCACCGATAGGGTCGACAGGAGAGATCCAGGCGGAAGTCTGGCCGATAGGCAATAGTGAGACTCCGGTCGGGTCCGCAGGCATTGTTGAACTCGATGATGACCACTCTCGGGATCACGCAGTCGAGCGCCTTCCAGATCCAGTAGTCGTTGCCGTCCAGGTCGAGCGACAGCAGGTCGATCGACCCGCCGAATCCTTGTCGCGCCACGCTCCCATTGACGTTCTCGGCCGTGATCCACTCGTGCACGAAGGTCGGCGGGGCGATCCAGGTATTCCGGCACGTGGCGTAGAACTGGCGCCCGCTCGCGACCTGAGCGGCGTCGCCGTCCACCAGAAGACCCCTCCACCCGTGATTGACGAGCAGGTTTGCGGCGTTGCACTCGTAACCGTCGCCCGCGCAGATCTCGACGACCGTGCGGTTGGTGGTGCCGAGCAGGGAGAACAGGTAGAGGAGAATTCCATCCTCACCATTCTGAGAATAGGTGCGAAACTCCACGTCCGCGAACTCGGGCAGCTCGGCGCCCCGCCGCGCGAGGTCGCGATACTGCTGACGCAGGAGCACTTGCAGGATCTGCGCGCTCGCGGACGGCTGTTCGGGCGATGACATTCTCAGGTCCGGTACGCCATGAGCTGCTGCACCGCGTGCTCGCGCGCGATCCAGCGGCTGCGCGACGGCTCGCGCACGATCGACTCGAGAAACTCGAGGATGTTCCGGGCGACGGTGTTCCAGCCTTTCGGCTGGCCGTTCGTGAGGCCGAGGCCCAGAGGATACTCCGGCACGGCCTCCCCGTGGACCAGCCGCCCGAGCAGTTCCACGAGCTCATCCCGTCGCTCGAACAGCACGAGCCGGCCGCGGCGATCGCACTCGGCCGCAACTTCTTCGAGCAGCGCTGAGCGGCGCGCCAGCACGGTTCGGCCGTACGCCAGCGCCGTGAGAATCGGGAAGCCAAAACCTTCGTAAAAGGACGGGTACACGACGTACTCGGCGGTTGCGTAGAGGCGGTGCATTTCGAGATCTGGTACGTCGCCGCTGTGCAGCGCGGTGACGAACGGCGAGACCGCATCGGTCAGCCCAAGAGCCTTGATCCGTCGAAACGGGAACACCGATACCAGCGCATCGACTGTGTGCCGCACGTCCTTGTGATCCAGGCTGTTGCCGACCACCAGGATGAACTTCTCTTCGGCCGTTCTTGCTGACTGGTTGTCTCTGACGTACTCCTTGGGATCGAACGAGAAGTGCGTGACGAGACTTGGCACTGATCGCGCGGACTGGAACCGCTCGAGGAAACGCTGACCCGTGAACGTGGAGTCGAACAGCAGGGCGTCGGCGTGATCGGCGAGAAACTGCCAGGTGCCTTCGAGGCGGCGCGGCGCGGCGTAGCCAATATCCCAGTTGATCGTGTCCAGCATCAAGTAGGCGTTGACCAACGAGACACGGTGCAAATCCACCAGTTCCTGAATGTGCCACGGCTGTGAGAGACGCAGCGCCGCGGTGAAGGAGCGGTTGGGGACAGTGGTGTGGACGGGCCAGCCCGCATAGACGCGCGCCAGGTCGTGAACGACCGCCCCTTGCTGATGAGCAAGGAGGGTGACGTCCCACTTCGGCTGGAGTGCTCTGATCGCCTGGACGACGCCGAGTACGGCTTGCGTCGTCCCGTTGAAGGTCGGGCCGGCGTTGCGGGCGTCGATGAGAAGTGACGGCCGGCGCGATCCTTGGTCCTCGGCGGTCATCGACCTGCAGACCATTTCGAAGCGCTCCCATGATGCCGACCGGGACTCTTGCCAGCTTCGGTCGAGGTCCGGGACAGCTCGAAGGAGGAGCGTGTAATCCTCGATGGAGAGCTCGGGGAGCGGCTGCACCGCGGTCGCCTTGCAGTCGAGGTCGTCTATGCTCACGACGGAGCGGTTGGCCACCACTGGCCGGAAGCCGTGCCGACGGGCGTTGGCCATGTAGTGGATCATCGCCACGGCGATGCCTTCAAACTGTCGATCCAGTGGTCCGAAGTTCCCAGCGACCTCAGAGCTGACGAGCATGCAGGGCCCGACAACTTCGACCATCAGCTCGCTTTCGGGCAGATCGGCAAGGATTTTCCGCGGCAGCCACGAGGTGGCGCCCATGCCGTGCCGCGTCAGACCGGCGAAGCAGCATCGGTTGGCACACGCGATCCTCGGCAGCGAAAATCCGAACATCGGGTCGCGCTCGAGACACTGGCGCAGGACTCCCACTGCTTCATGGCTGACATCGACGGGGCCGAGAAGCACCAGTAGCGCGACCCTGTCGCGCCCGGCCGATTCGAGCGCTGCGCTGAGTTCCGGCAAGGGCGAGGCTGATTCCGCGAGGGTCCAGCCGCGCGGCAAAGAAACGGCGTGGCGCAGCCGTCCGGCCGGCGCCACGACGGTGACATGGCGTGCGATGCCTCCAAGGTTTCGCGGGAGGGCCGATCGCGCGATCAGGTTTTGAAGAGCGGGAGCGTCGGCGGCGTGCGCCGACAAGTCCATGAAGACGTCAATCATCCTCAGCGCAGGCTTTCGGCAAGAACGTCGGTCATTCCTCGATATACCGCTGCGGGCGAGGTGAGCCGAACGATGGCGTCCCGCTCAGTCTGCGAGAACAACGGCGGCTCATCCGCGGCGAGCAAAGCGGCCACGCGTCGGGAAAACTCGAACCAGTCCTGCACGGTGGTGCAGAGAGCGGACAGTTCGGGCGGCAGGCCATCCGTACCGTTGGGCCAGGTGACGAGCGGTCGGAGATGCCCGAGCGCCTCGAGTGTCTTGATCTTCAGGCCGGTACCGGCGACGGCCGGATTGATCACGACTCGGCACTGGCGATAGAGGGGCTTGAGATCGTCGACCGGACCCAGCCGGACCACGCCCGCCACATCGGCGTCCAGAGCCCGAGTGATTCTGCCGGCCAGCAGCAGCTCGGCATCGGGCACATCCTGCCGAATCCTCGGCCACGCAAACCGAAGAAAATCCGCGAGTCCCTTTCTGTTCATCGGATTGTCCGACGCGACATAAAGGATTCGGCGGCCCTCCGGCACTCCCGCGTCCTCGACCACGCTGAAGTCGACGCCGGCAGTGACGATCCGCTTGTCCGGCAGCAGCTGCTGGAGCTCTCGCCGTTCTTCGTCCTGAATCGCAATGATGAGATCGGCATGTCGCAGGCGTCTGGCTTCTTCCTGCGGGTCGACGTGCAGATCGTTGATGCCGTACTGCAGGACCTTCTCCCGTTTGGTGGAGAACACGTCGATCGTGTCGATGACCTTCAGAACGTCGCCCGAAACGAGCGGCAGGATGCGCGCCATCCAGATGTATTCGGCCAGCAGCACGTATCGGCCAAGCACCTGATGAAGACGCAGCGCGGTGGTGATCAAGGCATCGTGGCAGAAGGTCCGATCCATCTCGAGCAATTGCCGTTCGTGGGCGGTGCCAGCGTCGGGGTTTTCGCCGAGGAGCAACGAAGCCGGCCGGGCAAATTCATCATTCAGGGACGCCAGGACGTCTGGCAGATCGCGAAGCACGTACTGGAGCCGCCCATCCCGATCGCAAAGCACCGCATTCGAGAACGTGTCGGCGAGATGGCGCAGGGCGTCTGGCGGCACCACGTCGCCTGGCAATGGGGCAATGACAGGGATGACCCGGTAGCCCTGATCGCGTAACCAGCAGAGCATGCGGAAGATGCGGTACTCGTTGCCGGCTCTGGGCGGCCAGGGCATCACATGCGATAGACACAGCACGGTCGGCCGTTCCGCGGCGGCGGGAGCCAGCGACTGCACCTTCAGGCGTACCACCGGCCATTGAGCGATCGCTTCCGCAGCGGCGACGACCGACGGGTTGTGCTGAGCCGGTACGACGACCTCGCGCGCCTCCACCGGTGCGTGATCGAGGCTGTGCGCGAGCGAACTCTGTTCGGCCGACGGGACGTCGACGGCGTCCTCCACGGGAGAGTGCTCAGCGTCGACAGACGAAGACGAGGGGCTCCTGCGCTCACGCCAGCCGTCGGACACGTAATGCACCAGGGGGTTCATTCCACTCGCGACCACATCGGGGTAACGCTGCTGGTACTGTCGGCAGTCGAAGAACGGACTGGGATTGCGCGAGTCCGTTGCACCGAAGGTCAGAAAGTGGCGAAGCGGTTCGACCCCGGCATTCCTGACATCCGGGTTTTCGCTCAAGTAGAACGACACATCGAACAACGGATGCGGATTTCTTCCCTCGAAGGCGCCGCCGCTGAAGTAGTGGATCAGGGGATTCACCCCTGACGCCATGACGTCCGGGTTGCGCTTCAGATAGTAGACGCCATCGAACAGTGGATTGGGGCTGCGACCTTGGCGCGCCCCCTGCAGGACAAAGTGGGCGAGCGGTGTCAGCCGGCTCGCGGCCACGTCGGGATACCGGCCGCGGTAAAACCCTTCATCGAACAGTCCGCTGGTCAGGACGACACGCGCCTCTCGAAACATTGCGGGGCGGGTGAGAAACGTCACCACCGTCCGCGGGGACCATCGTTTCGACGGCAGCAGGCCGAGCGCCTTGGCTGTCCGCGCCAGCCTTCGGAGCCGCTGGTGCTGAGGTCGCGCGTTGGGGTTGGGGTTGATGCGGGCGGGCACTTCCCGCTCGAACGTCGGGACCGACCGTGTCGTCAGCCCGGCGCGTTCGGCCTCAACCACCCTGAGCCGTGCGAGCAGCTCGGCGGACAAATGGGCCGCTCCACGCAGCGCTTGCTCGTGTTCCCGTTGCGCCGCCGCCAGTTGGTCTTCGAGCCCCAGATACCGAAGCGACGATCGCGCCTTCTCGGCCGCGCGCGCGTCGAGATCGGTCATCGCGACCGACAGCTGAGCGCGGAGGCGCGTGAGCTCAGTGGTCTTTGCAGCAAGCTCGATCGTCCGTGCCGAGAGCTGGGCGTCGGTCGCCACTCGATCGGCGACGGTTGCGGTCAGTTCGGCTCGGAGCCGCCGCTCGATTTCGCTCGCAACCTGCCGGGCGGATACCACGCCGCCCACCTGCGCGAAGAACTGCCGGACCGCCGAGAGCTCGTGCGCCCGCGTTGGCGTCGAGAACAGCCAGCGGAGCGCGTCCGGCAGGTCGGGTCCCGTACCAAGCACACCCAGGCCGTGGCCGTGCAGGAACGCCAAGGACGGGAACTGATCCTTGAGCTCCTCCCACAGCCGCCACGCGCCGAAATCGCCTTCGCGGACATTGATGTCGTGAAGGAGAACCACGCTGCGCCGGCTTAGTTTGGGTCGCCAGGTTCGAAAATCCGCTGCCGCCGCCTCGTACGTGTGGCAGCCATCGAGGTGGAGCAGATCGACGGTGCCGTCGGAGAAATGCCCGGCCGCATCCTTGAACGTCGAGCGGACCATTCGTGAGAACGCCGAGAAGTGGTGGTCATGATAGGCCGCCCACTCCGTGAATACACGCTCGTCGAAAAAACCGGCTTGAGGATCGCCACTCCAGGTGTCGACCGCATACGCAGCCGTTGACAGGTTCAGGGCCTGAATGGCTTGGGCGAAAGCCGAGTAGCTATTGCCCGACTGGGTACCCAGCTCCACGAATATTGCAGGCTGAAGCGCTTCCACGATCCAGAACGCGAACGGAATGTGCTCAACCCACGACGGTGGATGGACGACGCGGTTCGGCTGTTGAAAAACAATCGGTCGATAGAGGAATCGAGCCAGCTGCTCGATTCCCTGCTCAGGCTCGCGCGAGGCGCCGGACAGGGGAATAATGGGCGACAACGCGAGCGTATTCTACCGTTTGAAACGATCGCGGGCAACGGTGGGATCGCGCCCTCATTCCACCACCGCGTGCGGCGTGAGGGTCTGCTCGTAGAAACTCAGTCCTTCCTCCAGTTCGCCATCGAAGGCCAGCACGCCTCGGTCGAGCACACAGACCCGCCGGCACATGCTGCGAATGGACGCGAGTGCGTGTGACACGAAAATCACCGTTTTGCCTTCGGCCATGAACCGATGCACCGTGGCGGTGCACCGCTGCTGGAAATCGGCATCCCCAACCGCGAAGATTTCATCAAGCAGGAGGATATCCGGGTCGAGGTTCGCGGCGATCGCAAACCCAAGGCGCATGTACATGCCAGACGAGTAGTTCTTGATCGGCACGTCGATGAAATGCTCGAGGCCGGAGTACTCGACAACCGCGTCGTACATCGCTTCGATCTTCGGCCGGGCCAGCCCATAGATCGACGCGCTGAGAAACACGTTCTCCCGCCCGGTGAGCTCCGGATGGAAACCGACGCCCAGCTCGATCATCGACGAGATCCGCGCGTTGCGGGCGACCAGCACCCGGCCGCTGGTCGGACGGTGGATGCCGGCAATCAGCTTGAGCAGCGTGCTCTTGCCCGATCCGTTCCGGCCCACCAGGCCGATGGCTTCTCCGTGTTCGACACGAAGCGACACGTCCCGGAGGGCCCAGAATTCTTCGATCGACTGGCGCTTCTCGGGATGAAGGAAGCTGAGAAAACGGACCTTGAGCTCGGTCGACGCGTTGTGTCTGAGCAAGAACCGCTTCGAAACCGACTGCGCGTCGATCACCGGCATTACAACTGCTCCGTGAAGCGGTCTTCGAATGCCAGAAAGAGCAGCGATCCAACCACGAATGCGCCAACGGCGTGCGCCGAGGCCGCCAGCCACACCGCCGCGCTCGGCCACTCGCGATAGAAGAACAGCTGCTGATACGCGACGACGAACGGCGATGCCGGGCTGAGGAGGATCAGCAGCTGAATGCGCTCCGAGACCGCGCGCAGCTCATAGAGGATCGGCGTCGTCCAGAACAGGACCGCGAGCGCCACTTCGAGCAGGTGCCGCACGTCGCGGAAGAATGCCGTCGCGGTCGAGAGAATGAAGGCGATGCCGATCGTGAACACGACCTGGAGCGCCAGGAACACCGGGAACAACAGCATCGCCCATGAGAGCGGTACCTCGTACCAGATCATCATGACCGGCAGGAAGACTGAGACCGTCAGCAGAAACTGCGCGAGGTTGAACAGCACCGTCCCGATCGGCAGAATCGCCCGCGGAAAGAGGACGCTCTTGAGGAGCCCGGAGTTCTCGATGATGGCGCCCGTGGCCATCGTGGCGGAGCTGGCGAAAAAGGTCCACGCCAACTGGCCGAGCATCAGGCGAAAGACAAATCCCGTGCCGCCAATCCTCAGGATGAACGTGAACGCGACCGCGTACACGACGATCATCAGGAGCGGGTTGATGAGCGACCACAGGAAGCCGAATACCGAGCCGCGGTACTTCAGCTTCAGATCCTTGAAGACGAGGTTCTTCAGCAGCTCGCGATACGCATAGAGGCTCACGACGATGGCGGTGAGCGTGGTCATCTCGGCGGCTCGATCGACCAGTTCGCCGCCGATGACCCCGGCACCGCTCCCGGCTCGCGTCCGTGCCCTGAGCACCCAGACGCCGCGCCAGGCAATGGCGGCGACCGTCAGGAGCAGGGCATCTGCGAGGAAGGCGCTGCGTGAGACACCCGCGAAGCCCAGAGTCAGGCCGATCACGCCGCTCGAGACGGCCGTGCCGACGACCACGCCAACGATCAGCCGGAGCAGCCAGTCGGAACCCCGCCGCCGGGCATAGGCGCCCGCGACAAAAAGCGCGAGGAGTTGTCCACTGACAACCAGCGGCATGGTCGACCATGCGAACGGAAGGAACCTCGACAACGAATCGTCCTGGAAGCGGAGCCAGTAGGCGCCGAGGTACGCGGCCACGGCCAGTCCCGCGTCGACCGGCACGCTGAGGATCCACGTCGGCCGGTGGCGAAGGGGGGAGCTGTCCGCAGGCTCCGCGATCGTGTCAGGCGCGACCGGCATGGGGGTTCAGAATGAGAAACCGTCGGAGCGCGCGGGGAAACGGTGGGTCGTCAGCTATCGTTCCGAGGATCAAACAGGAGTAAGAATAACACCAACACGGGAAGACCGAAGGTGCAGCGCGCCTCAACAGCGGCGGGTCGAACAGATTGAGGGGAGTGTTCGGAAGGCGCGGCGTAGCACGAGGCCTCGGGAGACCCCGTGCCTACACCCAATTAGTGCTTCACGATCGGAATGTCGGTTCCGCCGCCCCAGACCGTTGAGACAGCCGCGCCGGTGCTCGAGTATCGCAGATACCAGGTGCCATTGGACGGGCGAAAAACCGCGAGGTCGTCCTTGCCATCGCCGTCGTAGTCGCCAGGTACGGGCACGTCGGTCCCTCCACCCCAGACGAGTGACGAGGTGGCTCCCGTGCTCGAGTAGCGAACGTACCACGTGCCGTTGGACGGTCGGAAGACCGCGATATCGTCCTTGCCGTCGCCGTCATAATCGGCCGGCACGGTTATGTCGCCAACGCCTCCCCAGACCATGGTGACCGCTGTTCCGGTATTCGAATAACGAAGGTACCACGTGCTGTTCGACGGACGGAACACGGCGAGGTCGCTCTTGCCGTCGCCGTCGTAGTCCCCAGGAGTGGGCGTGTCGCCAGCGCCGCCCCACACCAGACTCGTCAGTGTGCCGTTAATCGAACTCCGGGCGTACCACGTGCCATTCGACGGGCGGAACACCGCCAAATCCGACTTGCCATCGGCGTCGTAGTCGCCGGGCACCGTCACGTCGCCGACGCCGCCCCAGAGCATGCCCACATCGAGGCCATTAAATGAATTTCTGATGTACCAGATGCCGTTTGAGGGCCGGAAGACGGCGATGTCCAAGCGTTGATCTCCGTCGTAGTCGCCGGCGACGGGGACGTCAGTCCCGCCCCCCCACACCATCGGGTTGGCCCCGCTGATGAACCAGGTGCCGTTTGAAGGCCGGAAGACGCCGACGTCGGTCACGTGGTCGCCGTTAAAGTCGCCCTGAGTCCAGATTGGAATGCCGACACGGCGAGACACTTCAATCGAAGGTGCGCTCTCGACGTTGAAGGCGTTGTACGCTTTGACGACGAAGTAGTACGGGCTGCCGTCGGCGAGTCCGGTAATCTGGCGCGAGGTCTGGTTCCCGACATTCGTGACGCTCGTGTACGTGCCCGATTGGGTCCCCCAGTACACGTTGTAGCCAGACGCACCTGGGCTCGGATCCCAGGCGAGGGTCAGGCTGGCCGCGTTCGCTGTGCCGGCCCAGACGAGCAAGCAGAGAAAGCACAGATACGAGCACTTCGCGCTAGATCGAAACATGATGTTGAGCTTTGAGGCAAAGGCTGTGCCGGCTGTTAATTTTGTGAGTTCTCGTAACAAGTCGTTGATGAATCTAGAGTTAATCACAGCAAATTTCTCCACATTGGAGATCACCTGTAGGGGTCTCGTACAGATCTGTACGGGCACTTACACTGTCCAGCCGGATGCCGTGACCCATGGAAAGATTCGGAGACCGCTTGTTACGTCGGCCTGCAGCAGTGGCACATCATGACCATCGCCGTTCTGATCGTCAACTGGAATGGTGGAAATCTTCTGCGACGGTGCCTCGAATCGCTCGATCGACAGCGTCGCCGCCCCGATCACATCGTGGTGGTCGACAACGCGAGCACCGACGACTCCCTGCGGTTGGCTGATGCTGCCCTTCGCCGAGTCGAGCTGATTCGCCTCGACAACAATGTCGGCTTTGCCCGCGCCAACAATCTCGCTGCCCAGGCTGCGCATCGCTTCGACGCGCTCGCCCTTCTCAATCCGGACGCGTTCGCGGAGCCGGGTTGGCTCGAGGCTCTCGCCAACGCCGCAGATCGCGAGCCCCTGGCGGCATCCTTTGCGAGCCAGATGCGGCTCGTGGCGGCGCCAACGGTTCTCGACGGCGCGGGGGACAGTTATCACGTGTCGGGCCGGGCCTGGCGCAATGGCCATGGCCGGCCCGGCTCGCAGTGGCCCTCAGCCGACTCCGAGGTGTTCGCGCCTTGCGCCGCGGCTGCTCTCTATCGGCGCGCGGCGTTCGAGGAAGTCGGTGGCTTCGACGAGCAGTTCTTTTGTTACTTCGAGGATATTGACCTCGGCTTCCGGCTGAGGCTCCGCGGCTACCGGTGCCTTTACGTCCATACTGCCGTCGTTGAGCACGTGAGCTCCGGCCTCACCGGATACCGCAGCGACTTCGCCGTCTATCATGGCGAGCGGAACGCCGTGTGGACATTCGTGAAGGACATGCCGGGCGCGCTGTTCTGGCTCTACCTGCCGCAGCACCTCGCGCTGAACATCGCGGCGCTGCTCTATTACCCATGGCGCGGTCAGGGCCGGATCGTGTGGAAGGCCAAGCTCGACGCGGTTCGCGGCCTGGCGCCGATGCTCGAGCGCCGAAGGCTGGTTCAAAGCACGCGCCGCGCGGACGCCAGAACCATTCGGCGCGCGATGATCGGCGGCATTGCCGCTCCGTATCTTTCCCGTTACACCGCCTCATCCAAACCCGCGCCCGGCTAGTACAATAGCTCGCCGTGTTCCCGGTGCCTGCGGCCACCGCCGTCGTGTGGCCATTCCTGTTCGCCTTTGCTAT
>Ga0111539_10005759_pt1 | contig 16020 bp, 9 predicted proteins | sample RhiMethybrSRZTD1_FD_79667 | JGI IMG/M metagenome (GOLD analysis project Ga0111539, IMG submission 79667) | Populus rhizosphere microbial communities from Tennessee, USA - Rhizosphere MetaG P. TD hybrid SRZTD1 (version 2) (version 2) | ecosystem: Host-associated > Plants > Roots > Rhizosphere >... | reverse complement strand
CGATCGCTTGCGCCCGGGCCGCCGAGCTGGCGGCGCACGTCATCGAGCGCCGCGATCATCGCGTCACGATACGGCCGATCGGTGAGGATGCGGACCGCCTCGCTCGTCACCGCTTCCGGCGTGCAGTCGTCCTGGATCAATTCGACGACGATGCGGCGGCCGGCGATCAGGTTCACCATCGCATACATGTCGACCCTGGCGAGGCCCTTGCCGAGGCGATACGTGGCCGGCGACAGCTTGTAAAGCACGACCATGGGCTTGCCGTGCAGCGCGGTTTGCACCGTCGCCGTGCCCGATGCGGTCACCACCGCATCACACGCGTTGAGCACATCGTCAGTTTGCACGTCGGCGATGCGAAGCGTGACGCCGCTCAGCCCGAACGGCTCGAACAATCCATCGTTCAGATTCGGGGCGCGCGCGACCACGAATTGCACGCCCGGCACCTGCGCGGCGATTGCGGGAACGGCATTCGCGATCACCGGCGCGAGCCGCTCGAGCTCGTTCTTGCGGCTGCCCGGCAGGAGCGCCAGCACCGGCTTCGACGGATCGAGGTTCAGCTTCTTCAGGAACGCCTCGCGCGTCATGCTCGGCTTCGCCAGGTCGATCAGCGGATGGCCGACGAACCGCACATCGATGCGATGCCGTTTGTAGAGGTCTTCTTCAAACGGAAAGATCGGCAGCACGCGATCGACGCTGCGCTTCATCAGCTTGATCCGGCCGGGACGCCACGCCCAGAGCTGAGGGCTGATGTAGTAGATGACCGGGATGCCCTGCTTCTTGATGAAGCGCATCAGGCGGAAATTGAAATCGGGATAGTCGATCACGACGAGCGCGTGCGGCTTCTGCTCGCGCGCCGCCCTGGTGAGCTTGCGAAGCGTCGCGATCGATCGCGGCACCACGCTCAGCGCCTCGGCGAGGCCGGTGACGCTCATGCCGTGATAGTCGGCGATCAGCCGGCCGCCGGCGGCCGCGAACCGCTCGCCGCCGAGCCCGAACACGTCGATGCCGGGCTCGCGGCGGCGCAGCGCGTCAACCAGCGCGCCCGCGTACAAATCACCGGAGGCCTCGCCGCAGGACAGCAGCAGGCGCGTCACTAGGGTCGGGTTGCTCCCTGTCGCTTCATCAGATCGACGGACAACAGGTCGACGCGATCGATCGGAATGCGCTCGAACGTGCCGAAGCCGACGCCCTTGAGATCGTTGACGAACTTGTCGGCGTCGCCGACCAGCACGATCGACAGCTGCGACGGCCGGATGAACCATCGCGCCACCCGCTGGATTTCATCCGGCGTGACGCGCAGCACGCGCTCGCGATACTTCGGCAGCTCGTCCACGGGCAGCTCGTAGAACAACTGGTTCAGGACCTGCGTCGCGATCGCGTCCGGCACCTCGATGGTCAGCGGGAAGTGCCCGACCATGTAGTCCTGCGCGCCTTCGAGCTCGCCGTCGCTGACCCGCTCCCGCTGCAGCCGCGTAAATTCGTCCACGACGACGCGGAGCGCTTCCGCGGTGTTGGAGGTCTGCGTGTCGGTCTCGGCGATCACGGCGCCGGCCCACTTGAAAGTATCGAGATCCGCCGAGGCGCCGTAGGTGAGCTGCTTCTGCGATCGCAGGACCTGCTGCAGGCGGTTCGCGCCCTCGCCGCCAAGAATCTTCACGGCCTGATCGATCGCCTCGTAGTCGTTGTGCTTGCGCGGAATCGCGATGTGGCCGACGCGAATCTCCGTCTGCACGGCGTCTTTCTTGTCGATCACGATCACGCGGCGGGTGGCGTCGGGCGGCTCGGTGACCGCCAGCGCGGGCACTTCCCCGGGCTTCCAGGCGCCGAAATGTTTTTCGAGGCCGGCCATCGCTTCGGCGGCGCCGATGTCGCCAACGACGGCGATCAGCGCGTTGTTGGGCACGAAATACTTCTTGTGGAAGTCGACGAAGTCGGCGCGCGTCAGGCCGGTCAGCGACTCGGTGGTGCCGGCGCCGGGCATGCCATAGGGATGGAATCCGTAGATCAGGCGATCGATCACGCGATCGGCCACCGACTCCGGATCTTCCGCCGCGACTTTCAGCGCCGAGAGGGCCTGTTGCCGCTGCCGCTCGATCTCTTCGGGCGCAAACGTCGGCCGCTGCACCACGTCGGCGAGCAGATCGAGCGCGATGTCGTAGCTGTCCTTCATCACGACCGCGTTGACGTAACTCAGATCCGTGCCGGCGCCAGTCCCCAGCGCGCCGCCGATGAAGTCGATCGTCTCGGCGATCTGCTCCGCGGTCTTGGTCCCGGCGCCCTGGTCCAGCAGCGTCGCCGTCAGCATGGCGAGTCCGTGCTTGCCTTTTGGATCGTGCGCCGCGCCGGCGCGAATAATCATGCGCACGCTCACCACCGGTTGCTCGTTCTGGCTGACCAGCACGACCTGCATGCCGTTGGCGAGCTTGCGAAGTTCGTACGGCGGGAACGTGACCGGCCGCGCCGGCAGCGGCCGCGGCGGATTTTCACGCGGCCAGTCGACGCGCTGCTGCACCTCCGACCTCGTGCGCGCGGGTTTTTCGCCACGGATCTTTTCCGTCAGCGTCGGCGTCGCGGCCACAAGGCCGCTCAAACCGCCGAACAGGACGAGGGCCAGGACGGTCTTGGTCGTCACTTTTCCACCTTCTCCACCACGCCGCCGCGCGGCATGATGCGCATCACCATCCGGCCTTCCGGCACGAAGTACTTCTGCGCGACACGCTTCACGTCGTCGAGCGACACCTTCAGGAACGTGTCGAACTCGCCGTCGGCCGACGCCATGTCCTTCTGAATCACTTCGGCGTGTCCGAGCTGCGAGGCCTTTTCCTTGATCGACAGGCGGCTGACCACGTAATCGCGCGCGAACTGGTTCTTGGCGCGCTGCAGCTCACGCTCGGTGATGCCCGCGGTCTTGAGCTTGTCGAATTCGGCGATCAACGCCTTCTCGACGTCGTCCGGCGACTTGCCCGGATTCACCAGCGCGACCGCGGAAAAAATGCCGGGCTGCTCGAGGAAGCTGCTGCTCCCAAACGCGGTCAAGGCGAGCCCGGTGTCGTAGACCAGCTTGCGGTAGATGCGCGATGTCTGGCCGTCGGAGAGCGTCTTCGACATCACGAACATCGGATACGAATCCGGATGGCCGTTGTACGGCACGTGATAGGTGACGACAATCGCCGGCAGCGGCCACGGCTGCTCGAGCGTGACGCGCTTCTCTTTCGTGTGCTGCGGCTCGACCGGAATGTCGCGCGGCACCGGCTTGGCGGCCTTCGGCACGCGCGCGAAATACTGGTTGACCAGGTTCGTCACGGTATCGGTGTCGAAATCGCCGACGATCATCAGCGTGGCGTTCTCGGGCACGTAATAGGTCTTGTAGAAATCACGCACGTCGTCGATCGTCGCGGCGTTCAGGTCCGTCATGCTGCCGATGACGGGATGCTTGTAGGGATGCACGTCGAAGGCATTGAAGGTGATCAGCTCGTTCAGCAGTCCGAACGGCGGATTCTCGATGCGCATGCGCCGCTCTTCCTTGACGACCTCGCGCTCGGTCACGAACGTGTTCTGGTCGATGCGCAGCGACGCCATGCGATCCGCTTCCATCCACAACACGAGCGGCAGGTACTGGGCGGGAATCGTCTGCCAGAACACCGTCGTGTCTTCGTTGGTGTAGGCGTTGGCCTGGCCACCCACCGACGCGATGATCGAAGTGTGCTGCTCGGGCTCCACGTTGCGCGAGCCCTTGAACATCAGGTGCTCGAAGAAGTGCGCGAAGCCGGTGCGGCCCGGTTTTTCGTTCTTGGAACCGACGTGGTACCAGAGCTCGACGTGCACGATCGGCGTGGACTTGTCCTGGTGCAGGATCACCACCATGCCGTTCGGCAGTACCAGGCGCTGGTATTCGAGCTTCGGCGGGCGCACCGCGGCCTGCAGCGGGACGTAATAGATCGTGACCGCCGCGGCGATGAGCGCAAGCAAGAGAATTGAGAGCTTTTTCATTCCGATCCCTGATCCCCGATCCCTGATCCCTGTTGTTCGAGCTTCCTGAGCCGTTCTTCGAGCGCGCGCAGCTGCTTCCGCATCTCGGGCAGCTTGCGGAACACCGCCGACGATCGCCGCCATTCGCTGTTGGCGATCGCCGGATAACCGGAGATGAACTCGCCGGCGTCCACCGAATTGGTAATGCCCGTCTGTCCCACGGCCTTGACTCCGTCGCCGATCGTCAGGTGGCCGCCGACACCAACCTGGCCGCCGAACTGGACGCCGTCACCGATCACGGTGCTGCCGGCAATGCCGACCTGCGCCGCGAGCAGGACGTTCTTGCCGAGGACAACGCCGTGCGCGATCTGCACGAGGTTGTCGATCTTCGTACCCGATTTGATGCGCGTCTCACCGACCGCCGGGCGATCGATCGTCGTGTTGGCGCCGATCTCGACATCGTCTTCGATCACCACGGGCGCGGTCTGCGGAATTTTTTCGTGCGTGCCGTCCGGACGCTGCGCGAAGCCGTAGCCGTCGCTGCCCACGACCGCGCCGTTCTGGATGATCACGCGCGCGCCGATCGTGCAGCGCTCGCGGATTGAGACGTGCGCATGCAGGATGCAGTCGGCGCCAATCGCCGTGCCGTCGCCGATCACAACGTGGGGATGAACGACGGTACGAGCGCCGATCGATGCGCCGGATCCGATCACGGCAAACGCACCGACGGTGGCGGTCGGATCGACCTTCGCATCGGCGGAGATGGACGCCAGCGGATGCACGCCGGCGGCCGGCGGTTTGTCCGGCGACAGCACCTGCGCGGCACGCGCGAAGGTCAGATAGGGCGACTTGCTGCGGATCACCGCGCACGGGACAGCGTTTCCGAATGAGACCGTCTCGCCGTTCATGATCACGGCGCTCGCGCGGGTCGAGGCCAGCTTCGATGCGTACTTGGGATTGGCGAGGAACGTGAGATCGCCCGGACCCGCGTCCTCGATCTTCGCCACGCGGCGAATCTCGATCGCGGCATCGCCTTCGACCGGGCATTCCAAGCGACGAGCCAGCTCGCCGAGCGTCACGAGATCGAGAATATCACTAGCATCGCTCGGCCGGCGCCTAGGCAGGCGTGGCCATCTGCTCGACGAAGCGGGCCATTTTGGGCATGTGCAGCCGGTGGGCGACGTCGAGAATCGCGCGGTGGCGGGCCGCCGCATCGAGGGAAAAGGCACGCCGCAGGTCGCTCAATTCGGCGTTCGGAACGATCGTCCACTTGATCTCGTGCAGCCCCTTCACCGCGCCGCGCCACGACAAATAGTGGCCGACAACGGTGAAGGTAAACAGGTAACCAATGATGTTCGGCCCCGGCAGCAGGGCGACCGGCACCGCCGCAATCAGCACCAGCGAATGCAGGATCAGCCGGTTGCGATGATGATCGGCGTCCCACTTGAAGTTCGACCGTCTGATTCTGTCGGCTTCAGCCTCAGGCAGATCCGCGGATGTGTGGAGTGTGGCGGTGTCCGCCTTTCTCAGCTGCCACAACAGGCGCTGATCGGCAATGCGCTCGGCAATCCACCGCATGCTGCGCTTCTGCATGCGGCCAAGGAACGTCTTCGGCTCCTCGATCGCCTTTTGATGGCGAGACTGCTCGGCTTCCTTCAGCTGTTCGTTGAACTTCGCGCGCATGCGCGCGAAAAAACCGCGGCCTTCGACCGGCTCTTCCGTCTCTTCCTGTTCCGCGGCCTCGTAATAACATTCATAGCGATCGGGACCGACGGGAACCAGGTACACATCCATCACTATCTTGGACGGCGAATGGGTCGTGGAGTTCGCCGCAGCTCGGTCGGCACCGCGGGCCGCCCCGCGCTCTCCCACGCGCCGGTGATCATCGCCGCCACGGACGCGATCGCCTCGTTGAGCCGCTTCTCGAGGACCGGCAAAGTCCCCTGCCCGAACGCTTCGAAGTAGGCATCGTCGTAGAACTCTCGGCCGGCCGCCGCCTTCACGTCCGACTCGAGCACATTCGCCGATGCGCGATGGCTCGCCAGCAGCGTGTCGAACATGAAGTCGCGCGGATTCGTGACCGGCTTGATCGGCACCGGCGCGATTTTCAATTTGTCGCGGTTGCGTTCGAACAGCTCCGCTTCCCACCGCGAGTGCAGTCCTGTTTGATTCGTCAGCTGGCCGTTGTAGTTCACGACGGCATGCAGCGGCACGTGACCGTCGGACACGTAATGCGTGAGCACCGCCGCGTAGAGCGCGATGTTGTCGAGCGCGTATCCTGGAATGTCCTTCTGCTTGAGCGATGCGAAGTCGCGTTGCAGCCGGCCGTAGAACTCCTGCGCCCGCCATGGCAGCAGCCCCTGCGTGTGAATCACGTCCTTGCCAAATTTCTGCACGGCCTGGTCGTAATCACGCGGCAGCGCGGCGAATGGATACGGGCCAAACCCCGCGAAGTCGATGTCGAGGAAATGATTGGGCGGCTCTTCTTCCCAGCCGACGTTGCGCCAGAGATCGGGATCGATCGCGCGCTCGACGATGAAGGCGCGCCGCTTCTCGAAGAGCGGCTTCAGCTCCGCCGGCAGCAGCGCGATCATCCGATCGGCGATGAATTTGTGGGCCTCGAAGCCCCACGCCGACGCGGACGACGACAGTGCGACGAACGCGGCCAGCAGGATGGCGGTGAAGCGCATCCTCCTATCTTACTGAACTTACTGAAGCCTGACGGCGGACCATCCGTACGGTCCGACGTTGGCGTAGCGATAGTCGTTGATCCACACGCCGCCACCGGTGGGATTCACCTGCATGAACGGAAAACGCGACCATCTGAGGAAGGCGCGCGCGAGCGGCGTTTGCAGGGCCGCTTGCACTCCTGGATCGTCGAAGCCCTTTTCGATGCCGAAGCCGGCCGGCCGGAAATGCGGCAGCGGATCGAACCAGAGATTGCCCTTCTCGTAGCGATCGCCGATGTCGATCACGACTTCGCGCCTGAACGGATTGACCAAGACCGGCGTCACCATGAAGCGCGTGTCCGCCGGACGTCCCGCACGCACCAGGCCGTCCGCAACTTCACGCCGCGCCATCACGTTCGACGCGAGCATCAACACCACGTAGATCGCCGCGAGCGACACGCCAATCCGCGCCGGTCGAGGCGTGCGCTTCGCGAGCCACCACCCCAATCCGAGCGTGAGATACAGCCACGGATCGACGATGTAGAGCGCGTCGCCGTAGAACCATCGATCGGAAAACGGCATCAGCAACCGCACGCCGTAGCTGTTCGTGAAATCCATGAACACGTGCAGCAGCACGCCGATGTACGACAGCAGCAGGATCTGCGACGGGACGACGCGCTCCCCGGGTGATTTCTTCCGGTAGCGATCGTAAAGGAGCATCGCACCGGTCAGCGCGATCGGCAACGTCGCCTGCGCCAGCACGCCGTGGGTCCAGCCGCGGCGGAACGACATCGCCAGCGTGTTCGTGGCGAATACGCCGACGTCGAGATCGGGGAGGTTGTTGGCGATGACGAGCGTGCTGGTGGCGAGCGCGGTGCGTTTGTTCAGGCCGGCACGGCTCATCGCCATGCCGACCAGCGAGTGGCAAAGATTATCCATTCGGGCTGGATCCCAGTATCCGGCTGCCGAGTCCCGGCTTCTTCCCGAGATACGCCTGTTGGGCCTCGTCGCGCAGATCTTTGCGGAGCACCTTGCCGACGTTCGACTTCGGCAGGTCGTTCTTGAACACCACCATGCGAGGGACCTTGTATCCGGTCAGCGACTGCTTGCAGTGCTGTCGTACGGCCTCCTCGGTCAGCGACGGATCCTTCTTGGTCACGAACGCCACGACGACTTCGCCGGTTTCATCGTCGGGCACACCGACGACGGCGGTGTCGGCGACACCGGGATGTGCCGCGATCACGGCCTCGACTTCATTGGGATACACGTTGAAGCCGCTGACGAGAATCATGTCCTTCTTGCGATCGACGATCTGGATGTAGCCGTCCTCGTCCATCTTCGCGATGTCGCCGGTCGCCAGCCAGCCGTCGCGCAACACCTTCGCGGTCTCCTCCGGTCGCTGCCAGTAACCCTGCATGACCTGCGGACCCTTCACCCACAGTTCGCCGACTTCTCCAGCGGGAACGTCCTGGCCCTCGTTGTTGATGAAGCGCACGTCGGTGCCCGGCACCGGCACGCCGATCGCCTCGCGCTTGGGACGCTGAAAGGGATTGAGCGTCGCAACCGGCGACGTCTCGGTCAGGCCGTAGCCCTGGTAGATCGGCGTCTTCGTCATCGCTTCCCAGCGCTCGCCGATCACCGGCACGAGCGCCATGCCGCCGGCCACCGAGCCGCGCAGCGTCCAGTTCGTTTTCTCCTTGAACCACGACTCGTGCATCAAGCCGGCGAACAGCGTGTTGACGCCGGTGAACCACGTGATCGGTTCGGTGAGCAGCACGGTCTTCAGGTTCGTGAGCGGCCGCGGGCTCGGCGACAGCACGTTCCGACCGCCGGCCAGATAGAAAATCATCAGGTTCGCCGTGAACGCGAAGATGTGGTACAGCGGCAACGCGGTCAGCATCACCTCCTCGCCCATGCGCAGGAACGGCTTCCACATCTCGAGGCCCTGCATCGTATTCGCCACGAGGTTGCCGTGCGTGAGCACCGCGCCCTTCGCGACGCCGGTCGTGCCGCCGGTGTACTGCAGCGCGGCGATGCTCGCGTGATTCAGCGATTCCGCGTACGACTTCGGATTCGCGCCGGCCGCAATGCGAGCCGCGCCCTGCGCCAGCGCCTGCCTGAACGTCGTGTGCGCGAAGGTGATCGGCGGCACCATTTTCTTCACATACTTCTGCACCGCGCTCACGAGGAGGCGCTTCAACGGCGGTAACAAATCCGAAATGCTGACCACCACAACCGTGCGAATCGACGTCTTCGGCAGCACCTCCGCGACCTTCGTCGCGAACAGATCGATGGCGATCAAACCCACCGCGCCGCTGTCGGTGAATTGATGCACCATTTCCGCGGTGGTGTAGAGCGGGTTCGTGTTCGCCATCACGAGGCCGGCCTTGAGCGTGCCGAACACGACGACCGGATACGCGAGGCAATTCGGCATCTGGATCGCCACGCGATCGCCGGCCTTGAAGCCCGCCACGTCACGGAGATACACGGCGAATTGATCCGAGAGCCGATCGGTTTCCTCGAACGTGATGCCGCCCTGCGATCCGTTCGGCAGGCCGAGCGTGAACGCGATCTGCTTCGCGTAGGTCGCCGACGCCTCGCGAATCGCCGCGGGCATATGCGGATACTTCAGCGGCGGAAGATCGGCGGCGGTTCCGGGAGGATAGAAGCGGGTCCACGAACGAGCGAGGCTGGCCACGAGGCGCAATTCTTGCACAGTATCGGGATGGACACGTTTGCCCATATGAACAGAAGACTGATTATTGCCGCGCTGCTTGCGCTGTTTTGCTCCGGAATTGCCTGCAGCAAGTCCGAAAGCCCGACCTCTCCGACGCCGTCAGAGGGTCCTATTTCTTACACAGCCATTGGCGCAAGTGACGGCATCGGGTTTGGCAGTTCCTCACCGTGCCTGCCGTTCACCGATTGCCCCGAGGGCAAAGGCTACGTCCAATTGCTGCGCCGGCAGCTGGAAAGCACTGGCCGTACTGTTGAATTCCGCAACTTGAGCATCCCCAGCGCCGTCCTCAGCAAGGCGATCGAAGATCTCGCGCGCGATGTCGGCACGCCGATCAGCGATCTCGCCGGCAACTTCATCGACCGCCAGGCGCCCTTCGTGCCGACCAACACCACGCATGTGACGATCTTCGCCGGCGGCAACGACGCCAACGTGATCGGGCGCGCCGTCCTGGCGGGACGCGGCGGCAGCGATCCCACCGCGTATATCGACGCCCAGGTCCGTCAATGGGGCACTGATCTCGAGGATCTCGTCGCACGCATCCGCAGCCGCGCTCCGAACGCGCGCATCGTCGCGCTGAACATGATCAACCTGGCAGGAGCGCCGTACCTCGCATCGCGGCCGACGTCGGAGAAGAGCATCATGCAGCGCATCGCGGTGGGGATTTCGGATCGCGTGAACGCGTTGACGAGCCGCCAGGTCCTGGTGGTCGATCTGATGTGCGATGGGCGGTTATATCAGCCGTCGAACTACGCATCCGACGGCTTCCATCCGGGGGATGGCGGCTACGCCGTGTTCGCGGAGGACGCGCTTCCGGCCTTGAGAGACGGCGCTAACAATCAGCCCAATACTGGCTGCGGCCAGCGCCGCCTCTTCCCCTGACAACCTGACAACCTGCCGACCTGACGACCTGACTACGGATTCACCTTGATCGACTTCGGCCTGACGTTGTTGTTCTCGTTGATCTCGGGAGCCACGTTGGCGTTGTCGGCCTTGGCGATGATGTAGTAGTTGCCGGTCGCCTGCGTCACCGGAATCACGACCGTGGCCTGGCCGTTTTCCGATCCGCCCGCGAGCAGCGGGCCGACGCCATGGCTGCCGAGCAGCACATCGCTCGCATCGAGCGTTGAATTCACCGACAGGTAGTAGCTCGTCGTCGTCGCCACCGATGCGCCGCCATCGTTGCGCGTCGTGTCGGTGATCGTGAACGGCGTGCCGCGGACCACGGTCAACGGCGCGCCGAGCGTCGGCACCGAGAGGTCGGGACCGATCGGGATCGACGAGCTCGACTTCACGTTGTTCGTCTCCGACACTTCGATCACTGTCGACGTGTGATCCGATTTCGCGAGGACGTAGTACCGCGACACCGGCGTCGCCGCCGGCACGGTGAACGAGTTGGTGGCCACGCTCACCTGTCCCGCATTCAGGGCTGGGACCGGGCGTGTGCCGAGGAAGATGTCGCCGGCGTCCCACGACGTGTTCGCGGATAGATAGAACGACGTCACGGTCGCGACGGCCGGGCCGCCCCCGGCATTCTGCGTCGTATCGGTGATACTCAACTGGCCGCCCGGCTCGCTCGCAGCGGCCGTGTCGAGATCGCTGACGACGAGATCGGGACCAACAGCGACCTTCACGTACTTGGTGTTGTTGGTCTCGCTCATCTCCGACAACTGGCGCAGGTCGTCGGCGCTGACAAACAGGTAGTAGCTGCCGGTGGAGACCGACGGCACCGTGAGCGACACGGTGGCGGTGTTGAAGGCGCCCGGATCGAGTCCATCCAGCGGCTGCGTGCCGATCAGCGTGTCGGTGGCATCAAGCGCGGCGTTGATCGACCAGTAGAATCGCGTCACGGTGGGCGGCGCGTCCGCGGTGCCGATATTCGAGATCGTCGGGCTGACGTCGATCACCTGGCCCGCGCCGGCGGCGAGGGGCGCGGTGAGCGCCGACGCAAAGAGGTCTGCGCCGATCTTCATCTGGCCGCTCGCCCGCAGGTTATTGGTCTCGAGGTACTCCACGACCACATTGGCCGTATCGGATTGCGCGATCACGTAATACGTGCCTCCGGCGGTCGTCGGAGGAATGGTCAACGTGGTGCTGACGACGTCGAGCGCAAATCCGTTGAGCGCGCCGACCGGGCGCGATCCCAGCAGCACGTCGCCGCCATCGAACGTGGTGTTCGTCGACAGGTAGAACGATGTCGTCGAGGCGCCCGCGGAACCGGCGCCCAGGTTCTTGGTGGTGTCGGTGACGCTGATCGATTCACCAGGCGTCGCTGTCTGCGGCGCCGCCATCGTGGAGATCGTCAGGTCCGGGCCGGCCTTCGTCGAGTCGGACTTGAAGTTGTTGGTATCCGACACCTCGTCGACCACGCCGTTCCAGTCCGCTTTCGCAACGATGTAGTAGGTGCCCGGCGTCATCGTCGCGGGCAACTGGATCTGCGTCGTGGCCGCATCCATGGCACCGAACGGGAGCGGCGGCACGATCCGCTCTCCCAGGAATTGATCGGACGCATCCCAGTAGTTGTTCAGCGAGAGATAGAACCCTGTGCGCGATTCCGGCGAACCGCCATTGCCCTGATTGCGGATCGTGTTGTCGACGGGGATGACCGATCCGACCGCGACGTTCACCGGGATCGAGAGCGCATAGACCATCAGATCCGGCGGCAGGTCCTCGCTCGTGATCGTGACCGTGGCCGAGGACGGCGACCCGACGGTATAGGCGGCGGTGGCATCGAGACTGACGATGACCGTCTCCGGCAATTCATACATGGCATCGTCGATCGGAACGACGGGCACCACGGCGTCAAGCGATCCCTCGGGGATCGTGACCGATCCGCTGAGCGCCACATAGTCGGAGCCTGATGTCGCTGAGCCCGACACGGTGTACGAAACTTCGAGCGCCGACCCGGTGTCGCCATTTCGCGTGAAGCGCAGCAGGCCGCTCGTGAGAGGGGACTCGGTCGCAGTGCCGTTGTCGACGCTCACTCGCACCATCGGCAGGCCGACCGCGGCCTGGACCGTATCGATCACGAGGGCAAACGGCTGCGGGCCGCTCGGCACGTTGTAGCCGGTGACATTGATGGTCCACGTTCCCGCGGCGGCGGCGAAGACGTACACGTTCTCAACGTTGTTGAGACGATCGGCCGCACCACCAACGGCCGACCATCCGCCCGAGAACACGTTGCCCTTGTAGACCGCTCCGTCCGGCGCGGTCACGGTGAGATCGAGATCGTTGACAAGGACCGTCGGGGAAGAGGTCGATCCCGGATAGTCCGTCCACGCGACGGTGACCTTCAACGGCGCGCCGGGCGAGGTGACGTCGAAGGTGTGCGATGCCGTGGTGCCTGTCGTGAGCGGCGCCACTTCATCGTAGAAGACATCGCTGCCATCGGTGGCATTCGCGAGATCGACGCGGCCCCATCCTTCGTGAATGTTCGGGATCGGATTCGCGTTATCCAGCAGGCCATCGTTGTTCTCGTCGAGAAGGTCGACGGCGGAGTTGATCAGCACGGCCTTGACCAGCGCGGCGCTCGCCTGGTGGCTCCTGGCCTTCTGATAGAAGTCGCGAATCACCGCGGCGCCACCGGCCACGAGCGGCGCGGCCATCGACGTGCCACCCATGTATTTGTGGAACTGGTCCGCCGGGAATCCCCAGCCGTCGTACTGATACACGCCGGTCGCCGGATTCGGCGCACCGTCGTACTGCTGCTGGAACGGATCCGCGTATCCGGACAGGTTCCATGTGCCCGGCGCAACGACGTCGGGCTTGATGCGGCCGTCGCTCGTCGGGCCGCGGCTGCTGAAAGCGGCCATCTGCTCGGCGTTGCCGGCGCTCGGGTCGTCACGCAGCGGGTTGGCGTGATAGCGATCCGGCCACGCCGCGCCGTACGTGAAGATCGAGTTCTGACCGCCTTGCGACGCACACGCCGTGTACGACAGCGCGGCATCGCATTCGAAATGCGACTGCCGATCGTTCTCGCTGGCGCCGACGGTGATCACGTTCTTCGCGCTGCCCGGCGCGTTGATCGAGTTGCCGTCGACGACGCCGTCGCTGTTATTGTCGACGCCGGAATTGCCGGCCGAGAAGGTCACGGCCAGATCGCGATGCGACCAGATGAACGCATCGGCATTGGCGCTGTCGGCGGTATACGCGCCCGCGACTTCAGAGCCCCACGAATTCGAATGCACGCGCGCGTTCTGCTGATACGCCTGGTTGAAGAGATCGCCGACGTTGTCGGGAATGCCGACCAGGTAATACCCGTCTTCGATGCCGTACACGAGCATGCAGAGCAGCGACGGCACCGTGTAATTCTCGATCGCCTGGAAGACAAGGTTCGCCGCCGGGGCGGTGCCGCGGCCCGCGCCTGCGCCATTGCCCGCGCCGAGCGCCGCCGTGGCGACGTGGGTGCCATGGCCGGAATCCACGTCCTGCGCGCCGTCGTTGGCGATCGTCTCGTAACAGAAATCCGGGACGCCGGGCCAGTTGAAGATCGACGTGATGCGCGACGCCGGAATGTCCGCGTGCGCGTTCGCCGCGTTGCCCCAGCCGAGGCCGGTGTCGGCAATACCGATGGTCTGCGTCGATCCGTCATAGCCGCTCGCGTTCGCGAGCGCGCTGCCCATGATCACGCCGCCGCCATACTCGTTGTGCTTGATGCGCGGCGCGAAGTTTTCGATCGTCGCCACGCCGTCCACGTCCGCCAGCTGATCGAGCAGCGTCGAGTCGGCCACGATCATCAGCTGCGATCCGCGCCGGAGTACCTGCACGCCCGCCAGCCGCAACGCCGATTCCACGTCGGCGGGCACCGCCCCGCGCTCGAGGCGCACGATGTAGGGCATCGCGCCGTTCCGCCGCAGCTGCGGCGCCAGTTTGTCCTCGCGTCGAATCGCGCTCACCGACGACACGAATTGCAGGCGTCGCACGCGCGCCGCCGCATCGGGCGTCATGCGCACGCGATACGCGAACTGCGGGACGTATTCCTGGATGTCGGCGCCGGCCTCGGTCAGTGCCGTCTTCCAGCTCTCGAGCACGGGCCCGGCGAGCTGCACCACATAAGTGTTTGCCCGCGCGGCTGAGGGCTGCTCGGCCTCGACGATGGCGATGCAGATGGCCGCGACAAGGCACACGACGAACCCGCCGACAAGACCTCGACGCATAAAGGGACCTCAGAAGGTATCAACCGCCATGCCACGGCCGAGGAGGACCGCGAAGTGCACTGAGCGGACTCCATAAGCCAGTTAGGCCGCGGTAGTTTCTCAGAGTGAAACAGCTGCTGACGGTCCTGTTGCGCGCTCTTTTTCGGGTATTTGCCCTCAAGGCTGACGTCAGAAACGTGCTGATTCTGCACTTTTGGTGGAACACTTTGCATTTTTTGAGGCGTATTTTCGATTTGGATAGGTCAAATCTTGCAAACTGATATCTCGATCATGCATACTTGCGCATTCTGTCGCCGCGAAAGCGGCATTCATACACAAGGGGCGTAGACACATGGGATCCGCAGCATTGGGCGAGGCAATCAAGGGCATACGCAGTTGGGCCATGAACGAAGGGCGGGTCACGCACACGCCCGCGCAGGTCAAAGACGTCTTTGGCGTCCGCGTGTTCAACGACAAGGTCCAGCAGGCGCGCCTGCCGAAAGCCGCGTATCAGGCGCTGCGCGAAACCATGACCAAGGGCACGCCGCTCGATATTTCGACCGCCGATGCGGTCGCCAATGCGCTCAAGGATTGGGCGGTTGAAAACGGCGCGTCGCACTTCACGCACTGGTTCCAGCCGCTGACCGGCATCACCGCTGAGAAGCACGACGCGTTCTACGGTCCGACGGCGGACGGCAAGGCGATCGCGGAGTTCCGCGGCAAGGAGCTGGTGCGCGGCGAGCCCGATGCCTCGAGCTTCCCGTCGGGCGGCATGCGCAGCACCTTCGAGGCGCGCGGCTACACGGCGTGGGATCCGACGAGCCCGCCCTGGTTGCTCGTCCACAACAACAGCGTCACGCTCGTCATTCCGACCGCATTCGTCAGCTGGACCGGCGTCGCGCTCGACAAGAAGACGCCGCTGCTCCGCTCGATGGAAGCGCTCTCGGCGCAGGCGGTGCGCGTGCTGAAGCTGTTCGGCTCGAAAGCGACGCGCGTCACGGCGACCTTCGGCCCCGAGCAGGAATACTTCCTGATCGACAGCAACTTCTACTTCAGCCGCCCCGACCTGCTGAACGCGGGCCGCACGTTGTTCGGCGCCACGCCTCCGAAGGGCCAGGAGCTCGAAGATCAGTACTTCGGATCGATCCCGGAGCGCGTGCTCGCGTTCATGGCCGAATTCGAGGCCGAGCTCTACAAGTGCGGCGTGCCGATCAAGACGCGCCACAACGAAGTCGCCCCGTCACAATATGAAGTGGCGCCGATCTTCGAGAGTGCAAATGTTGCCACTGATCATCAAATGATGACCATGGAGACGATGAAGCGCGTTGCGCCGAAGTACGGGCTCGCGTGCCTGCTCCATGAAAAACCCTTCGCCGGCGTCAACGGCTCGGGCAAGCACCTGAACTGGAGCATCGGCGACGATCTCGGCAACAACCTGCTCGGCCCCGGCGACACGCCGCACGACAACCTGCAGTTCCTGTTCTTCTGCACCGCGGTGATTCGCGCCGTGGAT
>Ga0111539_10005757_pt1 | contig 16023 bp, 16 predicted proteins | sample RhiMethybrSRZTD1_FD_79667 | JGI IMG/M metagenome (GOLD analysis project Ga0111539, IMG submission 79667) | Populus rhizosphere microbial communities from Tennessee, USA - Rhizosphere MetaG P. TD hybrid SRZTD1 (version 2) (version 2) | ecosystem: Host-associated > Plants > Roots > Rhizosphere >... | reverse complement strand
GAAAGGATGCGGTTCTGGCAGGTGCCTTGACTTCGTTTCCGGTGGGTCGACTGGAGGAGCCTCCATGGACGCTGCTGACCAGCTGCACGTGGTCCTCGGCGCCACCGGCGGCGCGGGCGGCGCCCTTGTCAGCGAGCTGGCCGGCGGGGGCCGTCGGGTCCGGGCGGTCAGCCGCAAGCCGGCCGCCGACCTGCCCGAGGGCGTGGAGCAGCTGGCCACCGACGCCGCCGACCCGGCCCAGACCCGCACGGCCTGCCAGGGCGCCACGGCCGTCCACCACTGCGTGCAGCCGCCCTGCCAGCGGTGGGCGGCACAGTTCCCACCCTGACCCAGAGCATCGCCGACGCGGCCGCCGCCGCCGGGGCCCGGCTGGTCTACGCCGACAACCTGTATGCCTACGGGCAGTAGACGGGCCCATCACCGAGGACCTGCCCGCGCAGGCGACCACCAACAAGGGCCGCATCCGCGCGCTCATGGCCGAGCGGCTGCTCGCCGCCCACCATTCGGGAACCCTCCAGGTGGCCATCGGACGCTCCTCGGACTACTACGGACCGGGCGGGGCCAACAGGGTCGTCGGCGACATCTTGTTCGGCGCGGCCGTCAACGGCAGACGAGCCCGCTGGCTGGGCCGCCTGGACGTGCCGCACAGCCTGAACTACCTCCCCGACGTGGCCAGGGCGCTGATCATCCTGGGAGCGCGACCGGAAGCCCTTGGCGAGGTCTGGCACCTGCCTGCCGCCGAACCGGTGACCGGCCGAGGGTTCGTCGAGCTCATCGCCGCCGCGCTCGGCCGACCCGTCAAGGTCACCGCGACCTCCCGCCCGGCGCTGCGGCTGGCTGGCGTCCTTGATCCTCGGGCTCGGGAGACGATCGAGCTGCTGTACCAGTGGGAACGCCCCTTCGTGCTTCACGCCTCGAGGTTCCAGCGCGCCTTGGGCCCCTTGGGGCCCACACCGCACCCCGGGCCGTTGCCACCACGGTCGCCTGGTTCCAGCAGCGAGCAGGCCACACCCACCGCTGACGCGGTCCGGCATCCGGCGACGAACTGGTCGGCTGCGCGGCCACCCCGTGCCGGCGTTGGCGCGGGAGCGGATGGTACAGCGGTTCAGCGGACCCGCAGCGACCCGGACGAAGCGATCCACCGCCCGTTCCGCTCTGCCCTACCAGCGACGTCCGGGCGCGAAGGCGAAGCTCAATTTTGAACGGCTGGACGCCTTCTTTGTTCCGGTCTCCTCATGTCCGACACACCAACTATTACGGACATTCTTACCTGCGTGGTCGGTAACGACTGGACTTGCGCACTGCAGGCCCCAGCGGCGGCCCAGGCTGCCTGTACCTCCAGGATTTCCGCGATGGTGGGGACAGAGAGCGGGTGCCGAACACGGCCGGCCACGGGCAGGCAAGCAGGCGACCGCGGCCAGGCCGCCTTGGCCGTAGCGGTCACCCGGAGCAGCGCGAACGGGAAGCGGTCGAGCAGGCAGGTGATCGAGCGGGGTAGGCGCACTAGAGCATCGGCGGTGACCCGTCAGTCCGCCCCGAAGCGGCGGGCAGAGGCGTCGACCTGGGCCAGGCGCCGCAGGGCCAGCAGCAGCGGCTCCACCAGGATGGTGCCGAGCTGCCACGGACCGCCCCCTGGGCGGCCGGCGGGCTCACCGCCCTGCTGGTCGGGCTGTTCCCGGCCAATGTCTACGAGGCGCTCAACGGCATCACCACCAGCCCCGAGGACGCGCTGGTTCCCCGCACCCTGATGCAGGTCGTCTTCTTGGCCGCGACCGTCGCGGTCCTTGCATCCTCCGTACGGGGTCGCCGGCTCCGTTGGCGGTCAACCGTCGCACCGGCCAGCGCGCAGGGCTGACGGATCTATCCGGGGTCCGACGAGCAGGCCAAGACGGGAGCGTTCAATCCCGCTCGCCAGCTCGTCGGACCCCAACGCCATAACCAGCAAAACTGCGAAGGCAATGTCCTTGGCAGCTGTTCATCGTCCGGGAGCCGAGTGCTGTTCGCGCCGTCGTCAGGGGCGTGGCAGGTTGCGCAGGTTGCTGCGGGCCATATTCACGACCTCGTCGGCGTCGCCGGACAGCACCAGCCGGCTCATGGCCAGCGCGAACCCCTTGACCTGCTCGCCGGTGATCTTCGGCGGCATCGACAGGGCGTTGGGGTCGGTGAGCACGTCGACCAGTACCGGTCCATCGGTCTCAAGGGCTTCGCGCAGCCCGTCGCGGACATCGCCCGGGTCCTGGATGCGGATCCCGGTCGCGCCGGTGGCGCGGGCGACGGCCGCGAAGTCCGGGTTCTTGAGGGCGGTCTGGTAGGGCGGGTAGCCGGCCACCAGCATCTCCAAGGCCACCATGCCAAGCGAACCGTTGTCGAAGATGACCACTTTCACCGGCAGGTCGTACTGGAGCAGGGTCAGGAAGTCGCCCATGAGCATGGCGAAGCCACCGTCGCCGCACATGGCGATCACCTGCCGCCCACGGTCGGGCAGTTGCGCGCCGATCGCCTGCGGCAACGCGTTGGCCATCGACCCGTGAACGAAGGAGCCAAGGATGCGCCGCCGAGCGGTGGCGCTGATGAACCGGGCCGCCCACACGGTCGGCATGCCCGTGTCGACGGTGAAGATGGCGTCGTCGGCGGCCAGCTCGTCCAGGGTCGCGGCGACGTGCTCGGGGTGGATCGGCCGGTGGCCGCGGACCTCGTCGGCGTAGGCCCGCATCCGCCCCAGCAGCTCCTGGTGGCTACCCAGCATCTGGTCCAGGAAGGTCCGGTCCGGCTTCTCGGCCACCCGGGGCACCAGCGCCCGCACCGTCTCCTTGACGTCGCCCCAGACGCCCAGGTCAAGCCGGGACCGGCTCCCGAGACGCTCGCGACGGATGTCGACCTGCACGATCTTCGGCTTGGTCGGCATGAACTGCACGTACGGGAAGTCGGTGCCTAGCAGCACCAGCAGGTCGCAGGAGTGCATCGCCTCGTAGCAGGCCCCGTAGCCGAGCAGTCCGGTCATGCCGACGTCATAGGGGTTGTCGTACTGGATCCATTCCTTGCCCCGCAGCGCGTGCCCCACCGGGGCCTTGAGCCGCTCGGCCAGGGCCAAGACCTCGTCATGCGCCCCGGCGACGCCACGGCCGCAGAACAGCGTGACCCGCCGCGCCCCGTTGACCAGGCCGACGAGCTCATCGAGCACCTCATCGGATGGCCGGGCGCTGGGCCGCTGGTCCAGCCGATAGCTGTGCTCCAGATGGGCGTCGCTGGCCTCATCGTCGGCCACGTCCCCGGGGAGGGCGACGACTCCCACCCCGCTGCGGCCAATCGCCTGCTGGACCGCGATCTGGGTGACCCGCGGCAGCTGCTCGGGGCGGGTGACCAGCTCGCAGTAGTGGCTGCACTCCTGGAACGACAGGGTGGGGTGGGTCTCCTGGAAGTAGCCGGTGCCGATCTCGGTGCTCGGGATCTGGGCGGCCAGCGCCAGCACTGGGGCCATGCTCCGATGCGCGTCATAGAGGCCGTTGATCAGGTGCAGGTTGCCCGGCCCACAGCTGCCCGCACACGCCACCAGCCGACCCGTCAGCTGGGCTTCCGCGCCAGCGGCGAACGCGCCGGCCTCCTCGTGGCGCACATGAATCCAGTCGAGGCCGTCATGGTGACGGACGGCGTCCACGACGGGGTTGAGGCTGTCGCCGACCACCCCATACATCCGCTGCACCCCGGCGGCGAGGAGGATCTCGACGAACTGGTCGGCTGCGGTCCGCTTTGCCATGACGACCCCCACGGTCGAGCACGATCAGGTCAGGAGGCGACAATCGCGTGGTCGGGCGGGACAAGCACTGCCGCCGCTGCTCGGGCAGCGTTTCTCCCGGCAATCTCGCACCTGGCGCCACGTTCGTCCACGCGGTCCAGCCACGCAACCGCTGATGCGCGGCTGAGCATCGACATCAAGACCGCAGTCGAGATGGGGTGATGTGGCTGCTGCAGCACCAGCTATACCCCGCGGCCGCCCAGTTCGGCAGGTCAGGGCCCGGCCAGACCATGCCCTCAAGGTGGAGACACGGGTTCAAGGGAAACTGCAGGGGACGGCGGTCGCCTATTTCCCGACAGTCCGGGTCGCAGCGACCGCATCGCTCCGGGAGAGCTGGTGGCCGAGGGTCGCCATGTTCGACCCGGATCGCGTCAGTGGTAGCGGCGGCGGAACAGGAGGTAGGCGACGCCGCCGGCGGGGATCGGCAGCCAGTACGCGGCCAGGCGGTACAGCAGCGTCGCCGTCAGCGCCTGCGGGCCGCCGACACCGGCGAGGGCCAGCGTGCCGACCAGGCCGGCCTCGACAAAGCCAAGGCCGCCAGGCGTGAACGGTAGCAGCGCTAGCAGCCCCGCGGCGGTGTAGGCAAGCACGACCAGCGACGGTCGGGGCGCGGCCCCGACCGCCCTGAGCGCACACAGCAACGCGAGGTAGTCGAAGCCCGTGTTCGCCACCGCCGCCACCACGGCGGGCTTCCAGCGCCCGCCAAGGGCGGTGCGGATGAAGTCCCGGTCGGCCAGCAGCTGTCGCGGGAGGTCGACCACGGGCCGGCGCCGCCGAACCGTGGCATTCAGCAGCCACTGGATGGCGCGGCCGGCGAGCTCAAGTGGCCTGTCGGTCGCAAAGACCAGCGCACCGGCCGCCACCAGCAGCAACAGCACGGCAATGCCGAGATAGGCCGCGTTGGCGAGGCCATGGTTGACCGGCGCGCCGCCGATGATCGCCGGCAGCGCCAGCAGCGGCAGGGCCGCCGTGGTGGCGAGCTGCAGTGCGGTCGAGGTCGTGAACGCCGCTGCCGCCTGGCCGGGGTCGACCCCGGCCCTGTGCAGCATCTCGACGGTGAACGGTGTGGGCGCCCCGGGCACGAATCGACCGACGGCGTTCCCGCTCAGCTGCGCGGTGGCGATCGGGAACCAGGCCCGCGTGCCCAGCGCGATCCGGTCCAGCTCCCACAGGCACACGTAGCTGGCGCCCTCACAGAGGAACACCAGGGCCGCGAACTCCCACTCCAGGTGCTCCAGCGACCGCCACGACCCGAAGACCGAGACCAGCGTCGGCAGCAGCAGGTAGAGCGAGACCGCGGCCACCAGCAGCAGCAGGCCAGATTTGACGTACCGCCGCCATGTGCCGCGGCCCGAGGAGGTCGCACCCGACGGGCGGCCAGACGACCGGGGATGACCGTCACCCATGCGGTGAGTGTCGCGGCGCCGGGGACGACGGCGCAATCGCCTGTCGTCCTCACCCAAGAACGCGCGCGCCTCGACCAGCCCGGGGCTCGCTACCAGACCGTCGGCCACCTGTACCGCGGCATCGAGCACGGCCTCGAGCGGCTGGTGGAGCGCCACGGCGAGGCCGGGGTGTTCATCGGGCCGCCCCAGGCCCAGGCGACCACCGCGGTGTTCGAGTGGTCGGAGCTGACCGCGGTCGGTCAGGCTACCTGCTTGAGGACCTCCTGGCCGGTGGTCTCGAACTCGTCGGGGGTCAGGTAGCCGAGGGCGCTGTGCAACCAGGTGCCGTTGTACCAGGCGATGTACGGCCACCAGGACCAGGTCTGGGTCCATGCCCTGGCTGGGAACCTCCCGAGTGTTTGACGGGTGGCTGCAGCACGGGCGCCGGTCCTGCTGCCATGGCGGGGCGTCGGCTCCTGCCAGAAGCCGATCCTGTTCATCGCTGGCTGTCGATCCCGGCGCTTGCCGATCGTCGGACTGGTTGAGGACGGCGGCAGTCGCCGTCACCAGGGAAGGGGAGCGCGATGCGCTATGTGTTGTTGATCTACACCAACGAGGCCGACCGGCCGGCCTGGGGCACCTCCGAGGGGGATGCCGAGGCCAAGGCGTACGAGCAGTTCCATGGCGAGATCACCCGGCGTGGCCTGCAGAGCGGGGAGCCGCTGCTGCGCGTCGCCGAGGCCAAGAGCGTGCGGGTCCGAGACGGCAAGGCGCAGGTCACCGACGGCCCTGCCGTTCAGACGCCCGAGCAGCTCGGTGGCTACTACCTGGTCGACGGCAAGGACCTGGACGAGGCGTTGGAGCTGGCGGCCAAGGTCCCGGGGGCCAGGTACGGAACGATCGAGGTGCGTCCAGTGCTCGAGTTCGCGTAGCGAGCACCGAAACGTCGTCGTCCCCGGCCCCGGTTCCGGCCGGGGACGATCAGGTCACCGTAGCCCTACAGTCGTCCCGCGCTAACCGGTGGGACGGATGCATCACGCTCCAGGCCCGTCGCAGCGTCCACGGACACGACACACACCAGCCGCACGCCATGGCGCCGGGGCTCCTGGGCCAATTCATCGAACGGCCGGAGGCTACCGGTTGCGGCCGCTGCGGTCAGGAGACATGGCCCAAGTGGTGCGACGCTTGGCGTGGCTGAGCAGCGAGGTCGAGCAGGCCGAGAAGCCGGACCGGTACGGCAGCCAGGCTGGGTGAGTTCCAGGAGCGCACCGGTGGGTCGTTTGGGCGGGTCGAGCCGCGCTACCGGCGACCCGGATACCCCCGTCTCGGCCCGCCGTCATCGGCTGCTGCGGCGCCCGGCACGTCGGTGCGGTTCACTTGGGTGGCCGGCCAGGTCGGGGGCGGATGGGCGCGATGGCGGGATCGCCGTGGCGGCGCGGACCCGACCACAGCGCCGGGACGGCGTCGACGGCGGCGGCTACGGCGTAGGCGGCCTGCTCGTAGTTGATCCGCCAGCCGACGAAATCCGCCCAGGCGTCGGCCGGCTCACGCTCGATCGGGAAGTCGACCTCGCGCATCCGGGCGACCGCGTCGAGGAACTCCTGGTAGTTCAGGCTGGTCTGGCCATTGGGGTCGGCTTCCTCGGGCACCGCAACGCCCATCGCCCGGGCGATCTGGGTGAAGCAGGTGAATCCGCTCCGCAGACACAGGCGGGCCGGGACAACCGGGGCGGCCTTGGGGGACAGCGCCAGGAACAGGGCGGCGGAGTCCAGCACCGCCAGCAGCGCCGTCACCCAGGAGGACAGCGGCCGGGGCGAGCGGAACCGGACCAGCGGCAGGTAGGTGGTGTGGCTTTCGGCGACATCGGCCGCCCAGCGTTCCCACTGGGCATACAGCTCGGGCAGCGTATCAATGGTCGACATGCCCGATCCCAGCGCGTAGTGGGTGCGTGCCAGCAGCTCCGGGCCCCAGGACGGCACCCCGGCGCGCGCGTTCAGCAGCGTCACCTCGGTCTCCCTGCGGTTGAAGGCCGCATACAGCGTCGGCAGGTAGGCGATCTGCAGGGTCACAATGATCAGACCGGTCGCCGCGGCGGCGAACACGACCGCCGAGGGCGCCCCGGCCGGCTCCCTGAACCCAAGGGTGAACAGCGAGGACCCGGCGACGATGAACGCCGACCCCAGGCCGCCAGGGACCAACGGCCACAGCAGCAACCCGTACCCAACGAACGCCACCCCCAGCCAGGCCGCCAGCTGCACCAGCAAGATGGCCGCCGCCTGGCTGACCAGCACCCGGTCACGCCGCCGGTACTCGGCGGTTGCCGTGGTCACCAGACTGAATGCACCGTTCACCAGCCGGTCGACCCACCGGGTCAGCCGGCTGCCCACCGGGCGGGGCACGATCAGCGTTCCGATCACACTGCCCCACACCACCAGGACGAGCAGACCGCCGACGACCGCGGCCAGCCACCCGGCGATCACCATGAGCCCTCCCAGGAACTGGCTTACTGGGTCAGCCGGAACGGTGGGTAGCGGTCGGTGACCAGCACCAGCGCATAGGCGAGGACGCGGTTGTGCCAGCGGATGACGCCCTCCACGAAGTCGAACATCCCCCGCGGGTAGCGGCCGGTGAACAGGATCGCGAACCAGGCCACGATCACCACCACCAGCGCCGCGATCTCAAGGAAGAACAGCACGAAGTAGTGCGGGAAGGCCAGCAGCCACTTGACCAGGGGCAGCCACCGGTTCAGGTCGCGCTCGGCGTCCGGGTAGGGGTAGTCGAGGTGGACCGACTGGTGGTCGTCGGTGGACGGGTAGCGGTCGTCCAGCAGGGCCAGGTAGGCGCCCACCCGGTTGCCGAACCGTTGCAGCTCCAGGTTCCAGTCGAACCACCACCGGGGGTACTTGTGGCGGAACAGGATCATCAGCAGCGGCCCGAAGAACAGCAGCCCGCCGGCGCCGACGGCGGCGGTCCGGGTGCTGCCGTTGCTGCTCCAGTCCCAGCCGTTCCCCCCGGACACGGTGCCGAGCAGGATCACGATCGGGATGGCCATGAAGATCCGGAAGCCGGTGGACAGCCGGTCCAGCGGTCGGTCGGGGTAGTCCACCGAGAACCGGACCGGGTACTCCATCTGCTGCATCGCCGTCTCCTTTCCTCGCGGGTCTGCAAGGAATTCGATGCCATCTGACGACGGGTGGCAAACGTTGACCGCGGGCTGCGGCCCGCCCGCAGGGGGCTGTCGATGGCGTCGGTCAGCAACCCACGGTCGAGCGACCGGCCTGAAGGCGCACGCAAACATGACCATCTGCTCGGTGCCGTGGTGCGTGATCCCCGGGTTCGGCTGCGATATCCGGGTAGCCGGCACGGCGGACGAGGCGGAAGCCCGGCAGAGTCGAGATTTGTCCGGTTCGTACCACGGCTGCGTTGGGCCGGTCCCAGAAGGAATTCGGACACGTACACTACGCGTCGGGTGGGGGCCGCCCCGCGCGCATTCCAGGCTGGGAGGTGAGGTGTCGAGCGTTCTGACCGCTGACAGGCTGCGGAGGATGTATCTCTCGTACTTCACAGAGCGAGCGCACGCCGCCATCCCGAGCGCCTCCCTGGTGCCCAGCGACGACCCTTCCGTGTTGTTCACCACGGCCGGGATGCATCCGCTCGTGCCGTATCTGCTCGGACGACCGCATCCGAGCGGGGACAGGCTCGTCAACTACCAGAAATGCGTCCGTACCAGCGACATCGAAGAGGTCGGGGATGCGACCCACCTGACCTTCTTCGAGATGCTCGGCAACTGGTCGCTCGGCGCCTATTTCAAGCAGGAGTCCATCACCTGGAGCTACGAGTTCCTCACCGGCGCGGATTACCTGGACATCCCCGCCGATCAGCTCTGGGTGACGGTGTTCGAGGGCAATCAGGACGCGCCGCGCGACGAGGAGGCCGCCGCGATCTGGCGCTCGCTCGGGATCGACCGGCGCCGCATCGTCTATCTCGGCGCCGAGCACAACTGGTGGTCGCTTGGCCCAGAGGGCCTGTGCGGGCCGGACACCGAGATCTTCGTCGATACCCGTGGGAAGCCCTGCCCGGACGAGGACCCAGAGCGCGAGTGCCTGCCCGGGCTGTGCCGGCATGAGCGCTTCTTCGAGATCTGGAACAACGTCTTCATGACCTTCGAGCGCCGCGGCGGTGAGCTGCACGAGCTCCCCAAGCGCAACGTCGACACCGGGATGGGTCTCGAGCGCACCCTGGCCGTGCTCAACGGCGTCGACAGCGTGTACGAGACGCACCCGTTGGTCGAGATCAAGCAGGGGCTCGACGACCTCCTCACCGCCTCCGGGAGCACCCTGCCGCCGGAGCGCGCCGAGCGGTCCATCCGTATCCTCACCGACCACCTGCGCACCTGTGTGTTCATGCTCGGCGACCAGAACCCGGTGGAGCCGTCCAATCAGGGTCGCGGGTACGTGCTGCGCCGCCTGATCCGCCGGGCCGCGCGCGTGTGCCACCAGGCCGGATTCGCGGCGTCGGCCTGGGCGGATGCGTCCAAGGAGGTCGTGCGCCTGTACGGCTCGGCCTACCCTGAGCTCGAGCAACGCTCGGCCGAGATCACCGAGCAGCTGGTCGCCGAGCTCCACCGATTCCAGAAGACGCTCGCGCGTGGCACCGCCCGCATCGAGAAGGAGCTGACCCGCCTGCGCGAGAGCAACCGGCGCGTGATGCCGGGAGACGTCGCCTTCCAGCTCTACGAGACCTACGGTTTCCCGGTTGAGCTGACCCAGGAGCTGGCCGGCGAGGAAGGCGTGCAGGTCGATCTCGACGGCTATCGCCGCAGCGAGGAGCAGCACCGGGAGGCGTCCAGGAGCGTCCTGCAGGCTGCCGGCGGACTGATGGACGACAGCGACCAGAGCGTCCGCTACCACACCGCGACCCATCTGCTCCACGCCGCGCTCCGCAAGGTGCTCGGTGAGCACGTCCTCCAGCGGGGCTCCAACATCACCAAGGACCGCCTGCGCTTCGACTTCTCCCACCCGGCGCCCATGACGAAGGACGAGATCGCGGCCGTGGAGGCACTCGTGCAGGACTCGATCGACGCCGGCGTGCCCGTGGAGCACGAGGTCCTGCCCCAACAGGACGCGCGGCGGCAAGGCGCGATCGGGCTGTTCGACGAGCACTACTCCGGCCTGGTCTCCGTCTATCGCATCGGGGACAAGTCCCTGGAGTTCTGCGGCGGCCCGCACGTGCTCAACACCAGCGAGCTGGGCCGCTTCCGGATCGTGAAGGAGCAGTCGGTCGGTGCCGGTCTCCGCCGCATCCGCGCCGTCCTCACCCCGTCCACGGGGTTCCAGCGTGCGGCCACTTGGCGAGGCCACTAGACGGTCCGTAGGGCGTCGGTCGGGGTCAGGCGGGCCGCCCGCAGGGCTGGGTAGAGGCCGGCGACGGCGCCGACGGCCAGGGCGGCCAGGATGCCGCCGGCCATGGCGGGGACGGGGACGACCAGCGACCAGCCGCGGCCGGTGGCGTAGACGGCGGTGACCGCGGCCCCCAGGGCCACCCCGGCGAGCCCGCCGGCCAGGGCCAGCAGCAGCGACTCGGCCAGGAACTGGAGGCCGACGTGGCCCCTGGTCGCGCCCAGGGCCCGGCGTAGGCCGATCTCGGAGCGCCGCTCCAGCACCGAGATCACCATCACGTTGGCGATCCCGACCCCGCCGACCAGCAGGGCGACCGCCCCGAGCCCGAGCAGCAGGGAGGTGAAGGCGCTGTTGGCGGCGGCTCGGGCGGCCAGGGCGTCCGACGGCCGGCTGACCCGGACCTCGTTGGGGTTGGCCGGGTTGGCGGTGGCCGGGAGCACGCTGCGGACCGCCTCCACCTGGTCCGGGTCGGCCCGGACGTAGACCGTGCCCGGCGAGCCGTCGGAGCCGAGCAGGGCCTCGGCGGCCGGGAAGCCGACCAGGGCGGCCCGGTCGATCTCGGAGGCCAGGGCGACCGGCCGCAGGATGCCGACCACCGTGAACCAGCGGCCGCCGAGCCAGACCTGGCGGCCGGTGGCGGTGACGCCGAGCCGCTCGGCCGCCTTGGCGCCGAGCACGACCACCTGGTAGCGGGCGGTGGCCCGGTTCAGGAACCGCCCGGCGGCCAGCTCCCCGCGGAGGGTGCCCAACAGCTCCGGGTCGGCCGCGAGCACGCTGATGCCACCCGTCTCGGCCTCGGGGATCAGGTCGGTGCGGCGCACGCTGGCGTCGGTGCCGCCGGTGGCCGCGACCCACTCCACCGGCCCGATGCGGCGCAGCATGCTGGGCGCCTCGGTGGGCAGCTTGGCGTCGGCCCCGAGGAAGGTCTCCCCCGGGGTGACCCGGAGCAGGTTGGTGCCGAGGCCGTCGAGCTGGGCCAGGAGATCGGCCCGGCTGGAGCTGGAGATGCCGAGCACGGCCACCATGGCCGCGATGCCGATGGCGATCCCCAGGGCCGACAGGGCGGCCCGCAGCCGCCTGGTGCGCAGCCCGGCCCCGGCCACGGCGACCAGGTCGCGGGCGCTGAGCCGGGCGCTCACGTCCCGACCTCCGCGTCGCGCTCGATGCGGCCGTCGCGCAGCTCGATGCGCCGGGGCAGGCGACCGGCGATGGCCGGGTCGTGGGTGATGACCGCGATCGTCGCTCCCTCGGCGTGCAGCTCCTCGAGCAGGGCGAGCACGCCGGCCCCGGTGGCCGAGTCGAGGTTCCCGGTGGGCTCGTCGGCGAGCACGATGGCCGGCCTGGCCACCACCGCCCGGGCGATCGCCACCCGCTGGCGCTCGCCCCCCGACAGCTGGGTCGGGCGGTGCCCGATGCGATGGCCGAGCCCGACCCGCTCCAACGCTTCGACGGCCTGGCGGCGCCGCTCGGAGGCCGCCACCCCGCCGTACAGCAGCCCGGTGGCCACGTTGTCCAGGGCGCTCAATCCCTCCATGAGGAAGAACTGCTGGAACACGAAGCCGACGGCCCGGGCCCGGAAGGCCGACAGGGCCCGGTCGGACAGCTCGCCGACCTCTTGGCCGGCGACCAGGACGGTCCCGGCGGTCGGCCGGTCCAAGGTGCCCATGACGTGCAGCAGGGTCGACTTGCCGGATCCGCTGGGCCCGGCGATGGCCAGCAGGTCCCCCTCCTCCACGGTCAGGCTCACGCCGCGCAGGACTTCCGCTTCGGGCGGCCCGGCGTAGCGCTTGACCACCCCACGCAACTCCAGGGCGGGTGTCATAGCGGCACCACCACCTGGTCGCCAGCGCGCAGCCCCTCGCCATCGACCTCGACCTGGCCGTCGGCGAACAGGCCGGTCTCGATCCCGACCAGCTGGCGGCGGCCGTCGCGCTCGACCTCGACCGCGTAGCCGCCCTCGGCCAGGGCGAGCAGGGCATTGACGGGGACCGCGAGCACGCCCTTGCGGACCTCGGTGGTGATCGAGGCCTCCACCGGGGCCTGGTCGAGCCGGCCGGTGGCCTCGGGGTCGTCCAGGGACACGACCAGCTCGACGGTCGGGGTGGCGTCGCCGCCGTCGCCGGCGGGGACGGAGGCCACCTTGCCCACCGAGGTGACCCGGCCGGTGGTGGTCCGGCCACCGGGCAGCTCCAGGTCGACCCGGTCGCCGGCGCGCACGTAGGGCTGGCGGCTGGCATCCAGGTCGATGGTGACCTGCCGCCCGGTGCCGGTCGCCTCCAGCAGGGGCGACCCGGGACGGGCGCTGTCGCCGACGGAAGCCTTGCGGGTGGCGACCCGGACCGGGCCCGGCTGCCAGACGGCGTCGGAGGGCCGGACGGTCCCGGTCGCCTTCAGGCCCAGCACCTCCTGCCAGCGCTCCACCGCGGCCCTGGTCGCCCGGGTGAAGTGGTCGTCGACGGTGATGGCCCGGTCGGGGTCGTAGCCGAGGGCGACCAGGTTCTGCTCCAGCTGGCGGACGTCGGGGCCGTCGTCGACCCCGACCGACAGCTCGCGCCAGGCCGGCAGCCGCCCGTAGAGCAGCGGCACCGGCTTGCCGTCGACCCGGTACAGCGCCCTGCCCCGGCTCACCACCGCCCCCTCCGCGGGCAAGGCGGTGACGGTGCCCTGGCGCTGGTTGGCCACGAGCCTGGCCTCCCCGTAGCCGAGGATGCCGTCGACCTCCTCGGTGGCGCGCAGGTCGCGCCGGGTCACGGGGGCGGTGGTGGTGGCCACCTCGGCCCCGGCGTCCCGGTCGCCGTCCTGCCCGCCGGCCTCGGCAGAGGTCCACCAGGCCGCCCCGGCCAGCACCACCCCGGCGGCGGCGGCCACGGCCAGCCGCCGGGTCAGGGTGGCGCTCACGACCTGCCCTCCGAGCTGGCCTTCCCCAGGCCGAGGGTGGCGAGGTGGTGGTCGCAGGCCTTCTCGGCCTCCTGGAACTTCTCCGAGGACGGGTCGGGGCCGCCGCCTCGGCCGCTGTCGTCCTTGCGCATCACCAGGCCGTCGCCGGTCGGGTCGGGCATGTCGATCCCGTGCTCGCGCATGCAGCGGGCGAAGGCGACCATGGCGTCGCGTTCCTCGGGGTCGATCTGGCCGGGCCCGTCGCCGCCGCCCATGAGGCCACCGCAGGCCTTCTGGGCCTCGTCCAGCTTCTCGGGGTCGGGGCGGGCGCCGCCGCCGGGTCCGCCGACCCGGACCCGGACCCGGCCCTGGTCGTCGACCTGCGGGTCGGGCATGTCGATGCCGTGCTCGCGCATGCACTTGGCGAAGTCGAGGGCCGCCTGCTGGGGGTCCTTGTCGGCGGCCTTGGCGGCGCCGTCGGTCGTCCCGGTGGCGCCGCCGCCCGACCGGGTGGCCACCCGGTCGCCATCCGGCGACCCGCCGCAGGCGACGAGGGCGAGGGCCAGCCCGAGCAGAGCCAGGGCCAATCCTGGATTGCGTCGCATCGGTGGATCCGCTCCTTCCCGGGAGCGCCCGTCGCTCCCGTCGGCCCCAGGTTCCTCGGCCGGCCGTAACGCCTCCGTCTCGCGGTTGCCTTACGAAGGCGTTACATGGGCCTGGGCAGGCTGGCGGGGCCCGGCCGGGCGCAAACGCGGACCAGGAGGAGCGGCGTGCGGGTGCTGGTGGTCGAGGACGAGGTGGTCCTGGCGGCCGCCGTCGCCCGCGGCCTGCGGCACGAGGGCATGGCCGTCGACGTCAGCCACGACGGCGCCGACGCCCTGGCCAAGCTGGACGTCAACCGCTACGAGGTGGTCGTGCTGGACCGCGACCTGCCCGGCGTCCACGGCGACCAGGTCTGCCGGACCCTGGCCGGCCAGGCCGCCCCGACCCGGATCCTGATGCTGACCGCCTCGGGCACGGTCGACGACCGGGTCGACGGGCTGACCCTTGGCGCCGACGACTACCTGGGCAAGCCGTTCGCGTTCAGCGAGCTGGTGGCCAGGCTGCGGGCGCTGGCCCGGCGGAGCCGCGAACCCCTGCCGCCTGTGCTGGAACGCTGCGACCTGCGCCTGGATCCGGCCCGCCGCGAGGCAACCAGGGGCGGCCACTTCCTGCGGCTGACCCGCAAGGAGTTCGGGGTGCTGGAGGTCCTGCTGGCCGCCGACGGGGCGGTGGTCTCGGCCGAGGACCTGCTGGAGCGGGTCTGGGACGAGCACACCGACCCGTTCACCAACACCGTCCGGGTCACGATCATGAACCTGCGGCGCAAGCTCGGCCGCCCGCCCCTGATCGACACCGTCACCGGCGTCGGGTACCGGCTGTGAGGACCCTGCTGCCCCGGGCCAGCGTGCGCCTGCGGCTGACCCTGCTCTACGGGGGGCTGTTCCTGCTCGCCGGGGGCGGGCTGCTGGCGGTGAACTACGCGCTGGTCCGCTCCCAGCTCACCCTGCCCTTCGGGGTCAGGATCGAGAGCCGGGCGGCCGGGCCGTCCGACGCGCTCGGCGACGCCCAAGGGCTGGTGCTCATGCGGGCCGGGGCGGCCGACGGCGGCGACCAGTTCGTGGCCGCCGCGCCCTCCCCGGAGGCGGTCGCGGCGGTCCGGCGTGAGGCCGAGGCGGTCCGTCGCGAGCTCCAGGCGGCCACCCTCCAGCAGCTCCTGACCCAGTCCGGCATCGCCCTGGCCCTCATGTCGGTGGCCTCGATCGGGCTCGGCTGGCTGGTCGCCGGGCGGGTCCTTGGCCCGCTCAGCGCCATCACGGCCACGGCCCGACGGCTGGAGGGCAGCACCCTGCACGAGCGCATCAACCCTCCAGGGGCCCCAGGACGAGCTCAAGGAGCTGGCCGACACCTTCGACCAGATGCTCGGCCGCCTGGACGCCGCCTTCGAGACCCAGCGCCGGTTCGTGGCCAACGCCTCCCACGAGCTGCGCACCCCCCTGGCCATCGCCCGCACCGAGGTCGAAGTCGCCCTCGCCGACCCTGAGACCGACCGGGCCGAGCTGCGGGCCATGGCCGGGCGGATACTGGAGGCCAACCAGCGCAGCGAGCGCCTGATCGAGGGCCTGCTCACCCTGGCCCGCAGCGAGCGCCAGCTCCGGGCCGCCGAGCCGCTGGAGCTGGCCATGGCCGCCGCCGACGCCCTGGAGGTGGCCGCCCCCGACGTCGGGCGGCTCGGCCTGAGGGTCAGCCAGGTGCTGGGCGCCGCCCCGGTGGCTGGCGACCGCGCCCTGCTGGAGCGGCTGGTCGCCAACCTGGTCGAGAACGCCGTCCGCCACAACCAGCCCGGCGGCTGGGTCGAGGTCGACACCGGCCACGCCGGCCCCGTGTCTGTGGTCCGGGTCGCCAACGGCGGCCCCCTCATTCCCCCCGACCAGGTCACGACCCTGTTCGAGCCTTTCCACCGACTGGAGGCCGACCGCACCGGCTCCGACCGCGGCGCCGGCCTCGGCCTCTCCATCGTCCGCTCGGT
>Ga0111539_10005756_pt1 | contig 16023 bp, 15 predicted proteins | sample RhiMethybrSRZTD1_FD_79667 | JGI IMG/M metagenome (GOLD analysis project Ga0111539, IMG submission 79667) | Populus rhizosphere microbial communities from Tennessee, USA - Rhizosphere MetaG P. TD hybrid SRZTD1 (version 2) (version 2) | ecosystem: Host-associated > Plants > Roots > Rhizosphere >... | reverse complement strand
TCATACCGCCGAACGGGCGCTGGTAGATGCGGCCGTCTTCGGTACGGCTGAAGGGCACGCCATAGTGCTCCAGTTCGTAAACGGCTTCCGGCGCATTGCGGCACAGATACTCGATGGCGTCCTGGTCCCCGAGCCAATCGGCGCCCTTGACGGTGTCGTACATGTGCCAGCGCCAATCATCCGGGCCCATGTTGCCCAGAGCAGCGGCAACCCCGCCCTGGGCGGCGACCGTATGCGAGCGCGTCGGGAACACCTTGCTAATACAGGCGGTCTTGAGGCCCGCGACCGCGCAGCCCAGCGTCGCCCTGAGGCCAGCGCCGCCAGCCCCGACGATGACGACGTCGTAGACGTGATCGGTTAAGGGATAGGCCTTGCCGTTGAGCGCGGGCTTGCTGACGCCGTTGCCTTTATCGAGAGTGCTCTCGGGCATCGCTCAGGCTCCGAAACTCAGTTTCAGCACCGCATAGGCGCAGACGAGCCCGACCAGTGCCGTGAAAAAGCTATTGAGCAACAAGGCCGCGACCTTGTAGCCCTCCGCGTGGACATAGTCTTCAATGATGTTCTGCATGCCGAGCCGCATGTGGGTCACGCCGGACAGGATCAACAGCAGCAGCGGGATGGCGTTCTGCGGCCGCGCCAGCGTCTTCTTTACGATCGGATAATCCGCACCGGCCAGCCGCACAACGAGATAAATCGCAAACGAGATCAAGATCAGGTTGGCGACCGCCGTGAGCCGTTGTTTCCAGAAGTGATCGGTGCCGCTCTTGGCCGAACCGAGGCCGCGGACGCGGGCGAGCGGCGTGCGGTAGCCGACCATCCTAAAGCGCTCCTCTGAGCGTCAGGCCGACCATCCACAGGGCCAGGGTCAGCAGGACCGAGCCAATGATGGTGAGCCAGGAGAGCGCATTGACCTGGGCAATGCTAAAGCCGCGGCCGGTGTCCCAAACGAGATGCCGCACGCCGCCCAGCATATGGTGCAGCAGCACCCAGGTGTAGCCGAACAGCACGAGCTTCCCGAGCGGGTGGGCAAAGACGCTGTTGATGCGCGCGAATTGTGCTTCCCCGCTGGCGGCCGCAATCAGCCAGGCGGCGAGCAAGAGCGTGCCAACGTACAGCGCCGCGCCCGTAAGCCGGTGCAGGATCGACATCACCATGTTGATCAGCGGTCGATACACCGATAGGTGCGGCGATATGGGGCGTGCGGTGCTCTCACCGGTCTCGGCCATGCCTTTGGTTACTCCCGCGAAGCTGCAGCACCGGCTTTTAGCCTGTGGCAGCTGGGGCGGCAATCCGCTCAAACATCACATGGGCGCCCGCGGCGGCGAAAGCAATGCGCGCAAGGCTGGTATACCAGGGCCGAGCCTCGGCCACTGGGGCCTAGCGCGGCAGGATCAGCCACAGATCGAGATCGAGCACGACGCCATCGGCGTCCTCACCCTGGGGCGTTTGCAGGGGAAAATCGGCCGAGCTGCGGTTCTTCACGGCCACGAGACGCGTGCGCAGAGCGCCGATGTCAGGCCGCAGCGGGACTTCGGCGACCTGCAAAACCTCCGACCAAGCATAGAGGGTGTCGCCGGCAAAGGTGGGTGCCACGTGCCGGCCGCCATTGATGGCGGCGATATGGAAGGCATTGGCGAGGCCGTTAAAGGACAGCGCCCGGGCGAGCGAAAGCACGATGCCGCCATAGACAAGGCGGCGCTTGAAGGGCCCTTGTGCCTGTGCATGTTGATTGAAGTGCACCCTGGCGGTGTTCTGGTAGAGGCGGGTGGCGATCTGATGCTCGGCCTCCTCCAGCGTCATGGCCTCGGCGTGATCGATCTTTTCGCCGACGCGATAGTCCCCCCAGCGATAGGGGCTGCCCGCCAGCGCGTAGGCATAGCGCGACGGGTCGAGGCGCGGCAGGTGCTGCGCCAGGCCAGCCGGATCGACCCCCTGAGCCAGCTGAGGTATGACCGGCTCCGGTGGCGGCGCGGTGGGGTCGCGTTTGCGCACCATGACCCAGCGCACGAACCGAAGCACGCTTTCGCCGCTCGTCTTGCGGCCGGTCGTGCGGACGTACACGACGCCGGACTTGCCGTTGGAATTTTCCTTAAGACCGATGACCTCCGAGGCGGCCGTCAGCGTGTCGCCGGGGTAAACCGGCTCGAGAAAGCGACAATCGGCGTAGCCGAGATTGGCGATGGCGTTGAGCGAGATATCAGGAACGCTCTTGCCAAACACGACATGGAAAACCAGGAGATCGTCGATCGGCGCCCGCGGGAAGCCGACCGCTTGGGCAAAGGGCTCGGAGGATTGCACGGCAAAGCGCGCGCCATAGAGGCCATGGTAGAGGGCGACATCGCCGACCGTGAGGGTGCGCGGGGTGGCATGTTCGAAGATTTGCCCAAGCCGGAAGTCCTCGAAAAAGTTGCCGGCATTGGTCTTGGGTGGCGTGGTCTTGTTGGCGGTCATCGGTCGGTGCCCAGCGCTTGAATGGCCTCCGCAATGGCGACGGTGCGCGCGGCCATCTTGGCGTGGAGCAGCTCCACCATGCGGCCCTCCACCGTGATGACGCCCTTGCCCTCATTTTCTGGCTGCTGAAAGGCAGCGAGGATTTTACGTGCGAAGGCGAGCTCGGCCTCAACGGGCGCGAAAATGGCATTGGCGTCGGACACCTGGTCGGGATGGATCAAGGTCTTGCCATCGAAGCCGAGCGCGCGCCCGTCGAGGCAGGCGCGGCGAAAGCCCTCCCGATCCCTGAAGTCGTTGTAAACTCCATCGAGCACGTCGAGGCCGAAGGCCCGCGCCGCCACGACCGCAGCCGACAGCCAGTAGTGGGCCGGCCAGGCGCCGGCGCTCAGATCCGCGCGCGTCTCCTTGACGAGGTCGTTGGTGCCCAACACCAGACAGTCGAGCCGTGCGCGCTCACGCGCAGCTGCCGCCGCAATCTCCTTGAGATTGAGGATCGCCAATGGCGTTTCGATCATGACCCACAGGCGCGTTTTGGCCGCGGCCTCGGCGCGCGCCAGCCTATCCGTGACGGCGAGCACGTCGGCCGCGCTGCCGGTCTTCGGCAACAGGATGGCGTCGGGCGCGACCGCAATCGCGGCCGCCAGATCAGCCTCTCCCCAGGCCGTATCGAGCGCATTGATGCGGATAACGAGCTCGCGGCGCCCGTAGCCTCCGCTATGGACGGCCGCGCACACCTGCGCGCGCGCGCTGGCCTTGGCGGCGGGTGCGACCGCATCCTCCAAATCGAGGATCAGGGCATCGGCCGCGATCGATTTGGCCTTCTCCAAGGCACGGGCGTTGGAGCCGGGCATGTAAAGGACACTGCGGCGCGGACTAGTCTGCATCTGACGCTGTTCCGAACATGGTGAGCCCACGACCAGGGTAGGCAAAGCGTGCCGCGGCCGCCAGCGTGAACGTCGGCGTGCATGCGAGGTGCGAGCGCTATGGAGGGGCCGCGATCATGCTATGAGGACGCATGGGACGCGTTCTTGCCCTTTCCTCGCAGGTCGCCCGCGGGCACGTTGGCCTCGCCGCCACCGTGCCTGCCCTCGCCGCCCTGGGGCAGGAGGTGTGGGCCTTGCCCACCATCATTCTCGCCAGCCGGCCGGGCCTGGGCCGGCTGGCGAAATATCCCCTGCCTGCGGCCGATCTCGACGCCCTGTTGGCCGCCCTGGAGGCGGATGGCTGCTGGGGCGAGCTCGATGCCGTCTTCACGGGTTACTTTCCCTCACCCGCCACGGTCACCGCGGCCGCCCAAGCCATCGCTCGCCTGAAGCGGGCGAATCCTGGGGCCATTATCTGCGTTGACCCCATCCTGGGGGATGCGGACCGTCTCTATGTGGCAGCGGACACCGCGGCCGCCATACGCGATGAGCTCTTGGGGCTAGCGACCCTGGCGACCCCCAACCTCTTCGAACTCGCCTGGCTGACGGGGGCGGGCCAGCTTCACGCCCGCGATGTGGAAGAACAGGAAGTGGTGCAGGCCGCACGCCGGCTGGGCGTGCCGACCGTGGCGGTAACCTCTGCACGCGAGACACAGGAGGAGATCGCCACGGCCTTGCTCTGCCCAGCCGGCGTCTTCTGGTGCACACTGCCAAAGTACCGCGGCATTCCCAATGGCGCTGGCGACCTCTTTGCCGGGCTGCTGCTCGGGCACCTGCTGCGAGGTCAAGCCACGCCGGCGGCCTTCGCTGCAAGCCTGGCCGATCTCGATGTGGTGCTGGCGGCGAGCACGGGCAGGTCCAGCTTGGTGCTCACCGCGCTTAAGCCCCCGCCGTCATGACGAGTGAGCGGCACTCGCGCGAGGGTGCGCTGGCCTTCGTCCAGCACGAAGCCGCCGCTGGGCTCCTGCTGTTCGTGGCCACGCTCGCCGCGTTGCTGGTCAGCAATTCCTCGCTGCGTTCACTCTACCAGAGCATACTTTCCGCGCCGGCTGGGCTGCGCCTTGCCGACTTCAGCCTGGAAAAGCCGGTGCTGCTTTGGATCAATGATGGGCTGATGGCGATCTTCTTTTTGCTTGTCGGCCTCGAGATCAAGCGCGAGCTGATTGTCGGTGAACTCTCGAGTCCCGGCAAAGCTGCCCTGCCCGGCATTGCCGCGGTCGGGGGCATGGCCGTGCCGGCGCTTATCTACAGCTTCATCAATGCCGGCGATTGGGTTGCGTTGCGGGGTTGGGCGATCCCGGCGGCGACCGATATCGCCTTCGCCGTGGGGGTGTTGGCCTTGCTCGGCGACAGGGTGCCAGCCTCGTTGAAAATCTTCTTGCTGGCGCTCGCCATTCTGGACGACCTCGGCAGCATTCTCATCATCGCCATGTTCTATACCGCCGACCTGCATTGGAGCGCGCTGCTGTTGGCCTCGCTGGCGGCCGGCGCGCTGGCCGCCTTGAACCGCGGCGGCATAAGGCGCCTCACCCCCTATTTGCTGATCGGCTTTTTTATTTGGCTGTGCGTCTTGAAGTCCGGCGTTCATGCCACTTTGGCAGGCGTCGTGGTCGCTATGGCCGTGCCACTTAGGGGAGGTGCGCCACAGCAGACGTCCCCGCTCGAAAGCCTGGAGGCACGCCTCCATCCCTGGATTGCGTTTCTGATCTTGCCCCTCTTTGCTTTTGCCAATGCCGGCGTCTCGCTCAAGGGTCTCAGCCTTGCCAAGTTGACGGCGCCCGTACCCCTCGGCATCGCCTTGGGTCTCCTGGTCGGCAAGCCCGTTGGCATCTTCGCGGCGAGTTGGCTGGCCGTGGCCAGCGGCTTGGTGCCACGCCCCGAGGGCGCCAATTGGCGCCAGCTGCTGGGCATCGGCATGTTGGGCGGGGTCGGTTTCACCATGAGCCTTTTCATCGGCACGCTGGCTTTCCCCGATCCGGCACACGCGGCCCAACTGCGCCTCGGTGTCCTGACGGGATCACTGTTATCGGCCATCGCCGGCTACTGCGTGCTGCGCTTCAGTGCGCCGCGGCGGCCCTGATCGCGGGCAGTATCCTCGTTTCCAGGCTCTCAGCGCTCAGCGGGCCGACGTGTTTGTAGACGATCTCGCCCTTGCCGTTGATGATGAAGGTTTCCGGCATGCCGTAGACGCCCCACTCGATCGCACCGCGGCCGTCGGCGTCGACCCCCACGGCGGCAAAAGGGTTGCCATAGCGGCCGAGGAAACGACGCGCCTGCGACGTCTGGTCCTTGTAGTTCACGCCGAAGATGGGCGTGCCCGTCTTTTGCGTAATGAGGCCCAGCATCGGGTGCTCCTGCACGCACGGCACACACCAGGAGGCCCAGAAATTGACGACCGTGACCTTGCCGGCGGCGAGCTCGGCGGCTGCAAAGCCGGACACCGGCCGAGTGCCCTCCATGAGGCCGTCGAGGGCCGCAAAGCTCAACTGAGGCACGGGTTTGCCGATCAGCGCCGAGGGCAGCTTGGCGGGATCGCCGGAGCGCAGGGCAAAGGCAAACAGCAGCGCCAGCACGACGAAAATCGCCAGCGGCCATAGCTTGAGGCGCGGGGAGCGCCCGCTGCCGTCGGCCTGTCGCGCCAGCTGTGGTGCCATCGTCCTTTAGCGTTGTTGCGGCGTCTTTAACGCCGGTTGCGCGCTTCGATCTCGTCGATCAAGCGCCGCTGGCGGCGCCCATCGCTGATGAGCCAAGCGATCAGAGCCGCAAGCGTGACGGCAACGACCGCGTAGGCCGACCAGATGTAAGCGGCGTGTGGGCCCAAATCCATGGCATCATTCGGCGGGCTGTTGCGACAGATCGGCCGCACTGGCGGCGGCGATGCGACGGAGCGCCTTCACGCGGCGGCGCAGGATCTCATTGCGCATGGCCTTGAGCTGCAGGGCCACGAACAGTGCCGTCATGCCTAAGGCCATGACGAGGAGCGGTCGCAACAGCGAGGCATGGATCGCTGGCGCGCCGAGCCGCATGACGCTGGCGGGTTGATGCAGCGAGTTCCATTCGACCGAGAACTTGATCACGGGCAGGATGGCGATGCCGACCAGGCTGAGCACGGCCGTCAGTTTGGCGGCCAGCACCTCCTCCTCGATCGAGGAGCGCAGCGCGATCAGTCCAAGATAGAGAAAGAACAGGATCAGCACCGAGGTGAGACGCGGGTCCCACACCCAAAACGTTCCCCACATGGGCTTGCCCCAAAGCGACCCCGTGGCCAGAGCCAGAAAAGTGAAGGTGGCCCCGATCGGTGCTGCCGCCTTCGCCGAGACATCGGCGAGGGGGTGCCGGAAAACCAACAGACCAAAGCTCGAGAGCGCGATCAGGGCATAGATCAGCATCGCCAGCCAGGCCGCGGGCACATGGATGTACATGATCTTTACGGTTTGCCCCTGCTGGTAATCCGCCGGCGAGCCGAAAAACGCCAGCGACAGACCGACCAGAATGAGAAACCCGCTGACGCCCCAGCACCACGGCAAGAGGCGCGCCGATAGCGCCATAAAGTTGCTGGGATTGGCGAGCCGTTGAGTGAGGCTTTGCATGGGCCTAGCATCTAAGCCTTTGTGGTGCTGAGCGCAATTCGCCCGCGGCCTCGTCGTCCTCGTCATTGCAACTGGAAGCGCAGGGCGGCAGCCGCCGCCGGCGGGGCAAGCACGATCGCCGCCAAGGACACGGCGATCAGGAGCAAAAATGAGGCCGCGAAACTGTCCGCGCCTGCCAGCGCGGCGCCAATGGCCTCGATCCCGAAGATCAACGTTGGCACGAACAGCGGCAACAGCAGGAGCCCGATCAGCAAGCCGCCGCGGCGCGTTCGGACCGTCAGGGCCGCGCCGACCGCGCCGAGGAAGCTGATGGCGGGGGTACCGACCAGCATCGTTGCGACCAGCACGCCATAGGCCTGCGGTGCCAGGTTGAGGATGAGGCCAAGCACGGGAGCCAAGGCGATGAGCGGCAAGGCCGTCGTCAGCCAATGCGCCAACGCTTTGGCCGCCACAACGGCCTCCAGTGGCAGCGGTCCCGTGGCCAGCACGTCGAGGGAGCCATCCTCGAAATCGGCTTCGAACAAGCGCGCAAGCGACAGCAATGCGGAGAGCAGGAGAGCGACCCACAGCACGGCGGGGGCGATGCGGGCGATCAAATTGAGGTCGGGACCCAGCGCCAGCGGCAGCAGCACCACCACGACGAGGTAGAAACCAAGCGCCACGCCAAGCGTGCCCCCTTCCTTCCACGCGATCAGGACATCGCGGCGTACGAGCTGGCAAAAAGCGTTCATGCGGCACGACCGGCTGGCCTAAGCCGCAGGTCGCGCGCATTCGGCCAATCCAGTGGCTGGTGTGTGGCGGCAATGACGAGGCCGCCGCCTGCGAGCCGAGCCGCCACCGCCGCGCCGAGGGCTGCCTCCGCGTCCTGGTCCAGGGCCGTCGCCGGCTCGTCCAAGAGCCAGATGGCGCGCGGTGCCAACAGCACGCGGGCAAGCGTCAGGCGGCGTTTTTGCCCGGCCGACAGGTAGGCGGCCGGAATGTCGCGCAATCCCGCCAGGCCGAAAGCCGCGAGCGCGACCTCGACCTGCTGGCCGCCGCCACCCAGAAAGCGTTGCCAGAACCGCGCGTTCTCGGCCACGGTCAGCGCCGGCTTGATCGCGTTGAGGTGACCCACGTAGTGACAGAGCTCGCCGATGCTGGTCTCGGGCGGGGCACCCTCCACCCGGAGCCCACCGGCGCTCGCCGGCAAGAGGCCGGCAATGACGCGCAGCAGCGTGGTCTTACCGGCCCCGTTCGGGCCGCGCAGGATAAGGCTCGAGCCGGCCTCGATCGTGCAGGACAGCTCGGCGAAGATCGGTCGGCTGTCCCGCAGCACGGACAGTTTGTCGACGATCAGTTTCATAAGGGCTTCCCCGGCCCGAACGCGCATATTAGAACCGTTTTATATAGGGCCCTGGTTTGCCTCCAGGCCAGGCGAAAACGCGCTTTCAACAGGCGCGGCCCGTAGCTAGGAGATGCGCGCATGAGCACCCCTTCCCTCGACAGCTTCAAAAGCCGCAAGACGCTTAAGGTCGGCTCGACGTCCTACAGCTATTTTTCCCTCCCCGATGCCGAGGCGCATGGTTTGCCGGGTCTCTCGCGGCTGCCATTCTCGCTCAAGGTACTAGTGGAAAACCTGCTACGGCACGAGGATGGCCGCTCGGTGAGGGCCGAAGACATTCGCGCCGTTCTGGATTGGCTCAAGGCGAAAACCTCCAACGTCGAGATTGCCTATCGCCCCGCGCGCGTGCTGATGCAGGACTTCACTGGGGTGCCCGCGGTCGTCGATCTCGCCGCCATGCGTGACGCCATGAAGGCGCTGGGCGGCGATCCTTCCAAAATCAATCCACTGGTGCCCGTCGATCTCGTGATCGATCATTCCGTGCAGGTGGACTTCTTCGGCTCGGCCGATGCGTTCGCCAGGAATGTCGAGATCGAGTATGAGCGCAACAAGGAGCGCTACGAGTTCTTGCGCTGGGGGGCGGGCGCCTTCAACAACTTCCGGGTGGTGCCGCCCGGCACCGGGATTTGCCATCAGGTCAACCTCGAGTATCTGGCTCAGAGCGTGTGGACCAAGGCGGGTCGGCCGGAACTGGCCTTCCCCGATACCTGCGTCGGCACCGACAGCCACACCACCATGGTCAATGCGCTTGGCGTGCTTGGCTGGGGCGTCGGCGGCATCGAGGCGGAAGCCGCCATGCTTGGCCAGCCCGTCGCCATGGTGATCCCCGAGGTGATCGGCTTTGGCTTCAAGGGCAAGCTGAAGGAAGGGGTCACCGCGACCGACCTCGTGCTCACCTGCACGCAGATGTTGCGCAAGCGCGGGGTCGTCGAGAAATTCGTGGAATACTTCGGCCGAGGCCTCGACCACCTCTCGGTTGAGGATCGCGCCACCATCGCCAACATGGCACCGGAGTACGGCGCCACCTGCGGGTTCTTCCCCGTCGACGCCGATACCATCAAGTACCTGAAAGCGACCGGACGCAGCCCGGAGCGGGTTGCCCTGGTGGAGACCTACTGCAAGGCGCAGGGGCTATGGCGCGAAGGCGACGCCGAACCCGTGTTCACCGACACCTTGGAGCTTGATTTGGGCAGCGTCGAGCCCTCCCTCGCCGGACCCAAGCGGCCGCAAGACCGCGTCGCCCTCGGCCGCGCCAAGGCCGACTTCGCCCAAGCGCTGCCGGAGATCGTCAAGGGTGCCGATCCCAAGCTCAGGGTTCCCGTCGAGGGCGCGGGCTACGCGCTCGGTCACGGCGACGTCGTCATCGCCGCCATCACATCGTGCACCAATACCTCCAATCCTTCGGTGCTGGTGGCCGCCGGGCTGCTGGCGCGCAACGCCCGCGCCAGGGGTCTCAAGCCCGCGCCCTGGGTGAAGACGTCGCTCGCGCCCGGCTCGCAGGTCGTCACCGATTATCTCGCCAAAGCCGGCCTGCAGGAGGACCTCGACGGCTTGGGATTCAATCTGGCGGGCTACGGCTGCACCACCTGCATTGGCAACTCCGGGCCCCTGGCGGAGCCGATTGCGGCCGCCATTCACGCCGGCGATCTGGTGGCGGCCGCTGTGCTGTCCGGCAACCGCAATTTTGAAGGCCGCGTCAATGCCGACGTGAAGGCCAACTACCTGGCCTCGCCGCCGCTGGTCGTGGCCTATGCGCTCGCCGGCACGCTCAACCGCGACCTCACCTCGGAACCGCTGGCCACGGGCAGCGACGGCCGGCCCGTCTATTTGAAGGACATTTGGCCGAGTTCGGCCGAGATCGCCGAGATCGTTCGCACCTGTGTCACGCCGCAGATGTTCGCACAGCGCTACAGCGCGGTGTTCGAGGGCGATGCAAAATGGCGGGCGATGGGTAAGACGCGGCCGACGCTCACCTACAAATGGAATTCCGGTTCGACCTACGTGCAGCATCCTCCGTACTTCGAGAATATGGAGCCCGATCCGCCCCCGATCAGCGATGTCGTCGATGCGCGCGTGCTCGGCCTGTTCCTCGACAGCATCACGACGGACCACATTTCACCGGCCGGCTCGATTAAGCGCGATGGTCCAGCCGGCGTCTATTTGATCGAGCATCAAGTGCGCCCGTCGGACTTCAATTCGTACGGCGCCCGCCGCGGCAATCACGACGTCATGATGCGCGGCACGTTCGCCAACATCCGCATCAAGAACATGCTGCTGGGCGGCAAGGAAGGTGGCCTGACGATCCACTATCCTTCCGGTGAGCAGATGTCGATTTACGACGCGGCCATGCGCTACAAGTTGGAAGGCGTGCCTTTGGTGGTGTTCGCGGGCAAGGAATACGGCACGGGTTCGAGCCGGGATTGGGCGGCTAAGGGTACCCGCTTGCTTGGGATTCGCGCGGTGATCGCGCGCTCTTTTGAGCGTATTCACCGCTCGAACCTGGTGGGCATGGGTGTGCTGCCCCTCGTGTTCGAAGACGGTCAGTCCTGGCAGGAGCTGGGACTAACCGGGAACGAGAAAGTTTCGATCGCCGGCGTGGCCAGCCTGAAACCGCGGCAGAGACTGCAGACAACCATAACCTACGCCGACGGAACGTCGCGCCAGCTCGACGTGTTGTGCCGCATAGATACGGAGGAGGAGCTCAGTTATTACCGGCACGGCGGCATTCTGCCGTTCGTATTGCGCAACCTCGTCCGCGCCGCCTGACCGATCCGTTAACTGAGCGTGGCGGCACGCAGAACGCACTGGGCAAGCTCACCCATTCGTGACTCGCTATTGAAGGAACAAATGCCGATAGTGCGGCAACTTGGCGTGCTAATAAAAGGATTGCATTGGCTCATGCGACGTCTTGTGCTCCTCGGCCTGGCCATTGGTTTTGCCGGCGGGACGGGTGTCGCTCAACCCCAAGGGGCCAGCCTGGCGACCGGCGCGGCCGGCTCGCCAGCACCGGCGGTGGTGGAGCTCTACACCAGCCAAGGCTGCTCGTCGTGTCCCGCCGCCGATGCCCTCTTGGCGCAGCTGGCGAGCCGAGGTGAGGTGGTCGCCTTATCGCTGTCGGTCGACTACTGGGACTATCTGGGCTGGCGCGATACGCTCGCGAATTCCAAGTTCACCGAACGCCAGCGGGCCTACGCGAAAGCGCGTGGGGACGGGGCAATCTACACACCGCAAATCGTCGTCAATGGTCTCGCCCACGTCAATGGCAGCGACGAAGGCCAGATTTTGCAGGCCATCGATAAGACGAGCAAGGCGGTCGCGGCCCAGCGCGTGCCCGTCCGCCTCAGCGAGGACAAGGGTAAGCTGATCGTCGAAGCCGGCGCGGCGCCGGCGGGCACCGTCGTGAAGGACGCGACGCTTTGGCTCGCCGTCATGTCGCCCACGGTGGAGGTCTCGATCGGCCGCGGCGAAAATCAGGGCAAGAAAATCACCTACACCAACGTGGTGCGCGAGCTGATCCCGATCGGGTCGTGGAGCGGCAAGCCTTTGACGGTCGAGCTGCAGCGTCAGGCGATCTTGCGGCCGGGCGCCGACCGTTGCGCCGTCTTGCTGCAGCAGGGCCATGCGGGGCCCATCGTCGGCGCCGCCCTGATGAACCATTTCTAGTGAGGCCAGGCTGGCCAAAGCAGCAGCGGAAAAAATATCGGCCGGCGAAAGCCGGCCGTTGCAGTTGATGCCTTTTTCCTGGTGCCTCGTTGCTTCTTTTTGCTTTGGCTCGACCCAGCGGCGAGGCCCGGGGGGCTGGGGGGCTAGTGTCCGTAGCCTCGACGTGGATCGAGCCGAGAGGCAATGGTCCGAAGATGCCGAATCATTGCGGCGGATGATTGTCCGGTGCCCGCCGAAATACGGCAGAGCCCGTGTGCAATTTTGACAAAACCGAGATTTTTTTTCCATCCGCGCCCATTCCAGCGGCGGCTCGCCGCGGCCATTCTTCCGCGCCCGCAACATCAGACCTCGCCCTTCGTGCCGTTCGCGCAACTTATCAGCCTTCGCGCGCAAACCGCGCCCGGAGTGGGCGCTTGTGCCATCATGCCTGGCGCGCGCCGTAGAGAAGGTCCGGTCGCGAGCCGAGGATGTTGACGTCGGGCTTGTCGACCACCGCGGCGTCTTTGCCCTCGTAGTCCAAGGCGTAGAGCACGCAGCGGATCGCCTCCAGCCGCGTGCGGCGCTTGTCGTTGGCGCGAATCACCGTCCAGGGTGAGGCTGCCGTATGGGTGAAGCGGAACATGTCTTCCTTGGCCTTGGTGTAGTCGTCCCATTTGGCGATCGCGGCCAGATCGATGTCGGTGATCTTCCAGCGGCGCAAGGGGTCATGGCGGCGGCGGTGAAAGCGCTTCAGTTGCATCTCGCGACCGATGTCGAGATAGAATTTGAAAACGTGCATACCGTCGCGCGTGAGCATGCCTTCGAATTGGGGCGCCTCGCGCAGGAAGTCGGCGAGCTGCTCGGCCGTGCAAAAGCCCATCACCTTCTCGACGCCGGCGCGGTTGTACCAGGAACGGTCGAACAGGACGATGTCGCCCGGCGCGGGCAGGTGCGGCACATAGCGTTGGAAATACCATTGCCCCGCCTCGAGCTCGCTCGGCTTGCTGAGCGCGACGGCCCGGGCCCGGCGCGGATTGAGATGCGCCATGAAGCGCTTGATGGTCGAGCCCTTGCCGGCGGCATCGCGCCCTTCGAACAGCACCAGGAGGCGCTCGCGGCGCTTTTGCAATGACGCCTGCAGCTTGATCAGCTCGATCTGGAGGTGCTTCAGCTCCTTCTCGTAGCTCTTGCGCCCGAGCTTCTCGTGGTACGGAAACCCCCCGCTGCTCAAAGCCGCCGCGTCGATCGCGTGCGGCAGCCGCGGGTCGTCGAGGTCAAAGGCCTTGACCGCCTGGGTCTCCTCGGCGGGAGCTGGCTCCGGCTTGCTCACGGCATCTCCTCTGCCTGCTCGGGTCCGCAGACTGTCCGACATTTCGGCTGGACAATGCAATCGAGAGCCTGCAGCAAGGTTGAGGGCATGCTAGGCTGGCATGCAACAACAACTTTGTCCCCAATGCTCCGAGTGCAGGACCAGATCGCGCGCAGCTGGCAGGGCGTGCGGGAGTACATGGCTCCCGCCTTAGGGCGGATCGCGGCGCGCAAGCGCGAGGTAATCCTGGCCGCCCTGCTCACTACCTTTTTCTTGCTTGCGGGGCCGTCGAGCCTGCCGGCCCTGGTCGGCTCGGCGCTGATCGTCGCCTGGGCGGTGTTCTGGCCCGCCGAGGACACGCAGGGCAGTTTCAAGCCGCGCGGCGCCTCGGCGGCCGATGATCGGCTTTGGCGCGCCGTCGTCGACGCCGTACCGGAACCCGCCATCGTGCTCGGCGATGCGGGCCAGGTGCTGCATGCCAACCGGATGGCCGGCGATCTGTTCGGTATACGGCGCCGAGGCGGGCACATCACCACGATGGTGCGCGATCCCGAGTTGTTGGCGGCCGTTGAGCAAGCCCTGGCCACCCGGCAAGCCCGGGTCGTCGAACTGCACGCGCGCGTGCCCGTCGAGCGCCGGCTGCTAATGATGTTGGCTCCGTTGGATCGGGCCGGAGCGGATAGCGCCCCCGCCCTCCTCATTTCCATCCGCGATCTGACGGAGCAGGACAGACTGGCGCGCATGCGCGCCGATTTCGTCGCTAATGCCAGCCACGAGTTGCGCACGCCACTTGCCTCCTTGCGGGGATTCGTCGAAACCTTGCAGGGGGCGGCCAAGGACGATCCGGAAGCGCGCGATCGTTTCCTGCGCGTGATGAGCGAGCAGGCCCAGCGCATGACCCGCCTCATCGACGACCTGCTGTCGCTCAGCCGCGTGGAGATGCGCGAGCACCTGACGCCGGCTGAGCAAGTGGATCTCAACGAGGCGGCGCAGCACGTGATGCAAACCCTGCAGCCGATCGCCGGCAGCGCGGGGGCAAAGATCGAGTTGCGGGAGCTGCCCACTCCCGCCATCATCAAGGGCGACCGCGACGAAATCGTCCAGCTCCTGCAGAACCTCATGCAAAACGCCTTGAAGTATGGCAAGGCCGGGGGACGCATCGGCGTAGAGATTGCGCGCGAGGCCCAGGGCGCGGGACGTGGGACCCGCTTCCGCCTGTCGGTCACGGACGATGGTCCTGGGATTTCGCCCGAACACCTGCCCCGCCTGACCGAGCGCTTCTATCGGGTGAGCGTGGCGGCCAGCCGCGAGAAAGGCGGGACCGGTCTCGGCCTTGCCATCGTCAAGCACATTCTCAACCGGCATCGCGGCGAGCTGATCATCACCTCCAAACTCGGCCAGGGGTCGACCTTCGCGGCCGTGCTGCCGGCCGCCACGGACTGATGCGCAGCCCGCAGGGCGCGGCCCGTGCGCTCGAGCGGGCTGTGGCGCCGGCGTCTGTCAACAGGTTGTAGGGCCTCGTGTGGCGAGCCTGCCACGTCTTCCCGGCTTGCTCTTCGATTCGCCGGTCGCGGCCTTGAGATGGCCGTTAACACCATAGTAATCTCCTCGGGCTGCCGGCCAGGGATCGCTCGCGTTCACCAGCGATGGCCAAGTTGGCCGGCCAAGTACGCGTAGTCGCACACCGTTGTGTGCGCGCCCAAGAGCAGTACGCGTCAGTACTTCCAAGTTCAGCGTCACCCTCAGTCTCGCGTTGATCGTCGGCCGGTCTGGCTGTCGGCGTTCGAGTGCTCCTTTGCGTGCCCGATCGTCTTTTCCAGACCCGTCCGGAGTAGGCGGGAATCTGCGCAAGCCGCGCCGGATTTCGCCGTTGCGCACACGGGAGAAACCAGGGCATGGCCTGGAACGATGAACGCGTCGAACTCTTAAAGAAGCTGTGGGCGGACGGCCTCAGCGCCAGCCAAATTGCCGGACGTCTCGGCGGCGTTACCCGCAACGCCGTGATCGGCAAGGTGCATCGCCTGGGGCTGTCGGGGCGCGCTACCACCTCGCGCATGAAGTCGCATCGGCCGCGGGCCCGGGCCCAGTCTGCCAAGCGCCTGATGAAGCCGCGCTTTGCCAACGTCGGCAACCCGGCCCTGCGCAACCTCTACTTGGGCGACACCGAACCCTATACACCGCCCGCCGAGGAGCTCGAGATCCCCCTCAACGAGCGCAAATACATTCAGACGCTCACGGAAATCTCCTGCCGCTGGCCAATTGGCGATCCGCAGCAGGCGGACTTCCACTTTTGCGGCAAGAGCAAGGTGACCGGGCTGCCCTACTGCGAGTTTCATGCCCGGCGAGCCTTCCAGCCGCCGCAGCCGCGCCGCCGCGACCGCGAGCTGCCGGCGCCCATGCTGGTGGTGGCCCCGAGCGCTGCGGAGCCGATCGCGCCGCACCGCGAGCCCGCCGGCCAAGCCGCCACAAGCAAGATCAAGGTGGTCGTCTAGTCGATCAGGTTTGCCCCGTCGCGGGGCTCGCCGCAAGCAGCGGGGAGAGAGCCAGGGCCACCAAGCTGGGCCTGGCTCTCGTTTTTTGCCCGCGCGCAATGCCGGGGCCCGTCCCGGCATTGACAGCGCCGGCCGCCCGCCGCATAAGTGCGCCATGACCTATTCGATCCGGCGCAACCGATGGCTCGACGCGCGCGCGTTAGCGCGGCTGCGATGACGAACCTTCGCCGGATCG